>Ga0180007_10001307_pt1 | contig 34814 bp, 34 predicted proteins | sample MM_PC_MetaG_FD_121122 | JGI IMG/M metagenome (GOLD analysis project Ga0180007, IMG submission 121122) | Groundwater microbial communities from the Aspo Hard Rock Laboratory (HRL) deep subsurface site, Sweden - MM_PC_MetaG | ecosystem: Environmental > Aquatic > Deep subsurface > Groundwater... | reverse complement strand
TACCTGTATACTTATCCAATGCCTTCTCTTTAAAGGCACTGAGATGTTTTTTAACAAGCTCCTCCTGGTCTTTCATATAAAGGTTTAAACGATTGTTTTCTTCACCAAGCTCACCAATATTTTCCATATTCACCTGAAATTCGTGAATTTTTTCCCCAGTATCTTCAACTTTAACGGGTTCGAAAGCTTCTGGCATTTTTTTAAAGGTTAGAAATTAATTTTTCGGCTTCTTCTGAAGCTTCTGTTTCCTCAGAAGCTTCAGCTTTCTGCAGTACTTCTTTGGTATCTTTTAACATTTTTTCATCAATATCTTTCAATTTATTCCCCGTTCTTTGATAAAGGTCATTCTGCGCCTTCATCATTTTATGGTTCACCTCTATCATTTCCTGAGCCATTGATAAGTAGGCGGCAATTTTTTCCTTTTCCTCAGCTGTGAACACATCAACATTTTTTAATATCCGCTCGTAATTTTCAGAAGTTAATACGTCTTTGTTCTGATCTATGATTTTTATGATTTCTTCTTTGGTCATTATTTTTTCAATTTATCTTATTATTTTATCATACTTTTGCTCATAACTCAAATCTAATGTAAACAAAAAACCATCTTTTGATAGCTCATGCTAATCCAAAAAATATATATAAACTAGTGTTTACTGGCTAGCTAATTGTTCTGCATAATCACGTGCGGGAATTAAAACTGATTTAATTAAATGTAGTAATTTGTCATCATCTAACCCTTCGCTAAGTCCTTTTTTGATTTCCCGGTACTTTCTTTTTGCTTCAGATGTTTCAAGAACGGAGGTCAGGCGTAAAAATTCCTTTGCTTTATCGGAAATTTCTTCTTTGCCATCCTCTTTAATGGCCTCCTGGAGCCTTTTAAAAGCTATCATAAGCTCATCCATGCCCTCAATTTCATCAAAACCTGTCTGCCGGACAGACCGGTCCAATTCATCGTAGGGCAGACTCAGAAAAAGAAAAGCGACAGTTTTTTTGGGATTTCCGGTCGCATCAGCCTCCGGACCCGGACCGCCAAAGCCGATGTCATCGGGTACGTGGATTTCTGGTGCGGGTTCTTGCTTTTGGTTTAATGCGGCGACCAAAGCCTCTCTGACCTTCTGCTGTGATTGATTAATAGCGGGTGCCTGCTCCGCCAGCGCTGGCTTTTTGGATTCCGGTTTAACCGGAGTGCCTTCCAGACAACCCGTGGGTTTTAAAACGAAAAAACCGCCCAGTACACCAAGTCCGGCTATGGTTTTGCGATAGCTTAACAGCCTTCTTATCATCCCTGGCCGTTGATTTAAAGGCGACTGTTTTTCCATAATTTAAACCTGGTCACATTCCCAGTTATCATAACACTTCTGGTACGCTTTTGGATCCCGACGAAGCTTGTTGATCCATCTTTGGAGGTCTTCCCATTCCCTCTCTTTTTCATCTAAGTTTTCCTTATCCCCTTTCTTATTCCTTATATCCAAGGTTGTCCCGGAAGGCTTTTTATTTCCCTTTCCCTCCTTTTCGCTTTTTACTGAACCTGCCGATGCCGGAGGATTAGGAGGGGCAATTGTTGCCGCCCTTTGAGAAGCACAGCCAGCCGGAACGACCATTAGCAATGCTGATAAAAGAGCCATTGTAATCCGATCACGAAATCTAAGAACGCTGGCTTTTCCGCTCGCCCGTTCAACAGGGGCGCAAGAGCAAAGATCTAATTTACTCATGGGGTCTAAACTTAGCAGGATAGGTCGTTTACTTTACATTGATTTTTTCTTTTGTCAATATACCCCTTCTCCCTTATTTCTTTTACAACAAAAGGTTTTTGGCTTTATTAAGCCGAAAAATAGACTTTTTAGAGGGGGTTTAAAACAAATAGACAGATATTATAAAATATTGTCTAAGAATATAAATACTCTTTTATCCCTTACAAAGTCCTTTCTTTCTTTTCAATCTTATACACTTCCAGCTTATCCCCTTCCTGCACAGGCTGAGGTGTTTTAATTCGGATTCCGCATTCGGATCCTTTTTCCAGCTCCGTCACATCTTGGGCCACATGCTTAAGGGATTCGATCTTCGTTTCAAACAACGTCTCCCCATCACGTGTTATACGGGCTATAGAATCCTTGATGACTTTTCCTTTTTTCACTTCACATCCGATAATCATCCATTTCTTTTTATCGAGGAATATCTGTTTCACAACCATCTCGCCCAGTTCAACCACGTTGATCTCGGGTTCAAGCATGCCGGAAAGAATCGCATGGACATCCTCAGTGAGTTTATAAATAATCGTGTAATCTTTGATGTCCACATGCTCTTTTTCGGCCACTTTTCTAACATGCACATTCGCCGTGACATGGAAGCCGACCAGAAGTGCCTGACTGGCAGATGCCATCACCACGTCTGTATCAGAAATATTCCCCACACCGCAATGAATCACTTTTACCGCGACATCGTCGTTCTTGATCTTATTCAATGCCTGCAGAATCGCCTCCAGTGACCCCTTAGTATCCGCTTTAACTACCAACTTTAAGTAATTGATATCTCCGGTATTGATCTGGGAAACAATGCGTTCCACCATAGAACCTGATTCCTCTTCTCTCTCCTGGCGCCTAAGTTCCACAAGCTGACCAAGACGCCCCTTGGCAACCTTTTCGTCTTTAAATGCCTGCAGGATATCACCGGCTTTCGGGACTTTACTTAAACCGGAAATCCGGACCGCACCGGAGGGGGGCACTTTCTTCAGACTCTGCCCCTTATCATCGTGCATGGTTTTAACGCGCCCCATGGCACTGCCGACCACCACCACATCACCCAACCTTAAAGTTCCTGTATTTATAAGAATTGTAACAACCGGCCCTAAAGAAGGGTTAAGATGGGATTCGACGACCGTTCCAACGGCCATACGTTTGGGATTGGCTTTAAGGGTTTCCATCTCGGCGACCAGAAGAATCATTTCGAGAAGATTATCGATACCTTCGCCTGTATGAGCGGACACCGGCACCATGATGGTCTTACCGCCCCAGTCTTCTGCCTGCAGTTCATATTCCACCAATTCGCCCTTCACCTTGTCGATATTGGCATTGGGCTTATCAATCTTATTGATGGCTACGATAATAGGCACACCGGCTTCCTTGGCATGATTAATGGCTTCCACCGTCTGGGGCTTAACCCCTTCATCCGCCGCTACAACGAGGATGGCGATATCGGTGATCTTGGCACCCCGGGCACGCATTGCAGTAAAAGCTTCGTGACCGGGTGTATCCAGGAAAGTAATAAGATGATCGTTCTTTTTTACCTGATAAGCGCCGATATGCTGGGTAATCCCTCCGGACTCACCCGCGATCACATTAGTGTTTCGAATGGTATCCAGGAGTCGTGTTTTACCGTGATCCACATGACCCATTATCGTGACGATAGGAGGCCTTTCTTTGAGTGCGCTCTTGTCTTCCTCCTGGAGCAGAGCTTTCATATCGCCAGCAAATAGTTCTTCAGAAGTGGCTTGTTTCTCGATCATTTTGACTTCCATACCCAAGTCCGCTGCTATGACCGAGGCTGTGTCGTAATCCAGCTTTTGATTGATGGTGGCCATAATGCCGTTTTTCAGCAAATTGGCCATCACATCCGACACAAGCAACCCGCATTTTTCGGAGAGTTCCTTCACACTGATCACACTGGGGATTTTGATGACACCGGTCTTAGCCTTGATCTGAGGCTGAGCCTTCGTAACTCTCTTCTGCCCCACAGCACGATTTTTCTTTTGTTCCTTGAATCGCTCTTTATCGATTTCACGCTCAATGGCAAGCTCTTCCATGCTCAGACCTTCCCCTTCCCCTACTTCATAATTAACTCTTGCCACCTGAGCCTTTCTGCCCGTATGAGGATGGCGCATCATGGTCAGAATCCGTTCTTCTGTTTTTACCCTTTTTCCCTTTCGCCTTCCTTTGGATTTGTAATAAGTTTTTGGCAGATGATCGGTCGAGACATCGACAGATTTTTTGTCGACTTCAATACGCCGGGAAACCGTTACATGAGCACCTTCCCCCTTGCTGATTGTAGGCGCGGATTTAGGAATAGTGGCTCTGGATTTGATGATAACTTTGTTGCCTTCTTCCTGAGGAGCTTCCTTTCCCTTCTCATCAACCTCCTCAACCTTTTCCTCTGCAGACTTTTTTCGTACGACCTTTTTCTTCTTGGGTTTGACCTCTTTTTCGTCTTTAAAAACCACCGCACTCCTCTTGTGGCTTAACGTGGGTTTTACCTTGCCTTTCAAAAAACGAACCACGCCTTTGGCTAAGGAGTCATCCACCTCATGAGCGGTTGTACTGATACCAAAATTAGTCTTGGTCAGCTCACGACGAAGCTCTTGCGTGGTAATACGAAGTTCTTTAGCGATGTCCGCTAAGCGCATAGGTTCAATGATAAAAAAGCTTCCACAGAGTAGCACTCTTGAAACACAGAGGCAAGCCATTATTCATTTCAGATTTCTGATTTCAGATTTCAGATTTAAATCACAATTCGCAATTCACAAATTTCAATTTTGTACGATAGTTTTCGCCATCTCGTCCATAATATCTTTGAACTCCAAATCGCCCTCCAGTAAAAAATGACTGTCACTATCCCGCGGGACTTCAATGAGATACTGGTCTCCTTTTATCTCCTTTTTGCCAGATGATGACTCATCCAGAATCCGTAGGGCAATCACCGCATCGAATATGCTGTCCAATGATTCTTCCGAAAAACCGACGGTCCACACCGTGTTTTCGATGGAGCCGAAACTGCGGTAATACCAGTTCTTTGGGTATTGGACGGAATAATCCTTATGCGTATTTTCATACAAGCGCATGTCTTTACTGATCACCTGACTGCCGGAAGCAGTACTGCCGACCTTAATGATGACTTTGTCGTTGGTGATTCGGATATCCTCACCTTCTATCAGGATCCAATCGCGATCTTCCCCCTGTCCAAAATAAGCGAGGCGATTGAAATTGTATTCATTGGCAGATAATTCATAAGAAAAAAGGGATCTGAACATCGCTTCGTCCACCGTATAAATCACCGCCAGGAGGCTCTGCTCCTCCACAATTTCAAACTGGGTCACCTCAGCATCAAGCGGGAGGATTTTATTCTGATATTTGTCGAATGTGGCGACGACCGCCTCGCTCACGGAATGTTTATCTTCCGAAATAACATCTTCCTCATCCGAAGCAGGCTTCGTTTCATCTTCTGCCGGGTCTTCCAGACATTTATAACTTGTCGGGCAACCGTCTTTATTAAAACTGGATGCTTCATAGTTCATACAATTTGAAGGAGTAGAAATAAACGGACAGTCCAGATCATTTACTACTTCATCCACAGGCACACAAATCCCCTCGGCGTCCACATCTCCGCTCTCTAACTCACATCGGTATTCCTCGGGGCAAGTCAGATTTTCCTCTCCGCCGCACTTTTCCCCCTTCTTAATCTGACTCGTTAGAATATTGAGACTTTCCAGAAAAGTGTAAAAAAGTTTTTTATGGACTTCATTATTTTCCTGTGACTGATCAAAGGTGATTTTATAGATTTTCTCTTTTGAAGCGTTCCGGGTATAGATACGGATCTCACGAGAATCTATGTAACGGATGGATCGCTGACCGCCGATTGTAACCGGCGTGCCATCTTCGATCTCGTAAGAGGCAATGAATTCATCCAGCTCAATGCTGGTGTTAAAAATATCGATTGTAACCCAACTGACCCCGTTACTTCTTAAGGTAAGGCCATCCGTATCTTCTAATAGTTCCCACAGATCAGGGTATTCAAAACGAAAACCGAAACGCTTGTTTTCATAAGTCATGGCTTCCCCACTGTCACCTGCTTCTTCTAACTGTATCTTTTCCACTGTAAAGACTTCGCCTTTGTTGTCAATCAGTTTTTGCATAGAGCCGAAAACCGTGACTTTTTTGTCTGTGTAATGGCTTAGATTGACCTTGGAGCTCTGGATGATGAACTCACCGGCGTCCGTGATGATTTTATGAGTCCCGTCCTGATAAATGTCGATTTCAATGGGTTCGATTATACCTGTGTAGCTGATTTGGCCTTCCACGTCCTCAATAACCCTGTCTTCCAGGTCAGGCAGTTTTTCGCCACAACCGGTTAAAAGGATGATGCAAAGGAGGGTGCTGATGATGGTGATTGTTTTTTTCATGATGATTGATTAAGCGTGTGAGAAATTATAGCGGATTTTTTATAAAAGCCAAGGTTTAAGGTCTGGTTTTGATTTTCTTTCTTCCTTTTTCTTTTATTTATTTTCTTTTTCCCCTTCTTTCTTTACCCCCCTTCATGAAGGGGCCCCAGAAAAACATACAATTTGAATTTTTAAATTTTGTGGTATCGTCATAATGCATTAATCATTCAATCATGTTCATCGCGTTCGAAGGATTAGACGGCTCGGGCTCCTCCACTCAATCACGATTACTCTCTGAAAAGCTGGAGGCAAACGGCCATGCTGTTCTGCTGACCAAAGAGCCAACAAACGATTCGCCTATTGGAAAATTGATAAGGGAAGTACTGCAGCATAAATGGGATTGTTCTCCGGAAGGATTACAGCTTTTATTCAGCGCAGACCGGGCAGAACATCTGAAAAATAAAATTGAGCCCGCATTAAAAAATGGGCAGATCGTTATCACCGACCGGTACTTTTTTTCTACCATTGCCTACGGAGCTTTGGCGGTAAACGATGTGAATTGGTTTAAGAGTCTGAGCAAGCATTTCCGCATTCCCGATATCACCTTTCTGTTCCGCCTCGACCCCAAAACCTGTATTGAGCGTATTCAGGGGCGCGGGAGCGATTTTGAACTGTTTGAACAGCATGACAAACTGGAAACGATTTGGAAAACTTATGAAAAAATCGCCAACGAATACCCCTATTTTCATCTGATCGATGCCAGCAACAGTATTGAAGCAATTTCGGAGGAGATCTGGAGTCTTGTTGCCAGCGAATTATAACCTGACGATTTCATAGACAAAATCTTCATCCGGCTTAAGGGAGGTGATCAATCGATTTGGAATATACACAGATATGCCAAAGCCCCGCACTAAGTGCGGGGCTTTAATATCATATCAAGTTAACGTGATTATCCAGAAACACACATCACTGGGTAATTTCCTCCTGCTCCATCAGGAAGATCACATCCACCATCATCTGTGAATACTTCTGTTCCTTCAGAAAGGATGTAAATACGCGATACAGGACTGGCTAGATCCTGGCAAATCCAATAACCGGTAGCAGCAGCAGAATAAGTATTGGTAGGGTCGATTGGAATTTCACGCAAGTAAGATGGTACTAATGTGGTTGAGCAGTCATAAGTGTCAGCGTCACCTGGTGTTCCAAGTTCAACAGCACCTTCAAATCCGCCGTTTCCAATGCCAGCGCCACTGTCGTCCGTGTCGCATTTAGGAATGGCGGCGGCGGCTACCAAATCACATTCAGGCAAAGCGCCTCTTGCTGTTGGGGAAGTCTGGTATTGATAAACGGCACTCAAAATTGTGCCAATCTCAGATTTTCGTTCTGAGTCATTCGCTTTGCCGAACTGCTGTGCAGGATTAACTGCAACTAAAACGATACCGGCCAGGATGGAGATGATACCGATAACGATCAAGAGTTCGATCAGCGTAAAACCTTTCTTATTCATTTGGTTTTTGTGTTAAAAAAATAAATTTTTCACGGGTTTGAACAAATTTTATACCTATCCCTCCTATAAATCAAGTTAATTTGTTATTTTAAAAACAGCCTTATAGTGAACTCCACACGATCAAGCAGATTCGTCCCCTCGTCTCCGATTGGCTTATAGCCCATTTCAAAATTCATAAGATTCATAATAAAACGTGAATTTTCGAGTTCATCAAAAGCTTTATAAAGGATGCTTTCAGCTCCTTTAATATCCATTTGCACTGTATAATCAGCAAAATGATCAATAAAAATCTGCTCTTCTTTGCTTTTAATAATGATTTCTGCCTTTGGGTCAATGACTGAAAACAGGCTTTCTAAGAAGGCGATAAAAGGAACGACTTCTTCATAATCCGCAAAAGACTTTTTCAAAAACACATCATCTTCGGCAAATGCCTGAACATTAGACTGAGCAATAATCTGAAGGTTTTGGTATGCCTGTTCATTCTTCAGGACTTCCTCCTGATTCATTTGATATTTTGAACGGAAGGATAGCTGAATCGAAACTGAAACAATAATCAGAACCACCAGAAGCGCAATCAATAAGTTTAAAGACCGCAGGATTTTACTGCTTTTGATAATAGGCCAAATTGTTGATCTTTTAGCGGATTTCAACCATTAAGGGGTTAAAGATTCGGGTATTTCTTCCTCGGGAGACGGTTCTTCCTCCTGAGGCGGAAGATCTTCCGCCTCTACAGCGTCACCTTCCGGTTCCGCCGTATCGTCGGATACAGGTTCTTCTTCAATAATTTCTTCGTCCTGAGACGCATCGCCATGCGTCTCTACGTCGTCACCTTCCGGTGCCGCCGTATCGTCGACAGGCTCTTCGTTGCTGTCTGTGTCCATTTCAATATCCAGAGCTGTTTTGTCTAAGTCTATATCGAGCTGAATAAACCGCTCCCCTTTTCCGACCAGATTCGATAAGGGTGAATGGACCTCAACAAACAAGGGTTCCTGCTCAAGATTAAGAATAAATTTTTCAGTGTCTTCGCGCGAGGCTGTTTTAGCACGAATATTCAAGCTCATGGCTCCACTCATGTCCAATTGATATCTTACATTCACTAAGCTGATTCCTTCGTTCAGGTTGTAATCGTTGATTTTTTTTACTATCCGGCTCGCCGATAGATTGTCTTTTAAAATCGTGTTTACCTGACTTTCGAGCTGAGCTTTTTGCTGATTAGCCTGTGCCGCTTGTGCTAAATAAGGATTGCTGACCTTCTCGATTGATGTGAGTCGCCCCTTCTCGCTGACCAGATAATCAAAATAGGTGCGGGCTGTCGTAAGCCCTGAGTAGAAGAGTACACCAGCGACCAGCAGAAAAACGGCCGCAAAACCCAGCCGTAATTTGGGGCGCACTTCCGACGCGTGAATCTCTTCTTTTTTGATGTGGGGCAAAAGATTGATATCGGCTTCGTGTGCCTCCGGCAAAATAGCTCTTAAAGCCAAGCCAATGGCATTAAAATAAAGCCGCTGATCCTCCTGTCCTACCTGACCGCATTCAAACTGATCCACCATCTCAGCTTTCGGGAAAGCTTTTTTAAGAAATTCTTTAAGCCCCGGCCATTTCGGCCCCAGTTCCACAATAAAAAATATCTCAACCAACGGGCAGTTCTCGCTCTTTATCATCATGTGCAGCTCCTGTGCCCTATTGACCAATGTATCGTAAAATTCCTTCAGGCGGGCCTGAATCTTCTGCGCAGACGGATCCTTGCTTTTCAGGGCATTCTGCACCAACGCACGGGCCTCTGCTGTAGAATTCACATTTAAATCTTTTTTGACGTTCTCCAGAAACATGCTTTCCCCCATGCTTAACGTTAACGTATGTGAAAGCCCGCAACTGTTCCGAACGGTCAGAAGTGAACGTGCATGATTCACCTCGATCATCATCGTGCTGGTGTTTTTGACCGTACAGGCATAACACACACGCATCAGGCTGTTTTTGTCCACATCAATGGCCACCACCCTCAATCCCGCCTCCTGCAAAGTCGTGATCAATGGCTGAATGATGCTTTGCTGGACTGCTACAAAATTAAAATCCACGCTTTTTTTATTTTTCTTCTGCTCACCAAAGCGCTTATAATCTATGGACGCCTCGCTCAACTCAATGGGAACCAGATCTTTGGCATACCCCATTACCCCCTCATAATCATCCGCGTCCTGCGCCGGAATACTTAAATAATGGGAAAACGTCTTTTCTTCCGGAATGGAAATAATGACATTGGTGGATTTAATGACCCCTTCATGCCCCTGCTGGATTAATTTCAGAACCGATTTTTTAAACGCGTCCGGGTTCAGCAGAATGGCGTCTTCGTCGATGATACCGGGTTCCAGTTCTACACGAGAATAGTTCACTACTTTAAAAGTGTCTTTTTCTTTTACCAGTTCCACCGCAGTTAAAGCGGAATTCCGGATATCCAGGCCAATTGTTTCTTCGGGAAGCTGTTCCATTTAATTAATTAACTAATTCGTTCATATCAACGATATCGATGACATTGTAATACTCAAAAGCCCCGTCATCATAATGTACATCATGCCGGGCTATTTTCAGATCATATTCAAAGGTACGCGTAAAACTGTGGCTAATACCCGTGACGATCAGGCTGGCTAACCGTTCCACAATCCCCAGAGCAATCTGTTGAGGGGCAAACCATTCAATGGTGGTCTGGCAGGATTCATTCTCTAAAATAGAATAATTCAGGTTTCGTTCAAATTTTTCTTCCTGGCGGATCCGTGACAGGGCATCATCCAGACATGTGTTCGCGTTTACCCGTGCGGATTCGTAATAGATGCTGCTTAAAGAAAGTGAAGCATTGTTCACCCCGTCCAAAAGCATGCCGATTGCAAAAAACATCGCAATGGTCGCCACAATCAGCAGGCTGACGATGGCGATGAAACCCTGTGGTTTTGGGTGAGTATTTTTCATTATTTCCGGCTGAAGGCCCGTTGAGGACCCAATTGACCGTATTTTGGTTTTACAATCAATTGGGCCTTCCATTGGGTCTTCTATTGGATTAAAAACTTTACCATTTCAAATGCACCGTGAAGTAATCGATTACCATAAAGACAGGGGCGCTGGGCTGGCCTTCCGGCGGCGCGCCGTCCCAGTTGAACTGCATGCGGGCCTTGATGATACGGTTCTGGAGCCCTCCTAAAAATTTCTGCAGATCGGCGCTGTCATACTTCACTTCAAATTTCTGCTGATCACTTATTCCGCCGTCCAGCCCCAACGCGCCAATCACTTCCCAGCTGGCCGTATCCCAGTTATACAGTTCCACTTCCTGGGAACCGATAAGCGCGCCGTTCATAGGACAGCTGGCGGCCAGCGTATCACAGAAGAATTGAGTGATGCTCTGATAAGCGATTTCTCCGCCAATTGTGATACTTTCCAAATTATCGATCTGACCTCTGGAAAGGATGGTCTTAAAGCTTTTTTCCCAGTAAAGATCCTCTTCCCCTTCCTGAGTGCCGCCCATGTAAGCCGAATTAGCGGCATCGTTGTCGATAAAGGTCGACCACCGGGAACACCATTCAGGCAATGTGCCATCTGCCGCCCGATAACATTTATCGGTAAAAAGATTGCCCACGACCATCCCCGTTCCCATATCTCCGCAATTATCCGAACAGCCGCCTTCACAATACCAAATATACCGTTCCGTGGTGAATGTGGAAGCGGTGGGCTGGATCACTTCAACGGTCTCCCCGTCTCCGAAATCAAATTGGATTGATTCAAGCGGAGACGTATTCAGGATATTACTGACTGTAATTACATAGGTCTCCCCCATAATACTTTCTAAGGTTACCCAGAATCCGCGCGTGAAGTAATGGTCGCCCTGGTCGCTCAGCATAAAACTGCTGCTGCCTCCTGAAACCAATTCAACATCTATGTTCGAAGACCCGCCTGTCACTCTCATTGTAAAGACATCGGTTTTACCCTGGCCCACTTCACCTAATGGATAATCGGCATCGTAAAAACGGATCCAGTCGCCGTCTTCAGAGAATTGTGTTTGATAGGTGATCTGCATGGCGCCCCCCTCCTGCCAGGCATAATAAGAAGTGTCTTCCTGCGCGGCCTGAATCAGGCCTTTGATCCCCTGAGGCAAATCCATAGCCATTACATTATCATAGGTCTCTGGATATAACTTTGCATTAGACGTAAAAATCTGCTTTATATGACCGGACGTCATAGACGGAACGCGGTCAATGATCGCCTGCAGAACGGTCGGAGACAACGGGGAAGCCGCCATTAAAATAGCTTTCAGGATTCCATTAGGAATAGGAGGGTTGTGATTAATAAGGGCTAATAAAGGGGCATCATTACTGCAGTTGTAAGCGCCCAGTCCGCCGCCAGTTCCTCCCGCTCCCCCGCCTTCATCTTCGTCCAAATCACAGGCATCGCCGATGCCATCGCCGTCGGTATCCAGCTGATCGGGATTTTCTACCGTCGGGCAGTTATCCAGTTCATTGTCCATTTCATCGCCATCTTCATCTTCCCCAGCCGGCAGTTCGGGTTCGTTTCCCGGACCTTCAAAAAAGATGTCCCCGTCACATTCATCGCCGATATCATCGCCTTCATAATCTTCCTGAAAAGGATTGTACACCAACACACAGTTGTCCATTTCATCACAAATACCGTCTGCATCCGCGTCGCCGCAACACTGAGAATGGCGGGGATATTTGTCTTTATAATCAGGACAGCCATCGTCATCAAAATCCCCGTTTTCCAGATTTGCGGACATGGTATATTGCTGCGGAGCACTGTACTCTTCAGTGCCGGTCACCGTCATATGAGCCGTGGCTCCCAGAATGATCTCGGGATCATTCATATTATCGGTGATGCGGTCAAAATAAAGACTTTCCAGACGGAGGTCTCCAGAGGATAGAGAAGATTTCACCCCGCCTTCAGTGATGTCCACGGACTGATCCGCCAAATTAGCCTCGATTGTCACGACCGAATCGTCCGGCATAATCAGTGTCAGCTTCCCCTCAGAATTTCCTAAAATGGAATTGGCGGTATCTATTTTTTTGGCGCCAGCGATCAGGTCGTACATCCGTTCGACCACAAACTGGCTGTCTATATTGGCCTGTAGTTCTCCCTGATGCTGTTTATCAAAACGGATAGCATTGATAGACACCGCCAGTAAAACGGGCGTCAGTACCAAAAATACCGCGATATATAAGAGGAGCTCGATGAACGTGGTCCCCTGCTGGTTTCTAAAATAATTTTTCATGGCTTTTGTTAATTAATATTAAAAATTCAACCGGGTTACCCCTATTAATAGGTAATAACCCTTTGCCAATTGGTAATATAAAGCGTGTGGGTGAGCAGATCCAACGGAAGATAATCCGGTGCCCATACCACACTAACGTCAACTCGCTTGGTATTCGCGTCTTCATAAAACACCCCCGTATCCCCATCAAAATAAATGTCGTTAGTGCTTAAATGCCGCCTGGCATCGGACACCACGACACGCCGTTCAAAAATATCCATATCCGCCAGATCACTTTTTACCAGCCACGATCCCGTACCGGGATTGCGGATGAGAAAAAACGTCCCGTTGACCAACCAGTCAAAATCCAGATTGCGCATATAATGAAGAATGTCTGAGCTCTCGCTGGAAGTAATGGCCGCCTGATGCTGAATGTAAGACTGTCCTGTAATTTTACGGGCGCCCACAAAAATCGCCAACGAAGTGGGTACTAAAATCATAAATAAAACGGTAACGATAATGAGCTCAACCATGCTCAGGCCGCTACGATTTTTTAAACAATGATGATTGATTTTTTTATTTTTAATCAACAACCCCCTGAGAATTAATAGTAAAAGTATAACTATAAACTGCATTCCCGACGGTAAAACTTCCGATATTATCTGTTTTACCCGTTTGCCTCTTGAAGATTATATCATTAGTAACGCCAATATTGGGAATTAAATTTAAATCCGTGATATCAAGCTGACGGAGTTCCAGCTTGATATTGTCGAGGGCGGCAGGATTGTAAGTGTTTCTGAAAGTGATCAAACATCGGCACGGAACATCCAGATGCACGCCGTAATCGGAGCTATCCGGATTTTTAAGCGCCTGAAATCGGGCTTGCTTGATGTGGGTCATGGTTTTGGCCACATCGATATTGATCAGGGAAAATTGATAATATTTAAAATAGGCTCCGACCCCGACCCCAGCGAGCAAAAGAAAAAGCCCCATAGTGAGCATCACTTCCATAAAGGAGAACCCTGCGCTTCGTGAATTTTTGATTTTCAATTTTTATTTTTAGACTTATGCGTATTTTAATACAACTTTAAAAAAATGAACACTAAAAAAACAAAGTGTCGTGTCGTATTGAATTTTATTGGCCGACGTTAGAAATCAGCTGATAAATAGGACCGATTACCGTGATAACCAAGCCGGCAACCATCAAACCCAAGAGCACCATGATTACCGGTTCGATGATGGTGGTGATGTTTTTCACATCGTTGTCGACCAAGTTCTTATAATATTTTTTCATATATTCCACCACATGCGGTAATTTACCGGTACGCTCTCCTACCCGGATGAGTTTTATGAACATCGGAGGGAAAAAAGATTTTTCCGGAAAACTCTGGGAAAGCGCGGCTCCTCTTTTAATCTTTTCGATCATATAGCCGATTTCGCTTCGAAATATTTTGTTTTTGACGACTGTGGACGTGATCTCCAGACAGCGGACGATGGTGATGCCGCTCGCGAATAATGTGCCGAAATGCTGACTAACCTGAGCGGTGTTATAGTTCAAAACAATATGGCCGACAAGCGGAAACCTGATATAGACTTTATCCCGCCATTTCTGGACTCCCGGATTTCTAAAAAGCATGTAAATCAAAACCGCCAATCCAAAACCCACTGCAAAAATCATCACCAGATGATTGTTGATAAAATTCGTCACACCGATCATCACACGCGTGGCGAGCGGAATGTCGGCTCCCAGACTGTTGAATATGGTTAAAATACGGGGCATCACGAACAAAATCAGAATAAAAATGAATGTAAGCATTACCCCGATGATGATCTTCGGATAAATCAGAGCACCTTTTACCTTTCGGCGGAACTCCTCACTGTCTTCCAGATGATCTGCCAGATCCACCATGGTCTGCGCGAGCGTTCCGGATTTTTCTCCGACCTGGATGATATTGGTATAAATAGGAGGGAATATTTTAGGAAAACGCCGCATGGCATTGGAAAGGGCCTGACCATTGTTCAGGCTTTCAACAACGCTTTCCAGACGATCCCTAAAGATCTTGTTCCGAGCCTGATCTTTCAAAAACAAAATCGCTTCAAAAATCGTTATCCCTGCCCCCAGCATTACCGCGAGATGACGGGTGAATTCCACTACTTCCCTAGAAGACACGGTGCCAATAGCACTCAGGCGCTGAAACAGGCTTTTTTTACTCTTTTTTGATTTTTCATCCTCTTTTTTGATGCCTTTCTTTTTCGGGGTTGCATTTTCCTGCGACAGTGTACGCATGGAAGGCTTATCTTCCTCCGCTACCGGTGATTCAGTTTCAACAGCCCCTTCCTGAACCTCACCCCCAGAAGCAGATGATGCTTCCTGAACAGATGGTTGTTCCGCCTGCGGAATATTCTGAACAACCTGATCGGTCGCCGAAACGGTTTCCGGCGCCTTTGCCTCCTGGGCTTCCTGTGTTTCTTCAAGGGAAATGGTTGGCATAGTTTCGTATTTACTTCGGATGGACTTCGGATGGACTTCGGATGGACTTCGGATGGACTTCGGATGGACCAGTCTATTCGATTTCTATTCGATATCTATTCGGTTAAGCTTTAATCACACGAATAACTTCTTCAAGTGAAGTGTTGCCGGAAAGGGCCTTTTCGATACCATTGTCCAGCATGGTCGTCATACCGCTTTGAACAGCCATATCTTCAATCGCATCGGAACTGCCCCCCTGTAAAATAATTTTTTTAATTTCGTCGTTCATTTCCAGAACCTCGTACAGACCGACACGGCCTTTATAGCCGGTATGACCACAGGCTGAGCACCCCTGTCCTTTGTAAAAAATGAACTCATCTTTAAATTCAAGCTGTTCGATTTCTTCGGGAGAGTAATGTTTGGAGGCGATCCTTTTGACGACCTCCACCAGATTCCTGTCGTTATAAACCAACCCCAAGGTCTCTGATGAATAGACTTGCCCCTGAAGACAATGCGGACAGAGTTTACGCACCAGACGCTGGGCGATAAATGAATTGACCGCGGCCGTCAGCAAAAAGGGTTCTACACCCATTTCCACTAAACGAGGGATGCCCACCGCCGCGCTGTTAGCATGAAGCGTGGAAAACACCATATGACCCGTCATCGCTGACTCCACAGCAATCTGGGCGGTTTCCTGGTCACGGATTTCCCCTACTAGAATGCTATCGGGATCCTGACGAAGTAATGAGCGAAGGCCGTTGGCAAACGTAAGGTTCGTAGCATGATTCACCTGAACCTGATTGATGCCATCGATACCATATTCAATAGGGTCTTCGATGGTCGCTATATTGACCTCATCTGAATTTAATAATTTGATGATGTTATATAAGGTAGTGGTTTTACCTGAACCGGTCGGACCGGTCACAATCATCATTCCGTAGGGCTTGGTGGAATTCAGAATCACCTTTTTATACTCCGATTCGTCCAACCCTGAATCAATCAGATTGACGGATTCTTCCAGTTCAACCAGGATACGCATCACAATCTTTTCACCGAAGTGAGTGGGTAAAATCGAAACACGGAAAGCCACGGTGTTGTCATCGAGCTGTAAAGAAATACGACCATCCTGAGCCGCACGCGTCTCATCAATACGAAGCCCTGCCAGAATCTTACAGCGTGTTATCAGGGGTTCGTGGATGATTTTGGGAAAGTTGACGATTTTATGGAGTACGCCATCAATACGATAACGGATTATCGTGTGATTTTTACTGGCTTCGATGTGTATATCGGAAGCATGGTGACGGTTAGCATGAAGCAGAATCGCGTCAAAAATCTTCACAATAGGGATCTCTTCTTCAAATTCTTCGATTTCCAGAGTTGCAGGTTCTTCTCCCGGCTTCGCGTAACGCAGATTGGCGGGGAGCATGTTCAAAAATACGTTTTTCAGCTCCTGGTTATATTTACCGATGATGTTCTTAATGCTGGAGAACGTCGTATAATATACTTCCGCTTCCCGTCCGGTCTTTTTTTCCAGATCGTGGATCATTTCCAGATCAAACGGATTGACCGTGGCGATCTTGACCTTATTCTGATATTCATCAATCGCGAAAGTGATCACTCCCTGTTTTAACGCGATGTTTTCCGGAACGATTTCCAGCACTTCATTGGCTATTTCGATTTTTGACAGATTTATATAAGGGTAACCAACGATCTCCGCGACCAACCTGCCCAGTTCTTCATCCGACAGGACATGTTTTTTTTCGACCAGATCATACAAAGGTACTTTGCTTGCTTTAGATTCCTCATCCAGCGCCTGGATGAGGAATTTTTCCACTTTTCTGCCTTTAAGCCCTTCAATGAGTTTTTGTGAATCGATATTCATGATATCTCACTTAAATTATTGAACATTTACTCTTTCTGTTTCAGTTTCCACTGACTCAGGGGCTTCCTCGGCCACTGAATCGTTGATTTTTTTAGGCTCGGCCTGTTTTTTGACAGGTGATTTTTTCATTCCAACCTGCTTGGTCGCCTTAAATATTTTCTGACCGCAGTTGTTACAAAAATGAGACTTCCGCGGGAGAATCATGTTACAACGCGGACACTGGATTACCTTGAGATTGGATTCTGTTTCTGCAGATGAAAGAGATTTGATCTGGCTCTGAAGCTCTGAAAGAACTTTATCCAATTCCACCTTATTTTCTGTATGGCTCACGATCATCTGGATTAAATCTTCCATTTTCATCAATTGTTTCAGGAAAATATTATCCACTTTATAAGACGCCATCTTAGCTAAATCCTGCGGACTTTTCAGGCGGGAGTAGATGATGACCGGAATCTGCGCATAGTCTTTTTTTAAATTATTTAAAACATAATAACCATTAATAACCGGCAATATGACTTCGAGAATAACCAGATCGATTTTTTGTTCCGCCAATTTTTTAAGAGCTTCTTTGGCATTTTGAGCAAATACAAAGTCCAATCCATGTTTCTCTTTAATCTCGTGGTGATCGAGATAATCTTTCAGGTCATGGACCAGTTCTTTGTCACTGTCGACCAGAAGCACCGTCCGTTGTTTTGAAGTGGTTGTTATTTTGTCCATAGTTTCGTATTGTGGGGCGTATTGTGGCTCAGGTTGTGGTTACCACTATTCGAGCCACTACTCGGTCCACTATTCGGTTAATTAATATTCCATAAACACATCGACCAGCTCTCGGTTGGTTGCGTAAGCAAGGGCATTTTCTTTGGATATTTTTTTGGTCTTTATCATTTCAGCCAGGCACTGTTCAAGTCGGATAACCCCCGTCTCTTCTCCGCCCTGGAGAGCGTTATAGATCTGTTCACTTTTTTCACTCCGGATGATGTTCCGAACCGCATCGGTCACCATCATCTGTTCATAGGCAAACTGCAGTTCCCCATCCTCACCAGGAACCAAGCGCTGAGACACCACACCTGTTAAGGTACTGGCCAGCTGGATGCGGATCTGTTTTTGCTTTTCTTCAGGAAACACATCGATGATGCGATCAATGGTCTGGACAGAATTGTTGGTGTGCAGAGTGGAAAGGACCAGATGCCCGGTTTCTGCCAGGGTAATGGCGGCCTGGATGGTCTCATGATCCCGCATCTCTCCGATGAGGATCACATCCGGATCCTGGCGCATAGAAGCACGCAAGGCATTTTCAAAAGTAGAAGCGTGCGTACCGATCTCTCGCTGTTCGACAACAGATTTATTGTTCTTGATGATGTATTCGATAGGGTCTTCGATGGTGATGATATGCGCTTCCCGGTTTTGATTGATGTGATTCAGGATCGCGGCCATACTGGTAGACTTACCATGGCCTGTCGGGCCGACCACCAGGAAAAAACCCTGACGATAGTTTTCAGCGATATCGCGGAAAACCGGCGGAAGACCAAGCTGATCGAAACTAAGCACCCGGTTTCGGATCAGACGTAAGCTCATAGAAAGTCCGCTCTGCTGGCGATAAACATTCCCGCGAAAGCGATAATCATCCCCGTAACCGAAAGCAAAATCCGTATTGCCGTGCTTCAGATAATACTCGTATTGGTTTTCGTTCATGTACTCCTTGAATTCCGGAGTCCCTTCTTTCAACTGGAAAATGTCGGCGTCTTCCACAAGAAATAGTTTGCCGGATACACGTAAAACCGGCTTTTTCCCAGTCTGGAAATGAATATCCGACGCGTTCCGATTAACGGCGAGATCTAAAATTTTAGTAAATTGCGTGTCCATGGGTCTTTGATTTTTATTTTTTCAATCTAAATATTATAACATACACACCTCTAGAATTCAAGACCTTAATGTAAAAATAGTGAGGGTGTATAAAATTTGAAAAAATATGAAAAAATTTGGAGAAAATACCACTCTATTTTTTCAATTTTTTTGTGCAGAAATTGCGCCAATTTTCAAAAGGGTCTAAAATGAGTGTAATAATTGATAAAACAAATATGAAAAAAATCATTGCCATGCTTGTTGTTTTGGGGGTGGTGTTAATTGTGGGGGTTGCTGTTTTTTTAATGCCCAAATCCACCACTCATCTTACCCAATCCATACCGGCCGGAGAAGGCGTGGTTAAAATCAGAGAATTACATAATTCCAATATCCGCATTATCCCTGGCCGAACCAGTAAAATAACCATGTATCTTGAGGGGCCGGAAGATGAACTGAAAAAAATTCGTTTTTTCCGTGTAGGCGGTGACACAGAAATCGACGTGTCGGATGAGTGGAAGGGGGTTAGTGGAACCATTACCGTTCCCGAAGGAACCTGGGTCGACCTGAATCAGCCGGATGAAAATGAGGCAGGTGAAAAGAAAACGTCTGATTTTATCCGTTTGGGCGGTGGCTCTTCAATCACTATTAAAAATGATAAAGTCATTGTGACCGGTTCCGGCGGAGGCACCACTCCACCACCTCCCGTGATTGGTGAAGGTGAAGGGGAAGGTGAAGTCGAAGAGGAGCCGGTTGTTACCCTAAATCCTGTCTCACCTCCTCTGCCACCTCCCGTGATTGGAGAGGGAGAGGGAGAGGGTGAAAGCGAAGATGAAGAGGGACCGACTGAACCCCAAACCACTCAATACGCCCCGGAAGGCCCCGACGACCCGCATATCCGCTGCAGCATTGCATTAAAACAAACTGAGCGGAATGAATGCTGCCAAACCGCTTTTATGGATGAACCGCACCCTGACTGTTCTTACGATGGTTACTGGCTGTTTAACTACCATACACGCTTGTGCTATTACCATTGTTTCCACCCTTGTCATCTAGGAGATGAGGCAACTCAGGATGCCTGCTGTGCTGAACAGTATTATTACGATACAACCTCACCCTGTATCGGAGATTGGGTCTATAATGACGCAACCAACGGCTGTTCTTATGAGTGTATGGACGCAGAAGATCTGGAAGAATATTTTGGAGAAGGTGAAACGGTTTTTACCGATTTTATCAGCGAGGCCTGCAGTACTCATAGTAACCCGGATCTATGCTGTGACTACAATCTGAAAAACGACCTTTCTATCGGCCCCCATCCCGGTTTCCCTGACTGCATCGGCCAATGGGATTTTAATAATGCCACCTCCACCTGCGAATTTGAATGTTCCAGTTATGGAGAAACGCTTGAGATCCTGGAGCTACTGAAAGAACAACGAGGTGAATAACATTTGTGAATGGGGTTTTTCTGTCTCGATGGCCATAAATTCACGATAACAGTTTCTTAATGTATTCGGGCTGCTCCGGCTTGTCAATTTTTTACTCATTTCCTCCTTGTCGACCTCCCTATTCGTATGTATAATAAAACAGCCTTAGACGGGCTATTTTTTATTTCCCTCCCTATGGAAATCCTGGACGGCAAAGCATTGTCGGAGGAATTGATCGATTCCGTAAAGGATGAGGCGGCGAAGTGGAAACCAAAACTGGCGGTGATTCTGATTGGTGAAAATCCGGCGTCTTTGGTATATGTGAGAAATAAAAAAAAGGCCTGTGAACGAGCCGGCATAGCGTATGAGGAACGCCGTTTTCCGGATACGATCACTCAGGAACAGCTAATTGCAGAAATTGAAAAAATCAATGAAGATGATGAAATCAATGGGCTGATTGTTCAGCTTCCGCTCCCCGATCACATTGCGGTGCCTTTGGTGATCCGGGCGATTGACCCTAAAAAAGATGTGGACGGGTTCCATGCTTATAATCTGGGGAAGATGTTTTTAAGCCCTGAATTTGAAGATCTTCCCCCAGCTACTCCTTCCGGAATCATAAAACTGCTGGATCATTATGATATTCCGATCCGCGGGCAGGAAGTGGTAGTGGTGGGTCACAGTAATCACGTGGGCAAACCGGTCAGCACGATGCTGCTCAACCGCAACGCTACGGTTACCACGTGCCATATTCACACCAAGGATCTAAAAAGCCACACCAAACGTGCCGACATCCTAATCGTCGCGGTCGGAAAAGCCGGCCTGATCACTGCGGATATGGTAAAGGATGGTGTGGCCGTGGTGGATGTGGGAATCAACCGAACGGATGACGGCAAAATATGCGGAGATGTTGATTTTGAAAACGTGAGCAAAAAAGCCAGTTTTATTTCTCCTGTTCCCGGCGGTGTCGGCCCTATGACAGTAGCGGCTCTGATAATGAATACGGTCCATGCCGCCAAAAGACAAAAAACTGTTTAACATTTCTGAATTCTGATTTCTGATTCAAATCTGAGATCTGAAATCTGAGATCTGAAATAAAAATTTTTATCTCATAAAAATTTTATAATATGTGTGGAATCCTCGGAATCATTAGAAACACCGCCGCCGTCCAGGACCTTTACGACGGACTGGTCGTCCTCCAGCACCGTGGGCAGGATGCCGCGGGCATCGCCACCTTTGACGGACAACATGTCCACCTGAAAAAAGGCAATGGATTAGTTCGGGATGTTTTTCGCACAAAAAACATGCTCCGCCTTCAGGGAAATATGGGTATTGGCCACGTACGCTACCCGACTGCTGGCTGCAGCAGTGCCGAGGAGGCTCAGCCTTTTTATGTGAATGCCCCTTTCGGAATTGCGCTGGCACACAACGGCAATCTCACCAATTATGACAAGCTTAAAAAGGAGGTTCACGAAACTAACTTGCGCCATCTAAATACCACTTCGGATTCGGAAGTGCTTTTGAATATTCTGGCTTTTGAGCTCAGCATGGAGACTAAAAAACGCTCTGAACTCAAGCCTGCTAAAATCTTTAAGGCAATGAAACGTGTGCTTAAGCGGGTCGAAGGCGGATATAGTGTGGTCTCTCTGATTGTAGACCACGGACTTCTGGCATTCCGCGATCCAAACGGCATCCGGCCGCTCACACTGGGGGTACGGCAGAACGGAGGAAGACCTGAATACGCGATATCTTCTGAAAGCGTAGCTATTCAAACCCTTGGCTTTAATATCTTGAGGGATGTGGCGCCGGGTGAAGCGGTTTATATCGACAAAAACCATAATCTTCACACCGAACAATGCGCCAAAGCCGTTCCACGGCCCTGTATTTTTGAACATGTCTATCTGGCCCGCCCCGACAGTATGATCGACGGTATCAGCGTGTACAAAACCCGCCTGAGGATGGGGCAGTATTTAGCCAAACAGATTAAAAAAGATAAACTGGATATCGATGTTGTAATCCCCATACCAGAGACCTCACGCCACATCGCTATCACACTGGCGTCTGATCTTAAAGTGAAATACCGGGAAGGATTCATGAAGAACCGGTATATCGGCCGCACCTTCATTATGCCCAATCAGGCCGTCCGTAAAAAATCCATCCGCTACAAGCTCAACCCGATCCCCCTGGAATTCCGGAATAAAAATGTACTGTTGGTGGATGATAGTATTGTACGCGGAAACACTTCAAAACAGATTGTTGAAATGGTGCGGGAATCGGGCGCTAAAAAAGTGTACTTTGCCTCCGCCGCCCCGCCACTCATCAACCCGTGTGTGTACGGCATCGATATGCCCAGCCGGAAAGACTTTATTGCCAATCAGATGGAACACGATGAGATCTGTAAGATGATCAATGCGGACAAACTGTATTACCAGAAATATGAAGACCTGGAACGAGCCGCGCATGTGGGAAATCCTAAGATCAAAAAATTCTGCTGGGCCTGTATGGGAGGCGAATATCCTACCGGACAGATCACTGAAGAAGTGCTTCAGCGCGTGGAGCAGCAAAGAGACGCCTGTGAACAAACGGATGAGGATCAGCTGACACTATTGTAAGCTATTATGGATCAGTGTTCTAGATACCATTTCTGATTTCTGAATTCTGATCTCAGATTTAATCTTAGATTTTAGGTCAGAAATGTCAGACTGGTATCACCTCAATCCGTTTATCGACTTTTTCCTGAAGGGTGTATTCAATGGCCTGTAACGTGCCGGTGGAGGCCATGGGGCACCCCTGACACGCGCCGTAATAGCGAATGAGCACATCGGTTTTTTTGATATCCACGATCTCAATTCCTCCGCCATGGGATTCCAGCATGGGGAGCACATCAGCCTCAAGGGCTTTGTGGATCTGTTTGATCTGTTCTTTGATGTCGAGTTTGATGAAGTCTTTTTTCTTCATAATTTCGGATTGTGGGTCGGGTTGTTGACCGAATAGTAGTATTCCACAATTCGACCCACAATACGGCCAACCATGCGAAGTCTATTCGGACTCAGCTATCTCGTCCTTCATCCTCGCCTTGATCTCCTGAATCTCATCCAATAATTTTACAAAATCCTCTTTCGGCATTACTGACGTTCCGACCAGACCGAGCTTAAGGTTGTGGTCTTTCTTTTTAAGTAAATAGCTTAGCAGCCAGAATCCGCCGAAGAAATAGAGGAACATGATCGGAACCACCAACGGGATACCAAACGGTGTGAGATTAATCGTGAGGAAAAAATCATAAAGCGCGTGGATGCCCATGGAAAGCACGAGGCCGATAAACATCATCTCATCGTGGTACACATGGGATTTTTTAAGGTGCAGGACTTTTTTAAGAAAAACCAGGACGGGATGGCGCACTTGTTTCATATGCTGGATCTTCAGCATCGGTGAGGCAAAAAAGGCCATTCCGTAATAATAACCCAGTAAGCCGGAGCACAACACGTGAACCATGGTAACGATGGTGACGCGCATGAGCGCGAACGCGAAAAACCCGCCCGCGCTGATCTGACCCCAATGCTGACTGAAATAGAGAATGTTTTCTAAGAAAGCAAATCCCAGCGCGCTGATCACCGCCAGTTCGATCACATCATCGATGGACTTGAAGAAGCGATGATTGATCAGCCGCATAATCCAGAACTTACCGTATTCTTCAATCACGCCAACTCCCACAAAACTAAGAAAAAGAGCTAGAATCGGCCGGCTGCCGAACAGAGTTTTGATGTTTGCGGCAAAATCGGTGGGCTGAACATGAAAAAAGATAAGATTGATGGTCTGATCCCAGTAACCCTGATAGATCAGAATCAGCCTGGCTGCGAGCATGCCGCCGATGAACGTGAGGATGACCAGCCATTTGTTTTCGTGATGTTTGCGCAAAAAAAGATAAAGCCAGAAAATGGCCGGCACAATGGCAAGCAGGAAGACGATGATCGGTTTTAAAAATTCCATTTGGTTTTTTAAATCACTGGCATTATACAATAACTTGCTATGCTTTTCTTCATCAATTTACCAGCTGTGAGTAGGTGGCTCACAATCAGGATCTGACGAATCCACCTCTTTTACGTCTTTCAGATTGGATATATTCATTCGAACCGTGCGGATAAGGGCGCGCGCGTCATCGCGGAGACATTCGGGAAGCGTTTGGACTGCCGGTTCCGGATCAGCCTCTGACTGCACTTCCATTCTTTTTACCACCGCGTAAGCCCTGTCCATTAGTGACTGAACGGCTTCAATCCCCTGTTCGGTTTCGATTTTCAGGCCTCGTACAATATGCAGGCTTAAATGCCCCAAAGTCCTGAAGCTGAGTTTTGCAGGCGGGCGGAAATCAAAAGGATTTTTGGAATCCGGATAATCCTCATCCAGTGTGGAGTATTTCATTATAATTGATTAAATATTGCCCCAATCGTCTTCTGTTTCTATTCTATCCGGATGCCTGGCTCTTCTGTGTGAATCGGTGTCTTCCGGTGTATACCCCTTTACTTCAAAAATCCTTTCGACAAGAGGGCGAATATCAGCGGGTATGTCTTCCGGGCGCCTGGCTTTTGCCCTGCGGAGCATCAATTCGATCATTACCCTGCCCAGCTTCTCCCGTGCTTCCAGGGATAAATAATCGGGTAATTTTCTGCAGGCAAGCGGGTCAAAAGCCGGGGACTCTTTTAAACAGCACTGTTCAACGAAGTCATTGATCTGCCCTTCTTCTTTTTCAGTGAACTTTTTAACGGATGGCGCCATAATAAAAAATTATCAGTATTTGTTTATACTAGACTTCCCTTAAAAGATAAAGCTTAAAGCGCCGTTTTGGCAATATAATGGCAACCCAGGCTGGTGTCACGCGCCATAGCGGCCTGAATCATTTTATAACAAACAATCTGGCGATGCTGGATGCGATAATCCCGTGCCGGAATCTCTGTGATCTCCCGCAGGGCTGTTTTTAAGCCTTCCGGCGTGCGTACAATTCCCACCCGTTCCCACATAATGTTTCCGATTCGTTTAGCATAAGCTTGTACCTGAGCCAGTGGTTCCATGATGATTTTTGGAGGTGTGAGCGGAATGGTTTCGTCGATACTCGTTTTTTCATCGATTGTTTTACTTTTTTCAATAGCTTCCGCAATCGCCCTGCCGAACACCAGTCCTTCTAAAAGCGCGTTGCTGGCCAGCCGGTTGGCGCCGTGCACATGGCTGCAGGCCACTTCACCGACCGCGAAAAGCCCCGGCAGCTTGGTAGCACCGTGAAGGTCTACGGGAATTCCCCCGCATGAAAAATGCGCCACCGGTGTGATGGGGATACGTTGTTTAAAAAGGTCGTAACCGTACTGCTTTAAACGCTTGGTGATGTTGGGGAAATTCTGTTTGATCTCCTTTTTGTCCAGGTATCGCACATCTAAATGCACCGGTCCGTTCATCATCTCAAAATGGATGGCGCGGGTGACGGTATCACGCGGGGCCAGTTCGGCGCGGGAATCGTATTCCTCCAGAAAGGATTTGCCTTGGAAATCTACGATCTTTGCCCCGAATCCACGCAGGGTTTCGGAGAGCAGAAAATACCGCCCATCATCAGGAACCGCCAAAGCGGTGGGATGGAACTGAATAAATTCCAGATCTTCAAACTCTAACCCCGCATTGGCGGCCAAGGCCAATCCATCGCCCGCGGAAGCTTTAGTATTGCTGGTTTTGGCAAATAATTGCCCCAGTCCCCCTGTAGCCAAAATGGTGTGTTTGGCCAAAAAGGGTTCCACTCCTGTACTGTCTTTTTTACGCATAAATACGCCGCGACAGCTATTCTGATGTGTGATGAATTCTATAGCCTCCGCATCTTCTTCCACGGTAATATTTTTAGATTTCTGAATGGCTTTAACCAGATGATCGAGTACATCCTGACCCGTAAAATCGGTGGTTCGCCAAATGCGGGCAATTGAATGGCCTCCTTCCATAGCGGGTTCTTTTTTGAATTTAACACCTAACTTTTCCAAAAAACGAATGGCCTTGGGCGCCCCTTCTACCAAATGACGTACGGCGTCGCGGTTATTGTGGTGTGCGCCAGCGTCCATGGTGTCGTCGATGTGTTTTTTAAAACGGTCTTCTTTGGTCAGAACCGCCGCGATACCGCCCTGTGCCCAATAGGTATTAGCCTGCCGGAGTTTGCCTTTGGTAAGCACCGTGACCTTCCCCACATCTTTCAGGTGGTAAGCCGTGGTCAGTCCGGCGATTCCGGCACCGATGATGAGGTAGTCGGTTTTTTTCATAAATTCGTATTGTGAACCGTATAGTTGCTCGTATGGTGGCTCGTATTATTGGCCGTATTGTGTACTCGATCCACTATTCGAGCCACAACTTGAGCCACCATTCGTTTTGTATTATAGCAAGTCTTAGTACTTATTAACAAATAGACAACTCATTGATTACTGGTAGATACTGGTAGATAACTAATGGATATCGATTAGTAATCAATCAGCAGTCTATCAGAAATCAATTAGGATAACGGTAATTGAGAGTACACTTCCACCTTTCTAAAATCCCCTTCCTTCCGCGGACAAAAATATGCCGCTCCCGCAATCATTGCCGCGTTATCGGTGCAGTAAATCAGATTTTTTGGACAATGGAACGGGATGTTATTTTCTAATTTTTCAGCGATCACTTTACGAAGTAATTCATTGGCTGAGACCCCGCCAGCCAGGTGGACTTCTTTCACATCAAATTCCTGCGCGGCAGCAATGAGTTTATCGGATAGTACATCGACCACGGCGGCCTGAAAACTGGCGGCGATATCTGAAACGATTTCTGATTTCTGATTTCTGATTTCCGATTTTTCTATCTCGCGACGAACCGCCGCTTTCAAACCTGAAAAGGAAAAATTGTATTTATTTTTTTTATCCAGCATCGGCCGGGGGAAATCGATGGCCTTGGGATTTCCTTTTTCCGCGGCTTTGGCGATGGCCGGGCCACCCGGAAAGCCGAGATTAAGGAGGCGGGCGACTTTATCAAACGCTTCGCCGGCCGCATCATCGAGTGTTTCGCCGATCACCTCAAAATCATAATGCCCTTTTAATAAAACCAATTCATTATGCCCGCCGGATACCGTTAGAACGAGGATGGGAAAGGCAGGTTTTTCATCCCGTTCCAGAAAATTAGCGTAAATATGACCAGCAATATGATGAATGGGGATAAGCGGTTTTTTGTATATATAGGATAAAGTCTGAGCGGTGCTGATGCCGATCAAAAGTGAAGCGACCAGCCCCGGCGCATGGGTGACCGCGATGGCATCGATATCGTTCCAGCCGACTTTCGCCTCGTGAAGTGCCTGATCCACCACAGGGGTAATCTGACGGATGTGTTCACGCGCTGCCACCTCGGGAACCACCCCACCGGTTTTGGCGTGCAGATCCACGGATGAGGCGATCACATTGCTGAGCACGCTCACGCCATTTTCGACAACGGCGGCGGCGGTTTCATCGCACGATGTTTCAATTCCAAGAATTTTCATAACCTAAATTCTAAATCCTAAACACTAAGTACTAAACGAATTCTAATGTCCAATAATCAAAATTCCAAACGGATTGTTCATAATAAAGTTTATTATTTTTGAGTTGTAATCTAAAATCGGTTTAGGATTTAGAATTTAGAGCTTTGGATTTATGTTAGACCCTGTCGCCTTTAAAATCGGACCGCTTTCCGTTCACTGGTACGGCATCAGTTATGGTGTTGGCCTTTTAATCGGTATCTGGATACTGACTCAGCTGAATAAAAAACGAAAAGTGTTTAAAAACAATAATCAGCTTTTCGATTTCGCCTTCTGGGTCTTTCTGCTGGGCGTGATTCTTGGCGGGCGTTTGGGGTACGTTCTTTTTTACAACCTGCCTTATTACCTCGCCCATCCGGCCAAGATCCCAGCCATGTGGGATGGGGGAATGTCGTTTCACGGCGGGCTGATCGCTTCGCTGATAGTTGGATATCTATTTTGCCGAAAACAAAAAATCCGCTTTCTGGATGTGGCCGACTTATCCACCCTTCCCGGCGCGCTGGCGCTCACTTTTACCCGAATCGCTAATTTTATCAATCATGAACTGATTGGCCGGCCTATTGAAAACCCGACGTGGAATTGGACGGGAGTGGATTTTGGCGACGGCATACTCAGATACCCTTCCCAATTATTTCAATCCGCTTCAGCCCTTATTCTGTTCCTGATACTGCTTTTAATTTTCATCAATAAACCAAAAAGAGGCGTTCTGCTTTTCAGCTATCTGATGTTATATGGACTCTTTCGGACAATTTTGGAATTCTGGCGCGCGCCCGACCCGCAGATCGGGTTTATATGGCAGTATTTTACACTCGGCCAGTTATTTAGCTTCGCCATGTTTCTGGCTGGCCTCATCGGCCTGGCCGCCTTCAAGCGCCGCCATTAACTGCTTCCGTTTTCTTTTGGCGATGATATCGGCTGCGATTCTTTCCAGAATGATCTGCATTCCCTCAACGGTCGGCACGGGACCATCTTCTTCGCGTTCCACTAAAAATTCTTCCGACCCCGGAAGCTGCCGGCAGGAGGCGAGATAAGCCGGATCAAAAGGTTTTTTGTAGGCACCGATGGTATTCAGACCGTTGATGGCATCTTCGGATAAAGACATACTCTATTAGTTTAAATGGAGGTTTATTTTAATTACCTTTTTAAATTTGTCAATTAATTTGCTAAATAATAATTAATATGTTATAATATTATTATAAAAATAAAAAATCGCCATGGCAAACCCATTAATTACCGACGAACTAGAGCTTACCTCCCCTCAAAAAGCCGCTGCGCTTCCCGTTCCGCCGGAAGCCGCAGAAAAGGCTTTGCCTTCCGCGGAGCATCTTAAGCTTATGCGCGGAAGAACGAAGCGATTATTAGAAGAAGGTAGGGCTTAAGACCCGTTGCGATGATCATCAATGACGTCTTTTACTGCCTGAACCGATAGGCCCAGATTCAGGCAAAGATTACGCTGTTTTTCAACGAGCTGATGAAGCGCTATTCCCATATGAATAGAACCAAAGTCCTCAAAAAGCCCTTGGCAGATTTTTCGCAGATTTAAAAGCGCGCTTTCTCTTGGGTTTAACCCTTGCAGAGAAGGAATTTCGGCGGCTTCGGTGTTTTCGGAAACAAAAAACATATATTTTGTTTTTAAAAAATTAATTTTTTAATGATTACCGTTCCCATTGTTCATCTTGGGAAAGGCGTTCATTTTACAAGCTTTCATAATGTCTTCATCCGTGATCGCGCGCTCTTCCGCGGCTTCGGCGGAAGGAACGGTGCGCCGGGACCGGATGTAGTGGCTATAGCCATCGGCAATCGAGACCATGACATTCGGATGGCGGGGAATCCCTTCGTAATGAGCGTGGGGATGCATAGTCTCTGAGATGCTGGAGCGATGAAGACGGACGATCTCATAAATCGGCCAAGCATCCGGAAGCCGTACGTAATAATCCACATACTGTCTGTCTCCAAAGCACTGGAATTCATAATCCTTTTCCCCCTGTAAGCCCCCTCCGCTGATGATCATATTGAATTTATGAAACCGTAATGACGGATTGTCCCCGTCATTTCCACCTGCCCCATTTTTCATCTTGTCGATACGGGTGTCGTAATGCTGTCCGGTTTTCGGATTCGGGGCGCTCGTTATATCAATCATGTGTTGTCTGACCTGCTCATGATCCCCTTCCTGCGGATTGATCGGTATCATGCGGACTCCAGAATGGTCACGCGCCAGATCTTCAATTGGTCGATCCGGCTGACGCATTGATTTTAAAAGTACTGCTTTAAGCGACTTGATACGCAAATGGAACATTGCGTAGGCATCAAATTCGGATCCATCATCTCTCTTAACCCGCATCAGACGGCAGTCCATGGGTTCGATTAACTGATTGTCCTGCAGTGTCTCAGGGGGGATGTCTAAAAATTCACAGGACGTACAGCGATTGTTTTCATTCAGGTCGTGGTCGCTTAAAAGCCACTTGCGTTCCGTACCACCTCTAAACAGCCCCCTGCCCTCCCATATATCCACTAAGAATTCTATGTCTTTTTTTCTGACCTCTAAAGCTTTGTCAATTTGTGCCAGGGTCATAATCATTTCCAGTTTACGCTTGGCCTCATAGCGGACCTGAGTATCACGGCCCGTCTCATCGGCAACCATTAAAAGTAGTTTACCCAGATTATTGGTTGCCATCACTTCATTGCGCATGGCCAAGACCAATCCGTAACCTGGCATAGTCTTTTGGGAGACTTCTTCCACCACTTCATCGGCTAGATTACCATAGGCGTTTATACGATCCTGCATTTGCTCCATAGTCAGATTATCACCAAGCATCTGTTTTAATATCCGCTCATTGGTCGCATTTATAAATTTCATGTCGGTTGAAGAATCATCCAAGTCTGAAATGCTTTCAGCCTTAGTGACATCCAACACCAAATCGCGAATTTTCCACATAATTTCATAATGCTCAGGGTGTTCGTTTTTTAAATACTCGACATATTGCTTGTCGTGTAGCGGCAGCTGGACAGGAAACAGAGTTCCAGCTTCGAGATTGTCGCCTAAGGTGGGAAAATTCTTTTTAAACTTAAACATAGTGGGTTGGAGGGCCATTGTTGTTTGAGTGTTATATTATATCATAATTTATTATTTTGTCAACTACTCTTTCTTCTTTGACAAAAAGAACCTCGATTCATATCTGAGGCCCTCTCTTGCGTTCTTGATTTTTACAGGAAATAAGGCCTCAGATATGAGGTTTAATAATGAGTGTCCATGTAAAGATACGTTTCTGCATTTTGGAGAGGGCTAAATGCTTGAACACTTTAATTATACAAAAACTGAAAAAGATTGCAAGCTTTTTTATAAAAACATCCTAATTGATTGATAATTGAGCCATTTTTTGGTATAATATAATGATTGTAATTTGTCCCGCTTCGCGGAACGTAACTTGTAATTCGTAATTGGTAATTTTAAATGCCGATTGTTGAAAAATTACAAATTACGCGACCAGCGTTTAGCGGGGAGTAAATTACAAGTTACAAATTACTCATTAAATTATGCTCAAAAAATTGCTTAAATGGTTCGGCCTTTTCTTCATCGGCTACCTGGTCGGCTCTCTGATCGAAGACCGTTTTTTCGATGACCAGGACTTTGAAGTTTAAAAAAATCGATGCTTAAAAAACTGTTTTACTTCATTGGCCTGGGAATGGTCATTGCTCTGGTTATGACCCTTTTGGTACAAAGAGATTTTTTGATGGGATCCCAAAAGCGGCTCCAGAACAATTTCTATGATTTTGACTCCGCCAGTTCCGAAATCGTCATCGTGGCCATTGATGAAAAAAGTCTTCAGCCCCAGAATCTTGGCCCTCTGCCGGAATGGTCACGGGAGAATTACGCCAAGGCTGTTGATATTCTCAATCAAAAAGGAGCCGCTGTGATCGGAATCGATGTTACTTTTCCGGATGCCAGAAGCGGAGACGATGCCTTTGCCCAGGCCCTCAGAGCTCATGACAATGTCGTACTGGCTACCCATTATCATTTTGAAAATGGACAGGCAAAAGTCAACTGGCCTAACGCCGTTCTGGCGGCAACTGATCCGCTTTTGGGCTGGATCAATGTCCATCAGGATGAAGATGGCTATATTCGCGAACTTCCTGTTGTCAGCAGTGTTGACAGCAAAACGGCGGAAGCCTTTTCCCTCGTCATCGCCCGTCGTTATCTGCGCAGCGAACCTGGCCCGGGAACAATTAATGACTCATGGTATGAGTTTTCGGACCGTCTACGAATCCCTGTTATTATCAAAAAGGATGCTGAGAAAAACGAGACTGTGCATCATATGTACGTGAATTATTTTGCGGAACCCGGCCGTTACGCTCACCTTTCCATGTCGGATCTGCTGAATGAAAATTTAGCGGATGAGGCCGGCAATGTTATGGATTTTCAGGATAAAATAGTTTTAATCGGCCCCACCGCCACCGACCTCCAGGATGATTTTCTCTCTCCCGTCAGTAAGGGTATTCGAATGCCGGGCGTAGAAATCCATGCCAACAACATTCAGACAATTACTTCCGGCCAATTCCTCCGGAATCAGTCCCGCCTTAGTTTATGGCTGACGCTTTTTGGCTTAATCGCTCTCAATCTATTTCTGTTCGCCAAACTCCGTGTGCGTTACGCCATTCCGATTCTTGTTGGAGAATTGTTTTTGATGGTCGTCGCGGGGATTGCTGTGTATGAATATTTCCGTATCTTTATGGACGTGATCCATCCGCTTCTGACGATTATTCTGACGTTTGTCGGCGCATTTCTACTGCGCTATATTCTGGAGCATAAGAAGCGACAATTTATTGAAGGGGCGTTTGGGCATTATGTAAACAAATCCGTCGTGGAACAGATCATGAAAGATCCTAAGACGCTGGAATTGGGAGGTGCCAAACGGACGGTGACCGTCTTCTTTTCGGATATCGCCGGCTTTACATCGATTTCGGAAAAAATGGAGCCCGGCAAACTGGTTAATTTTCTGAACCGTTATCTGGATTCCATGACCGATATTATTCTGGAATACCAGGGGACGCTGGATAAATATGAAGGGGACGCTATTATGGCGTTTTGGGGAGCGCCTGTGCCTGTGGAAGAACACGCTAAAAATGCCTGTCTCGCCGCCCTGAAAAATCAGGCACAGTTAAAGATCTTCCGGGAAGAATGTGAAAAGCAGGGCCTCCCGCCTATCCGTATCCGCATCGGCCTGAACACGGGCGATGTGATTGCGGGGAACATGGGTTCTGAAAACCGTTTCGATTACACGGTGATGGGCGATACGGTGAATCTGGGCTCCCGCCTGGAGGGGATCAACAAACAGTATGGGACTGAAGTCATTGTTTCGGAATTCACCTATGAACAGATCAAGGATGATTTTGTGTGCCGGGAACTTGATCTCATCCGCGTAAAGGGCAAGGAACAGCCCGTGCGGATCTATGAATTAATCGGCACGAAAGACGGAGTGTCGCCTGCAATTTTAAAAACAAACAAAACATTTGAGGATGCTTTGAATTCTTACCGCCGACTCAGCTTTACGGAGGCTATGAAAAAATTCGCGGAGAATGAAAGCGACCCCCCTTCAAAAGCCTTTGTAAAACGGTGTCAGACTTTTATTGAAAATCCCCCCTCAGCCAACTGGGACGGGGTGTATACGTTTACGGAGAAATAAGTTTTCTTTTTCCCGCTTTTCTTTTTGCTTTAGTTTTTCTTTTGCCCCTTTTTTCTTACCCCACTATTTTGACAAATAGGGGCCCCGCCTACCGGCAGGCAGACCCGCGCGAAGGGGGGAATTATCGGCTTATCCAGTATAAAACAAATGTGATGCTCACGATCAGGGCATTCCGCGCCATTCCGCTGTAATTGCGTTTGTAGGGATGTGGCTTTTTAGTATTCTGATACGTCCAAACCGTAATGTCATACACATAGGTGACCAGTACTAAAACCAAAAAGAAATGAATAACCGTCCGGTCGCTGAAAATCTGCATAAAAGCGCTGACTGAAGGGAAAATTAAATCTCTCATCAGGGTCAGTGACACCATACTGATCACCGCCAGATGGGTGAACTGGTCCAGGGCGTAGATTGTAAAATAGGTTTGTTTGGGGCTGTTTTTTTCCAAAAATACTTTGGTTTGGTCGATAGCCACATGTGTCACAAAAATAATCCCGACCGACAGCCATACCTGCCAAAGACCCCAGAACGGAAATAAGATCAGGGTGGCGAATAAAAGATGCACCGCACTATGAAGGACTACTCCCAGGAAGGATTGTTTTTTATATTCCACCAGCCAGCCCGGCTGAAACGGGTAATCGGCAAGAAAATGAGTAAGAAAAAGATAAGAGATTACTTCCATGATTTTTTAAAATATTGCATTCGCACGCTTTACCACTTCATAACTGACAATCGAAGCGATGGAGCTATTGGTCTCGAGGAGGCGTTTAAAGTCGTCTTTATTTAAGGTCAGCGCTTCGACATCCGTAACGGTAACGATGCGGGCGTTTCGGGGCTCGTCGGACACCAAAGCCATCTCTCCGAAAAAGGCATTGTCTTCGAGCACGGCCAGCACCGTGTCGTCTCGGATTACCTGGACTTTGCCGCGCTTGATGATGTACATGATATCCCCAGTGTCATTCTGCTCAAAGATCACATGGCTCGCAGGAAAATACTCCAGTCTGATATTGTCCGCGATTTTCTGAACATCTTCGTCACTCAGTTCGCTGAAGAATGGGATTTTTTTAAG
>Ga0180007_10001306_pt1 | contig 34816 bp, 33 predicted proteins | sample MM_PC_MetaG_FD_121122 | JGI IMG/M metagenome (GOLD analysis project Ga0180007, IMG submission 121122) | Groundwater microbial communities from the Aspo Hard Rock Laboratory (HRL) deep subsurface site, Sweden - MM_PC_MetaG | ecosystem: Environmental > Aquatic > Deep subsurface > Groundwater... | reverse complement strand
CCTAAACTCTGAACTAAGAAGGAGACGGATAATGGATTATCTTTTAACCGAAGAACAGCAGATGATAAAGGACCTTTGTCATCGGATAGCTGAAGAAAAGATCAAACCGGTAGCTGCCGAATACGACGAGAGCGGTGAATTCCCGTGGCCCATAATGAAGATTTTTGCCGAATCGGATATTTGCGGGATATACATCCCGGAAAAATACGGTGGAATGGGCGGAGGGATACTTGAACTTGCGATCGCCACGGAAGAACTTTGTTGGGGCTGCGGCGGCATTTCTCTGGCATTTGCCGCGACCGGACTTGGAACATTTCCTATCCTGTTATACGGAAACGAGGAACAGAAAGCCAAATATCTTCCTGAAGTAGCGTCAGGGAGAAAACTTGCCGCGTTCGCGCTTACTGAGGCTGAGGCCGGTTCCGATGCCGGTTCGATCAAAACGACCGCTAAAAAAGACGGTGATAGTTATATTCTTAACGGGACTAAGCAGTGGATCACAAACGGCGGCGAAGCCGAGATCTATACAGTAGTAGCTATGACGAATAAAGCAAAAGGCGCGAGGGGCGCGAGCGCGTTCATTGTCGACAAAGATACGCCTGGGTTAAGCTTTGGAAAAAAAGAGAACAAGATGGGGATACGCGGTTCGGCGACCAGAGAAGTGATCTTTACCGATTGCCGCGTTCCAAAAGAAAACCTTCTTGGTAAAGAAGGTCTCGGGTTTATCGTTGCCATGAAAACCTTTGATAGTTCCCGGCCGGGTGTTGCGGCACAGGCACTCGGTATAGCCCAAAGGGCTCTTGACGAATCTGTGAAATATGCCCACGAGAGAAGACAGTTCGGCACTTCGATATCTTCTTTTCAAGCGATACAGTTCATGTTAGCGGATATGGCTATTCAGGTAGAAGCGTCCAGGGCTTTGATCTATTCGGCCGCGCGAATGATAGATTCGGGAGCCAAAAATATCGCGAAAGTATCCGCGATGTCCAAGACGTTCGCTTCGGATACGGCCATGAAGGTCACGACCGATGCCGTGCAGATATTCGGAGGGTATGGCTACATGAAAGAATACCCGGTTGAAAAACTGATGAGAGACGCTAAAATAACACAGATCTACGAAGGGACGAACCAGATACAGCGCGGTGTGATCGCTTCCGCGTTGATCAAAGAGGCCCTGGCGAAATAGGTTAAAGCTTATGAAGATCATTGTTCTTATCAAACAGGTACCGGAAACGACCGATGTCAGGATCGACCCTGAGACAAATACGCTGATACGAGAGGGTGTTGACTCAATAATCAATCCTTTCGACATGTATGCGATAGAAGAAGCGCTTCGGGTGAAAGAGAGGCTCGAAGGAGCGAAGGTTGTTGTGATAAGCATGGGTCCGCCGCAGGCAGTAGACGCGTTGAAAGAAGCGTTGTCGATGGGGTGTGACGAAGCGGTGCTTTTGAGCGATCGTAAATTCGCCGGTAGCGATACGTGGGCGACGAGTTATACGCTTGCCCAGGCTATAAAAAAGATCGGTGATTACCGGCTTATATTTTGCGGTAAGCAGGCGTCTGACGGGGATACGGCCCAGGTTGGCCCGGGAGTTTCCACGCATCTGGATATACCTCAGGTAACTTATGTTAAACATATAGAACAGATAGACACGCACGCGGCGAAAGTGGAAAGAATGACGGAAGAGGGATATGATATTATTGAAACCCCTCTGCCGGCTGTTCTTACCGTGGTTAAAGAGATCAACGAACCGCGTCTTCCGTCTCTTAAGGGTAAAATGCGGGCGAAAAAGGCAGAGATACCTGTGTGGGGAGCCGGCGATATTTCCTGCGATGAAGATAAGATAGGTCTGGATGGGTCTCCGACGCGGGTGGTGAAGATATTCACCCCGCCGCCGCGTGAAGGCGGCCGGATACTTACGGGAGAACCAGACGAGGTTGCGAAAGAGCTCGCAGGGTTGATAAAAGACATTGTCACAGGTTAACTACGTACGAGCCTGGAACCTGCGGCCGGTCGAAATGACGGGGCTTGGTTGGGATAACAGGACGCGGGTGAAAAAGCCGAAAACTGAGAACCGAAAACTGAAAGAGGGGAATCAAGCGAGTGGCAAATAATGACGCTATACGGGTATTGAACGATAAGTGTACCGGTTGTACGCTGTGTGTTAAGGTATGTCCGTTTGGCGCGATAACGATGGAAGAGAAAAAAGCCGTCATTAACCTTATGAAATGCACAGTTTGCGGTGCCTGTGTAGAAATTTGCAAGTTCAAGGCGATCGTTATACAGAAAAAGGACGAAGAAAAGATCGATTTTTCTCACCATAAGGATGTATGGGTATTTTCAGAGCAGAAAAAAGGTCAGGTTCAGTCGATATCATTTGAACTTCTTGGTAAGGGACGAGAGCTCGCGGACAAACTGGGAGCGCGACTTTGCGCGGTTCTTCTGGGTGACAAGATAGAAGATAAAGCGAAAGATCTTATCGCGCGCGGCGCCGACAAGGTCTATCTGGTTAATTCTCCAAAACTCCACGTCTACCAGGATGAGCCTTATACGAAAGTGTTGGTGGAGTTGATAAAGAAATATAAACCGGAAGTGGTCTTATGCGGCGCTACGGTTATTGGTCGAAGCCTGATCTCTCGTGTAGCGGTTAAGATCGGGGCCGGCCTGACGGCCGATTGCACGGGATTAGATATAGATCCGGACGAAAAACTTCTTCTGCAGACCCGGCCCGCTTTTGGCGGCAACATAATGGCGACGATAATCAGCCCTAACACCAGGCCGCAGATGGCGACGGTGCGGCATAAGGTAATGGCTGAAGCGGAGCCGGACGCGAAAAGAAAAGGTGTGATCATAAAAGAGGAATTCCCGGAAGATGTTTACACGTCCAGGAGTATCCTGATAGATGTGGTTGAGGAAATAGAGGCAACAATAAATATCGCGGAAGCTGACATAATTGTTTCGGGCGGGCGCGGTTTGAGAGAGAAGGAAAATTTTGACATTATAAGGGAGCTTGCTCTGGCGTTGAATGGGGCTGTTGGGGCTTCCCGATCCGCCGTTGACGCGGATTGGATACCATATTCCCACCAAGTGGGGCAGACAGGAAAGACAGTGTGCCCGAAATTGTATATCGCTTGCGGCATCAGCGGACAGATACAGCACCTCATCGGCATGAAGTCTTCAGACGTCATTGTCGCTATCAATAAGGATCCCGACGCGCCGATCTTCAGCGTAGCCACCTATGGGATAGTGGGTGATCTTTTCAAGGTTGTCCCAAAGCTCACTCAGTATTTCAAGTAGAAAAGGTCGAAATATTTTTCGCCATCTACACCGGCGCCATGTCGTTTCGCGGCGCGCGTTTTTAAAATCCACCATTCACGATTTATTTTCTTGACAACTGGGACACACTTGGGCATACTTTGACAAGGTTATTCATAAATGTATAAACCTCTATAAAGCTGTACAAGGTATTTTAGGGTGTAAATGATCTCACAGATGAAAAAGAAACTCAATGTTCAGGAAGTAGCGGATATTCTCGGTATTTACCGGGGGACTGTCATCAACTATGAGAAAAAGGGGATATTCCCATTGTCGCATAGAAATCCGATCAATGGCTATAGGGAGTATATTGAAGAGGACGTTGAGGTGTTGAGAAAAATACTTGAGGAAGGGAACGCATAAAAAAGGACAAATAATGTATCTAAAAAAACTGGAAATAGTTGGATTCAAGTCGTTCTTAAGCAAGACGATCTGCAAATTCGAATCCGGAGTTACAGCGATAGTAGGACCGAATGGGTGCGGCAAAAGCAATATCGTTGACGCCATAAAATGGGTGTTTGGCGAACAATCGCCGAAGTCTATGAGGTCCAGCGTAATGCAGGACGTCATATTTAACGGGACAGAAAAGAAGGAGCCGGTCAATATGGCGGAAGTGTCGATCACTCTGTCGAATGAAGACAGGTCCCTTCCGATGGATTACGATGAGGTTAAGATCACACGCAGGCTTTTTCGTTCCGGTGAAAGCGAATATCTGCTTAATAAGACCCCGGTAAGGCTTATGGACGTGAGGAGTCTGTTGATGGGAACCGGGCTTGGAACAAGTTCCTATTCTGTTATTGAACAGGGAAAAATGGACCTTGTTCTCAGTTCTAAACCCGAGGAGCGCAGATACGTTTTTGAGGAGGCCAGCGGGATCACGCGTTTTAAGGCGAAAAAGCGGGAAGCCTTGTTGAAACTCGAACGGACAGGAGAAAATCTTGTCAGGATAAACGATATCATACGGGAGGTCGAGCGGCAGATAAAAGCGATAGAAAGGCAAGCCCGCAAGGCTGATAGATATAAGTCCGCTTTTGAAGAATTAAAAACCCTGGACGTAAAATTGGCGTATAAAAGATTCCGAGAGCTCGGAACCGACAACACAAGTGTCGATATCAGAGCGGACGATCTTAAAAAACAAGCGGATATTCTTAAACGGGAGCTGGAAGAGTTTAACGATTCCCTTGCTGACGAAAGGCGGAGGTTCAATGTTCTCATGGAGGATCTTCAAGCCGCGCATGGTGAAGTCGTGCGGCTTGCTTCGGATATCGATAAAAATACCCATATGGCATCTGTGAATAGAGAGCGTGTCAGTGAACTTCAAAAGTATGTCGAGCGGCTCGATTGGGAAGTGGAGAAGATCACGGAGAGGAAAGAAACTGTGGCAAAGCGTTTGGCGACACTGGAAGCGCAGTGCGGTAATGTGGGCGCCGGCCGAAGAAAAGAAGAGGAGGAACTTAGCCAGGCAGAGGGAATTGTAGAGAATATCGCGTCTTCGCTGCAACACCATAAACACGAGTTGAAGATCAATACGGAAAAAACGGTCGATCTTGTTTCGGAAGAGACCCAGCTCTCGAACGCGTTAATAAAGCTTAACGCTGACACGCAAAATGTTGTTACCAGGGAAAAACGTTTGCGGCTGGAAAAAATGAACGTAGAAAGGGAAAAAGAGAACATTTGCGGACAATTGAGAGCGGTTGAAGAAAAAACGGATACTGTCAAAGGCGAGCTTGAATCCCGGCAGGCGGAGTTTGACGCTCTTACCGGTGAGATCGGCGCTAAGCAGGGCCGGTTAACGGTGTCAAAAGATGATAAAGTCGCAAAAGAAAATTGTCTTCATGAGATCCGGCCGAGGATAGAGTTTTTGGAAAAACTTATATCTGAGCGTGAAGGGATGAAGGATAGCGTGAAGGAGGTCATGAAACTCGTAGAGTCCTGCGACCCGCGTTTTAACGGTATTCGCGGCATACTTCCGGAAATTATCAGTGTTCGCGGGGGATATGAGGAGTCTTTGGAATCGGTCATGGGGGACTTTTCGCAAGCGGTGGTAGTTGATACCCGCGAGGCAGCGGATAATATTATCAAACTTTTGTCTGAGAGGTCTCTCGCGAGCGTGAGTTTTATAATACTTGAAGAACTCGCTTTTTCTGATGGCGCTCCAGCCGTTCCGCGCGGAACATTTGATAATGCCGCGAGCGCTTTGATCACAGAGGAGCCTTATCGGTTGGCATTGGAAAAGATCCTGAATGGTATTTTTCTCGCGACTTCACCGGAAGAAGCCCGGGGATTTATCAAGAACAATCCCGGTTTTCATGGACGTATCATATGCGAAAAAGGTGAACTGATACAGTGCGGCCGGTACCGGAGTAAAAATTATTCATCAACGGAGACGGTGTCACTTTTCGGACGCCGGGAAAAATTACAGGAGATGCAGGAAAAGGAACGGTACATAAAAGATGAATTATCGGCGATAGAGGACATCATCGCGGGTCTCAAAAAGTGGATCGATGACGCGATAATAAGAAAAACCGGCATGGAAGTGTGCCTCAGGGAAAAACAAGTGGAGTTTGCGGATGTGTCATCAAGAATGATGGTTATCAGGGAAAAATCCGGATCGCTTTCCGAGGAGCTTGTCATTCTAACCGGCGAACTTGAAGAGGAAGCGGAGTCCTTACGGCAGCTGGACAGTGAAAAAAAAGAAGCACACAGGCGTCTTGCGGAAGTTGAAAATGAAAACAGCATGATCGAACACAGCATCGAAGTGGCGAAGAGTACCATACAGGAAGAAAACGGGAAGAGAGAGGAGTTGTTTCACAGAATATCCGACATCAAAGTGAGGCTTTCCGCCACTAGAAAAGAAGAAGAGCATCTTGTGGAAAATTTTGAGAGAGAAAAAGCAACATATGCCCGTATTGATGAAGATGTGGAAGAAAAGAGGCAGGGAATAATAGAAAGTGGAAGCCGCATAAAGACGCTGGAAGACGAAGTGAGGGCTCTTGAGGCCGCAAACAGTGAATCAGCGGAGATGAAGGAAAGAAAAATAGCCGAGGGCGCGGAGAAGAAAGGGCAGAAAGATCATTTAGCCGGGATTATCAGCGTAAAAGAAAAAAATACGCGAGATAAAGAGGAAATGCTGGAAAACGTAAGAAATAACGCGCGGGATTTTGATATCAAAGGCAAAGAACTTGAATACAAAAAAGACGCGCTCAAACAAAAGATCTCTGATTCTTACAAGGTGGATATCGCCTCGGCGGACATCGAGATAGAGGAAACATTCGATCCTCGCCAGGCAGAGGCCAAGGTGGAAGAGCTGAAGATAAGAATAGAGAGAATGGGAGAGGTGAGCATAGGGGCGGCCCAAGAACATAAGCAGCTTGAAGAGAGGTTCAGTTTTCTTACAAAACAGAGGGATGACCTGCAGAAAGGCAGGGAGGACATCTTGCATGCGATCACGCGGATCAATCGCACAACACGCAAGATGTTCATGGAAACGTTTGAAGCGATACAGAGAGAATTCAGTGATTATTTTAAGATGTTGTTCAATGGTGGAAAAGCCGAATTGATCCTCGCGGATGAACGTAATCCTCTGGAATGCGGCATTGACATCATTGTCAGGCCTCCCGGAAAAAAGCTACAGAACATTATGCTTCTTTCCGGAGGCGAAAAAGCCATGACGGCCATTGCGCTTATTTTTGCGATCTTCAAAGTGAACCCGAGTCCATTCTGTATACTGGACGAGATAGACGCTCCATTGGATGAATCGAACATTGTGAGGTTCTCCAACATTTTGAAAGAGTTCCTCAAACTATCGCAGTTCATCATTGTTACCCACAACCGTATGACCATACAATTAGCGGATGTTCTTTATGGTATTACCATGGAGGAGAAAGGGGTGTCGAAGATGGTATCGGTGAGATTCTCTGAAGAGGTTGATATTCCCGAAGATGAAGAGATCCCGGTTGCTGTGTGAAAAATACAGTACCGTTTATCAAATCAATCCCACACCTGTACCTGATGGCAATCCCACACCTGTACCTGATCGCAATCCTACACCTGTACCTGATCGCAATCCCACACCGGGGGGAAAGTTAAAGATAGACCCGTCCCCGGAATCAATCTCCGACCTGTCCCCATACGACAAAGCCAAAAAGATTTTCACACTAAAATCTAGGATCCTTGCCTCTTGCCGCGTGATACCGTATAATATTCGCATGAAAGCTAAACCGATCGAATTTGAGATCGCGGTGCGATTCCAAAAGCAAAAAAGGACTTTCGCGCTCGCGGAATCATGCACCGGCGGATTGATTTCACACCGCATAACCAATGTTCCCGGGAGTTCGGAATATTACCGCGGTGGGGTGGTCGCTTACTCTAACGAGATCAAGATATCTGTCCTTGGAGTACCTGAAGAGCTTATCAAAAAAAATGGCGCCGTAAGCCGGCAAGTGGCCAGGGCCATGGCGGAAGGCGCGCGGTGTTTGACAGGCGCCGATATTACCGCGGCGGTGACCGGGATCGCCGGTCCCGGCGGCGGAAACGCAGCAAAACCGGTGGGGTTGGCATATATTGCTGTTTTGACGGAAAGATCCTGCAAAACAAGCAAAGTGTTTGCTGATGGGAGCCGTGTGGAAATAAAAACAGCATTTGCCGAAGCTGTTCTGCGCGAAGTAAAAAAATCATTGGTTCTTAAATTATGAACATCCGTACTTTCATAGCGCTGGAACTTTCCGATGAAGCTAAAAAAGAGATGTCGCGCGTAGAAGAGATACTGAAGAAGACGGACGCGGATGTAAAATGGGTCATACCCGAGGCGATCCATATCACTCTAAAATTTCTTGGCAATATCCGAAAAGAAAATGTTTTGTCTGTGAATGAAAATTTGAAATCTGTCGCGTTCAAAACCTCTCCGTTTGATATTACGTTGGGTGATATAGGGGTTTTTCCGGGATGGGACAGGCCGAGGGTTTTGTGGATAGGGATCGATGAAGGGTGTCGCCCGCTCGAAAAATTGGCCGGATCAGTTCGAGCAGCCATGTCCGGAGAGGGGGAAAGCGAAGAGGAACTTTCAATAAGCCCTCATATTACGATAGGCAGAGTAAAATCAGGCAGAAACAAGGCTGGCTTACAGGATGAATCCACCTCTATTAAAGTTGTACCGGCTTTGGTACATATCTCTCGCTTAGTATTTTTTGAGTCTCTTTTAACAAAAGAAGGCGCTGTTCATACCGTTTTATCCGCTTGGGATCTCACCGGTTGATCTCCCGCTGTATCTATTTGAAAGAAAAGGCCTTCCGTATGTGTCTCATATGGTGAATGGTGAATCGTGCATCGTAGGGGCGAAAAATATTTCGCCCTAAAAAATGAATAGTGAATGGGTTCAAGAAAAAACTGAAAACTGACAACTGAAAACTGAAAATTGAAAACTTAGATTCACGAATTAAGGCTTTACAAGAAATCCCTTAAGTCTGTATAATATAGCGCTAACGGATGATACAATAAGAACATTGTAAGCTAACCAATTTTAAGGAGGAACAATGGCTAAAAAGACGACGTGTAAAGATGTAGGTGAAGCTTCCGCAAGCGGGTCCGATGCTAAAAGAAAAGCGCTGGAGCTTGCTTTGAGTAAGATAGAAAAGGATTTCGGTGAAGGAGCCATAATGAAAATGGGGGAAAATTATCGAGCCGATATAGGAGTGATCCCCACAGGATCGCTTGGCCTTGATGAGGCTCTTGGTATTTTTGGTGTTCCGCGCGGCAGGATAGTTGAGATCTATGGGCCGGAGGCAAGCGGTAAGACCACACTCACCCTTAATATTCTGGCGAGTGCTCAAAAGTTGGGCGGCAATGTCGCGTTCATCGACGCGGAGCACGCGTTTGATCCATCTTATGCCAAGAAGGTAGGTGTAGACTTGGACAACCTGTTGATATCACAACCGGATAACGGTGAACAGGCTCTTGAGATCGCGGAAACCCTGGTTCGCAGCAACGCCATAGACGTTATCGTCATAGATTCCGTGGCTGCTTTAACGCCGCGCAAGGAGATAGAGGGCGATATGGGCGATTCGCATATGGGATTACAGGCACGTCTGATGAGTCAGGCATTGAGAAAGCTGACGGCCATAATCAGCAAAACCCGGACTTGCGTGATATTCATCAATCAGATCAGGATGAAAATAGGCGTAATGTTCGGCAACCCGGAAACCACTACGGGCGGCCGGGCGTTAAAGTTCTATACGTCGGTTCGGATAGACTTAAGGCGCATAGCGTCACTTAAAAAAGGGGATGTGGTAGTAGGTACCCGTGTCAGGGCAAAAGTGGTGAAGAACAAACTCGCGGCGCCGTTCAAACAAGCCGAGTTCGATATTTTATTTGATGAAGGGATATCGCGTGCCTCCGGCCTTATTGACATAGCGGAGACCATGGGGATACTGACAAAGACAGGGACATGGTTTTCCTTTGGGGATGAAAAAATAGGGCAGGGAAAAGAGAACGCGAGGTTGCATCTAAAAGAGAACACTAAATTGCTTAACAAAATTGAGACCGAAGTCCGGCGTGGCATCGGCATTGAGGGTTAGTCGCGTTTTTAAACGGAATAAAATAATGATGTCAGCAGAGATAAGAGATCGGTTCCTGAAATTTTTTGAAGGCAAAGGGCATACCCTCGTCGCGAGCGATATGCTTGTGCCCAGGAACGATCCGACAATTCTTTTTTCCGGCGCCGGAATGAACCAGTTCAAAGACCAATTCATGGGTAAGAACATAACGTTCAAGCGTGCCGCGTCATGCCAGAAGTGTTTGAGGACGGGTGACCTTGAGAATGCAGGCAAAACACCGAGACATCATACTTTCTTTGAGATGCTCGGAAATTTTTCTTTTGGTGATTATTTTAAAAAAGAGGCCATACTCTGGGGTTGGGAGTTCATGACTGTAGATATGGGGATCTCCTCAGAACGTTTATGGGTATCCGTGTATGAAAAAGATGAGGAATCATACGAAATATGGCGTGATGTCGTAAAAGTGCCGAAGAATCGGATAGTCAGGCTTGGGCCAAAAGATAATTTCTGGCCGGCCGATGCCCCGGCAAAAGGGCCTAATGGGCCATGCGGCCCGTGTTCGGAAATATTCTTTGATCTCGGTCAGGCGCCCGGCGGTGTATGCGACAACCCGAATTGTGATCCGGCATGCGATTGCGGCAGGTTTTTAGAAGTTTGGAACCTTGTTTTTACCGAATTTGAAAGAAAATCGGACGGCAGCCTGGTACCCTTACCGAACAAGAACATAGACACGGGCATGGGGATGGAACGCATTGCTCAGGTGACGCAGGGAGTATCCACGAACTTTGAGACGGATCTGTTTAAACCTCTTACGGCTTGTATAAAAAGAGAAATAGGTGATGCCTCCGGTGATATCCCTTTGAAGGATATATATCTGGTTGCCGATCATCTCAGGGCCGTGGTTTTTGCCATAGCGGACGGGGTCTGGCCGTCTAATGAGAAGCAGGGGTATGTGATCAGAAAGCTCATAAGGCGTGCGTATCTGAAGAACGCCCGGAATAAGCCGTTTCTCTACAAAGTGGTGCCTGTGGTGACGGACCTTATGCGGGAAGCATATCCCGGCCTTGGAGAGAAAAGGGAGCACATAAGCGCGATCGTCAAGGCGGAAGAAGAAAAATTTAACGATACTTTAAATTCAGCCATGCCGGTTCTGGATGATATGCTTTCTGCCGGGGCGCGGGAGATGAAGGGTGAAGACATTTTTAAACTGGTGGATACTTACGGCCTTCCCCTGGACGCGATCGAAGAGAAGACAGCTCCGATGGGGGTTAAATTGGATCACGCCGGTTTCCGCGTCCTGATGGATGGCAGAAAGGAACAATCTCGCAGGGGTAGCAATATCGATAAGACATGCATTTTTAAGCCGGACTTATTCAAGGATGTTCCGGTCCCTGAGACATCGAGCGACCTTCCGCTTATGGCCGAGATCTTATTCATTTTAAAAGATGGTAAACCGGCAGACGAGGTGAGTAGAGGCGAAATAGCTGAAGTGGTACTCTCGCCGCAAAGCGGCGAATTTTATGTTGCCCAGGGCGGCCAGGTAGGGGATTCCGGTACCATCACGAAAAAAGGCGCCTTAATGAATGTTGTGGATACCTGTCAAGCCGGCGGGCGTAAAGTATTGGAGGTTAGTGTAGAAGGTGGGTGTTTTAGGAAGAAAGACAAAGTGATTCTTTCTCCGGACGCAGGACGAAAGAAGAGAACGGCCATGAACCATACCGCGACACATCTTCTTCAGGCGGCGCTCAGGCAAGTTCTTGGCGGGGAGGTCAAGCAGTCGGGATCGCTGGTGGATGGACACCATCTCAGGTTTGATTTTACACATACGCGAAAAGTGACGGATCGGGAGCTCGGAAGAATTGAGGACATTGTTAACGGTTGGATCTCAGAAAATATTTCTGTTTGTAAAGAGACCATGTCGCTCTCTGCGGCCAAAGAAAAAGGAGCGTTATCGTTTTTTGGAGAAAAATACGGTGAAACAGTCAAAATGGTGTCAGTCGGCAATGTGTCGCGAGAACTTTGCGGCGGGATACACGTGGATAATACTTCGGAAATAAGCATATTTAAGATCATGTCCGAAAGTTCTATCGCAAGCGGGATAAGACGTATCGAGGCCCTGACGGGTTCCGATGCCGTGAACTGGCTAAGGACGCGTATGGAAAAGTTTCTGAAGGAATTCGAGGACTTTTTCGTCGATCCCGCGGACAGGGATGATGTGGGGGAAAAAGTCGAAGGCATCCCGGAAGCGCTTAAGGCAACCAGAAGTTTTCTTGGGCGGCGAGCGGCAGATGTTGATATCGGTATTGTGCATGATTACGGGACTATCATCATGCCCGTTTTCGCAAAAACTGAAGAATATGTCACCAAGGCCATGAAACGGCGCCAGAAAACAGCGGCGGACGATATTTTTAACGAAGTTAAGACCAGGATCAATGGGCTATTGGATAGCGCCGAGATGATCGGGGCGGTGAAATATGTGTCTGACGTTCTTCCGAACGTGGATATGTCCGTGCTTAGAAAGGTTATGATCCATGCCGGAAAGAAAATAGGGTCCGGCGTGATAGTAATGGGAAGCAGCATGGACGGAAAAGTGTCCTTGTTCTGTTCCGTAACCTCCGATCTTGCGGAGAAAGGGCTCAGCGCGAGGAATATTGTGAACGGTGTTGTCGATAATATCGAAGGCGGCGGTGGAGGTAACGAGACCTTTGCCCAAGCCGGCGGGAAAAACCCGGACGGATTAAAACACGCGCTGTCCGAGGCCAAACGCATGGTGAAAGAAGCGGGGGACATCATATGAAGAGGATTACGGTAGGCAGCGAGAAATTTAAAAATCTTGTTAACAGGCACGAGCAGGGTAGAAAACGGCTGCAGAAAAAAGTCGCGGGTATAATCGAGAACGTCAAGGCGGATGGTGATGACGCGCTGATATGGTACACTAAAAAGTTCGACAGAGTTGACCTTACTCGCAAAGACCTGCGTGTTACCGAGGCGGAGATTAGCGGCGCGTATCAGGATATAAAACCCGAGCTTGTGATAACGCTCAAAAAGATCATTCGGAACATAAACAAGTTCTACAAGAATCAGACCCCGCGTTCCTGGACCATTAAGCATGAATCGGGGATAGAACTGGGCGAAAAGTTTGGGCCGATCGAGCAGGTGGGGATATACGTGCCAAGCGGCACGGCGCCTTTGGTCTCAAGTGTTTATATGACCGTTTTGCCGGCTAAAATAGCCGGTGTTAAAAGGATAGTTTTACTTTCGCCGCCGAACAAATACAGGACTATAGATCCACATATACTTGTTATGGCGAACCTATTGAAGGTCGATGAAATATATAAGATCGGAGGAGCGCAGGCCATAGCGGCTCTGGCTTTCGGAACACGTACTATTCCGAAAGTCGATAAGATCGTAGGGCCCGGTAACGAATATGTGACCGAGGCGAAACGGCAGGTATTCGGGTATTGTGATATCGACATGATGGCCGGTCCGAGTGAGGTGTTGATCATTGCTAATCATTCCGCCAATGTTGAATATATCAAGAAGGATCTATTGGCCCAGAACGAGCATCACAAGGGCCTTGCGGTTTTGGTGACACCTTCCAGGAAGATTTTTAACGCTTTTCATAGTGATGATTCGATAAAGGGTTGTCTTATAAAAGTGAAAAATCTTGAAGAAGCCGTGAATGTTTCAAACATGATAGCGCCGGAGCACCTGCAGTTGATGGTCAGGTCTCCGAGGAGATTGATAAAGAACATTGTTAACGCGGGCGCGATATTCTTAGGTGAATACTCTCCTGTTGCGTTGGGAGATTATGTCGCCGGGCCCAGCCATGTGCTTCCCACCGGAGGAACGGCACGGTATTTTTCCGGGCTCAATCTGCGAAGTTTTGTTAAGAGCTCGCATGTGATCTCATATTCCCGCAAGGCGCTGCTCGATTCAGCCGGTTGGGTGCGGGAACTTGCGGAATTGGAGAAACTGGATAAACACTGGGAATCAATTAAAGCGCGATGTGAAGGATAGGAGAAAATGATGGGATTGTTTAGAAAAATATTTGGTAAGACAAAAAGTGCCACCGCGAAAAGGAAGACCAGTTACACGAGAAAATCGAAGGAAACCGAAATAAGCATTCCGTTACTTAATATTGACGGAACGGGAGAGACCGATATTGTCACTTCAATAGGCTTTCTCGATCACATGCTGACCCTTTTTGCGTATCACGGGTATTTCGATCTCAAGTTAAAAGCAACCGGGGATACACATGTGGATAATCACCACCTTAACGAGGATGTGGGTATTGCCATGGGCGAAGCCTTCAAGCAGGCGCTTGGTGACGAAAAAGGTGTTGTGAGGATGGCATCGGTGGAGATCCCGATGGATAACGCGGGCGCGAAGGTTACAATAGATCTTTCTAACCGGTTTGCGTTCAGGTTTGTGGATAAAAGAGACGGGTCTTCGGAAGACATAAGGGACGAAGAAGGCTACTCGATACATTACGCGAAAGATTTTCTTGAGAGTTTTGCGAAAAAACTCTGCATGAACCTTCACGTTGAAGTGCTGGGCACTCGTGACGCCGATATGCATCATTACCTTGAAGCGGTTTTTAAAACGCTGGGTATCGCATTGGATAAGGCGACCAGGATCGATCCAAGAAGGGCGGGAGAAGTGCCGTCCAGTAAGGGGATATTGTAATAGCGAATTGTGAATACGAGGGGCGGGGTTCCCCCGCCATGAAACGTCGGGTCATCCCTCGGCTTCGCTCCCCTCGGCTTCGCTCCCCTCGGCTTCGCTCCCCTCGGCTTCGCTCCCCTCGGCTTCGCTCGGGACAGGCGGGACAGGCGGGACAGGCGGGACAGGCGGGACAGGCGGGACAAGGGTCAAAATAGTTGTTAGTTTTCGGAGCTTAATAGGTACTCTAAAAACCAGAAACTAAAAACTAAAAATGGTAGGGGCGAAAAATATTTCGCCCCAAAAATAAATTATGATAGGGATCATTGATCACGGATCAGGCAATTTGAGAAGCGTGTATAATGCTTTTCGCTATCTTGGGGAGGACGTAAAAATATGCGATACTCCGGAGGCGCTTAGATCCGTGGATAAGATAGTGCTACCCGGCGTTGGATCGTCAAAAGACGCGCTTGCCGGGTTTTCCAGGAAAAGGCTGATCGAGCCGCTTTTGAATGAGATAGGCGGCGGCAAACTGTTTCTTGGGATATGTCTGGGGCTTCAGCTTCTTTTTGACCGGAGTGCCGAAGGAGGAGGCACTGATTGTTTTGGTTTGATAAAAGGATCGGTAAACATTTTTCCGGGTGGACCGGGCCTTAAGGTTCCGCAAATAGGGTGGAATACCGTTGAACTGTCCGGGGATGTGTGTCCGTTGTTCAAAGGCGTAAAAGACGGAAGTTATTTTTATTTTGTTCATTCTTTCTATTGCGATAGCAGTGAGCCGGAATTTACTGTCGGAAAAACTGAATATGGTGTGAATTACGCGTCAGCGGTTTGGAAAGAGAATATTTTTGCGGTTCAATTTCACCCTGAGAGGTCACAAAAGAATGGGCTGGATGTTTTAAGGAATTTTGTGGAACTATGAAGATAATACCGGCAATAGATATAATCGGTGGAAAAGTGGTCAGGCTTTTTCAGGGGAAATACGATAAAAAAACGCATTATTCTGACGATCCTGTTAAGGTCGCGAAAAAATGGGAACAGCAAGGTGCGGAGTGGATCCATGTTGTTGATCTTGATGGCGCAAGGGCGGGAGCGCCTAAGAATGCTGATATAATCGGAGATATATGCAAGGCCGTAAAAGTTCCCGTTCAGTCAGGAGGGGGTCTGCGGAATCTGGATTCCGTCAGACGAATGATAGACAAAGGCGTGATGAGAGTGATAATTGGTACCAGGGCGTACAAAGACCCCGATTTTATAAAAAAACTTGTTAAGGAATTCGGTAATAAGATAGCTGTAAGTATTGATGCGATGGGGAAAGTTGTTGTGTCGGATGGCTGGAAATATTCCGCCATGTTATGGGTAGATGAGACTGCTGCGGAGATGGTTGAATGCGGTGTCTCGACCCTGATATTTACCAACGTAATGAGAGATGGAACGCTTATGGGGATAGAAAAAGAATGGGTTAAAAAAATATTGGATATTGCAGGTAATAGCAAGATCATTATCGCGGGCGGGGTATCAACGTTTGATGATATAAAAATGTTGGCGGGATTGAATGAAGAAAAATTATATGGTGTTATTGTTGGAAAAGCGGTCTATGAAGGCACATTGGATCTTTTAGAAGCCATAAAATATCTTAAGACGATAGGATAGAGGATATAAATAAGAGCACATGTGCTCATGTGCTCTTATAGCTTTGAATGCGCACGGCGCAATACGCAATACAAATTGGCGCTAAGCGCGCAGTAACGAGGAGGCTATCAGTGTTGGCAAAGAGGGTAATACCTTGTCTTGATGTCGCGGACGGCAGGGTGGTAAAAGGTGTGAATTTTGTGGATCTAAAGGACGCCGGTGATCCGGTTGAGAACGCGAAAACCTATGACGATGAAGGCGCGGATGAATTGGTTTTTCTTGATATCACGGCCACTCATGAGGCGCGGAAGACAATGGTGGATCTCGTGAAAAAGGTCGCCGAACAGGTGTTTATGCCGTTTACCGTCGGCGGCGGGATCTCTTCCAACGACGACATAAGGGATCTTTTGAACGCCGGGTGCGATAAGATATCGATAAATTCTGCCGCTGTTGTCAGACCTGATTTTATCAGGGAAGCCGCCGGAAGGTTTGGTTCTCAATGTATTGTAGTCGCAATTGACGCAAAACGAAGAAAGGACAATGAGTGGGAAGTTTATGTGCGAGGAGGACGTGAGGCAACCGGTATTGATGTTCTCGAGTGGGCCAAACAGGCCGAAAAACTGGGAGCGGGGGAAATACTTCTTACGAGCATGGATCGTGACGGTACAAAAGACGGGTTTGATGTCGAACTTACGCGGGCTGTTTCGGAGGCCGTTGGTATACCTGTGATCGCTTCAGGCGGATGCGGTACCCTGGAGCATTTTGTTGAAGCGCTTACGAAAGGGAAAGCGGATGCCGCGCTGGCCGCGTCTATTTTTCATTTTCGAGAATTCTCTATCGCGGAAGTAAAAAAATATCTCGGCGCGCAGGGGATAGAGGTGCGCCTATAATCGAGAGACAATATGTGATGGGTGATTGTGTACGCAATACGCTAAGCGCAGAGCGCGTGGAGAAGTTATGGAATTTATAGATAATCTAAATTTTGATGACAAAGGCCTCATACCGGCGATAGTACAGGACAGCGCTACCGGGCAAGTCTTGACGCTTTGCTACATGAACAAGGAAGCCCTTGAGAAGACCATGGATGAAAAGAAGATCTATGTTTTTCGCAGGTCAAAAGCCCGCGTTATGGTGAAGGGTGAGCGCTCAGGGTGCGTACAACTGGTTAAAGATGTATTTGTGGATTGTGCGGATAATTCCGTGCTTTTCAAAGTGGAACAGACGCGTGCGGCGTGTCACGAGGGGTATTTCAGTTGTTATTACAGAAAAGTGGATGAAAACGGCGGACTGACCGTTGTGAGTGAGCGCGTTTTTGACCCGAAGGAAGTGTACTAGTTACGATGTATTATCCGGACAAACAACAGTTCATAGAATTAAGCAAGAAGGGCAACGTTATTCCTGTTCATAGCGAGGCGTTTGCGGATTTTGATACGCCGTTATCCGCGTTCCTCAAAATCGACGAGGGTGAATTTTCGTATCTGCTTGAATCCGTAGAGGAAGCGGAGCGTCTTGGGAGGTATTCGTTCATGGGAAGCAATCCGTCCATGGTCATAGAAAGCAAGAAAGACAAAATAACCATCAGAAAAGGGAATTCGGTAGATACGTATGTGACAAAAACGGATCCTATGGAAGAAATTAAGACCATCATGGACGGATTCAAATTTGTCGGCACCAAAGGCCTTCCGAGATTTTGCGGCGGACTTGTCGGATACATGGGATACGATATGGTAAGATTTTTTGAAGACATTCCGGATAACAATCCCGAAGAACTGGATATGCCGGACATGCAGTTTGTTCTGACGGATACTATTTTGATGTTCGATCATGTGGATCACAAGATAAAGGTTGTTTCCAACGCGATGATCGACGGCGATCCTGCCGCTCTTTATGACGAGGCCTGCGCTAAGATCGACAGGATTATAAAAAAATTAAAAAAACCCACAACGGCGCCGAAGCAGAAAAAGTCCGGTACCGAAACTTTCGAAATAGAGTCGAATTTTACGGAAGAAGGATTTTCAAAAATAGTCGAAGCGGCGAAAGAGCACATCCGTGCGGGCGACATAATCCAGGTGGTGCTTTCCCAGAGGCTCAAGCGAAAGACAAGGGCGGACGCGTTTTCAATATACAGGGCGTTAAGGTCGGTTAACCCATCACCGTATATGTTTTACCTGAAGTTCGGACGGTACCGTATAGTTGGATCTTCACCGGAGATACTTGTGCGCTGCGAAGACGAGGTGGTTGAAGTGCGGCCGATAGCCGGTACGCGGAAACGCGGAAAAGACGCGGCGGAAGACATGCTACTTGAAAAGGAACTGCTGGCCGATCCCAAAGAAAGGGCTGAACATATAATGCTTCTTGACTTGGGCCGGAATGATATCGGCCGGGTATGTGATTATTCCACCGTGAAACCTCGAGAAGTTATGCGCGTAGAAAAATATTCACATGTGATGCATATCGTCAGTGATGTTGTCGGCAAACTCCGGGATGATAAGAACATCTTTGATTTGATAAGGGCCACTTTTCCGGCCGGGACGGTTACCGGCGCTCCAAAGGTGAAGGCCATGGAACTCGTCGACAAATTTGAGAACACACGCCGGGGGCCCTATGCCGGATGCGCGGGGTATATAGGATTTTCAGGCAATATCGACTTGTGTATTACTATACGAACGATCGTTTTCTCCGGGGATACCGCGCATATTCAGGCAGGGGCTGGCATAGTGCTTGATTCCGAACCGGAGAAAGAATATCACGAGACTTTGAACAAGGCCATGGCCTTGATAAGGGCGATCGAGTTCGCGGAAAAGGGGCTTAAATGATACTGGTTGTCGACAACTACGATTCATTTACATACAATCTGGTTCAATACGTGGGTGAATTAGGCGCGGAAGTAAAAGTATACCGCAATGATAAGATCAAGATTGATGACATAAAAGCCCTTTCCCCGGACGCAATTATTATATCACCCGGCCCTGGCAGACCGGATGATGCCTGTGTCTCGAAAGATGTAATAAGGGAATTCGCCGGCAAGGTACCGATACTGGGCGTATGCCTGGGGCATCAATGCATAGCCGAAGTGTTCGGGGCGTCCGTAGTGAGGAGCGATCGTATAATGCATGGAAAGGTGAGTAACATATACCACGACGGCAATAGTATATTTGCCGGGCTCTCGTGCCCTTTTGTGGCGACAAGATATCATTCGCTTGTTGTTGCTCCGGATACGCTGAAAGAACCTATGGAACTTACGGCCTGGACAGATGCTAATGAAGTGATGGGTTTGCGGCACAGAGAGATGCCGGTATATGGCGTTCAGTTCCACCCGGAATCTATCCTGACGGTGGAGGGTAAAAAGCTTATAGAGAACTTTATTCAGGAAAAATCATGTCTACTCGACACATAAAAAACGCGATCAGAAAAATAACCGGTTTAAAAAATCTCACAGAAGATGAAACACGATCGGTCTTTAACGAGATCATGAGCGGCGATGCCACTCTGGCGCAGGTCGGGGCGTTTCTTGCCGGGTTACATATGAAAGGGGAAACTGTCGATGAGATCACCGGAGCGGCCAAAGTGATGAGGGAAAAAGCGGTAAAAATAAACGCCGGATCAGCCGGCGATGTAATACTGGATACGTGTGGAACAGGCGGCACCGGTAAGGAAACATTTAACATTTCTACCGCGGCGAGCTTTGTCGCCGCGGGTTGCGGCGTCAAGGTGGCTAAACACGGTAATCGCGCGTCTTCCGGACGCTGCGGTTCGGCAGACGTGCTGGAAGCTTTGGGGGTTAAGGTCGACGCGCCGGTCGCGGTTGTGGAAAAATGTATTAACGACGCTAATATCGGGTTTCTTTTCGCGCCGTTATTTCATAAGGCGATGAAGTATGCCGCCGGGCCGCGCAAAGAGATCGGGACACGGACGATATTTAATTTGCTCGGTCCATTATCGAACCCTGCCGGGGCGACGTGCCAGGTCATGGGGGTCTATGATACTGATCTTACGGAGACGATGGCCGAAGTTTTGGGAAAGCTTGGGGTGAAAAGGGCATATGTTGTGCATGGAGAAAACGGATTTGACGAAGTTTCGATAACGGGACGCACTAAAGTGAGCGAGTTGAAAGATGGACGGGTCAAATCATATGATGTTACTCCCGAAATTTTCGGAATAGATACGGTGAAAAAAGCGGATATCGAAGGTGGGGACGCGAAAAAGAATGCTGTGATGATGAGGTCGGTTTTGAATGGGGAAAAAAGCACGGCATTGGATATTGTTCTCGCGAACGCCGGCATGGCGCTTGTGGCCGCGGGATGCGCCGGTGATTTTAAAGAAGGAACTAAAAAGGCGCTTGTGTCTATAACTTCCGGTATGGCTTGTCGTGCGCTGGAACGGCTCATAGAAATAACCAATTCGGAAGGTGAAACATGATCCTCGGCAAGATCATACAAAAAAAACGGGAAGAAGTGGATGCTAAACGGGCAAAGCTCGACTTGAACGCGCTTCGTGAGAAAACTGTTTTGGTCGAAAGCCATGGAGTATTCAAACGGAACATATCTCGAAGAGGACACATTAACCTCATTGGTGAGATCAAGAAAAGCTCACCTTCAAAAGGGATAATCCGCGGGGATTTTGATCCGGTACAGATAGCCTGGTCATATCAGGCGGCCGGGGCAAGCGCGATAAGTGTCGTGACCGACGAGAGATTTTTCGATGGCAAACTGGAATATGTCAAGATGGTGAAAGAGAGGGTGAGCGTTCCGGTTTTGCGTAAAGATTTTATAATAGACGAATACCAACTATATGAATCCGCGGTGATCGGAGCGGACGCGATACTTTTGATCGCGCGCATACTGACGCAGGAGGAACTGACGGATTACCTCGCTATTGCCCGTGGGATAGGGCTGGACTGTCTGGTGGAAGTCCACAACGAGGAAGAATTGGAGAAGGCATTAAAAAGCCATGCCGCCATCATCGGCATAAATAATCGGGATCTATCGACTTTTAGAGTCGATTTTTCAAAGACGGAGCGTCTCATAAGGCTGATCCCGGAAAACAAGGTAATAGTTTCTGAAAGCGGGATAGAGACTTATGAACAGGTGATGCTCCTAAAAAGTCTGGGGGTTAATGCCGTTTTAATAGGTGAAACGTTCATGCGGGCGACGAATATCGGTCAGAAAGTCAGAGAGTTGATGGGAGAATGATATCGGGTGTTTTTATGGAGCGTGAAGGATCGCGGGAAAAATGACAAAAGTAAAAATTTGCGGATTAACAAATGCTGAAGACGCGCTTCTGGCCCGCGCGTACGGCGCCGATCTGGTGGGATTTCTTTTTGCTGACGAATCTCCCAGATTTATTGTCCCCGGCGAAGTGAAAAAGATCGTGCAGGTGCTTCCCGCGGATGTAGGCAAGGTGGGCCTTTTTAAGGATCACACCCTGGAAGAAGTGAAAGAGAATGTGAAGTTATGCCTTCTGGATCATGTTCAGCTGCATGGGGATGAAAGCCCGGAGTTTTGCCGCCGCCTCCGGAAGATATTAAAAGCGAGTGGATCGGATGTTAAAATCATCAAAACATTCAAGGTGAAGGACAGAATTATGGGAATCCCGCCGGATGAATATGACGATGCGGATTACTATCTTTTCGATACATATCATCCGAAAATGATGGGCGGTACGGGGATCCGGTTTGACTGGGATGTTTTAGGCGAAGTAGAAGGCGGCAAACCTTTTTTTATAGCAGGAGGCCTTAAGCCGGAAAATGTCGCCGATGCGATAAGGGTGCTCTCGCCTTATGGCGTGGACGCCGCAAGCGGTGTGGAAAGATCCGTGGGAAAAAAGGACAAGGACAAAATCAAGGAGTTTATTCTAAATGCGAAAAACGCGAAAAGTACCTGATAATAAGGGATACTTCGGGCCGTATGGAGGAAGGTTTATTCCTGAAACATTGATGCCGGCCGTTGGGGAACTAACATCAGCTTACAATAAGGTATGCAAGACTTGGGAGTTCAGGCGGCTTCTGTCTTCATACTTAAAAAAGTATGCCGGACGGCCTACTCCGCTTTATTTCGCGCGCGCGCTTACCGAAAAGCTTGGGGGGGCGCGAATATACCTGAAAAGAGAAGATCTGCTTCATACCGGTGCTCACAAGATCAACAATACGATTGGGCAAGCCCTTCTTGCGGTTAAAATGGGCAAGAAAAGGCTGATAGCTGAAACGGGAGCCGGACAGCATGGAGTAGCTACCGCCACCGTTGCCGCGTTATTCGGTCTTAAATGCGATGTGTATATGGGTACAGAAGATGTTCGCCGGCAGAGCCTTAATGTGTTTCGCATGAAACTTTTAGGGGCGACGGTTATCCCGGTGAAATCGGGTTCCCGTACGTTGAAAGACGCGACAAACGAAGCGATCAGAGATTGGGTGACCAATGTAGGAAATACACATTATGTTATCGGATCCGTTGTTGGCCCGCATCCTTATCCGATGATGGTAAGGGATTTTCAGTCTGTTATAGGGAAAGAGGCGCGCAGGGATGTTCTCAAAAAAGAGCACAGATTACCGGATTATCTTCTTGCTTGTGTCGGGGGAGGAAGCAATGCAATTGGTCTGTTCCACCCATTTTATAAAGATAAGAGTGTGAAGTTTATCGGCGTCGAAGCCGCGGGGCTTGGCATTAATAGCGGACATCACTCCGCGCCTCTTAGTAAAGGGCGAACCGGTGTTTTGCACGGCAGTAAAAGTCTTCTGTTGGAGGATAAAGACGGACAGGTGCAGCTGGCGCATTCGATATCCGCCGGGTTGGATTATCCCGGGGTCGGTCCGGAACACGGGTACTACAGAGACACGGGTCGGGCGGGATATGTGTCGATCACTGATGCCGAGGCGATCGGCGGGGTAAAACTTCTGTGCGAAACGGAAGGGATTATTCCGGCGCTTGAATCAGCGCATGCGATAGCGTACTTGAAAAAACTGGCGGAAAGAACAAGGAAAAAAGATATCATCGTGGTCTCTCTGTCAGGGCGCGGCGACAAAGACTTGGATATCATAAGGGAATATGAGAGTAGTCGATGACCAAAAGTCGGATCGTTGATACATCAGGCGGCGCCCTTAGCTATCGCGCCCCTCGCTCCGCTCGGGACTTCGCGGGACAGGCAGGACAGGCTGAACCCCGCCGTTTACGGCGGAGATGTATATGAGCCGCCTCAGTATGAATCCATACTTGGAAACCCTGGGCTTCAGCCCGGGGAGTTGAAAGGATACATAGTACATGGAAGAAAAGACGGAGAGATAATGAATCGGATCGATCAGGCGTTTAAGAGATTGAGGGAAGAAGGTAAGAAGGCGTTTATACCGTATGTAACGGCTGGAGACCCGGATATGGCTGTCTCAAAGGAGATAATCGGGGCGATAGCTGACGCCGGAGCGGATATCATCGAGATCGGGATCCCTTTTTCGGATCCGCTTGCTGACGGACCGACTATCCAGAGAGCTGGCGACAGATCGTTATCGGGCGGGTGTTCCGTCAAGAAGATCATGAACATGGTGAAGGAACTGAGAGGTTCTATTTGTGTGCCGTTTGTTTTTATGACGTATTTTAATGTCATTTTAAGTTATGGAATAGAACGTTTTGTGGCTGACTCCTTAAAATACGGAGCTGATGGTGTTATTGTACCCGATCTTCCGCTGGAAGAGGCCGGCATGTTAATAAAAGAAGGCGCCAAACAGGATTTTTCAGTAATACTTTTATCCGCGCCGACTACTCCGATAGACAGGTTCAAGAAGATCGCCGCCAGGTCACGGGGGTTCGTGTATTATGTTTCGTTGACAGGTGTTACCGGGGCGCGAAAAACTTTTTCAGACAAAATAAGCGATAATGTAAAAAAATTTAAAAAAGTGACTTCTATGCCTGTTTGTGTAGGGTTTGGCATATCCAAACCCCGGCATGCGGCGGAGATGGCACAGTTTGCCGACGGGGTGATAGTGGGTTCGGCGATAATCAATGTAATAGAAAAAAACATGGGTAGCAAAAAGAAGATGATCAAGGATGTAGGGAAGTTTACCAAATCTATTGCAAGGGCCGTGCATGGGGTGATAACTGAAAACTGAGAACTGAAAGCCAATGAGGGCGGGAAAACATGAAGAAGCGGGTAATGGCTCTGGATGTGGGAACGAAGAGGATCGGTGTTGCTGTTAGTGATGAGATCGGCATGTTAGCCCAGGCGAGAGGATACATCGAGAGGCTAAATGACCGGAAGGCCGTAGAAGAGATACATCTCGCCGCCGAAAAAGATGATGTGGGAAAAATAGTCATTGGTTTGCCGATAAACATGGATGGCACTTCTGGCGAACGTGCGTGTGATAGCCGCAGATTCGCCGGGAGGGTAAAGGACGCAACCTGCATTCCTGTAGTGTTATGGGATGAACGCTTGAGCACTAAAGAGGCCGAACGTGTTATGCTGTCAGCGGATGTTTCCCGCAAAAAAAGGAAAGAGGCGATCGATAAACTTGCCGCGCAGATAATACTTCAGGGCTATCTGGACGCGCGAGAAAACGGCGGAGAATATGTATAAAAAACATCAGCTCAATAATGGGCTCAAGATCATAGCTTCCCCCATGCCTCATATGAACTCTGTTTCACTGGGGATATGGATAGGAGTGGGCGGGCGATATGAGTCAGCCCGCGAGAGCGGCATTAGCCACCTTGTTGAGCATATGCTTTTCAAAGGGACATGGATGCGAAGCGCCCGCGAGCTCAAAGAATCTGTTGAGGGCGTCGGCGGATCCCTGAACGGGTTCACCGCGGATGAGGCCACATGTTACATGGTTAAGGTTCCCTCACATCGCCTTAAATTAGGGCTGGATATTTTGACGGATATGGTTTTTAACGCCAGGTTCGACAAAGAAGATATAGATCGAGAAAAACTTGTTGTGCTGGAAGAAATAAAAATGTACAAGGACCAACCGGCTGAGCGGGTTATGGAGATACTTTGCGGGACCATGTGGCCCGCGAATGCCCTTGGGCGCCCGCTTACGGGGACTATTGCGACTGTCAAAAGTTTTAAAAGAAACGATATCATCAAGTTCAAGGAGAATAATTATCACCCGGCTAACATGGCTGTGATCGCCTCCGGCAAACTTGCCCCGGAAACCGTTATCGAATACGCGTCAAATTTATTCAAGGGCACGCGCCGCAAAAAAGCGTCATTCGAGACCCCGAATATGGGTCAGAAATGCTTCCGTGCCAGGTTTTCCCAGGGAGATACGAACCAGACGCATCTGGCGATGGGGTTTTATGCCGTCGCTAAAAATATGCGGGAACGGTTTGCGATGAAATTGATGAGTGTTATTCTTGGCGGTAACATGTCTTCAAGATTGTTCGAAGAACTGCGTGAAAAACACGGGTTATGTTATGATATCGGCTCCGCTTATAAACGCCACCGTGATGTGGGGGAGTTCGTGATACATGCCGGTGTGGATAATAAAAAGGCCCTGAAGGCGGTGGTGGCTATACTGGACGAGCTTCGCAAAATCAGGGATGCAGGGGCGACCGGGGGCGAACTTTCCAGGACAAAAGAATTTGTTAAAGGGCAGTTCCAGCTGGCGCTTGAGAATACGTCGGCCCGGATGATGTGGTTTGGAGACAGGCTTATGCTTGACGGGAACATCCCATCGCCGGAGTCTATTTTGGAGGAAGTTGATCGTATCACAGGAGATGATATTAAAAAAGCTTGTGAAAGAATATTCAAAACGCAATTGATAAATCTGGCCGTGGTTGGTAAAACGAGCTTGAAAGACAAGAATCAGATGAAAAAAGCACTCGGTGCATTATGAGAAGTTCATTTAAATTGACCAGGATCTTTGACATAGACATAAGGGTGCATATAACATTTCTCCTTTTTCTATTGTTCTTTTTTGTTACGTCCGGCCCAAACGGGGTAGTGCTGATACTTGGCATTTTTGTTTGTGTGACCATTCACGAACTTTGCCATTCACTTGCCGCTATGCATTTCGGGATAAAGGTGAAAAAAATAATGCTTCTGCCGATAGGCGGTGTTGCTTCTATGTCCGATGAGCCAGGGAAACCGTTCCAGGAACTGGTAATAAGTCTGGCTGGCCCGATGTCGAATATTCTAATACTTTTAATATTCTATCTACCTCTGCGCATGCTTCTCGGGAACGATACGTTAATGTACCCGCTTCTGGCGATGACTGGCAAAGCCCGGTTTGCCGGCGGGTTCAGCGTGATCGCGTACATATACTGGCTTAATCTCGTACTGGCGGCTTTTAACATGTTGCCGGCTTTTCCCATGGATGGCGGAAGAGTGCTCCGGGCACTTCTATCTTATCGCATGAGCCGCAGGAAGGCGACGAATATTGCCGTTAGGCTGGGGCATGTTTTCGCTCTTTTTTTCGCGTATATCGGTATAGTCCATGGAAATATCTTCCTTCTGATAATAGCGGTGTTCGTTTATACCGCGGCCTCCAACGAGGGTTTACAGGTGAATGTCAGCGAGACAATAAGGGGTTACACCATTAAAGATATCCTGCCGGACGATTTTATTTCTGTTTCACCGGAGACTCATCTGGGGCAAGTGTTAGAGTTCGTGTTGCACTCTCATCAGGAAGATTTTCCCGTAATGGAAAGCGGGCATTTGGTGGGTTTTCTAACAAAAAAGGACTTTATTCGCGGCCTGCATGTGAAGAACTCTGAAGCCGGTGTCAGCGAAATAATGCGCACGGATATACCGGCGATAAGAGTGAATACGCCTTTGCATGAAGTCCGGAAACTTATGCAGCTTCATGGTACCGGTGCTATGCCGGTCATTGCGGGTGATAAAGTGATCGGCATGATCACGGCGGGAGACATAGATCGTGTATACATTACTGCCAATGATCTAACAGAGGGGATATGAACATGGTCGAAAAAAAAGTGATAATCGCGCCGAGTATTTTGTCGGCGGATTTTAGCAGGCTCGGAGAGGAAATAAAAGCGATAGAGACGGGAGGCGCCGACTGGGTCCATATTGACGTGATGGATGGTTTGTTCGTGCCTAATATTACGATAGGACCTCTTGTTGTGGCGGCCATCAGGCCTGTAACGAAACTTTTTTTTGATGTGCATCTAATGGTCGATAACCCTGAGGAGTACGTGGTTCCGTTCATTGACGCCGGAGCCGATATGATCACGTTCCATATGGAGGCTTGCGAGAATCCGAAAGCGATCGTGGCTAAAATAAAGAGCCACGGGAAAAAGACCGGTGTGTCCATAAAACCCGGAACAGATGTTTCGAGTTTGGACGCGATCCTGGGAATGGTAGATCTGGTGCTCGTTATGACAGTTGAGCCCGGGTTTGGCGGCCAATCTTTTATGGCTGACCAGATGGAAAAAGTTAAAGAAATACGAAAAAAATTTAATGGCCTCATACAGGTTGATGGGGGCATAAACGCCGGGACCGCGCGTATCGCGGTTTCATCCGGCGCGAATGTGCTGGTGACCGGCACTTCTGTTTTTGGCCAGGATAATTATAAGAAAGCTATCAAAGAATTAAGAGGGTGATCGATACTATTTCAAACCCGGCAGGAGGTAAAGATGGGAAAGATCGAATTTGGAACGGATGGATGGAGAGCGATAATAAGCGAGGATTTCACTTTTGAGAATGTCGCGATAGTGGCGCAGGCCATTGCGGATTTCCTCAGATCTAAGAAAGACCCGATCTACCGAAAACGAAAGATAGTGGTGGGTTATGACACGCGTTTTCTTTCGGACAAATATGCCGAGATAACTGCCCGTGTTCTGGCCGCGAACGGAATTAAGACCGTTTTATCTGATGAACCGTGCCCCACACCGGCAGTGAGCTATTACATAAAGAAGTACAAGCTGACCGGTGGAGTGATGATCACGGCCAGTCACAATCCCCCGGCGTACAATGGTGTGAAATATAAAGGGTACTTCGGTGGTTCGGCGGGAAGCGACATAATTGACGCGATCGAAGCACGTCTTTACAAAAAATCTGTCAAAGACATGCCGCTTGAAGAAGCTGTTGGTAAAGGCAAAGTGATAGTTAAAGACATCATAAGCCCGCAACTGGATTTTATAAAGAAGTACGCTGACATGAAAAAATTAAAAAAAGGAAAACTAAAAGTTCTTGTCGACTCAATGAACGGCGCTGGCGGTACATATCTTGGGGAGATCCTGAAAAACACCGGTATAAAAGTCGATTATATGTACGCGGAGAGGAACCCGGGTTTTCACGGCAGGGCACCTGAGCCCAACGTGAAACACCTGAAGGAGCTTATTTGCCGCGTAAAAAAAGGAAAGTATGATCTTGGCGTGGCCACAGACGGGGACGCGGACCGTGTTGCCATTGTTGACGCGCGCGGCGCGATCTTAACCGGCCATAAAGTTATGGCGCTTTTACTTAAACATCTCGTAGAGAACCGAAAAATGCGCGGCGGCGTCATCCAAACCGTTTGTGGAACAGGTTTGATCAATAAGATGTGCAGGGAGTACGGTTTAAAGATATACGAGACGCCTGTTGGGTTCAAGTACATATGTGATCTGATGTATAAAAACAATATCCTGCTTGGAGGTGAAGAGACCGGCGGCATAGGTTTCAAGAACTATATACCGGAAAGAGACGGGTTTCTTTCCGCTCTTCTTATGATGGAGCTTGTCATTTCCGAGAAAAAACCACTCAAGAATATTGTCGCGGAGCTTAACAAAAAATACGGCAACTATGTGTATGAAAGAGAGGACGTTCTTTTTCCGAGGTCAAAACGAAAAAAGATTACTAGTGGATTAAAGAAAAATCCTCTTAAAAAAGTTATGAATAAAGAGGTTGTGGAGTTGAATGATTCGGATGGGTTTAAGTTCAGCTGTAAGGATGGGACATGGCTGCTTATCAGACTGTCAGGAACAGAGCCGAAACTCAGGATTTATAGTGAGACTCCTTCTGTAAAACAGTCACTAAAATATATTGAGTTCGGCAAAAAATACGCGTTCTCCGTAATGTAGACAATGAAAAAAATAGACCGAATAAGAAATTTTTGCATTATCGCGCATATTGACCACGGTAAATCCACACTGGCCGACAGGATCATTCAGGCTACGGATGCTGTGGTGAGAAGGGATTTTCGCGACCAGTTCCTGGACACTATGGACCTGGAAAGGGAACGCGGGATCACCATAAAATCCAGCGCGGTGAAAATAGAATATAAAGCGCAAGACGGTGAAGTGTATTATCTTAATTTGATCGATACGCCCGGACATGTTGATTTTACATATGAGGTGTCAAAATCTATTGCCGCCTGCGAAGGGGCGCTGATCCTTGTCGATGCCGTTCAGGGGGTCGAGGCCCAGACGATTGCCAATTTTTATCTCGCGCTTGAACATGATCTGGTGATTATTCCGATTATTAACAAAATTGACCTCGCGCGCGCGAGGATAGATGATATTAAACTCCAAATGATAGATGTTCTGGGCGCTGATGAAAATGATATTATCCTGGCCAGCGCGAAGGATGGTATAGGCATTCAAGAAATACTGGAGGCCGTGATTGCGCGCGTACCTCATCCTGTGGGCAGTCGGAGGGAACCCCTGCAGGCGTTGATATTTGATTCATCCTATGACGTTTACCGCGGGGTTATAGTGTATGTCCGGATAGTGAACGGGCATATCAAAGCCGGCATACAAGTGGGAATGATGAACAGCGGAAGGCAGTACGAGGTGAAAGAAGTCGGTATTTTCACCCCGGAGGAAATGGTTGTCGATGAATTGAACTGTGGAGAAGTCGGTTACATAATCTGTAACATCAAGGATGCGAGCGAGGTAAAGATCGGTGATACAATCACCGATGCCAAAGTTCCGGCTGAGAAACCGCTACCCGGTTATAAACAAGTGAAACCTATGGTCTTTAGCGGCATCTATCCCGTTTCGAACGAGAATTATGTAGAACTCAAAGACGCAATGGAAAAACTCAGGCTTCAAGACTCATCATTCCTTTATGAAGCCGATACTTCAGCCGCGCTCGGTTTCGGTTTCAGGTGCGGTTTTCTCGGACTTTTGCATATGGAGATAATCCAGGAGCGCCTGGAAAGGGAGTTTGACCTGGATCTTATTTTAACATCACCAAGTGTGAATTATAAGATAAAGCTAACCAGCGGAAAAATTTACGATATAGATAACCCAACAAAATATCCCGACAGAGAAAAGATAGAATACGTGGAGGAGCCGTTCGTTTATTGCAACATATTCGCGCCGAGTGTTTCACTCGGCACGCTTATGAAGTTATGTGAAGGCAAAAGAGGGGAGTTTGTGAGCACGAAATATCTGGATCCCACAAGAGTGCAGTTAACATACAATATGCCGTTAGCTGAGATAGTTATAGATTTTTATGACAAAATAAAATCGTCAACTCAAGGCTATGGTTCGTTGGATTATGATTTTACAGGATATAGAAAAGCCGACATAGTAAAATTGGAGATATTAATAAATTCCGAGCTATGTGACGCGCTTTCATCCATAGTACACAGGGAAAGGGCGCGTGAAAGAGGGATGGAATTGGCCAAAAAACTCAAAGAAACCATTCCCAAACATCTTTTTAAAATAGCTATACAGGCCGCCATCGGGGGAGCTATCATTGCGCGAGAGACGGTTGCGGCGTTGAAGAAGAACGTAACAAGTAAGTGCTACGGCGGAGATATAACACGGAAAAGAAAATTGTGGGACAAACAAAAAGAAGGGAAGAAAAAAATGAGAAGAATAGGCAATGTTGATGTTCCGAAAGAAGCCTTCTTGAAAGCTATGAGGGTGGCATGAAGTTTTCATCCGGCAAATGGCGATACTGGTGGGAGGAATGGATAAAACCGATATTGATAGCGGCCGTGTTGGCTTTGTTTATCCGAACATTCATTGTTCAGCCGTTCAAAATTCCATCGAATTCAATGTATCCGACACTAAAACCCGGGGACAGGATATTTGTCAGCAAGTTTATATACGGGGCTAAAATACCTTTTACAGATCTTTCGTTACCTCCCGTGCGGGATCCGGAGACAGGAGATATTGTCGTTTTTCTGTCGCCGATAGAAAAGAAAAAATATCTTGTTAAACGTTTCATTGCCTGCGGGGGACAAAAAATAGAGATCAAAGACGGGAGTATTTTTATAGACGGCCGAAAGATAGAAGGCAGCCCGATGAACAAGCTCTTTTATTATAACCGGGGCAAATACGGTATGGAGGACGAGGTTATAACGGTTCCCGAAGGCCATTTTTATGTACTTGGTGATAACAGCGCGAACTCCATGGATTCCAGATACTGGGGGTTTGTTCCGGATAAGAATATGGCTGGAAAAGCATTTGTGATCCACTGGCCTATCCGAAGAATGCGCCTTCTTAGCGAGGGGGATTAGACTGAAACATTTAAATGTCAGGCACGGTGAAAGATGAACTGGGCAAACAGATTAACTATAACCAGGATAGTATTCGTTCCGGTGTTCATATTGTCCATACTGTATCATCGGCTCGATATCGCGTTCGTAATATTTCTTGTCGCCGCGATAACTGATGGGTTGGACGGGTATATAGCGAGAACGCGGAATGAGAAAACTCGCTTTGGGGCTGTTTTAGATCCGATAGCCGATAAACTTCTTGTAGGTAGCGCGTTTATCTGTTTAAGCATAGTGACCGGGCTCCCGGAATACTTGAAAATGCCCACATATGTTCCGCTTGTGGTTATCAGCAGGGACGTCATCATACTTATCGGCGCGCTCGTCATATATCTTTTGGCGGGAAAAATAGATATCAAGCCTACGGTGCTGGGTAAGCTTACCACTGTTTTTCAGATGTCGACGATCATATTGGTGCTACTGCGTTTTCATTATTCCAGTTGGATGTGGAATATAGCTGTTGTATTCACCGTGATCTCCGGTCTGGATTATCTTAGAATAGGCGCGAAGCAGGTAAATGAAAAAGCACATTGATATCATTCCATCTGTATGTATCGTCGGCAGACCCAATGTTGGGAAGTCCTCCTTATTTAATCATCTGCTCGGGCGCAGAAAAGCGGTTGTAATAGAGGAGTCCGGCACAACGCGTGACAGGGTTTCCGCCGTGGTGAACATAAATGACCATCGCTTCAAAATAGTCGATACAGGTGGATATCTGCCGGGTGATATAGACGAAATTTCAGGCAAGGTTAAGAAACAGATATACAGGGCAGTAGAAGAAGCCTCCCTTGTGATCATGGTTACGGATGCTATCGACGGTATTATGCCGGCTGATCGTCAGGTAGCGGAAGTATTGAGAAAATCCGGCCAGACAGTCATTCTTGCGGTGAACAAAGCTGATAATAAGAAATTCGAGAATGAGGCAGTTGAATTTTATGCTCTCGGTTTTGGCGATCCGACCAGCATTTCATGTCTCCACGGCAAGGGTTTTAAAGATCTAAAAAAACGGATTATCGCCTCATCGGTTAGTCTATTGAAACATTCCAGGGAAAGTGAACCGGAGGCCATGAAGATCGCGGTAGTTGGAAGGCCGAACGTTGGGAAATCCTCATTTGTTAATTATCTCCTCAAAAAAGAACGTGTTATTGTAAGTAGCATCCCGGGGACCACGAGGGATTCCATAGATTCCGAGTTCACTTATGACGGTGATGAGTATATTCTGGTTGATACCGCGGGTATTCGTCACAAACGGAAGATAAAAAGTGTAGTGGATACTTTCAGCATAATGCGCTCAAAGGAGTCCATCAAAAGAGCTGATGTGGTAATGCTGCTACTTGACGCGGCAGATGGTATGACCAATGACGATTCCGGGATACTGGATTTTATCGAGGAAAACGGAAAGGCGTGTCTTGTGCTTGTTAACAAATGGGATCTCGCCAGGGAAGTGGATGGTGTTACGGCGGAAGAATATGAGAGGCAGATTGTTTACGCTTCCCCGCGTCTCAGAATTTTCCCCATGTTGTTCACCTCAGCCGCATCCGGCAAAGGTGTTCTTAAAAGCCTTTCGGTTGCCAGGGTGCTTAACGCGAATTTAGATCTCAAGACGCCAACGCCTCTATTAAACGGGTTGTTCAAGGAAAATGATCCTTCGCGCGTGCCGATCCCGCGTAGAAAGAAGAGGCCAAACTTTTTATACATAACGCAAACCTCATGCCGGCCGATAGAGTTCAGCTATTTTATAAATGATCCACAGGCAGTTCTTTCGGCGCATCTCAATTTTATTGAAAATGTGCTCAGAGATAATTTGTCATTGAAAGGAATAGCGATAAAGATCAAATTGAAACGGTCAAGAAAGGGGAAGAGGTAATGATGTATTTTACGGGTGGGCTTATTGCCGCGTATTTTTTAGGTTCCATTCCGACCGCTTATGTTTTCGGCAAACTCTTAAAAAAGATAGACATCAGGGAATATGGAAGCGGCAATGTGGGGGCTACCAATGTTTTCAGGACTGTGGGAAAGATACCCGGGATCATAGTTCTTTTGCTGGATTTTTTGAAAGGTTTGGCTGCGGTTACACTGATCCCGATAATCCTTGCGAAAATTTCACCTACGGTGACTGAATATTCTTTTCTCTACATTTTTCTTGGCGCGGCGGTTATTGCCGGCCACGTATGGACTGCATTCCTGCGTTTTAAGGGAGGCAAAGGTGTTGCCACGACTGCCGGTGTCATGGCGGGATTATCCCCGTGGCTGTTACTCGCGTCTTTTATAGTTTGGGTAATAGTTTTCAGTGTTACGAAATATGTCTCACTTGCATCGATCATTGCCGCGACCTCGCTTCCGATATTTGCCGTTATTGCCGGGGAAAACTTCTATTTCATAGTCTTCTGTGCGGTCCTATGTATTGTGGGAGTTTTCGGCCACAGATCAAACATAAGACGCCTTATCCTCGGGGAAGAAAAAAAGATTCTGTAAACAATAAAAAAGTCAGAAAAAGTCCCTTGATTTAGTTCTAAATTCCTGTATAATTGAACTTGTTAGATGCACAGAAAGCTATGTTGTATGGTGATCTTTGTAAGAACTTTTAAAAAGTCGATAATTTGAGGTGCCGAAATGAAGGAATTGGTTTACAAAACAGTGGATGGGACGCGGCCTCGGAAAAAAGAGGTTTCGATCGAGGAGATCGAAGACCGCAGACAAATGCGTGTTACGAAAAAGTGGACGTGCAAATATTTTGTAAAATCATGCCAAAGATTTTCGCCCGGAGAAAATATCCAAAGATGGTTGACTGCAAATCAGCATCGCAAGAGCAGCGTGAAAAATTGCTATGTTCTTCGTCATATGGATTCTTGTACGGGGGATGTGAAGATCGTATGTAAGGTTATTGGTGAATTTTTTGTTGTTAACGGTTTGACCGTCATGAAAATTCTGTACGCAAATTCATTGAGAGTTCATATGACGCGGGTCAAACAAGGATAGAGGCAGATCATGCATGTCGAACACGGAGAAAATTTAATACACTTTGCCATGGTGGTTGTGGCTTTGGTTAAGCTTGGGTTGATCAAGTGCCAACTGTCAATGTGCGAGTTATTGAAACACAAATAATAACCAATTTACCTCCAAGAAGAGGAATGGTGTGTAGCCGTTCCGGAGTCGGGGACAGACGTATTCTGTCCCCGATTTTTTTTATGTGCGCCCGGCAGGGCGCACATACTTGGGAGT
>Ga0180007_10001305_pt1 | contig 34852 bp, 31 predicted proteins | sample MM_PC_MetaG_FD_121122 | JGI IMG/M metagenome (GOLD analysis project Ga0180007, IMG submission 121122) | Groundwater microbial communities from the Aspo Hard Rock Laboratory (HRL) deep subsurface site, Sweden - MM_PC_MetaG | ecosystem: Environmental > Aquatic > Deep subsurface > Groundwater... | reverse complement strand
GTAACTGGAAACCGGTGCTCTCAGTCAGTCTGAATCCTATTAAGGAAAAGACACCAAAGGGACACTCTTTAAAAATTGCAGCTTAATTTTGGTTTAGGTGACAACTACCTTGACACTCGCCGCATTTGTTGCCTTGATCATGAGAATTTTTTCACCGGTTTTTGCCATGAAGGTCATAATATCGTGGTCCTGTGTTATTTCTGACGTATATTTTTCAGGGACATAGGCTGACAATCCGTAGAATTCGATTTTTGTGTATCCTTTAATGGGTACTTTATCTTTTTTTACCGGCACACTATCCGCTTTGTAATAATATTCAGGATATACCCACTGAAATGGATCAAAGCGGTAATTTAATAAAAAATTCTCTGTTTTTTCTTGGGGTGTAGTTTTACCGGCCTCAGAAAACAAGAGGGCCGGGCAGAAAAAATGAGCGCATAGTATGAATAATAATATTTTTTTCATTTGTTGGGATAATCGAAAAGAAAATGAAATGACATTTGAACACGAAAAGCGTGATGTCTACCGCCTTTCAATTTGCTATGATGCGAGAAGAAATTTGAGAGGCGTCCACAGACCTGCGTGGGATCGAAGAACACAGCGTGGCAAAGTCACAACCACATGATTTTTAACCATAGCGGATAGTTTGTTTTTAACCACAGAGAACACAAAGGGCCACAGAGTTCATCTGCGGTCATTCTTGACTCATCCCAAAATGAATGTTTGGCAACCTTTTTAAAAGAGCCTGCCCCAGCGAAGGCTGGGGTTGGCCCCCGGCAGGGATAATCTTTTGCCCTTCTCTGTGATCTTTGTGCCTCCGTGAGAGACCTGCTTTTTAGGTTGCCCTTGGTCGCACATCAGCGGTGTTGATTTGTTTCGAAGGGTGTTTCAATGCAACCAAGGCAGGAACAGGGGCCTGCCCCTTTGTGTTGATTTTATGATCAATGGTGTTGTGGCGGAGCAGGTGCCCGGTCTGATACCGGAACATGCCTCCGGATCACGGCACCGATGGAAAGACCCTGGCACAGGATGGAGAAGACCACGATGGAGTAGGTCAGGGCCAGGACCAGGTCACGTTCGGGGCCCGGGGGCAAGGACAGGGCCAGGGCCACGGAGATGCCACCACGGAGGCCGCCCCAGGTGAGGATCTGCCAGGCACCCTGGGGGAGTTTGAATGTTTTTCGTAAAAACCCTGTGGGGATGCCCACGGAAACGAGACGGGCTCCAAGGGAAAGCGCGATAACCGGAATGATGGCCAGGAAAAGGTTGGCTGAGTAAGAGATGATGGTCACTTCAAGGCCGATGAGAACAAAGAGCACCGAGTTGAGCATGGCATCCAGCAGCTCCCAGAACATGTCCAGGTATTCCCGGGTGGTGTCGCCCATGGCTTTGGCTCGTCCGTGGTTGCCGATGATCAGGCCCACGATGACCATGGACAGGGGACCGGAAATATGAAGATGGCTGGCCAGGGAATAACCGCCCATGACGGCGGCCAGGGTTATCAGGACTTCTTCCATGTAGCTTTCGATGCTTTTGAGCAAGAGGTAGGTAATGTAGCCCAGGACCAGGCCGAAAACAATGCCGCCTCCGGCTTCGTGGAGAAGGAGTATGGCCCCGTGGGAAACGGTTGGGCTCTCACCGCTGGTGATCATACCCAGAACCAGGGCGAACAACACGACGCCCACGCCGTCATTGAACAGGGATTCCCCGGAGATGACCAGCTCCAGGCTTTTGGGGGCACCGGCCGATTTCATGATGCCCATGACGGCGATGGGGTCTGTGGGCGATATCAGGGTACCGAAAACCAGGCAGTAGGCAAAGGGCAGTGTATAGCCGGTGAAGGGCAGGATATACCAAAGGCCCACGGCCACAAGCACCGTGGAAAGCACTGTTCCGAAAACGGCAAGGACCAGAATCTGCCAGCTATAGGCTTTCAACTCGCTTAAATCCACATGCAGAGCCCCGGCAAACAGGAGCAGGGACAGCATGCCCTCCATCAGCACCTGGGAGAAGTCAATGGAGGATAAAAGGGAGACCTCAAGCTGGTGCAAAGACCCCACGCCCAGATAATTCAGACCGAACAGGCTGAAGGAAAACACCTGGGCAATGCCCATGACGCCGATGGTGGTGGGAAGACCCACATATTTGTGGTTGACATAGGCAAACAAGGCCGTCAGAACAAGGCAGATCACAGCGACTTCGAACATGGCGGGACTCCTGGATTAGCGTTTTATTTCGCTTCTCGGATTATTTTTATTAATATGGCCTCAACCTCTTTTGCAACCTCAGCAAGCTCCGCAGAATCGGACAGGGCATTGAGCATGGCCGTGGGTTTGATCATGGCAATCCGGGTCTTGCCGCCTTCATCGTAGACCGACACCCTGCAGGGCAGGGCAACGTTCATGCCGATATCCTGGGTGAGTACATGGATGGCCTGCCTGGGGTTGCATACATCCAGCACATAACATTCGTTGGTCAGATCAAAGCCTTTGTTTTTGAGGGTGGCTTTAAGATCGTGGATATTCAGGACGCCAAAGGCGTTGGCTTTGACCCGGTCCTGGAGATCCTTCATCACTTGCTCCACTGTTTTTTCGGATGTTTCGATAAATCGCATGGGGTCTCCTTCTGATGAATAAGACGGGGTGATCCTTTTTGGAAACATGGTTTTTCCCCAGCCTGATGACCCATGCCGGAGATTTGGGGATATCTGAAACCAGATATTTTGGAAATATGACACAAAACCGGAGGCAAACGCAATGGTTTGTATCGGGGGCAGTTAAAGAATTGCCCCCGATACAATACGGGATGCCCTTAAAATGGGTTTTATTCGTAAAGTTTCATCACCTCACCCCGGTGGGGAACCGTGGCATTGAAACCATTCTGTTTGAGGTGCTCGGCAAACTGAAGGGACTGGTCTTCCTCGCCGTGAACCACCGCAATGCGTTTGACCTTGAGGTTTCCTTGTTTGAGGAAACGGGTCATCTCACCCTGGTCTGCATGGGCGCTGAAACCGGACAGTTTCACCACGCGGGCATTGAGGGGATAGGTTTTGCCCAGGATTTTCAGTTCGGGTGCGGCCCCTTGCCGGCCCGATTGTTCGTATTCCCAGCCCAGATCCACGATGCGGCGTCCCAGGGTGTGCTCGGCCATATAGCCCACGATCAGCACGGTGTTTTTGGGATTGTGAATCTTCCAGCGAAGGTGATGAAGGATACGTCCGGCTTCACACATGCCCGATGAGGAAATCACGATATGGGGCCGCGTTTCCTTCATGATTTCCATGGATTCCTCAACGGATTCGGTGTATTTGAGTTCCTTAAACGCAAAGGGGTTTTCTCCCTTTTCCAGAAAAGTTTTGTGGGTTTCCCGGTCATAGACTTCGGGATGCTCTCCAAATACTTTGGTGATTTTGGTGCCTAAAGGGGAGTCCACGTAAACCGGGACCCTTGGTACTTCGCCTTTGTCATAGAGTTCATGGAGAACGTAAATCACATCCTGGGTCCGGCCATAGGCAAATGCCGGGATCAGGATGGAGCCACCTTTTTCAATGGTTTCACAGACCACCTTTTTCATGCGGATCTTAAGATCATCCACGGTTTCATGGTGCCTTGCACCATAGGTGCTTTCCATGATCATCAGGTCGATGTTCCGGGAATCTTCGGGAAAATGCATGGTGGGATCTTCCAGAATAGGACGGTCGAAACGCCCGATGTCTCCGGTGTAACACACGGTAAACTGTCGTCCATTTTCCCGAAAACGGATCAGGCACATGGCCGAGCCGAGGATGTGGCCGGCATCATAGAAGGTGACAGTCATGCCTTTTCCAATGGTGACAGGCTCTTTGTAGGGATAGCCGTCGAAAAAGCTCAACGCATTGCGGGCTTCAACCTGGGTATAGATGGGTTCCACGGTATTCAGGTTGTAGTCTTCCATCATGTTTTTGATGGTGCTGACATTGAGTTCGTGCCGACTTTTTTTGAGAAGTTTTTGGATATCACCCTTTTCCCGGTTGCTTATTCCTTTATTATGACTGTTCTGGAGTTTGTACAAATGCCCTCGAAGGGTTTTGTAATTGAGATAGTCTGCATCGGATTCCTGGATATGGCCTGCATCAAGCAACAGGTATTCGCTGGCATCTGCTGTTGTTCGGGTGGTTATGATGCGTCCGGTGAAGCCGCCTTGGGTCAGAAGGGGGATACGACCGGAATGGTCGATATGGGCATGGGATAAGATCATGTTGGTCACCATCCGGGGATCAATGGGGAAGGTGCGGTTTTTCATCTCACTTTCCTTGCGGCGGCCCTGGAACATACCGCAATCCAGAAGAATGTTGTCCTTGTTGGCTGAAAATAGATGCATGGATCCTGTGACTTCCCGAACTGCTCCGTAAAATGTGACGATCATATTCGTACCCCTTTGACCTTTGATGATTAAACAAAGACGTTTTTATGTCATATGGTATGGGTTCACTCATAATATGATCTGCCCCGTTTGTCACGACGAAAAACAGAGGCACAAAGGACGGCTTGGACCCTTGAATGGCTATTTCCTTTAGGTATCTGGTTTTATCTTTGAGATATTATGATTGACTTGAGTCTGGGGCTCTGTCAAAATATCAAGTATCGATGATTATAATTAACTGGAATTGTTTCGTTTTTTAATTTAAGTCTCAACCCGCGAGATCCCATTGTTCAGAACATTCTAACGATAAAAAAATGGTCACAGGATGCTGAAAACAATCCAAAAAATGGGCCTCATATTTCGGAATGTGTTTTCAGGTCTAAGGGGCGACCGTTTGGCTTTGTCTTTTCAGGTCAAAGATCTGATAGGGGACATGGAATCCCTTCTGGCCGGAACCGAATCCCGTTTTTTAAACCTTGGATTGATTTTTCAGGCCATAAACAAGGATACCGAGCAGTTTACCGACCAGATTGTCCAGGCCATGACCCTTCTCAATGCCCGGGATGAACAGGCTGGGTTTTTTCATTTACGCACGTATGGGATACAATGCGTGGACAACCTTTTTGAAAACCAGCAATCGATTTCGGAGAGTCTGGGTGTGTTTGAACAGGTGATTGTGGCCCTGACACGTTTGGCACTGGCCTGTGATGATACAGATAAAATCGTCTTGCTTTTGAATGTGATTGCCCTCAACATCCGGATCGAAAGCAATCGGTCAGATGCTTCCCGTGACATGTTCAATGTTTTTATTGAGGAAGTCAAGGCCCTGGCCAGGCAGATGAAAGAGGTGACCCAGAGCCTTTATTCGGATTCGGCCAAGATCCGAAAGGGACATATTCTGTCTATGGGAGAAATCAGGAAAAATTTATCCCGGATTACAGATCTTGCCAATACGGCACACAAGGACATGGATGAGTCGGCCCTTCACTTAAAAATTCTGATGGACAAGATACTTGAATCTCTGGATGCTGCCGCGGCCTGTACCCGGGACATGGCCGGCCAGACAGCTGAAATCGTGGTTGCCCTTCAGTTTCATGATATTGTCAGACAGAAAATTGAACACATCATTGCCGCGTTTGTTGAGGTGGAACACACTCTTTCCAGGGATCGGAAAACCCTCTGGCAATCTGATTATAGGAATGATTTAATGAACACATGTCAGGTTCTGGCGGTTCAGGACGCTCAACTTGAGGGGGGCATATCGGAAATCCATGAGGCTCACAACGGAATATCAAGTGCCCTTAACGCAATTGACCTGATGGTGGGCCTGCTTTATCAGGAATCAGCCCCCCATGTACTGGGCAATCAGGAAACAGGTTCGCCGGATGATCCGTTCAACAGGCTCATGGTCTGTATGAGGTCTCTGGATGGAATCCGCAATGAATCGATGACGCTGGGTAAACATGTGGGGGACCAGATTCGTATTGCTTCCGAAGCCACGGCAGATCTGAGAAAATACGTGGATGAGGTGGGGTATATCAGTCTGGATCTTCACAGAAAAGCCTTGAATGCCATTATTAAGGCCGACCATCTCGGTGAACTGGGCCAGGGCATTGAAGTCTTTGCCCAGGAAGTGACCACAACATCCCAGGATACAAATCGGTTTGCTACATGCGTGGTTGAGGTGATTCAGTCTGTCCAGGCCATGTCCGAGAGTCTGGCTGGGGGAGGACTCTCAGAAAAATCTGTTGTGGAACAGGATTATTCAAAGGGGCTTGACGCATTGGCCCGGTCATATGCAATATTTCAGATGAATATAGACAAGGTGGCCGGTCAGTTTTTGAATATCAGGAAAAAACTCAAGGAAGCCAGAGATGAACTTGATTTTATACATGGTTTTTCCAGGGATATGGAGGGCATAAGGGACAAGGTCCTTGACCTGATCCACCGCGCATCCAGCATCGTTGACAGCACCCTGCACCCGGAATTGACACAGGTGAATGGCAGCCTCTATACCATGGAAAGTGAACGGCTGGCCCATGACAGGGTCTTGAAAAAAGCCCTGAATGGCTCAGGAATTCATGAAACGCTTGGGTTGCCTAACGGTCCGGAACAACCGGACCAGGTGGTGATTTTTCAGGAGGAAAAGCCGGTTGATGAACTTGGCTCCACCGGGAATGATGACATAAACGACGGGGATGACGACGAACCTCTGGGCGATAATGTGGAGCTTTTTTAAACACTTATATAAATGAATGGACATACAGGTCTTACAGGACCTGTATGTCTCATATGACATTTTGTTTCGTTATTTGATCAGCTGATTCATTTCAAAGATAGGCAGGCAGATTGAAAACACGATAAATCCAACCACAACCCCCATCAAAAGAATGATGGTCGGCTCAAGAAGGGCCGTCATACTCACCAGGCTGACTTCCACTTCCTTTTCATAAACATCGGCCACCTTGTTGAGCATGGTTTCCAATTCACCGCTCTGTTCTCCCACCTTGATCATTTGGATACACAAGAAGGGAAAGGTTTTGGTGGCGCTCAGGGCCACACCCAGCTCATGACCCTGTTCCACTTCTTTGGTGGCCCCTGCAATGGTTTTGGAAATAATGATGTTGCCGGCCACGTTTTTCACCACCTCCAGGGCACTCATCATGGACACACCGTTTTCAAGCAGGGAGCCCAGTGTCCGGCTGAAGCGGGCAACGGCAAGTTTTGTCACAAGATCCCCGACAATAGGCAGGTTCAACAGAAACCTGTCAACCATTAATGCGCCTTTTTCCGTTTTTTTAAAGGTAGTAAAACCGTAAATGGCTCCGGCAAAGAGAAGGGCGATGATCCACCACCATGTGCTTAATAAATCGCTCGTTCCGATCAATATCCGGGTGGGCAGGGGCAGGGTCTGGCCCATATCCGAAAAGATCGTGGTCATGTTAGGCACCACAAAGGTCAAAAGCAGAAACAGAACAACCGTGCCGATAAAGGCCATGAACAGGGGATAGACCAGGGCCGCCTTGATTTTTGAGGTAAGTGCCGATTGACTTTCACTGATGTCGGCAAGACGTTCCAGAACGATTTCAAGGGTTCCCGATGCTTCTCCAGCACGGATCATGTTGATATACACCTGGGAAAATGTCCCGGGATAATCGGACAGGGCCGCAGCGAAACTTTTTCCCTCTTCGATGGAATCCTTGACTCTGGAAATGATTTTTTGAAAGGCGGGGGATCCTGTCTGCTTGATCAGGGTGTCTATGGCCGTGACCAGGGGGAATCCTGCGGTGAGCAGGGTTGCAATCTGGCGTGTCATCATGGTGATTTCCGAATTGGAAACCCTGGCAAAAGGTCGAAAGGCCGGTAAAGATCCTTTCTCTGTTTTTTTTGTAGGATGAGACAGTTCTTTGATGGTGACAGGGAAAATTCGGGTAGCCCTAAGTTTCTGACGGGCAACACGGGCACTTTCACAGTCAACAATACCGGAGACGTTTTTCCCTTTGGCGTTGAGGGCAGTATATTCAAATACAGGCATAAGAACCATTCCCTTTATAAGAGCTCATCACATGGAACATCATCTGACCTTCATGGGTTATAGCGATAAATCAACGTAATTTCAAGGCCCTGGTTCGTCTTTTACCTCTTTATAGCAAAGAAAGTGTAAAAAGGGCCATGTTTCCTGTGGCATGAATAACAATGGGTGCCCACAAGGACTTTTCAATCTCATAGCATGTTGCAAACAAAAGCCCCCCCACAATCTGGGGTACAGGGATGCCCGAAGACAAGGGGTGAATCATAACAAAAATACCGGTACTCAACAAAAGAGCAACTAAAAATCCCCATTGCCTCAGAAATCCGAAGACAAGACCCCTGAAGAACAACTCTTCGGCCACGGGGGCGATCAGTCCTCCGGCTATGAAAAAAAATACACGATCCATGGTATTTCCGGGTAGCCAGGTCCTTACAAGACGAAAGGGGTTGATGCCGGAAAGTTTCAGAACAAGAAAACCTGCGGACGCTGTAAGGCCGAATAAAAATGACCAGAGCAGGCCCTTTTGGAAACCTTTAAGGGTATGATCTTTGGCCAGGCCAATGCCATGAAGAGTTTTTTCACATCCGAATACCAGAGCGATCACGGCGGTAATCTGGATTAGCCTTATCAGTCCCAGGCCCGCATAGGAGGGCAGGTGCATCTGCTCGAAAGCCATCCTAAGGAGATAATCCGAGGCACAGATGAATCCTGTGCAAAGTGCAAGGGTTAAGGGTTTGATTTTTTTTGTGTCCATCCCAACCTCTTCAACGCTTTGTATGCATACCATTGAACATACCAGTGATCAGATGATCTGATACGTCTTACCATTTCAGGGATGGCCCGTCTGTTTCCCAACTTCCCCAGGGCAAAAAAAGCCTGGCACTGCACATTGGGGTGAGGGTCATTCAGGAGGTCAAGCAGGTCCGTGAGGTTTCTCTTTTGCTGACTGTTTGCCGAAGCCCGAGCATACCAGTACCGTTCAGGCACAAAGGTGCTTGCCATGGCTGCCTTGCTCTGGGGGTATTGGGTGATGTCCAGTTTCTTATCAAAGATAAGGTGAAGGGCATTGGTCCGGAGGGCCGGAGAATCTGAGCAGAGATCCGCAGAAATCGTTGCAGGATCCATTGATTTGGGATTGAGGCTGGCCATAAACACAAAGGCCGACAAACCTAACGCAAGACAAAGCCCCGAGGCCATTCTGGCTGAAAGAGACGGCCCCATGAACATGCAGCCGATGATGAAAAAGAACCCGTGTAGTGACAGGTACACCAACAGGGGCAACCCTGTGATCAGAGCCATCCCGGTCAATTTTCTGTAACCATTATAGGTGTCGGTTCCCATTGAAAAGGCATTGAATGCAGATCGGGGGTCGTTAAAAAAATCGTGAACGCGTGTTTCATGAATCAAACGTTTGGCGTGGAAAAAAAAGAGTTGATCCTTTTCACAGCGGATTGTCAGATCAGGATTTTCATCATGGTCAAGAATGAGATAATCCGCTGCAAGGAGTTCATGCTCTATGCGCTGCCGCAGATGGTTTTGGGTGCTTTTTAGTTCTATGGCGCCTTTTTTGATCAGCTTCTGATCCAGGGATTTGAAGACTTCTGCAGGAGACAGGGTGTAGGTGTAGTAAAAATCATTGATCCCCATGCCAAAGGGGTTTGACATGAGAAAGGTGTCCCTGAAATCTGAAAAAATCCGGTTGTCCGTGCCTTTGGGGAAAACCAGGAGAACCAGGGCGAGAATCACGGGGAAAAGGGCGTGAAAACCAACTTTTTTCAGGGAAAAGACCGGAAGATCCCCCTTGAATAAAAAACGGTAAAGAAAATAAATAAGGACAGGGATCAGGACAAGGGCCAGGGTTTCGAGCCATAAAAAACCGTCCTGATTGACCAGAAGAATCACAAGAAACGGGACACAGAGAAACACAATGGTTTTTGTTTTTCGCCCCAGGGACAGGACCGGGTAAAGACATGTTGCTCCAAGGGACACCAGGCAGACAAGGGCTCCCACACTCAGGGTGAAAAACAGGCCCCCGGCAAGGGCCATTCCCAGGCTGTGGAGGCGATCGCCAACAAGTGCATTGGGCACTGCAAGATAGCCGTTCCCGTTGGCCAAAACCATGATCTTTGCAAGTTCGGTGTTGCTCAGGAAGACACGAAGACTTAAGATCATCTGGAAGCAAACCAAAGAGATTATGAGAATAAATGCAGTTTTTAAATAGTGTTTCATGGGTTTTTTAAATCGAACCCTTTCTTGACCAATATGGATCCCAGAATTATCTTGATTTATCAATGGGGTATCCATATAATAATTGCCCAAACAACCTGCCTCACGTCTCACTGTTTCCAAGGTGACTTCGTGGACATCAATCGCGTCAGATAGTGCGTTCACATGAATACGTATCAATTACATATCAGTTTTTTTTAAATCATACTCACTATTTTTTGTTGTAAAAATGAATACACCTAAAAAGGAGGCTTTAAAAATGCTTGAAATCAAAGATGCTGTGGCCGTGATTACCGGTGGTGGAAGCGGTATTGGCTTATCCCTTGCAAAATACTGGGTTGGAAAAGGTGGAAAGGTGGTTCTGGCAGATGTGGCCGAAGACGGATTGAAAAAGGCCAAAGCCGAAATTGAGGCACTTGGGGGTGCAGTGGCCATTGTTGCCGGCAATGTGACCCGTGAAGAGGATTGTGCCAAACTCGCGGACACCGCCATAGAACGATTTGGTAAAATCAATCTGGTGGCGCCCTTTGCGGGTGTAATCAAAGACGGCATGATGGTCTCACCGGATAAGGAAACCGGGAAGGTCACCCGTAAGATGTCCCTCAAGGACTTTCAGTTTGTCATCGACATCAACCTTACCGGTGTCTTTCTGACCATCCGTGAATGTGCGGAGAGGATGATCAATAATAATTGCAGTGGTCTGATCTGCCTGGTTTCATCCACAGGGTCCCTGGGAACGGCTGGCCAGATAAACTATTCGTCCACCAAAGCCGCAATGTCCGTGATTCCCAAAGTCCTCACCGGAGAGTTCTTCCGCAGAGGTTTTTCCGATAAAATCCGGGTGGCTGCCGTGGCCCCGGGCTATGTGGGAACCGACATGGTCAAGAACATGAACCAGACCGCCCTGGACAAGATTCTTGAAAATGTGCCCATCAAACGCCTGATCGAACCTGAAGAAGTGGCCTCCCTGGTCTGTGAAATATATAGAAACGAGGCCCTGGCCGGTGATACTTATTTTATTCATGGGGGGCTTCGAATGAGTTCTAAGGGCTGATCGGGTCTCATCTGCAAAAAACATTCAATCATGATGAAGGGCGCGCTTAAACATAAGCGTGCCCTTCTGTTGTAAGGGCTGGACGCATTTTGTATCCCAAGCTGAAACCCGTCCGGCGTCTGAGTCCTTAACTCTTTTTTCCATAGATTTTCCCAGGGCTTGACAAGCTTTGGCCTATATTTTAATATTCAGGGTTTTTTTAGAAACATGATGGGGTTCATCTTATTTATTTGATTATAAAATATATATATACACACAGGATTAATTTAAAACGAAAAAGGAAAAAAGATTATGGCTCAGCCAATTGCGGATCGAAGAGATGTGGATTTTGTTCTTCATGAACAGATGAAAGTAACACAGTTGACGGAAAAAGAAATATTTGCCGATTTTAATAGAAAAACGGTGGATATGATTGTTTCCGAAGCTCGTTCACTGGCAATCAAGGAAATCATGCCCACCCAGCAGCCCGGAGATGCGGGTTGTGACTTTACGGCTGGGAAAGTGACCCTCCCCGAATGCTTCCGCCGTCCATGGGAACTTTTCATGGAAGGGGAATGGCTGGGTATGTGTGATGATCCCGAGTGGGGGGGGGGCGGAATGCCCAAAACAGTCGCCCTTGCGGCCAGTGAATACTTCCAGGGTGCAAACGTGGCCTTTATGCTTTACCATGGTCTGACCCACGGTGCCGCCAAAATGATCGAGGAAATCGGAACCGAAGAACAAAAAAGACTCTACCTCAAAAAACTGTTTACGGGTGAATGGGCAGGAACCATGCTTCTGACCGAAGCCTGTGCCGGTTCTGACGTGGGCGCCCTTGAAACGGTTGCCGTCAAAAACGCCGATGGAACTTACTCCATATCAGGCAACAAGATTTTCATTTCCGGGGGTGAGCAGGATATCACGGAAAATATCATCCATCCGGTTCTTGCCCGAATTGAAGGAGCTCCTGCTGGAACCCGCGGCATCTCCCTGTTTCTGGTTCCCAAGTTCCGGGTCAACGCAGACGGAAGCCTGGGTGAGTTCAACAACGTGGTCTGTACCGGTATCGAACATAAAATGGGGATCAACGGAAGTGCCACCTGTTCCCTGAATCTTGGCGGTAGTGGCGACTGCATCGGAACCCTTCTGGGTGAAGAAAACAAAGGCATGCGCTCCATGTTCATCATGATGAATGATGCCCGTCAGCTGGTGGGTCTCCAGGGTTTTGCCGTGGCCACCACATCCTATATGCATGCCCTTGCCTATGCCCGGGAACGTATCCAGGGTGCCAATATGTTGAAACCCAAGGATGGCGGTGTTCCCATTATCCAGCATCCGGATGTGCGGCGACAGCTTCTTGAAATGAAATCCCTTGTGGACGGTATGCGAAGTCTGATCTATTATTCAGGGATATGCATTGACTCTGTAAAAACGGCAGAAACCCCTGAGATCAAGGAAGAATACAGCCAGCTGCTTGAAATTTTGACCCCCATTATCAAAGGTTATTGTACAGATAAAGCCAATGAGGTGTGCAGTCATGGTGTTCAGGTTTATGGCGGATACGGTTTTTGCAAGGATTTCCCCGTTGAGCAGCTCCTCCGTGACAGCCGGATTTTCCAGATTTATGAAGGAACCAACGGCATTCAGTCCATGGACCTTCTGGGGCGTAAAATCGGCATGAACAAAGGCAAGCCTTTCATGGGTTTTCTGGGAAGAATCAAGGAATGTATCGATAAGGCCAAACAGACCCAAGGGCTGGAAGCAATGGGTGCGCGTGTTGATGCCGTCTATACCCGGTACACCGAAGTAGTCAGCGAGATTGCCAAGGCAGCCATGGGCGATAAAGTGCTCAACGCCTTTGGCCAGTCCCATCCTCTTTTGACAGTTACAGGTGATCTGACCATGGCCTGGATGCTTCTGTGGAGAGCCATGACTGCCCAAACTGCTCTTCTGGATAATCCCAAAAAGAAAGATCTTTCTTTTTACGAAGGACAGATCAAAACCTGTGAGTATTTTGTAAACAACACCCTTTTTGTGACCGAAGGCCGTCTGAACGCCATCAAAACCATGAATGGCTCGGTGAATGAAATCAGCGAAGATGCATTCGGAAGCAAATAGAGTCCGCTGAACCCAAATAGCTTATCGGCTATTTATTAGAATAAATAAGGGGGCGTATCCCGCGATGCGCCCCCTTTTTTCTTTACTTTCCCTTGGAAATCCTTCTAAGATAATATGATTTAAGTTTTCCGGCCTTTTGGGGGTATAAACACGCCCCCGGATATTATTTTTGATGAACTCGTAAAAAGTCGGCAGATGGATGGCTATGGAAAAAGGTCCATAGGCCAAACACTATAACGCCGCATATGGGACTTTTTACGACGCCATCTTATACATTCACCAGTGACGAAAAGGAGATAATAATGCCCTTAGAATTTATGAAAAAAGCCATGATGACAGGTCTTGGAATGGCCCTTAAAACCCAGGCTGAAATTGAAGAAATCACCAGGGACATGATCAAGAAAAGCAAGATGAGCGAAGAGGAAGGAAGGAAGTTCATCGATGACATGATGAAAAAATATGAAGACGCCCGAAATGATATGGAACAGCAGATACGAAAAGGGATTGTCGAATACATGGGCAAGGCCGATATCGCCAGCAAAAAAGATTTGGATGCTTTGAAAGAAGAGGTTGAAAAACTGAAAAAAATGTGCGGGAAATAGATCTCCTGCCTTTAAGGATGATATTGGATGGTAAGTATCAGAAAAATTGGTGTGATCGGGCGGACCTATAGGAACTTTAATCGCTATCGCCAAATCCTGACCATTATTTTTAAGTATGGATTCGGGGATCTGGTGAACAGACTCAAGATCGATCAGTATCTGGAAATCGGTCTTCAGATGATTTCACAACATAAACGGGACAATGTTGAAAAATTAAGCCGGGCCGAGCGGATTCGTCTTCTTTTTGAGGAACTGGGCCCCACCTTTATTAAATTCGCCCAGATTCTGTCAACCCGTCCGGATATCATTCCAGCTGATGTGATCCGGGAGTTTGAGAAACTCCAGGATGACGTCCCCCCTTTTTCTTTTGATGAGGCCCGGCATATCATCGAGCATGAGCTGGGTGATCGGGTTGAATCCCTGTTCGAATCCATAGATGAGATACCCCTTGCTTCGGCATCCATTGGCCAGGTCCATAAGGCTGTGCTCAAGGACGGGGATGTTGTGGCGGTGAAAATCCAGAGACCCCGGATCCGAAAGATTATTGAGGTGGATCTGGAGATCATGCTGCATATCGCCACCCTGATGGAAAATCATATCGAGGAATTGTCTTTTCAGAAGCCGGTGCATGTCATTGAAGAATTTGCCCGGACCTTGGAACGTGAGCTGGACTACGGTATTGAAGCGTCGAGCATGGAGAGGATGGCTGCCCAGTTTTTGAGGGATCGGACCGTTTATATTCCCAAACTTTACCCGGACTATTCGAAGAATCGGGTATTAACCATGGAATATGTGCGTGGTATCAAAGTGTCCGATGTCAAACTCCTTGAAGCGGAAGGGCTCAACCGGAAGATAATTACGGCCAGGGGAGCTGATTTTATCATGAAACAGGTCTTTGAATTCGGCTTTTTTCATGCAGATCCCCATCCGGGAAACGTGTTCGTTCTGCCGGGCAATGTCATCTGTCCCTTGGATTTCGGAATGACAGGCTTTGTGGATAAACGGAGGCGGGCACTTTTTATCGATCTTCTTGAAAGCGTCGCCAAAAAGGATTCCGAGAGAAGTGCACGTCTGCTGCTTGATCTTGGGAACTACGAAGAGGAACCGGATATACGTCTTTTTGAAAAGGAAATCGACGATTTCATGGGGCGGCATTTGTTCAAATCCCTTAAAGAAATTGATCTGGGACGATTGCTACAGGATTTTCTGGCCATTGCCACCCGCAACAAGGTGAGTGTGCCGCCGGTGATTTTTTTGATGATCAAAGCCTTTGCAGCCCTGGAAGGAATCGCCCGCCTTCTTGATCCGGGCTTTGACATGATTGCCCATGCTGAACCCTTTGTGAAACGGGCCAAATTGTCCCGTTATTCCCCCAGAAAAATCACGGAAGGCATGTTGACAGCCTTGTCGGACTCCATATCCGTGTTTCAGGACTTGCCCAGGGAAGTCCTTCAGGTGGCCCGCAACGCTCGTCAGAACAAGTTGACCCTCAACGTTGAGATCAAGGGGTTGGGGAACTTGTTACGGACCTATGATCAGGTGAGCAACCGGGTGTCTTTTTCCATTATTATCGGATCATTGATTATTGGCTCGGCCCTTTTGCTCGCATTTAAGACCCCTCCCCTTGTGTATGGGGTTTCTCTTGTGGGTATGATCGGGTTTTCCGTGGCTGCTGTTTTTGGGATCTGGCTTCTGATTGCCATTTTGAAAAAAGGTATGTTATAAGCATTATTCCAATTCACCGTTTGATTTTAAAGGTAATATGGTATAAAAAACAGCCATTCGCCTGTGGGATGGGGGGCATGCAGCATTGAATTCATGGCATGATTCATTGAAGATGCCCGAGCCGGTTCTGATAGGGTGTATCGCGAGGTGCATCATTAAATCATGGAGACGTTTTTTATACTGATGATGTTGACTGAAAAATCTAAACTGCCTGTGGGTGCAGTTCTTATCTTGTTGTTCTCGTTATGTTTATACTCCGGTTCTGACGCGGTCGCCGAAACCGGGCAGACTCTTTCGGGATTTGATCATCTTTTTCGTCTGGTGACATCTGATAACGTAAGATTTGATCCTGGCCAAATCAAGGATATTCTTGACTACGTGGGGTCGAATGAAAACCAGGCGGAACCCCTGTACCAAGGTGGGCTTGATCATGCTGCCACAGCCTATTGCGGATTTGATGTAAAAGCCGATATAGAGCGTCTTACCCAATACTGCTTTAATCCTGATATCCCTTCATGTGCGATTATGCCCTCCATGATCCGTCTGTCGTCCTGGCGGGACATCCATGGCGGTGTAGGAACCAATCTTCCCCCTTTGTGGAACCGCCTGGCGCATATCACGGATCCCATTGTGACCCGGGGTGTTTATTATATGCAGAACACACCCGACCCCAACACCGGGGCCTATTACGGTTACGATTCTTACCGGACCGTGATCCTGATGAAGTACAAGGGGCAAAATGCCTTGATCTCCATTTTAAAACAGAAGGATGTGTCCGATGTTGGGAAAAAAGGCTTTATTCTGGGAGATGATAAGGACCTGGATTATTTTTACTCCGGAGAAAAAGGCCTGAATATGATAGGGCTCAGCTGGGTCAAGTCCTACCTGTATGATTCCTTTTCCGTGTCTGTGTATCTGGAAGACAGCTCTGGGGAAAAAAATATGAAATGCGGCATATTTAAATGGCTCAAAGCCGGTTGGGCCGGTAAAAACATGATTCGAAAAGGGCATATCCATAAAGGTCTGCTGCGATTTTCAGATGTTTTTAAAACGGTCATGGAATCAAGGGATTTCCCTTCACCCGTTCAGCTGGCCGATATATGCAGAGCATACAGGAGTCTCCCTTCGGCGGAATTAAAAAAGAAAATGGAAGATCATATCCTGTCACTCCAGGGGAAGTGTACGTGTATCTCGGGCTGCCCCAAGGTGTTGAAGTCAGGTGGGGGTGATCTGGAACACTATATTGATACAATGAGCCCCATGGAAATGAGCTCCGCGCTTATCGTGGATTATGTCAAACACATCCTCGCCAAGGACGGTAATTCGGGGACGATGGCGTTTCATCCCAGTCCCGATGAGGCCACGGTTTTCTGACCTTCGTGCTCTTCGTGTCCTTCAGTGAGCGTAGCGAACGGGTGGTGGATAAAAAAGAAAACAAGGTTTCAATCCAAGGCGTTGGCTGGGATTGAAACAAAAAGCAATTTTACCATGACGTACATGAAGGTCATGAAGAAAAACGATTAAATAGTTTAACCACCCACTCCCTTTGGTCGTTCAAGAACACGAAGAGCACGAAGAAAAGCATGCCTCCGTGAGAGACATGTTTTTTGTTTGTGGCTATGCCGCACTGTGATTTTCTGGTTTATCGAGTCAAGCAAATAATGGAAATAGTGGAATGATAGAAAAAAAACAACGTGTACGTGCCCTGGGTCTCTGTTCCGGAGGCCTGGACAGTATTCTTGCCGGTATGATATTAAAAAAACAGGACATTGATGTGACATGGGTAAGTTTTGAAACTCCCTTTTTTACAGCGGACAAATCCGCCAGGGCAGCCCGCCAGACAGGAATCCCTTTGATTAAAAAGGATATCACGGACATATACCTTGCCATGCTCAAAAATCCGCCCCTGGGCTACGGAAAACATATGAACCCGTGCAGGGATTGTCATGCGCTCATGTTCAAGCTGGCTGGTGATATGATGGCTCAAGGCAATTATGATTTCCTGTTCAGCGGCGAAGTGGCCGGGCAGCGCCCTTTGTCACAGACCAAGCCGTCCCTTCGATATGTGGAAAAACAGTCCGGGTTTGATGGATTGATTATAAGGCCTTTGAGTGCCCGGGTGCTACCGGAAACAGACGTGGAAAAAAGAGGACTGGTTGACCGTTCAAAACTCATGGATTTTTCAGGAAGATCACGTAAACCCCAGATTCAGCTGGCCAGGGAATTGGGCATCCGTGATTATCCATCCCCAGCGGGGGGGTGTCTGCTTACGGATAAAAATTTCTCCATTCGCCTGAAAGATCTTTTCAACCACGATGAGAACGTTTCTCACAATGATATCCATTTATTGAAGTTCGGCCGTCATATCCGCTTGAATGAAACGGTGAAAATTATCGTTGGGCGAACCCAGGCAGACAACCAGTCAGTGATGAAATTCCATGATCCGGAAAAATACGCCCATCTGGATGTAAAGGATATCGGCAGTCCGGTCATCCTTGTCCCGGCCGACATCGACAATGAGTCACTGAAAATGGCTGCAGCCATCAGTGTGGGCTACACCAAGACCCCTGAAGGACAAAGCGCCGACGTTGTTGTGACCTGGAAAGACCGCGTGGAAATCCTAAGGGTCAAAAGCATTGTATCAAGCACCCTGAGACCATTAATGCTGGGGTGATTAGGATTAGAATAGGACATGGGACCTATGAGCCATAAGGCGCGCAGGGCCTGACCTCAAGAATAAATCACCATAAGTCCCATGAGTCCTATACCTCCCATAAGTCCCATCAGGTCCTATCTGTCCCATAACTCCCATAAAAAAAAGACCCCCCACAGCCCAGCCATGGAAGGTCTTTATTTTTTATTAATTATTAAAATCCTACTCCAGAGGATAATGCCACATATCCCCTGAGGATACTCCCTGATATGCACTGGTAATCAAAACCGTGGATGCAGTATCATCTGTATGAAGCACTAAAAAGGACGCGAAATCAACCGGAACAAAGAGTTTTTTGCCGCCCAGCAGCTCTGCGGAACCTTTTTCTTCGGGATAGAAGATATTGTACATCTGGCCGTCTTTGACACCGTCCTTGCTGCCTTTGTCAATAAAGGCGATTTTATCGTCACCAAAAATTCCTTCGCCCTCTTCCGAGGCGATGATGGAACCTGTCAGGCCTTCCACGCTGGCTGAAAGGGTGATGTCCGGTGACCGATAGGTATAGGGAATGAGGAAGTTTTTTAATCCAATGGTCTTGTAAGACTGAATTACGGTACCCACGGCATATCCGGATTTTTTGCTCGTGATCTGAATGACACCTGTGATCAGGTGCTGGTACCCGACCTTTGTTTTTTTGACTTTCCGGCCCAATTTGAAAAGATTGGATTCTTCTTTAATCCGGTTTTTGACAAAACTTGGATCCAATAGTTCATAACAGAAATATTTGGCACCGGGAATCAGTGTTTTCTTGTTGTCCTCCTTGATAAACACTTCATCGCCTTTGCTGATCATCAACCGGTCGGAACCTTTGAGTTTGAAGATATACCCATGGTCTACAGAGGGCTCCGGAGTCATAAAGCCGATACCACCGATTTTGGAATAGTGGTAAAAAGGAAGTTTGAGATCCGAGACATTGTCGCCTTCATTATCAGCCGTATCATCTATTTTGACTGGCTCGACAGCTTCCACTGTTTTTTCCGTTTCGTCGGGTTCAACAACTTCCGGGGCGACCTCAACGGTTTCTGTTACCATTTTTTCTTCGGCAGCTTTTGCCTGAATTTTTTTGATACGCTCAATGTCACTTCGGAAAAAAAGCTTGATTTTTTGTCCGGGATAAATCCGGTGGGGGTTGGTCAGCTGTTTGTTGTCGCTCCACATACCCGGCCATTTCCAGGCGCTGTTGTTGAACCGTTGTGAAAGATCCCAAAGGGTGTCCCCTTTTTTGACCGTATAATGCACGGTCGATTCGCTGTTGACACCCGATGGTGGTTCCCCATCGGTGGGCATGGTCATTTCCTCCATGTCCGAGGCCTGCTCACCGGTTTGTTCACCTGGCTCCATGGCCATGGTGTCCGGATTTTCTTGGCTTTCGGAAAGCAGGTTGTCAGTGTTTTCCATGATCCCTTCCGGATTATTCGAGGTCTCGGCGAAGGAAAAAGTAACGCTTAACATAAGGCAAAAGGTGCAGAAAATGACTAACAAAAATGATTTTATTGTGGTGTTCATCAGGCGCCCCAATGTATGGTGGTTAAAATGGAAAATGTCACAGGCAATGATAACTGTACATCTATAACCTGTACTTTGCTGATTTGTCAAGGTTTTCCATGGTAAAATAAGGAATTTAACACTCGAAGGGTAAGATGGAGTCATATTATAATCCCATTGCAAAAAAAACTGTCATCGAATATGCATGGAAAAACTGAAAAAAGATCTGCGTCATAAGTCCAAACCAACCGGACTCAGGTATTTGGGTGTCATCTCAATTTCAACACGATATAGAAACGGGTGTGTGATGAAAAATATTGCGAATCTTCTTTTTGAGGCAAAAATGTTAAAGGAAATCCCAAGGTCAGGTTATCATTTTTTGGGTTCCGGGAAAGAGTCCGTGGCCGAGCATTCATTCGTGATCACGTTCATCGCGTTTGTCATGGCGAAAATGGAGCCCGATGTGGACACGGTTAAGTTGATAAGCATGTGTTTGATCCATGATCTTCCTGAATCCAGGACTGGGGATATGAATTATGTTCAGAAAAAATACGTCGATGTCGATGAAATGAAAGCAGTGGATGATTTGACCCGGGAGATTCCCTTTGGGGACTCTATCAGGGAACTCATTGTTGAATTCAACGCATGCATAACAAGGGAGGCCAGACTGGCAAGGGATGCGGATCAGATATCCTTTATTCTTGAGCTGAAAACCCTTGCTGATACTGGGCGGAAAGGCCCTGAAACCTGGCTTCCCATCGTGATGGACAGGCTTCAGACCGAAACAGGGAAACAAATTGCTGAAAGCATTGCTGATACAAATTGGGACGAATGGTGGAAGAAAAATTATGTTGACTGAACTGGCTAAATATTTTATTTTATAGGTAAAATATAAATCGGTATCGTGTAAGTATTTGCCGTTCATTGACTTCGTAAATTTATCCAAGGCGTGACATACGCCCAAAATCAGTCTTAACAACAATACGACATGTCGTCTTTAAATGTAGTTAAGGCATGGGGATGATTTTTATCCCTGTCCTTTTCCAGCCGTGGGTCTCTATGGCATTAATATTTTAACAATCAGTAACAATATTCGCATGATATACCTGTATGATGACATGCTGTCTTTCATAAGAAAGCAAACCCATGACAGGAAGGTATGACATAAATTTGGCCGTTGCATGTGATCAATGGCTATAAGGAGATGGTTATGGAAGAAGTCCATGATGCGGGTCGGATCAAGGTTCTGTATATTGATGATGACAGTGATCTGATTACCATCTATGTTCGTTTTTTTGAGAAGTCGGATTACGACCTGTCCACGGCATCCAATGCCGAAGAAGGTCTTTCCTTAGCCCGGGATTTGGTTCCTGATCTCATCATCAGTGATGTGGTTCTTCCTGGGATGAACGGCATTGAACTCTGCCGAATGATTCGAAAGGAGAGGCATCTCCAGGATACCATTTTTATGCTTGTCACAGGTATTGAGGTGGACTCGGGTGATATCGTGGAGGGCTTCCGTGCCGGTGCCGATGAATACCTGATGAAACCGTTTTCACGGGATGAGCTGTTTGTAAGAATCGATGCCCTGTTAAGGATCCAGAGACTGAAGGATGGTGGGAATGTATTAAAGCGCGAAATCACAGCCCTCCGGGGGGATCGTGACCGCCTTCGTGGGGAGTTGGAAGATTCTCGTTCATTTTTGGCCAAAGAGAAAGAAATTTTAAACAGTTCTTTGAAGCAAATGGCCATGATGGTTGAGGAACGGGACAAGGGGGTGAAAGAAATTCTTCGCCTTGAACAATGCCTGAAAAATGATCACAAGGCCCTGGTGGACCTCCTTGCCCAAGCCATCGAATCCAAACCCCAGTATCACAGAGGGCATTCTTCAAGCGTGGCTGAAATTGCATCAGTTATATCAAAGATGATGGATCTCCCGGATGATGAAATTGAAGATATTATTTCTGCTGCCCGTCTCCATGAACTTGGAAAACTGTGTATCCCCGAAGAACTTGCCATGAAGTCTCCCACCTTATACTCCCAGGCAGAACAGGATCTTCTGGTTCTGCATCCTTTAAAGGGTTCGGGAATGCTTAAGATGTTCAATGGATGTGAGCGGATCAGCAGGATCATTCGTCATATTCATGAACACGTCAATGGGCAGGGTTTTCCGGATGGTCTGAAAAAAGATGCTATTCCCATGGGATCACGCATTATTGCTGCTGTTAATGTGTTCGATAACCTTGTTTACAGGGGCGAAACCATGACAGCTGATAAAGCCCTTGAGATGATTGACTCGCATACGGGGTCCGTCATCGATGCCGGGGTCATGGTCTGTCTGCGGCGTTATGTCAGCCGGAATTCAGGCGACACCCAGGGGAAAACCATTGAGGTAAGGTTGTATGAAGTCAAGCCAGGAATGACTCTGGCCGCGGGCCTTTACACAACAAAGGGAGCCAAGCTTCTCCATGAAAACACGGTGCTCACCCAGGATACCATTAACCAGATTGCACGCTACAATAAAATTGACCTTCTTGAAGAGACAGTTTTTATAAAGGGATAAGCTGCTTATGGATATTTCTTCATTAATCGGTGCGATTGCAGGAACGGGCTTTGTCGCTATTACCATTCTTCTGGGCAGCAGTCTTTTGTTGTTCTGGAATTTACCCTCGGTGATGATTGTGGTGGGCGGGACATTGTCAGCTGCCATGATTGCCTATCCACTGGGTGACTTTCTGGCGGTGTTCAAAACATCAGTCAAAGTCTTTATGTTTAAAATCGAAAAACCGGAATCTCTGATCAAGGTTCTTGTGGAGATTTCGAATAAAGCCCGGAAAGGAGGCCTTTTATCCATTGAGGGAGACATTAAAAATACCAGTGACCCTTATTTGAGGCAGGCCCTTCAGATGACGGTGGATGGGGTGAAAACATCGGATATTGCTGCCGTGATGCAGAAAAGAATGGAGCTTACGGCCCGGGACCACAAAATAGGCTATTCCGTGCTCAAATCCATGGGGTCTTATGCTCCGGCATTTGGTATGGTGGGAACCCTGGTCGGGCTTGTTCAGATGCTCGCTAACCTGGATGACCCCTCGTCCATCGGCCCTAAAATGGCCGTTGCCATGATCACCACATTTTATGGCGCTGTCATGGCCAATCTGTTTTTTATCCCCATGGCGGATAAGCTGAAATTAAGAAGCGAAGAAGAAATCATGAATATGACCCTTCTGTTCGAAGGGGTGGTTTCCATCAGGGAAGGTGAGCATCCCAGATTAATGGAAGATAAGTTGAATGTTTATCTGAGCGGTAAGACGCAGGCTGATGGTGCCAAGGCTGGGGGAGAATAAATCCAATGGCAGACGAACGTGCCCAGGATAAATCGGATGATATGGGATCGGGAGGTCTTTCCCGTCCACCTGCCATCGCTGATGATGAGGGTGGGGGTGGGGCTCCCGAATGGATGTGTACATTTTCTGACCTTGTGACGCTTCTGATGTGTTTTTTTGTCCTGCTTTATGCCATGAGCACCATCCAGGAAGAAACGTTCAAGGAACTGGTTGAATCCATGAAAAGCGCTTTGGGTGTTCAGCAGATCCCTGAAACAGGCACCCGGGAGGGTCTGGTTATGATGGTGCAGCCCTCACCCGATTCCAAACAGGATCGGCCGGATAACGCTATGGATGAGATCGGTGGCATGGTTCAGAAGGAGGTTCAGGATATTGTCAGTGATGTGAAAGAGCTGGTGATGTTCAACAAGCTTGGTGGAAAAGTCAAAGTAGAGGAAAATGATGAGGGGGCCGTGATCACCATTTCTGACATGGTTCTCTTCAGCCCCGGGGCGTCTTCCATCTCCTCGGGAGGGCTTGATGTGATGACTAAAATCGCCAAGGTTCTTGCCCAGTTCGCCTACCCCATCAAAGTCGCCGGTCATACGGACAATATTCCCATCAGGACAGAGCAGTATGCTTCCAACTGGGAACTTTCTGCCAATAGAGCCAGCGATGTGGTTCGCTTTTTGATCAGTCAGGGCATTGATCCCAAGCTTTTATCCGCCGAGGGATATGCTGAATTCAGACCCATCGAGGAGAACAAAACAGCCGAAGGCCGGGGAAAAAATAGGCGTGTTGAAATTATCTACGAACGGGGTAGTATAGGAAAAGCCTTAACCGGAAAACGATAATTCAGGCGGGATTAATATCTTCCAGTCTGATATGATTTATAAACGCCCCTGAAAATTGTGGTTCCGGGGCGTTTTTGTTTTTTTTATATGGGAAACCCTCGTCACAATTGTCTCAATCCCTGACCATAGGGTAAAAAAATGCCAGCCTGAATATTAAATAAAGGTGTTGATTTAACATGGATATCTGTGTAACTTGTTAAGGTTTGTTTGTATGATTTTAGGGGAGAGAGGATTTTTGACATGAAACTGGAACTGGCAGAACTTGCGGAGTGCCTCCATCTTCCTCTATACACGGTTGAGCGGTGGATAAGGCAGGGGCGGATGCCCGCACGGAAAACCGGGAGCCAATGTGTGTTCAAACGGGTGGTTCTTGAGAAATGGGCTGAAAAACATGATATCACCTTCACCCTGAATGAAGATCACGCGACGCCCAAGGGCCATGACGACAAAGATGGTCTTTTGGCTGCATTGAAACGTGGCGGTCTGCATTATAATGTCACGGGGGATAGCGTGGACGAGGCATTGCAACAGGCTGTTTCATGTATTCCTGATTTTTCGGATGATGAACGATCCCTTTTGCTGACCAAATTGCTTGAACGGGAAAAGCTGACCTCCACAGGCATCGGGAAAGGGGTGGCCATCCCTCACCCGCGGAGTCCACTGCCCGGGAAAGAACGCCCGGCCCTTATCTGTACCTGTTTTCTCAAAAACAAAATTGATTTCAAAGCCATTGATGATAAAACCGTCTCTGTGATGTTCGTGATTGTGTGCCCCACGGTGACAACCCATCTCCATCTGTTGTCACGCATATCCTATTGCCTTAGAAATGATTCCTTTGTGACCTCATTGAACAAACCCCTTTCCCCGGATGAGTTTTTTCAAAAAATTGAGGAATTTGAGGAACAGCTTGAAAAGGCACGGTAAATGAAACGTTTTATTTCTTGGAGAGTTCCCACAAAATGGCCGGTGTTCAGGCTGGATGACCGACTGTTGTTGATCATTTCCGGTATGATCGTGGGGATATTAAGTGGACTGGCTGCCTTTGCCCTGAATCGAAGCCTTGTTTTTTGTCTTGATTTTCTTCACTCGTACCGTGCGTACTGGTGGGCGTTTATCCTTCCTGCCGGAGGAGCCGCCCTGTCGTCCCTGTTTTTGTCCAGAGTGGTGAATGAAGGCGCTGGCCATGGGATACCGGAAGTGATCTATGCCGTGTCCCGGTATGGCGGTCTGATTCGTCTTCGTTCCAGTTTTTCGCGGCTGGTATCCAGCTGCCTGACCATCGGAAGCGGCGGTTCGGCCGGTCCTGAAGCACCTGTGGTGATGAGCGGGGCTGCCATCGGATCAAATATTGCTCGTTTTTTTTCCTTTAATGACCGCCAGAGAGTCACCCTTGTGGGATGCGGAGCAGCCGGGGCCATCTCTTCAATCTTCAATGCGCCCATTGCCGGTCTTGTCTTTGTTCTGGAAGTGATTCTTGGAGAATGGTCCACGGTGAATATCGTGCCCATTGCCGTTGCCTCCGTGGCGGGCACCGAGGTGAGCAGGCTTCTTGCCGGCAATCAGATCGCCTTTAGTCATCATACCTTTCATATCTCGTTTCATGATATCTTGGCCTGTGCTGGCCTTGCCGTGGTCACGGCCTTCATGTCCGTTATTCTGACACGGCTTCTTCGGCATATGCATCATGCCTCCGATAAGACCAAACTTCCCATCTGGGCCAAAGCGGCTGTGGGCGGATGCGCCGTAGGTCTTCTGGGCTTTTTTGTCCCTGATGTGATGGGGGAGGGCTATCATTCCATAAGGAATATGATCGAAGGTGTTTATGAGCAGGGAATGACCATTGCTGTTGTTGCCTGTTTTGCCAAGGTTCTTGCAACCTCACTGACCCTGGGTTGGGGGGGCTCCGGAGGGATTTTCGCTCCGAGCCTGGTGGTGGGAAGCTTTTCCGGTCTGGCTTATCATCGTTTTCTTGTTTATTTTTTCCCGTCCGTACCCTGGGTGGGGGAGGGGTGCTATGCCCTCCTGGGAATGGCCGGATTTATCGGGGGGATCCTCCAGGCGCCGTTGACCGGCATTTTTCTCATTGTTGAAATTACAGGGGGATACGAGGTGATTCTTCCCCTGATTATTATCTCATCGCTGTCAGCAACTATCTGTTATTATTTTGAATCGGCATCATTTTACATGAAAGACCTGGTGGAACGTGGCCAGCTTTTAAGACCGGGAACCGATGCCAGAGTTCTTTCTGATCTGAGTATTTCAGAGCTTCTTGAAAAAGACTGTATTTCAGTTCCACCGTCCATGTCCTTGCGTGAGTTCGTGGGTCTTATCACACGGTCACGGCGGAATTATTTCCCGGTGGAAGATCCTGAAACCAAAGAATTTCTGGGGCTCGTCAAATTTGATGATATTCGTCCCTATCTGTTCAATTCCATGATGTATGATGCGGTTTTTGTTGAACAGATCATGGACACCCATGTGGCGGTGGCACGCTATGGAGAAGATCTGTCGGATGTGCTGAGGATCATGGATTCACGAGGCCTGTTCAGCATGCCCGTGCTGGCCAATAAGCGCTTTGTTGGAATGATCTCCAAGGCCACATTGCTTGACCAGTACCGAAAAGAGTTGATGGTGCAGACGTACCAGGGCTGAAAGCCCAAAGGACGGACCCCTATCATGAGCCGCCGTGCCAAAGGCAGGGCTATTCGATCACAGGCAAAGGAGGCAAGGATGGAAACAAAACTGTTGCACATATTCAGAAATACCCCCCTGGGCCGGGAAACACTTCTCCAGTCCATCTATTTCTGTAATATAACCCGGTCATCCATGGTGATATATATCCCGGAATACACCAAATTTCTCATGTATTTTGATAATGATGTGGTTCAGGTGGATCTGGATCCGTCCTATCTTCTTTACCCTGAAACGTCCAGGACCCATGCCCTGGATTTGACCAAGGCCCATGGCATTGATGCATCATTTTTTGAACCCCGGCAGTTTACCGCAAGCACTCTTCCGGATATTCCTGTGGATTTTGATTTTATGTGCAGTCCACGAAGCATCTCGGACCTTTCGAGCAAAATCAGCCTGGGGCATATCGGAACACGGGTGCGCCGGATCATCAAAACAGCTCAATTCCCGGTTCTTCTCACCAGCCCTTGCTATAAGGAATGGACCAGCATCCTCGTGTTTTTTGGAGGCTCAGTCAATTCGGTAAAGGCTGTTCGGCTGGGGTTGCACATATCACGGCTGACCGGCCTGCCCCTGGATCTATTCACCCAGGTGGAGGGAAGTCAGACAATGGACGATTACAAAGACCGCTTGAAACAAGCCGGTCTTGAGGCTGATTTCGACAAAAGGGTCCGGGACTGGAAGGTCTTTGCCGACAATGGCTTTGAGGAAAATTTGTATCATGTCCCCCACCAGGCCCTTGCTGTGCTTGGAGCATACGGTCACGGCCTTGTGAAGGATATTCTCTTTGGTAGCAAAATGGAAGTGATTCAATCAGTTTTATCCAACAATCTGCTTATTGTCGGCCCACGTTACAGCGCAAAAGGCTGATCCATCAAACCCTGTTTAAGAACACTTTTTTCTTGAGAATGGTTGAGGCTGTTTTTTCAAATTGTTCTGTGATGTCCGACACAAAGAGGTCTGCTTTTCCATTTTTTTCGATCAGCTGGTCCATGTCGGGATGATCTGCAAAAAAACGGCTGATCTTTTCTGCCACAGCCACGGATGAATCAATGACCTTCACATTTTTTCCGATTTTTTTCTGGATGATATCTTTGAGCAGGGGGTAGTGGGTGCAGCCTAGAATCAATGAGTCCACCTGACGGATTTTCAGGGGATGCAGGTATTTTTTCACGATCATCCGTGTTTCCGGGCGGTCAAACCAGCCTTCCTCGACCAAGGGAACCAGAAGGGGGCAGGGGCTTGAAAAAACATTGGCCGTAGGAATTTTTTCTTTGATCAGGCGTTCGTATATGCCGCTGTTGATGGTCCCCCGGGTGCCGATCACCCCGATCTGGGCTCTGGGACTTTGATTTACGGCACGTTCAACAGCCGGGGTAATCACTTCAAATACCGGGACATGGTATTTTTCCATGAGCACTTCCGTGGCCACGCTGGATGCGGTGTTACAGGCCATAACAATGACTTTGGCCCCATGCTCCAGAAGAAATTCCGTGTTCTCAATGGCGTATCGAATGACCGTTTCACGGCTTTTGGAACCGTATGGGGTTCGAGCCGTATCGCCAAAATAGATGAGATCATGTCCGGGCAGAACATCCATCAAAGCCCGGACCGTGGTGAGGCCGCCAATTCCCGAATCAAAAATTCCGATCATGCTTAAACATTAACTTATCTTTAAATGTTTGCTATACCAGTTTGTTAAAGGCCAGTGCCTAAAAACAACTTTAGCATGCATATCCCAAAAAAAAAAAATGTACAACCGAAAGGATGATCATGACCGAACAAAACAGCCAGACCCGGATGGAACAACGCATTTTCGAGCTGGATCTCCCCGTTGAAACCGTATCCATATACCTTTTGTGCACAGGGGTGAGCGATTCCGGGAAACCACTTTCCTTTGAGACCCTTTTATCCTTGTGGAACGGAAACCCGGAGACCCTGACACGGGGCCTGGAAGCCCTTGAACAGAAAGGGATTATACAGATTATTCCTGGGGATCCTGTGCAATACCGGGTGCTGCCATCCTCGCAATGGCGCTTGAGTTGAACACGTGGCTTTGGGGACATCCCTTAAAAGACACAGCAGGCCCAGATAAAGAACATAAGTCCTATGAGACCCATGGGACCTATAGAGAATCGTTTTTTGGTTGTGGCTTTGCCGCACTGTGCTACTATCTCGTAAAATTTAGTTTTTTTGCTGGAAGTTAAAGCCATAAACGAACAACATGCTAAAATTATTTGCTTTTCTTCGTGCTCTTCGTGCCCTTCAGTGAGCGTTGCGAACGGGTGGTGGGAAAAAATAAAACCGGTTCTCTAAGAAACTCCAGTAAAAATCCAACTTAAATCGAACGTGTTGGGATAATCGAATGAACAAACGCAATGTCATACATTCCAAGACCTTCAGGGTCCGCACCGGGATGGGGCTGGATTGTATCGTATGTGTACAGTGTGATGATGATCGGTCATATGTGATGATTTGTGGATTAGAAATAAGTCATTTTGATTTTATCCTTTTTTGAACGGTGAATCCTTTTATAGGGATGAGGACCAATTTGTCGGGTTTCGTTCCTCAACCCGACCTACGATGGGTTGTTTCATGGGACGGCGTTGGTGGTGTTTTATGTGATGGATTAAATAGCGTGTTTTCGACGGCCAGCTTTTAAAAAGCTGGGCCGGTCTTCGCCAAGGCTTCGCACGGCACGCAAATGGGTTGGGGGCTTGGGGACGAGTAACGTGGCCAGAAACTATACCCAGATAAAGACGAGATAAAATGACATAAGTCCTATGAGTCCTATAGGTCTCATGGGTCTTATGGGACCTATAAGACCCATAGGACTTATGACTTAATTGTTTATGGGGCGGCTTTGCGGCATTGTTCCCAGGCTCTTGCCTCCAGAGGCATGGCTGGAGCCATGGGGTATACACTCCCAGGCAGGAGCCTGGGAGCAAGAAGAGTACGGCAGGGAAATTATTTTCTTCTTCTTCGTGTGCTTCAGCGACCACCGGGAGCGGGTGGTTAATATAAAATTATACCTGGGTTTTTATCCTGAAGCCGGAATATTTCGCAAAGCTCACGAAAGGCCTATTTATCTGCATCTTTCCGGACCTTATCCAGGGCCTCAACTTCTTTTTTCACACAGGCCTGGACCTGGTCATGGGGAACACCGGTTTTGATCCCGGGGCAGGCCTGGCCCATGATGTTCCAGTTTCCGGGGGCTTTTAAAATGGCATCGATAAAAGGCCAGGCCCGGCACATCCGGGGTTTGACCGGATGAATCGTGCATTGTGTTTCATCATGGAAAAAAACGCATTTTCCCGATGGGCCCACCCGGATCACCGGCCGTCCACCGGATGACTGGCAGTATTTTTCGAGGAATTGTTCGGAGTCTGTTTGAATGAATTCGGCGATATCTCGGATATCTCCGGGGCTCAAATAGGTCCCCCCATATCCTGTGCAGCAGTCCCCGCATTGCTTGCATTGAAAAATATCGTCAGGCGTCAAGGTTTTATGTATCACGTCGTGCCTCCATGGCCCGTTTCAAGGTGACAGGATCCACGTATTTCAAATCCCCACCGATGGGGACACCCGAGGCGATTCGGGTGACTTTGATGGGGAAGGGTTTGAGCTTTTTTGAAATATAATGGGCCGTGGATTCCCCTTCAACATTTGTGCTTGTGGCCAGGATCACTTCCGTGACACCTCCGGATGCGACCCGTGACAGGAGTTCATGGATTCGTATATCATCTGGCCCCATGTTGTCCATGGGGGACAAAACCCCCTGGAGAATATGGTAAAGGCCCTTGTATGCCCCGGATTTTTCAATGGCGGCCATGTCCGATGGCCTTTCCACCACACAGATGATCTGTCTGCTGCGTGACGGATGGCTGCATATGGCACACACGTCTTCTTCGCTCAGGGAAAAGCAGCATGAGCAGAGCCGCATCTTGTCTTTGAGCTCCAGGATGTTTCTGGCCAGCTGTTCAGCTTCTTTCCGGGGGGCACGCAGGACATGAAGGGTTAGCCGTTCGGCTGTTTTTTTGCCGATGCCGGGAAGTTTTGCAAAACTGTCGATCAGGCTCAAAACAGACCTGGGGTAGTGATTCATGCTTACATCAGTCCCGGAATATTCATACCACCTGTAAGTTTGCTCATCTGACCGGATACCATTTCCTGGGATTTAGTCAGGGCGTCATTGACGGCGGCTGTCACGAGATCCTGAAGCATTTCAACATCTTCAGGGTCAACCACTTCTTTTTCAATGGTAATGGAGATGATCTGCTGTTTTCCATTGGCGACAACTTTGACCATACCGCCTCCGGCTGCAGCATCCACGGTTTTTTCCGCCAGTTCCTCTTGCAGCTTCATCATTTTGGCCTGAAGTTTCTGGGCCTGCTTCATCATATTGCCCATGTTGCCCATATTTTTCATGGTTTATCCTCCTATAATCGTGATGTCCACGTTGCCCTCAAAGACCTTAATGGCCTCGGAAACAACGGGATTGGTCTGGGTTTCCTGTTTAAGTTGATCATTCAGTTCTTTTTTTTTTTGATTTGAATCCACGCTGTCATAATTGGGGATCAGGGTAACAGACCCTTGGTGGTTGAAAAATTCCTGGCAGGCTCCGGTGAGAATGGCTTTGTTCTTCTCATGGCCAATGCGCTGGATATTGAAATTGCTTCCACCGATTTCAGCGGTCAATCCTTGGGGTGATAACGCAGTTAGTCTGCTCTGGGATAGGCTTGGGGCAAGGGCCGGGTTTGAGGCGGTGAACCAAGCAAGAAATTTTTGCCATGACATGTCCAAGGAGTCTGCCGGGTTAAATCCGGACGTCCTGTTGGGAACGGGTTGGCCCTGGGGCAGCTGCCTGCCATTGGGTTCTGATGAAGGAGTGCCTGTATCCTGCCATGCCCCATGATTGCTTTCACTGACCCTGCTGACTGGTATGGACCCGGATGGCCCTGTGTAGGGATGGTCTGGCGATGACAGGGGAGACGGGTTCGACGGTATCTCGTCAGACACGCCATCCCTGAGCTTATCAAGTTTTTCAATCAGGGTTTCGATGCTGAGGGCCGGTTCCACCTGGAGAATTTTAATCAGGGCCATTTCAAGGGCGAACCGGGCCTGGCTTGCAAACCGTATTCGAGACTCTTCTGCAAAGAGCATGTCCATGATCTGGGTCAGATAAACAGAGGAAACGGATTCCACCTGGCGTTTCATGTCCGAAAGTTCATGGGAGGGCACGTCAACCAGCCTGGCACTGTCCTTTGTCATCTTGACGATCATAAGGTTCCTGAAGTGCTCTGTGATTTTGGCGTAAAGCTTTTTCAGGTCATGCCCCCGTGTGTATATTTCATCGATCAGGTCAAGAACCCGGGGGATATTCCGACTGAGAATGGCAAGAGACAGATCAAAAATGTTTTTTCGGTCCACGGTTCCAAGGATGCTTAGGACCTGGTCATGGCCCACGTCTCCCATGGAAGAACTGATCACCTGGTCCAGGAGGCTCAAGGCATCCCGGACAGATCCTCCGGATTCCTGGGCGATCAGGGAAAGGCTCTTATCTTCCACTGTCACATGTTCTTTCCGGCACAGGTTAAGCAGATGGGCTGAAACCAGGTCCAGATCCACCCGGCGCATATCGTGGCGCTGGCACCGTGAAAGGATGGTGATGGGAATTTTATGGGGTTCGGTGGTGGCGAACATGAATTTTACATGGGCGGGCGGCTCCTCCAGGGTTTTCAGAAGAGCGTTGAACGCAGCCAGGCTCAGCATGTGAACTTCGTCGATAATGTAAATTTTATATGGGCTGTGGGCCGGCATATAACGCACATTGTCACGAAGCTCACGGATCTGGTCCACGCTGTTGTTGGATGCCCCATCGATCTCAAAGACATCCACGGCGCTGCCCGAGGTGATTTCAATGCAGGACCGGCAGGTATTGCAAGGAACAGCCGAGGGAATTTCCCTGTTGGCCATGCAGTTGACAGTTTTGGCAAGAATGCGGGCCACGGTTGTTTTGCCCGTGCCCCTGGGGCCGGAAAAAAGGATGGCATGGGCCACACGGTCCGATGTGATGGCATTGGCAAGGGTCGTTGTCACATGGGATTGCCCCACCACGTCTTCAAAGGTCTGTGGCCTGTATTTTCGTGCAAGAACGAGATATGACATAGTCTCTGCTTCCAGGGCTTGGTTGTGACCCACCGACTGTCCCGCCATCGGGTAAACCGATTATCAAAAAATCTTCGACCCGGGGCATTGCCGAAGAATGATCCGGTATTATAAACGAAAAAACCCGGACTTCGATGGAAATCCGGGTTTATCACAGCCGCTTAAAAAACAGATTATCAAACCGGATGTTTTTTTAAAATGGCGGAGAGAGAGAGATTCGAACTCTCGGTACCTGTTAAAGTACACACGCTTTCCAAGCGTGCTCCTTCAGCCACTCGGACATCTCTCCGTATCGTAAAAAAAACATATACCAGCTTCATGGTGGTTTGGCAATATCTCTTTGGGTATGTCAAACGTGTTTGAAAACCCTCTGCCCAACCGTGTCCGGCAGCCCTGTTCAAGGTTTTATACCGAACGGGGTGAAACAATATCTTCGGATCGAATCTTTGTCAAGGACTGTTTTATGAATTTTTTCTTGAACATAGCCTGTGATTTTAGTATCAGATGCTGACTGAATTTTTTAAGGGTGATTTTCTGTATCGGAAACCGAGTTGGGGAACGTTACTGTTATGGTGTTACAGATCCTTATCTTTAAAAGAATGTTCGGGTAATTCCCCGTGCCGGATTAAACATGGGATCCGGTGAATATCAACCTCAAATGGTTTTTTAGGAAAAATGCTATGGCTCGGATTGTTCCCTTTAAAGGGATCTTATACAATAAGGACAAGGTCGGTGAACTTGCAGATGTTGTTGCGCCCCCCTATGATGTGATTTCGGAAGAAAAACAACATGTGCTCTATGATCGCCATGACACGAATGTTGTCCGTCTGATTCTGGGTAAAATGTACGAGGATGACAGTCCGGAAAATAGCCGTCATACAAGGGCGGCAGAGTTTTTCACTGCATGGCAGGCCCAGGGGATTCTCAGCCGTGATGATAAGCCGGCCCTTTACCTTAGTTCGGTGTCCTTTCACGTGGAAGAAAAAACCGTGACCCGCTACGGCCTGATCACCCAGGTCATGCTCGAAACCTTTGACAAGGGCGTGATTCTTCCCCATGAGCAGACATTTTCAAAGGTGAAATCAGAACGTTTGGGGCTTATGAAAATCTGTAAAGCCAATTTCAGTCAGATTTTTTCCATCTATTCGGATCAGTGTGGCATTCTGGATGCTCTGAAACATGCTGTAGAGGGTAAAAAACCGGCCATTGATGTGGTGGATGATGTGGGGGAACGTCATTGCCTGTGGAAAATCACCGATGCTCCGGTAATTACGTGGGTTCAAGAGCAGATGAACGACAAAAAGCTGTTTATTGCCGATGGCCATCACCGTTATGAAACCGCATTGACCTACAGGGATTTTCTCAAGGAAACAGACCCTTCGTTTTCCGATGATCACCCGGCCAATGCCATCATGATGTATCTGACGAGCATGGAAGATCCCGGGCTGATCATCTTTCCCACCCATAGACTGTTAAATCATGTGGATCCCCAGTCCCTTTCCCAGCTTATAGAAAAGGCCCGAGTCTATTTCGATGTGGAAGAGATTCCTTTTGCCGATCATTTTGAGACGTCCCTGGAGCGATTCCGCAAAGCCCTTAAGGCGAATCAGGACCGGACAACCCTGGGAGTGCTTATTAAAAATCACAAGACGTTTTATGTCTTGTCCCTGAAACCCGGGGTGATGGATGAAAAATTCGAGGGAGTCATTCCAGCGACCCTGAGGGGGCTGGATGTTACGGTGCTGACCCAGCTGGTCCTTCTTGACATGCTGAACCTTTCACAGGCTGCATTGGATGAAGAAAAGCTGATTACCTATTCCGAAAGTGACAGGCATGCGGCAGAGGCTGTGATTAAAGGGAAATGCGAGGTGGCTTTTATCCTGAATTCCACAAAAATCAGCCAGGTTCAGGATATTGCCGAAAGCGGTCAGACCATGCCCAGGAAGACCACGTATTTTTATCCCAAAGCGCTTACGGG
>Ga0180007_10001304_pt1 | contig 34860 bp, 25 predicted proteins | sample MM_PC_MetaG_FD_121122 | JGI IMG/M metagenome (GOLD analysis project Ga0180007, IMG submission 121122) | Groundwater microbial communities from the Aspo Hard Rock Laboratory (HRL) deep subsurface site, Sweden - MM_PC_MetaG | ecosystem: Environmental > Aquatic > Deep subsurface > Groundwater... | reverse complement strand
GTGTTATGTTCATTGTGGCTCCTTATTTAAATTTATTTCCGAAAAACAAATTTATGCTCAGCAAAGTTATTTTGCTGAGTTGGAGCCTGCTTTTTTCTATTTTATCGTTTTGGACAGATGTGAAATTAACATGTGATAATGTTCATTCCTAAGTTTAACCTTGATTATAAACCTTAAAAAAAGTAATTTACCGCAATATAATTTTAATTTTTAGAATATTTTAATAGGAGAAGTGATGAAAAAAGCACTTAGTATTTTAGTTGTTTTAAGTATGGTTTTAGGTTTATCTGCTTTCCAATGTGCATCTACAGAACTGACCAGTGCCAAGCTTTATATTCAACAAAAGAATTATGATAAAGCAAAAGAAGCACTCGAAAAAGAAATTGCTAAAAATGCAGCAAGTGACGAAGGTTTTTATTTACTTGGCTATTTGAATGGAGAACAAGGCGATTTACAATCAATGATTAAAAATTTTGATAAATCACTAGCAATTTCCAAAAAATTTGAAAAAAACATTGATGATTACAAAAAATTTCAGTGGCAGGACAGCTTTAATAAAGGCGTAGGATTTTTTAATAAAGGCACAAAAATGACCGACGAGGATAGTAGTAAAGTGTTTTTTAATAAGTCTGTTGAGAATTTCGAAAATTGTACTATAGTTGAACCAGACACTGTTAGTTCATACCAAAACATGTTTTATTCTATGATTAATGCTGGTAGAAGTGAAAGTGAATTAGAGGTTCCTCTACTTAAAATAATTGAATTAAAAAGTTCGCCAGAAGCTTATGTTGATTTAAGTAAGGTATATAACAACCAGGCTCTTATATTAATGAATTCTTTTCATGATACAAAAAATATTGATGATAGCATAAAAGCGGCAGCAATTTATAGTAAAGAAATAAAACTACTAGAAGGTGCTCAAGATTTATATCCAGATGATTCTAAAATTTTAGCTCAACTTTCAAATGCTTATGTAGATGCTAATAAAATGGATGTTGCAATGAAAGCATTCCAAAAAGGTGTTGATAAAGATCCAAGCAATGAAATATACCGTTATAATTATGGAGTTTTATTATTAGGTGCAGATGATTTTGAAGGTGCAGTTGCTCAATTTCAAAAAGCAATTGATCTAAAGGAAAATTATGTAAGTGCTTATTACAACCTTGGTGTCACTTATCTTAAATGGGGTGCTAAACTTCAAGAGAAAGCTATTGAAGAAGACTCTGGCGATATGACATATAAAGAAAAATTTGGAATGGCTGTTATGCCTCTAGAAAGATATTTGCAGGATAATCCAGAAGATTCAAAAATTTGGAACTTTTTAGGAAAAATTTATGCAAATTTAGGTCAAACAGAAAAATCAAAAGAAGCTTTTGAAAAAGCTGATTTGTTTAAATAAAATTTAAAATGATTGTTTAATTCACCCACAATTTGTTAAATTAGAAATGAATTGTGGGTTTTTTTATTAATATGAGAGAAATTATGAACAACAATAATCCAAAACAACAGATAAGCATTGAGCTTGGTGAAAATGAAGCTCAAGGAACATACTCAAACCTTGCAATTATTACTCATTCTCCTGCAGAATTTATAATTGATTTTACAAGAGTTGTGCCCGGAGTTCCAAAGGCTAAAGTGCAATCAAGAATTATAACAACCCCGCAACATGCAAAAATGCTTCTTAGAGCATTGCAAGATAACATTGAAAAGTTTGAAGCTCGATTTGGTGAAATTAAAATTGAGGGACATTCTAATCCACAATTTGGATTTACAAATGCAGATAGTAGCGAAAAAATTAATTAATTATGTTTGTGCTTTAAGCTTTTATTGATTGGTATCACAGCACATTCTAATTAAAATTTATAAATTGGAATAGTTCAATATTTATTAACTAAGTATTTAAGGTGTTAGCATGAAAAATAAATTATTAAGCTTAATGATTCTAGGTCTACTTTTCTCAAGTCTAAATATATCTGCACAACAGGTTACTGTTAGTTTGAATGTATTTGACCAATTGGCAAAGGCTTCGTTTGCCGCATTTCTTTCAAATACAGCTTTAAAAAATACTCCAAGAATTTTACAAGTGGTTTTAACACCACAGGATGAAAAAGTTATTGTTAAAGGAGTATTTCTTTGGAGGAAATTGAATGAAAGCTCATTTAATGAAATATTAAATTTTACTACCAAACCTTTCCCTTCGCGTAGTTTTTATAACGATAATTATCCTGATATAGAAGAATCTAATTATAATGATGATTTAATTCAAGAAAACAGAGATAAGGGTGAACCAACAGGAACCTATAGAGTTATAATTGAAGTATTTGACTCAAATATGGTTTTTCAAGGTACAGATACTAAAGATCTGGAGTTCACAAATCCTTCACAAACTATTTTTATTCTTCAACCAAATATTGGCGATGAACTTGACCTTGGTGGAATTCTTATGAGTTGGACTGGGATTGATGGAGTTTCAGATTATATAGTTAGAGCAAATATTCGCACAAGTAAGAAAGAATCTTTAGAAGAAGCTTTGAAGAAAGGAGATCCAATTGTTAACGATAAAAATGTTGGTATTGTTACAGATATAAATCTTCGAGATATTTTAGATAGAGAATTAGTTGGTGGAGAAGAAATAGTTGTTCAAGTAAAGGGTACAATTCAAGCACCTGGAGGTGAGACTTATATTGAGTCAGAGATTGTAAATTTTAGAATTAAAGGTTCAGTAAAAGAATCTTTTGATAAAGGGACTGAAGAAGGATTTACTAATATCATTAAACAAGTTGCAGATGGTCTTAAGACTCAGTCTACAGAAAATGGTGAAGGCCAAGAGTTATTAGAGAGACTAGAAAATTTGCTAGATAAAATAGGGAATGGAGAAATTAATTTTAATGATTTGACAATTACAATGGGTGACGGTAGAAGAATAACGTATCAAGAATTTCAGCAAATATTGGATTATTTGAGAAAAAACCCTGACTTATTGACTAACCTAAATTTTGAAGAAAAATAGAATGAGGCTATTAAATGAAACAAACTAAAATATTTTTTGTGCTTTTATTATTTGTATTCTCGGTTGCTGTTGGGTTTATTCAAGTCGATAAAGAAACAACTCCAATAGCACTGATTAAAAAGATTGTTCAAGATGTGTCATACAGACCAGTTGATTCTTCGGATTGGGAAGCTGCAAAAACTGGCGCACCACTTAAAAGCGGTGAACAAATAAAAACGGGATTTAAATCATTAGCCTTAGTTTTGTTCTCAGATGGAACAGGACTTCTGAGAGTTAGAGAAAATTCCACAATGTATATTTATGGAGAGAAAGAGGATAATAAAATAAATAAAAATACTTTTATTGAAAAAGGATTAGTTGGTTTTGATGTTAATAAGCAGGACGCCGAGGAGTTTAAATTTACTACTCCAACTGCTGTTGCTGCTATTAGAGGTACTGCAGGATACATAGAAGTTGGTAAAGATAGTTCTACTACAATTGTTTGCGACCATGGAAGAATAGAAGTTGAATCATTGATTGGTAATAAGGAAAAAGCAACTGTAGATGGAGGCTCGGCTCTGAATATTAGTAAAAAAGGTGTAATTGCTAAAGGAATAATATCATCATTAGAAAATGACAAGTTCAATAAATCGACTAAAACAAGCGTAAAAAAAATACGAATTGAAACTGAAGAAGGAACAATTGAGTTAGAGTTCTATCCTGAAGAAGAATAAAATTTTGTGGATTAATCAATATAATAATAGGTTGAAAGATGCTTAAGATTGAACGGAAATACATAAAAAGTATTTCTTTTGTATTGGCAATAATTCTATGTTGCACAACTTCTATAATGGGGCAAGTCAGTAATACAGTTTCATCTGTAACTTTTGGTGAAATTAAAGATGGAAATAATGTTAATGTAACAGCTTCTCTAATTAATTCAGCTTCAATTTCTCGAGTACAAATAGTTTATAAATCTTTTCAAGAAACTGATTTTAGAACGAGGGAAATGGAAATCCAAGGCGATATTGCTACATATCAAATTGCTGGTGTAGATGTAATTGCGCCAACACTTTCATATTATTTAGTGATAGAAATGAAAAATGCTTCTATGGAAACTTATCCATTAGGTGTACCCGATGCTGCACAACCAATTATATTAACAGTTTCTTCAATGAGCGAAAAGGATAGCGAGATTTTAATCTTAAGTCCAAGCAGTAATGAAACACTCTCTTTAAATGATTTGTTTATTTCTATCTCAATGGTAAAAGCATCAGATGTTGTTGATATATCTAAGACAAAAATAATTTTTAATGGACAAGATGTTACTCAAAATGTCATTTTCGCGGGAGAATTGCTCTTATATTATCCACAAAATTTTGAACAATCTTTTAATAGTGGTTCCCAAAATTTGGAAGTACTTGTTTATAACAAAGCTGGGGAACTTTATCATTCAATAAAAAGAGATTTTGTTGCATTGGATTTAGCACAAATAAAGGAATTGGGGAGTGGTATTAGGTTTAATGGTGATGCCGCTGGTGAGATAAGAAACGAATCTTTTAATGATAAAAGTACTTTCTATCAAAATCTTGGTCTTACATTAAATGCTGGAATTGGGGATTGGAATTTTAAAGGTTACGGTTACTTAACTTCGGAAGAAAATAAAAATGTTCAACCCCAAAATAGATATTCACTTTCTGTTTCGAGTGATTGGTTAAATCTCCGTGCTGGTGATAGTTACCCAAGATATAACAATCTTTTGTTAAACGGAAAGAGAGTAAGAGGTGTTGATGGAAAGATTGATTATGGTATAATACATATACATGGTACTTATGGAGAAGTACGAAGAGAAATTGAGGGTACTTTGGATTCACTTTATTCTGAGGATAACGCTCCACTTAAATCAAATGTAGTTCGTATCGATTCAGCAAAATATGGGGCACCATTTGGTATGGTTGATTTTGGAAATCATTCACGAAATCTTCTATCTGCTAGACTTGGATTAGGTTCTAAAAATGGTTTTGAATTTGGAGTGTCATTTTTGCATTCCAAAGATGATGTGAAATCAGTTGAATTTGGAAGCAAACCAGAAGAAAATCTTGTTGCAAGTACTGATATGCGTTTGGCGCTTGATGATCAAAGGATTATTCTTAAAGGAGTTGGTGCTCTTTCTGTTATGAACTCGGATATAACTTATGGAACATATAGTGATTCGGAAATTGATTCAATATTTAATGTTGGGGATGAACTAGGAAATGATATTGAAAACTTTAAGAATATTAAAAATCGAATTTCACCATTTTTTACTGTAAATCAATTTATTGAGCCTCTTAATTTCACAGAACTTTCATCACTAGCTGCTGAAGGCTCACTTGAATTAAATTATTTTAATAATAATTTGAAAGGCTTATATATTTATAGAGGAAATCAATTTTCATCATTTGGTCAGGAATATACTAGAACTGACGTTGCTGGATTAAATATATCAGATAGATTCAGAACCCTTGATAATCAATTGTTTTTTACTCTTGGATACGAAAATCTTAATGATAATCTACAAAAAACAAAAGTTGCCACGACAACATTTCAGACTGTGCGTACTTCTGTTTCGCTTTATATGAGGCAAAATATGCCAAATATTACTTTAAGTTATATTAGAAATAAAAACAATAATGATATTAGTCCGACTGATTCTGCAAACCAAACATCGATTATTAACGACATTACAGATAGATTTTCTCTAAATCTGGGATATGATTTTAATTACAAAGTTCGGCATAGTTCCTCTTTAAGTTTTATGACTTCAAACAGAGTTGATGAAGGTTTTTATAAAAATGATGCAAAATATTTTTCCACTTCATTTAATCTTAATAGCTTTTGGACAAGACAATTTGTTAGTAATTTTAGTGTCATATATTATAACAGTGATATTTCTTCTCGAAAATATAAATATATTACAATTGCTGCTGGTGGAAGATACAAAATGCTTGAAGATAATTTGGAATTAGCGATGAATTATAGTCCAAGTTTTGGCGATTTTAGCCGCCATGCTCTAGACTTAACGGCTGCTTATCAAGTAATTCGCAATTTGTGGCTTAGAGCGCAAATGAGATACTATAACATGAAAGATAGTGGGGCAAACACAATTTCTGGGGTTACTGTTCGATACAATTTTTAATTAAATGAACAGATATAAAAGAAAAATAAAAAAAATTTTACCAAGTGTAATTATTCCACTCGGTACGGCTTTAATAGTTATTCTCCTTACACAAGATATTTTCTTTTCAATAAAACCTATTCAGGAATTGGAATTAAAATATCTTGATATTCGTTTTTCAAAAAAAGATGTTAAGGATATAAAAGACTCGGCAGATGTTATAATACTTGGAATTACTCAAGATGATTTTGATCAAATTCCAGAACCATACAACTCTTGGCCTTGGCCTCGTTCCTATTTTGCAAAAGTAGTTAATAACCTAAAAAATGCTGGTGTTAAAGCTGTTGGAATTGATGTTTTAATGTCTAATGATGATAAATTCTCTCCCCAAAATGATAAGCTTTTTGAGGAAGCAATTCTAAATTCAAGAAATGTTGTTGTTGCTGGTCAATTGGATGTTGAAGCAGAAATGCAATATGAAATTGGGAATTATTCAATTAAAAAGCAGTCTTATAACTATAGAAATAAGTTTTTTGCTGTAGATAGTTCGGTTGGAATAGTACAAATTGGCAGCGATGAAGATGGAATTTATCGACGATACGAACCCCTTGTTATTTCTGGTGCAAATGAATCTATTTTGCCAACATTTAGTTTTGCAATCTTAAATAAATATTATGGTTTAAAAGGAAACAATATTGTTAGTATTTCTAATTCGTATTTTAAATTGTTAAATATAGAAATTCCACGTTATGATAAATCTTCAATGTTGATAAACTATTACGGCCCTAATGGAACATTCGAATATCTAAAATTTTCAGATGTATTGGATGACAAGGATTTCAAAACGAAAGATGAAATTTATTACGATACAGATATAAATATATGGGATGACGAATTTTCAGGATTACTACAGTCTGGAAAGTTTAAAAATAAAATTGTTCTTATCGGTTCTACCATGCCCGAAGATAAGGACTTTCATCCAACAGCTTTTGGTCAAGGAAAAAGAAAAGGTGATAACCAGATTTGGGGCGTTGAAATCCACGCCAACGCCATTCAAAATGTGATTTGGAATGATTTTTTAATCAAAGAATCAAAAATTATTGAAATTCTCTCAATTATTATTCTGTCCTTCTTTTCGTTCTTTATTTTCTCATTATTTAAGCAAAATAAAAAATTAAACATAATTTTAGCAGAGTTAATTAACATTACTTTTCTTACTTTCTTATTTGTGGGATTTTACTTTTTGGGCATTTATCTGTTTGTTGAACATGATTATATAGTATCGTTTATCAGTCCTATTGCTACAATTATTTTTGGATATTTTTCCACAACCGCATATAATGTAATTAGTGTAAGAAAACATAATGCTATGATTAAAGGCATGTTTGGGAAATATGTAAGTAAATCTCTTGTAACAGAGTTGCTAAACAATCCAGAAAAACTATCACTTGGTGGAGTTAAAAAAAATATTACAATTATGTTTAGTGATATTGAAGGGTTTACTTCTATTTCTGAAAAAATGAAACCAGAAGAATTGGTTGAGTTCATCAATAATTATCTTTCAATTATGACTTCGATTGTATTGGAGCATAAAGGTACCTTGGATAAATATCTTGGCGATTCACTTATGGCTTTTTGGGGTGCTCCACTTGACGTTGAAGATAAAGAACTAAATGCTTGTATTACAGCAATTTTAATGCAAAAGAAAATGGATGAATTGAAAAATGGTTTTTCTAGTGAAGTTACTACAAAAGTTAAAACTAGAATTGGGATAAATGGTGACGATGTAGTTGTTGGAAATATTGGCGGAATTGAGCGATTTGATTATACCGTTATGGGGGATGGTGTTAATCTTGCTTCCAGATTGGAAAGTGCAAATAAACTTTATGGTACTTCCATTATGATAAGTGAAGCCATTTACCAAAAAGTTGCAGAGGAAGTTGTTGTTAGAACAATTGATAAAATAGTCGTAAAAGGTAAGACAAAACCTATTATTGTATACGAGTTACTTGGTCTAAAAAATGATAAAGAAGCACTAGAAAAATTAAATTTATTTCAAAATTATATCGATGGATATAAGCAATATAAAAGTAGAAATTTTGAATCGGCAAAAATATATTTTCAAAAATCATTACTTACAAATCCAAACGATTTGCTTTCAAAGATTTATTTAGAACGTTCCGAAAATTATATTTTAAATCCCCCTGAATCTAATTGGGATGGAGTTTCACATTTAACAAGTAAATAGATATTACTAATTTGTAGATTTCAAAAAAATAATTTTACAATTATAAATAATAACGGAGCAAAAAATGTTAAAAGAATTTAAAGCATTTGCAATGAAAGGCAATGTAGTAGATTTAGCTGTTGCAGTAATTATAGGAGGAGCATTTGGTAAAATTGTGGCATCTTTTATCAGCAATATTGTTATGCCTCCAATCGGACTTCTACTTGGTGGAGTTGACTTCACAGATTTGGTAATAATATTAAAAGATGCCACAGAAACAAACGCAGCTGTTACTATTGATTATGGAATATTTATTGGGGTAGTTCTTGATTTTCTAATAATTGCTTTTATAATTTTTATGGCAATTAAAGGAATCAATTCTTTGAAAAAGAAAGAAGAAGTTAAACCAGTTGAGGTTCCTAAAACTGCTGAAGATATTTTGTTGCTAAGGGAAATACGAGATTTGTTGCAAAAGTAATTCGGTTATTTAATTTAATATTTTTCTTTATAAATATTAAAAAGGGGATTTATCAATCAAGATAAAATCCCCTTTAATATTATACTTCTAATTTTAAAAGTAATTACATTGCGTCAATAATAGCGTTCAAGGTTTTACTTGGGCGCATTACATTTGTTACAAGTACTTCGTTAGGCAAGAAATATCCACCAATATCAGAGGGTTTTCCTTGAGCAGAAAGTAGTTCTGAAACTATTGTTGCTTCATTTTCTTTCAACTCTTTTGCAACTTTTGCAAAACGAGTTTGCATTTCGGCATCTTTATTTTGAGTTGCAAGAGCATCTGCCCAATACATTGCAAGGTAGAATGAACTTCCTCTGTTGTCAATTTCATTAACTTTGCGCGAAGGCATTTTACCATTTTCTAAATATGTTCCAATTGCTTCATCTAAAGTTTCAGCTAATAAAGTGGCTTTAATATTCTTGGATTTATCAGCAATCATTTCCAACGATGGAACTATTGCGCAATATTCACCTAACGAATCCCATCTTAAGTGACCTTCTTTTAATAATTGTTCAACATGTTTTGGAGCGGAGCCACCAGCACCTGTTTCGAATAAACCACCGCCATTTAATAAAGGAACAATTGAAAGCATGCGTGCACTTGTGCCTAATTCAAGAATAGGGAATAGGTCAGTTAAATAATCACGAAGCACATTTCCAGTTACTGAAATTGTGTTCAAACCTTTGCGGACTCTTTCAACAGTGAACTTCATTGCGTCAACAAGATTCATAATTCTAATATCAAGACCAGTTGTGTCATGTTCCGGTAAATATTTATTTACTTTTTTAATTATTTGAGCATCGTGAGCACGATTTTCATCCAACCAGAATATTGCTGGTGAGCCAGAAGCTTTTGCTCTGTTCACCGCAAGTTTCACCCAGTCTTTAATTGGTTCGTCTTTTGCTTGACTCATTCTGAAAATATCACCTTTTTCAACAGATTGTTCAAGGATAGTATTATTTGATGTGTCAACAACTCTAATAGTACCATTTGCCGGTGCTTCAAAAGTTTTATCGTGTGAGCCATATTCTTCAGCTTTTTGAGCCATTAAACCAACGTTGGCAACATTTCCCATTGTAGCCGGGTCAAATTGTCCATTCTTTTTAGCATCTTCCATTATTTCATTATACATAGTTGCATAACAACGGTCAGGAATCATTGCAATAACATCTTGCAATTCGTCTTTTTTATTCCACATTTTGCCACCGTCGCGAACAACATTTGGCATTGAAGCATCAACAATAATATCGTTAGGAACATGTAAATTTGTTTTACCTTTTCTCGAATCGACCATAGCAAGCTCTGGTTGAGTTTCGTAAACTTTATTAATGTCAGCTTCAATCTCAGCTTTTTTCTCGGCAGGAAGTTTGTTTAATTTATCAAGAACATCTGCTAAACCATTGTTAACATTTGCACCTATTGATTTTAAAACATCAGCATGTTTATCCAATGCTTCTTTAAAATAAACATAAACTGCGTGACCAAACATAATTGGGTCAGAAACTTTCATCATTGTAGCTTTTAAGTGCAACGACAAAAGCACATTGTCCTTTTTTGCTTCTTCAATTTGCTCGGCATAAAAATTTCTTAATGCAGCAACATTCATTTTAGTAGTGTCAATAACTTCACCTTCAAGTAATGATAATTTATTTTTAAGTATGGAAACTTCACCATTTGCATTTGCAAATTCAATTCTTACATCGCAAGCTTTTTCAATAGTAGTGGAAGTTTCATTCTCATAAAAATCATTGGCATTCATGTGAGCAACTCTTGATTTTGATCCACTTGCTGGCCAAGGTTTCATCATTTTGTGTGGATATTTTTGAGCAAATTTCTTTACAGAAAGCGCAGCTCTTCTATCTGCATTTCCTTCGCGAAGAACTGGATTTACAGCAGAACCTAAAACTTTTGCAAATCTTTTTTGCAGTGCTATTTCTTCATCGGTCTTTGCTTCTTCTGGGTAAGCTGGTATGTCGTAACCCTTTTCTTGTAATTCCTTTATCGCTTCTTGAAGTTGTGGAATTGAAGCACTAATGTTTGGAAGTTTTATGATATTGCCTTCGGGAGATTTTGCTAAATCACCAAGTTGTGATAAGTAATCTGGAATTTTCTGTTCTTCAGTAAGGTTTTCTGGAAAATTTGCAATAATTCTACCAGCTAATGAAATATCTTTTGTTTCAACATCAATACCAGTTCCTTTTGTAAAAGCTTTTACTATTGGAAGTAAACAATAAGTTGCTAAAGCAGGAGCTTCGTCAATTTTTGTCCAAATAATTTTATAATCTGTCATCAACAATACCTTTTAATTAGTTAAAAATTATTTATTTCATGAAGGTTAAATCATGAATTGTTTCGTTTATTCTTTGTTTTAAAATTAAGCATCTTTCCTTTTAATTAAAAGAGAGTTTTATGGTATAAAGGAATTGTTCAAGAATAGTTGTACCATTTTTTCTGATTTGCTTAAACTTTTAATAATGCAACACTTTCATAAAAGTGATTTTATCAAACCTGAGGTTTTGGGAAACTTTATTTTTTTCAACAAATATGTATAATAATTTCCCACTATGATTGTCCGTTTGTTTACCTAAAGATACCTCAACTTTTTAAGAGCGTTGTTGAATTTAGCTGATTTCTAATACATGTTTACAACTTTGTTCGTATCTGTTTGGTTTGCGAATCGCACTACATTGTAGCTCGAATCGCTGATTCGAGAGCTTTGCCATTCACACTACTAAAAATTAATATAGCTAATCAATTTGTTTTATGACTGTCCGTTTGTTTAGCTTAAAGAATTAAAATGACTTAAAATAAATGAAATAATCACCAATATTTTTTTAGAAGTGAATTTGAAATTAGTGTTTTCTGTTTCCAATTTTTATTGTACGTATCAATGCTGACACTCATTTTTTCCAAATGTTGTTCGTGTTTTAAAAAATATATCCTTTTCTGAGCTGTTTCTTATGTTATTTAAAAAATGAAATTATAAATCGATAATCTAACTTTTTATAGACTTCAACCACATATAACTCGATAAATATATTTATATTTGCTTCAAAGAATTATTAAGAAAGTAAAATATGCGAAAACCAGAAAATCAAATAATATTAATATTCGGCGCTTCGGGCGATTTAACTAAACGAAAGCTTGTTCCTTCACTTTATGACCTTTACGATCAGAATTTAATGCCAGATAAATTTGCAATTATTGGGGCTAGTAGATCAGATTTAGGTGATGCTAATTATAGAAATGAAATGAAGGAAGGCATAATAAAATTTGCATTATCGCAGAATAAAGAAAAAATAGATGACTTTCTCAACTCTGTTTTTTATCAAAGTGTTGATGCAAAATCAATTGATTCATTTTTAGCATTGAAAAATAGACTTCAGAAAATAATGGATGAGTTGCAAGTTGCAGAAAAAATAATATTTTATTTGTCAACTCCGCCAAGCCTATATTCTGTTATTCCAGAAAACTTAGCTAAAGTGGAATTAAATAATGAACAAAAAGGCTGGAAACGAATTATAATTGAAAAACCTTTTGGTTACAACCTTGAAACAGCAAAGGAATTAAATGCTTCATTAAAACTTAATTGGAAAGAAAATCAAATTTACCGAATAGACCACTATCTAGGTAAAGAGACTGTACAAAATGTTTTGGTTACAAGATTTTCTAACGGAATATTTGAACCACTTTGGAATAGAAATTACATTGATCATATTGAAATAACTTCGGCTGAATCAATTGGAGTAGAGAAACGCGGTGGTTATTACGAAGGCTCTGGAGCTTTGCGCGATATGATTCAAAATCATTTGCTGCAGCTTGTGGGTTTAATTGCAATGGAACCGCCATCATCAATGGATTCGGAATCAATTAGAAATGAAACCGAAAAGGTGTTTCAATCAATAAGAAAAATGAGTGAAAAGGATGTTCACAAATCTGTTATTCGCGGACAGTATCTGAGCTCAACTGTTAAAGGTGAAAAAATGCTTGGCTACCGTGAAGAAAATGGCGTAAATCCGGAATCAAAAACAGAAACTTATGCGGCACTTAAATTTTATATTGATAACTGGCGCTGGGGTGGAATTCCGTTTTACATTCGTACTGGCAAGCGACTTCCAACACGCGTTACTGAAGCGGTAATTCATTTTAAGTCAACACCACACTTCCTTTTCCAAAATAAATCAATCAACAATGGAAGTAATCAATTGATAATTAGAATTCAACCAGATGAAGGAATTCTGTTAAAGATTGGAATGAAAGTTCCTGGTGGCGGTTTTAATGTACAAACAGTTAATATGGATTTTCATTATTCCGAATTAGCTCACCAAAGAGTTCCGTCTGCGTATGAAAGATTGCTTTTAGATTCCATGTTGGGCGACTCAACTCTTTTTGCGCGCGGCGATGCGGTTATGAGCGCATGGGAATTTTTAGACCCAGTTTTGACAGCGTGGAAAAATGATAAGTCAATTCCAATTTATGGTTATCCATGCGGGACTTGGGGACCAGAAGTTGCTGATGAATTAATAGAAAAAGATGGAAGTACTTGGCGGTATCCATGCAAAAATTTAGCAGATGACGGAATTTATTGTGAACTCTAAAATGAGTTCACTCTAAGAACAATATTTTCATGGATGTCTTTGCGAGTGGAACGAAGCAATCTTTTAAATGGCTTATAATCGAAAGATTGCTTCGTCAAAAAAATGACTCGCAATGACAAAACAACCTTTTTATAGTGAACTTATAATATGAATAATGAAATTAAAATTTTCAACAATACAGACGAACTATCAGAATATTTAGGCAATTTTTGGAAGCAAAAAATTGATGAACTCGAAAGTAATAAGTTTTATTCAATAGCTCTTTCTGGTGGAAATACTCCAATAAAAATATTTAATTATTTGAGCGAAAATTTTAGAGATAAAATTGACTGGAACAGAATAAAATTCTTTTGGGGAGACGAAAGGTGCGTTCCGCCTAGTGATAATGACAGCAATTACAAATTAGCAAATGATTATTTGCTTAGAAATGTAAATCTGGATGAATCAAATATTTTCAGAATAAAAGGGGAGCGCGAGCCAATTGAAGAAGCTAAAGCGTATTCCAAAATTATAGAAGCAAACTTACCGATAGCGAATGGATCTCCAAAATTTGATTTTATTTTGCTCGGGTTAGGTGAAGATGGACATACAGCTTCAATATTTCCACATGAAATTGAACTTTTTAGTTCGCAAAACTATTGTGAAGTTGCTGTTCACCCAGTTTCTGGACAAAAGAGAATTACAATAACTGGCAATATCATCAACAATGCTGAAACAGTTACTTTTGTTGCTATTGGGAAAAGCAAAGCTGAAAGAGTTTTTGAAATAATAAATAAAACCAAGGTAGCTAAAAATTACCCAGCTTCGTTGGTAAACCCAATTAATGGAATTGTTAACTGGTTTTTAGATGTTGAATCTTCTAGCAGGTTGTAAAAATTTTACTAATGTTTTATTAGTTTGTTTCAGCTATTTGTGTGAAGCAATAACACACCTTTTAAAACTCACTTTTATTTCGAACGGAAAGAGAAATCTCTAAATTGATACAAATAACCATCTTAATTCTAAATATTTGATACTATTTTAGCAACATCATTTTTTTTGTTTCCGAAAAGTCACCACGTTGTATTCGATAAAAGTAAATTCCACTTGAATAATTTGTTGCATCAAGTTCTATTTCGTAACTACCAACTTTTTGTTCTTGGTTCACTAGTACAGCCACCTTTTGCCCTATTAAATTATAAACCGTTAAATTCACAAACCCACCCTCTGGCAATTGGTAACTAATCTGTGTCGTTGGATTAAAAGGATTCGGGTAGTTTTGACTTAGTTTGAATTTGTGTATAGAAATTAATTTATTGTACTTATCAATACTGGTAATATTAAATTTTTGTTTCAATATTGTATGCATATCTCCAATTAACCAAATATTATTGCTGTCGAAATACAAATTGCTAAAATCAGTATAAGTATTTATATTTTCATAGCTCCAAGTGTTTCCACCGTCGCTTGTTTTTAAGTAAAGTCCATTGCGACCAACTGCAGCACCATTATTAGAATCAAAAAAATCAATGTCATTAATATAGCCTGAAAATATACTTTCCCAATTATATCCCCCATCAGTAGTTTTATAAATACCATCATTAATATATGCAACTGAAAAACCAACTGAATCGGATATAAATTTCACAGTTAAAAATTTATCATTTATTTGACTTATTTTGGCCCACGTTTCCCCACCATTATCAGTAAAAAAAACGTTGTTTCCAACAGCCCATCCTTTATTTTCTGAGAGAAAATAAAGATCATATATTGCACAATCATCATCAAAATTTACGGTTTGCCAATTTAATCCAGCGTCAACCGATTTGGCAGTGTGCGTAGAATAGAATCCACCAATTGAAAAATCTTCAATCCATTCTGATGCAGCTATAACAATATTATTGTTTGATATTACTTGGATTGCCTTGATATCTTCCCCGATTCCACAGTCTACAATTTCCCAACTTTCCCCTCCATCTGAACTTTTATACACTCTGCCATCAGATCCACCAATCCAAATAGTTAAATTGTTTAGATAAGACAAACGGGTTAAAGTTTCATATGGATTAAATGTTTTTATTAATTCCCAATTTAATCCAGAATCAAATGATTTATATAATCCTTTTTCGGTTAATAAGTACCCAATATTTTCAGAGGGGAAACAAATATCGTATATCTTATAATTTGTTGCGGTAGAATCAGCCAACAAATCATCTGAAATTATATCCCAAGTATCACCGGAATCTTCAGAACCAACTATCGAAGAATTACTGCTAAAAACTGATATAATTTTATTGTTTTCGTAAACATCTATATCACCTTTTTTATTTACGAATCCAGGAGTATAACTTATGGATTTTAAGCGAGTCCAATTTATGCCACCGTCGTAAGTCCCTGATACACCAATGTTCATTTTGCCTTCATCCCATCCAATACCATTAATAAACCCAACTTGTTCTGAAATAAACTTTAATGAATAAATTTCTATGTAATCATCAAGAATCTGGGATATCCAATTTTGCCCTCCATCAACTGTTTTTAATACTATACTACTTTGTGAGCCAGTAGTTTTTGAGCCAACAAAATATCCAACATCTTCATTAATGAAAAATAATGAGTTATACCGATATCCAGTTTTACTGTATATAATATTCCAATTGAGGCCTCCATCTGTTGTTTTATAAATCAAATAATATTTTATTGCATATCCAATTTCATCATTTACAAAATGGATTTTTTGGAAGTCCGAAGGGATTGCACCCGTCGTTTGCCAGTTAAGACCCCCATCTATGGTAGAATATATCGAGTCTGGAGAGGTTACCCATCCAATATTTTCATCTAGAAAATATAGTGATGAAAAATCACCGGCAAACTGTATTTCGTAAGTCTCACAAGCATCATCAGTATAAATTATAAAATCTTCGCTGGCACCTGATCCTAAAAACCAGCCAGAATTTTTAGAAAAAAAATGCATTTGGAATGGAGTAATTTCGTTGGGGAAATTTGTTATTTCCTTAAAGGAAATTCCGTTGTCATTTGTTAATATTAAATTCCCTAACTCATCTAAAATTAAAAACGAAAATTTATCAAGTAATTCAACCTCTTTGTATGGATTTGAATTAGGTGTTGGATTATTCCATTCCCATTGTGCAATTAGAGTTGTAAATAAATGGAACCATAAAAATAGTATAAGATAATTGCCTCTTCTCATTAACACCTCAAGTTGTATAACCCTGTATTGACCCGATTGAAAATAGTGCATTTTGGCGTGTTATCAAGAAAAACAAATCTTAATAAGAGACCACTATGTTCAATCAATATCATCATAAGTTATTTAATTAAATAGTTTACTAAAAAAATAATTATTCATTCTAACAATCTAAAATATTTCAAGAAATACATTTCCTATTCAAATCCCATCAAACCTTCCTCACAACATCTACACTTTGCATTTCTTGAAAATTAAAATAATTAAAAAGATATATTTATCAAAGTGTAAAAGTTAAAAGTAATTATTTCAAAAGGGAATATCTAAAAAGTTTGATAGTTCATTTCAGAATCTTCCAGATTCCAAAGGGTGGAAATTTAATTTGGCTGTTGGATAAAGAAGCAACAGAAATGATTTAGAATAATATTAATTCGTTATATTAATTTTTAGTATTGTGAATAGCAAAGTTCTCGAATCAGCGATTCGAGCTACACTGTAGTGCGATTCGCCGAATCGCAAACCAAGCAGATACAAACAAAGTTGTAAACATGTATTAGAAATCAGCTAAGTTACAACAATGCTCTCAAAAAAATTGAGGTATCTTTTGGCAAACAAACAGACAGTTATAAAAAAAACAAAAAAGTTGGGAACCAAAAAAGATTTTTATTTGTAGAAAACCTCGAAATTTAAATTATCATTTATTTTATAGAAGAATTATTTAATTATGAGCATTTTAGTTGAAAATTTAACAAAAAAATATGGCACACAAAGAGCTGTAGATAATATTTCCTTCGAAGTAAAAACTGGTGAAATTGTTGGTTTTCTTGGACCAAATGGTGCAGGTAAAACCACAACAATGAAAATAATTACTTGTTTTCTTGCTCCTTCTGATGGAGATGTAAAAGTTAACGGACTCTCAATTCACGAACATCAAGATGAAATAAAAAAGAAAATAGGGTACTTGCCCGAAAGCAATCCGCTTTATGAAGATATGCCCGTTCTTGAATATCTTGAATATGCTGCTGAATTACATGGAGTTCCTAAATCAAAAATACCGAACCAAATAATGAAAATGGTTCGTGTAACTGGGCTTGATGCTGAAAAGCATAAAATTATTGGCGAGCTTTCCAAAGGTTATAAACAAAGAGTCGGATTAGCACAAGCCATGATTCACGATCCCGAAATTCTTATTTTAGATGAACCTACTACTGGGCTTGACCCAAATCAGATTGTGGAAATAAGAAAACTAATACGAGAACTTGGACGCGAAAAGACTGTTATTTTAAGTACTCATATTTTATCCGAAGTTGAAGCAACTTCCGATAGAATATTAATTATTAATAATGGAAAAATTGTTGCCGATGGTACAGCCGCAAACTTAAGAAAGCAGGCACAAGGACAGGAAATGCTAAAAGTACAAATATCGGATGCGGAAAATTCTGATGTAATCTTCAATGGATTAAAGAGCATAGAAACCATTGCTATGATTGACCCTGTCCCTGATGTGGAGAATACTTTCATCATTAACAGCAAAGATGATTCTTCATCAAAACGTAACATTTTCAATCTTTGTGTTCAAAATAATTGGCTACTAACAGAGCTAACACCTTTGGAAACAAAGCTAGAAGATATTTTTAGAGAACTAACAACAAATTAATTATTGATATGAAAGAGATTTGGACAATTACAAAACGGGAATTAAAATCATTTTTTGATTCTTTATCAGCTTACATAATAATAACCGTGTTTCTTGGTTTCACTGGATTTTTTACTTGGCTTTATGGTTCAGATATTTTCTTTATTGGACAGGCTACACTGCAACCATTTTTCTCAATTGCTTATTGGACTTTGTTCTTCTTTATACCGGCAATTACAATGAAAATGATAGCTGAAGAAAAAAAATCGGGTACACTGGAATTATTATTAACTAAACCTGTATCAGATTTTCAAGTTGTTGCTGGAAAGTTTGGTGCAGCATTGCTACTTGTAATAATAGCTTTTGCACTCTCACTGCCTTATTATTTTACTATCTGGGCTATTGGTCCAATTGACCACGGCGCAGTTTGGTTAGGATATTTTGGAATGATTTTAATGAGCATGACACTTATTAGCATTGGAATTTTTGCAAGCAGTATTACTAATAATCAAATTATAGCATTCCTTTTGTCACTATTTATTGGAGTGTTTTTCTTAATCATTTTTAATGTGTTAGCTTCAAACTTTACTGGAACTTTAGGTATGTTCTTTAGTTATTTAAGTTTATCTACACATTACGAATCAATATCTCGTGGAGTAATTGATAGCAAGGATGTAATTTATTTCCTTTCAATCACTTCACTTTGTCTTTTTTTAGCAAAATCAATTTTATCAAAACGAAATATAGTTGAATGACGGATAGTTATGTTAACACGAAAAAAATTACAAACGAACATTTTATTAATAGTTGTAATTACAATTCTAATTAATTTAATTGCAGCAAAATTGTTTTTTCGTCTCGATTTTACAGACGATCAGCGTTACAGCTTAAGTAACGCAACAGAAAATATTTTAAAAAATCTTAATCAACCAGTTACTGTTAAAGCATATTTTTCAGAAAATCTTCCTCCCGATGTTGAAAAAGTTAGAAGCGATTTTAGAGATTTGTTAATTGAATACTCAAATTACTCTGACGACAATGTAGTATATGAGTTTATTAATCCTAACGAGGATCAACAAACAGAAACTGAAGCACAGCAGGCTGGTATTCGTCCAATTATGATTAATGTAAGAGAGCGTGACCAAGTTAAACAACAGCGTGCATATCTTGGAGCTATTGTTCAATTGGGTAGTAAAAAAGAAGTAATTCCTTTTATTCAACCCGGTGCAGCAATGGAGTTTGCTCTTTCTTCCAACATTAAAAAATTAACGAATGAGAATAAGCCAAAGGTAGGATTTTTACAGGGATTTGGAACTCCAAGTTTAACCGAGTTACAACAAGCAAATGAGCAATTGCAAGTGCTGTATGATGTTAAACCATTTGAGTTTTCAGATACCGCGAATATACCCAATGATTATAAGGCTATTTTAGTTGTTGCTCCAACAGATTCAATTCCAACAAGATATTTTGACCAGCTTGATAATTATTTAGAAAGTGGCGGAAGATTACTTTTGGCATTAAACAGTGTTAAAGGCGATTTGAGCACCGCACAAGGAAGTGAGTTAAATACTGGGTTTGAAAGCTGGTTAAGAAACAAAGGAATAGATATACAAAATAATTTTGTTATTGATGCTAATTGTAGCAACGTAATGGTTCGCCAGCAACAAGGAATGTTTGTAATGAACACACCAGTACAATTTCCTTATTTACCAATAATTAATTCGTTCGGAAAAAATCCAATAACCGAAGGACTTGAATCTGTTGTGCTGCCTTTTGCAAGTGAAATTAAAATTGAACCTAAGGATACAAGTATTTACATTTATCCAATAGCAACGACATCAAAAAAATCGGGAACAGTTAATCCACCGCTATATTTTGATGTAAATAAAAATTGGACTGGTGTTGATTTTATGCAATCAAGTATTCCAGTTGCAATAATTGCCGATGGAAAGCTAGTAGGCAACACTGAAAGCAAGATGATTGTTATTTCTGATGGCGATTTTATTGTTAATGGTGAGGGGCAAAGTGCTCAAAAACTTCAAGATGATAATGTTAATCTTTTTGTTAATTCTGTTGATTGGTTAGCTGATGACACTGGATTAATAGATCTACGTACAAAGGGAATAACTTCACGGCCTATTGATGCAAGTATTGAAGATGGTACAAAAACTTTATTGAAATACTTGAATTTTATTTTGCCATTATTATTAGTAGTATTTATTGGAATTTATAGATGGCAATTAAAGAAAAGAAATAAAAACAAATTGATGAATACACATTATGCCTAACTTAAAATCAAACAAAACTCAATTTATAATATTGCTCATTTTAGTGCTTGCTGTAATCTATATCTATTTTGGAGATGGAGTACGAAAGGAGAGTAATCTAAAAGCAGATTTAATTTCTATTGATACATCAAAGGTTTCGGAAATAATACTATCTCCAAAGTCTAATGGTGAAAAGGTAAAACTACACAAAGAAAATGATGGGTGGAAGGTTGAATTATCTGATAATAAATTTGCTTCTGTACCTACTGAAAAAGTGATAAATATGTTATCAACATTGCTTAAAATAAAACCCAACGTATTGGTTTCTCGAAAAAAAGAAAATTGGGATGAGTACCAAGTTGGAGAAAACGCAACTAAAGTTGAAATTTATGAGAATGGAAATAAAAATTTAGATTTAGTAGTTGGCAAATACTCTTTCCAACAACCTCGTCAAATGAATTCATATGTTCGTCTCGCAAGCGAAACGGAAGTCTATGAGGTTGATGGATTCCTTGAAATGCAGTTTAACCAAAAGAAAAACTCCTTTAGAGATAATACAATTATTAAAGACAACGAATCTAATTGGGTTTCATTAAAATTCAATTATCCAGATGAAAAGTATTCAATGATTAGAGATAATGGAACTTGGAAAATTGACGGCATTGAAGCAGATTCACTTGAAACTGTAAATTATTTAAAAAGTCTTGCAAGACTTTCCAGTACAGAATATATTGATAATTTTGTAGAAGGGAAGACGACAAAAACCATAACCATTGAGCGCGATGATAGTACCAATATTGTTTTAAATGAAATGGTTTCTAATTCAACAGTTGTTGTTAATTCATCAGTAAATAAAGAAAGCTTTTTTGATGCAGCAAAAAATGAACTTGGTAATAAAATATTTGTGAATAAAAATATTTTTATTAAATAAGGTAGTTTTTAATAAATATTATTGTGTGATTCCGTACCTCTCACAAAATACTTTAATTTTATTTTTACCTAGTTTATTCATTAGAAAAATCTAATGAATAAAAGCTCTTGCCTAAGTTACCTCGATTACTACTCGTAGAGATGTAATCGAGGAATTTTTTACTTTCTCAATAAGTTATTGTTTAATAGAGGTTTAACTATGAAATTGGGTTAATGGTTAAACAACGCCAAAGTAGTATCTATTGTAGCTGTTGACAAAAATACAGCATGAAATAATAAGTAAATCCAAAGTAGCTGAAAAATGTCCAGTATCATTGGTAAAACCGCTTAATGGAATAGTAAACTGGTTTTTAGATGGTGAAACTTCTTGTAGGTTGTATAAGAAGTTATATAAATTCTCAATAAGACATTATTTATGAAGAGAGATTGATGGAAATTTTACATTATAAGTTGAGAACTTCTATTTCACTAGCTTAGAATATTCTTTCCGTTTTTGCTACTTCATATCTCCCAAAACAATATATTTTTATTGCTATTTCAATAAAAGAGCCTTTTTAACCATTGTAAATTGTTTATTTGAACTTAATCCTTCAGCATTTAGTTTTATTAAATACACTCCACTTGGTAAATTTTCAGCTTTCCATGTAGTTTCATAATTACCAGATGATTTTTTTGCATCAACTAGTATGTCAACACATTGGCCTAACATGTTAAATACCTCAATTTTGATTTTACTTTGTTCTGATAATTCATATTGAATTATGGTGCTTGGGTTAAAAGGGTTTGGGTAATTCTGACTCAAATAGTATGAGTTCACTTTTTTCCCATTTGTTTTAACATCTCTAATATTAGTTATTACTTCATTCATAGAGGTAATAAAAATATCTTTATTATTCTCACTTGAAATTGTAATTCCATCAAGTGTTAATGAGGCCTCGAAATATCCAGTAGTGAATATTTTTTGCTTACTATTTTTTGCAATACCGGATATTTGTTTAAATGCTAGACCAGAGTATTCCTTAAAATAAATAAGATCGCCATCTTTAGTAAGTTTCATAATAAAAATGTCATCCTCAAATCTAGATTCATGAGTAATATTTTCAAAAGTAAATCCATCATCATATACTCCGCCGACATAACAGTTCGAATATGCATCTGCGAATAAGCAAAGTCCACTACTGCCTCTTTTATCATCAGAATTTTTGACCCATAAACATTCACCGTCCTCATTAAATTTTGCTATAAAAAAACTACCTTTGTCATTTTTAGAGATTTCAATTTCTTCAAATGAAAAATCAGTACTGTAAATTTTTCCTGTAATATAAGTACTATTATCCTTATCGATTACAATATCATTAACTTCTTCATTTTCTAATCCTCCGAATGATTTAACCCACAAAAGAACTCCAGACTCACTGTATTTAGCAAGAAAAATATCGCTTATTCCATTTGAATTTATTTCATAGTTTTCAAATTTGACCAGCTTAGCAAAACTACCACACACATAAATATCATTGTGCGAATCAACTGCAACCTTTTTCCCTTCTTCAAAATCTTCTCCACCAGCAGAATTTGCCCAAAGAACTTCGCCGCCCTGATCCAACTTAGCTATAAATATATCTTCATGACCATTTGCCTCAAGGTTTATAGTACCAAATTGAGAATTGTTATAAAAATATCCTGTTATAATTATATTTTCATTATAATCAAGTGCAGCACCATTTAAAAATTCTGTCTTCTCCCCACCATAATTCATAGCCCAACTAACATTTCCATCACTTTTATATTTCACTATAACAGGATCTGAGCCTCCATTTGATGTTAAGGTGACATCACCAAAAGTACTTTCTCCTTCAAAATAACCAGCTAAAATCGGATTACCATCTTTAGAAATCACAATATCTGTTGGGCTGCTTGAGCCATCATTTGCTCCACCATCAACCAGCCATTCAAGTTGATGCTCTTTATTGATTTTTGCTAAGTAAAATCTTTGATTATTAGTTTCGACTTTTTGGTTTAACATGCTAAATGTTTTCTTAAAAGAACCAGTTTGATAAATGTTATCATTTACGTCAGTGACTATACCATATGAGCGATGGTCATATTCACTGCCACCAACGATTGCCCAGTCTACGACTGCGCTTTCTGTTTCATCGCCACCAGAATCAAAAGGATCTATTCTATCAGATTCAATAACAGCATCAATAATACCGTCATTATTGTAATCAACATTAAAACTTCCAATTTCTGAAGTACTAACCTCTAGTGTTCCACTTGTATAATGATCGGTATCTAATAGTATTAGATCGTATTCTAGATCACCAGCTTTACAAGTTGATAGGGAAGTATTTTGATTTGTTTTTAGGTCTAATGTATAGGAATCATCACCACTTAAAATAAAACAAGTTATATTATCAAGAGTAGTTTTCATCATTTCATCAATGTTTTCAAAATCGTAGTCAATCTCTTTTGCTAGTACACCATCGGAATTTTTTAGATTAGCTTCATCAGCATTTACTACAGTAATAATTCTAGAATTTAAGTTTTCTTCATTTTGAAGCATCCCCATTATATTAATATTGGCTAGGTTCTGGTATTCCATATCGAACACGTCAGGTGCCGGAAGAATCAAGTTGGTTATCGCTTTCATCGGTTTTCTATTAATACTATAAATAGAATCCAACCCTTGAATACCGGAAATATAGCTATAGAAGTCAGCTGCATCTTTGAATAATATTGCTTTATATACTTCAGCAAGTTCCTGTTCAGATAAGTTTTGCAGAAAATCACTTTCACCAACTTTTTCTTTAAGTGAACCGAGATAGGCATCGCCTTTATATTTTGCAAAATTTAGCAATGCTTCAAAATACTCTCCTTGAAATATTTTGCATGAAATATCAATTAAATCCAGTGTTGCTCCACCCCATGAATTATAATTTTTGAATATTTCAGCAACTATAAATTGTGTTTTTGTTGTTGGACTAAAAGCACATAAAAATAATTCAATATCGGATGAAACACCGTCTACGTCAATTTGCATAAATGGATTACCAATGCTAACATATTCACCTTGATTGTTAGGAGTAGATAAGCTCGCAGAAACTTCATATAAATGATTTTCTTTTGAATGTGGTATTATGGCAGGCAGACTATGTAAATTTCCATACTCAATCTTAGGTGTGTCATACGCATAAAGAATATTAAAATTATAGTTTGTATTTAGGTCGCGCAAATTATCAAATCTGCAATATCCATTATATACTTCATCTTCTGTAGTCCAAAAAAGACTAACTAATTTTCCATATGTACTTGGTTTCGGTTTGTTTAACCACTCAACGCTTAGATCCACACCAAAAGGATTATCCCATATTCCAGCACTTTGAATGCTATCCAAATAAGCTTCTAAATCAAAATTTTTGGTTTGAAACATTTCCGATGATTTAATTTTTACAACAAGACCTATTTGCGTTCCTGGAACTATTAATCCAGCTTCAGTTTCATATCGCTCTAGATAATATATGTGGAGACCTAATCCAATCTCAACATCTACGGTAGTTTGATTGCCGGATTCCTCATCCTTGATAACAATCTGTTCTATAATTTTAGCATTATCTATTTGGCTAGTAAAATGATAGTAAACGACCGCAATTCCATTTTCATCTGTAGGAACTGTGATTGTTTCCTGTTCAACATTATTTTCAAAACGTAATTCTCCTAATTCGGGATTTTGGAGCGTAAATTTAATCGGATGATCTTTAATGGGCTCTCCAATCTCATTTTCCATTTTTGCAAATACTTTTGCTGGGAAAAGTTTATCAGCTGGAATTACTCCTGTTTTATGAAACTGAGGCGCAAAAGGATCTTTAGGCAATATCCAAACTTGAAATGGTTTAACAGGTTTGCCTGTAATGGAGATACCTGAAATATCGTTGTCACTTAACTCTATTAAAATAGAATCTGGTTCAAAAACATAATTTTCTTTTTCCGGAATTAAAGTGTAATTACTAGGTAAAATATTTAATAATTGGAAATTGCCATCGCTATCAGTGAATACTTCCGCTACTTTAAACGTACCAGTATAAAGATTTATTGTAGTTTCCGGAATTGGAGCTTGGTTTGAATCAGTAACTGTTCCTGAGATTGTAAAACTGTCACCAGTATAATTTAGATAAATATCATGTGAAGATGAACCACTACCAAAAACAAAATAACCTTCATTATTGGAAATAGTTGATAGATCTTGCTTATCACATGAAAAAAGCCAACCTTGGAATGGGAAGGGTAAACCTAAAAACATATAGCAAGGATCAACTGTTTCTTCACTTTCAAATACCCAATACTCTTCGTAAAATAAATTTATTTCTGCATTAGGTATTGGAATATATGTGTCATTGTAAAAAACATGACCTTCAACATGAGCTTCAATCCATCCATTGTATATTTTATTATAGGCATCAAAATTTTGAGGATGGGTATAGAGTCTTGTTCTTTTAGAATTTTGGGCAAAGATAGTTGAAGTAATACTTAATTGTAGAATACTGCTTAATAGAAAAAAGAAAATTGAAATGTATTTTACAGTAAAAAAAAGATTGAAAGAATCACAACGATTTTTCATTTTATCTCCTTTACTTATTTATTGTTTTCCTTTCTTTGATATACTACATGCTTTCAATAATACTCTAATCAGAAATGTTTATAGCAAATAAGTACTATTGATGCCACATATCAATTCCGATATTCTTAACTTAATAAAAATCGAAGTAATTCCAAAGTATTTTATACATCATTAATCTACTATTAGCAATAACTATATAGTTATGTGGAGCTATTATTTCCCAAATATCCAGGAACATATTCTACACGTTTAATTTTATTTGTCGGTGTTGTCAAAAATGGAGAAGTCTGCTCCACAACTTTATTTATTTGAGAAAACGAAGGTAAATTCTTATTCGTTTCACGTCTTACATTTTCCAATATTTCAACTACATTTGAAGCAATTCGGTTTTCGTTGCTTGTATTTTTAAGATTTTCGATATATGTGTAATCGGGCAAAATACGTGCTACTAAATGATTATCAGATTTATAAACTATCACTTCTTCCACAAATGATGATTCAAGCAGTTTTGCTTCAATTACTTCTGGATAAATATTTTCACCCGATGGACCAATTATCACATTTTTTGATCGCCCGGTTATGAATAAAAATCCATCTTTATCAAGATATCCCTTGTCGCCAGAAATTAACCATCCATCTTTTGTAAATGATTTGCTCGTTGCTTCTTCGTTTTTGTAATAGCCTTTCATTACGTTTGGACCTTTTATGCAAATTTCACCAATTCCACTTTTGGAATCAGCATCCATAATTTTTATTTCTACGTCCGTAACTGCATGACCTGGAGAACCCATTTTTTGAGTTTCCATTGATGAAAAAGTAACTAATGGAGCGCACTCGCTTAAACCATATCCACAACAATATGGAATTTCACCTTCAATCAAAAAGGTTTCAACTTCGGGTGAAAAACTTGCCCCACCAATAATTACACAGTCCAATTTACCACCGAAAAGCTTTTTAATCTTTTTCCCAATAATTTTATTTAACAATCTTTTTGTCGTTTTACCTTTGGATAAAAGTTTGAATAATCTATTTTGTGCAATTGTTGGAAGCACTCTTTTTTGATAAATTTTTTCAAATACTAACGGAACAGAGCCAAAAATGGTTGGTTTTACTAATTGCATTGTTTCTAATAATGCTTTTGGAGATGGCTTCTTATCCATAAAAACAATACTTGCGCCACAATAGATAATTGACAAAAACGAAGAAGTTGAGCCAAAAGCGTGTGCCATTGGCAGAATTGATAATACAACACTTTTTTCGGTTATAACTTTTAGTAAATCGGGACCTTCAAAAATATTGCTAACAAGGTTTTTATGCGTGAGTACGACTCCTTTTGAATGCCCAGTAGTTCCAGAAGTGTACAATATTTCAGCAATATCATCTTCCTCAATTTCATATTTTGGCGTGCCAGATAGCTCATTACCTATAGCTTGAATCACTTTGTCAGGAAATTCAATAATCTTTTTCCAAATATTTTTGTCTTTTGAATTTGGGTCTAATAACAAAAAGTCATCCAGTTTAATAACAACTTTCATGCGCTGCAATTCTATATTTAGAGTGCTGTGTAAACTATTGGAAATAAAAATACCTTCTGCATCGGAATGACGGATTATATGCTCAATATCTGTTTCTGGAAATCCCTCAAGAACCGGCACAGCAACAGCGCCCATTGTCATAATTGCCATAAAAGCAATTGCCCAGTTTGGTGATGAAGTTCCAAGAATTACAATTTTATCGCCTTTACGAATGCCCAATGCTTTTAATGTTACTTGTAATTTGTATACTTTTTCCCCAAATTCAGAAAACGTAAATGGTTTTTCGCCAACCAAAGATAGTGCTGGGTTATTTGGATATTTTTCTAATACTTTTTCAAAGAAAAGATCAAGTGTGTATTGCGAGAGTCCGAATTTCATTTTTATCTCAAAAAATTATGACAAATGATTTAATTCAAATTTTATCTATTACTAATAATTTCAAAAAAAATTATACTACTAACAAAGTATTAAAATTAAATGTCAATTTAATAATTTTATTTTAATTTCAGTAGACGAACCTTTAAGAATAATCTAATATTTTATCTTTGAAAATATTTTAAATTAATATTCACCTTATTCATACACATGACCCAAACCTTGAAGGTTTCGCTAATAAAAATTAAAATATTGAATTCTTTGCGATTCCTCTTAACAAAACCTTCAAGGTTTTTAATTCTTGCGTAACGTAAGTTAATATTAATCCAAATTTGATAAAAGTTAATTTTGTTTTTGATTTCAATTGTATATCTTTGAATCAAATTTTTAATAACTAATAGTTTGTATAAAAACATTAGGTAAAATATGTTAAAAACAAAATCAATCATTTTATTCATTTCAATAATTTTAATGAGTTTTAGCGTGGATATGAAAACGGAAGTAGAAAAACAGATTAACGAAAAATTTGGAAAAGTTGAAGGAAATTTTGCCCTTGCGTTTAAGTTGGTTGGAAGTGAGGATAATTCAATTTTAATAAATGAAAAAGAGATGTTTCATGCTGCCAGCACAATGAAAACTCCAGTTATGATTGAAGCATTCAAGCAAGATGCTAATGGAATTATTGATTTGCAAGATTCATTAATTGTGAAAAATAGTTTCAAAAGCATTGTTGATGGAAGTGAGTTTTCACTTGATATAAATAGAGATTCTGGCGATAAAGCTTATGAAATGATTGGGAAGAAAGACACTTATTATAATCTAGTTTATGATATGATTATACACAGCAGTAATCTAGCAACTAATATTGTTATTGAGCAACTCAGTGCCCAAAATGTTATGAAAACCATGGACGAGCTGGGTGCAAAAACAATAAAAGTTTTGCGCGGAGTTGAAGATATGAAAGCTTTTGATGCTGGCTTGAACAACGAAACAAGTGCTAATGATTTGATGATTTTATTTGAAAAAATTGCAGAGGGAAAGGCTGTAAATCCAAAAGCTGATTCAATTATGATTGAAATACTTTTGAACCAAAAACACAATAGTATTATTCCAGCAAAATTACCTAGCGAAGTAAAAGTTGCTCACAAAACTGGTTCAATTACTGGAGTACTTCACGATTCTGGAATTGTCATTCTTCCAGATGGCAGAAAATATGTGCTGGTTATATTATCTAAAAATATTACTAGTGCGCCTCAAACTGCAGAAATGATGTCCGAAGTTTCCAAAATTATTTATGATTATGTGAATAATTTATAATTAAAAAAGAATTAAAATAGTGTTTCTGCAAAAAAAGCATTCACTGCGAAGCGACTATTTTGTAAACCTAATTTAAACCTACTTTACAAAAAACCTCCGAGGTTTCCAAAACCTCTTAGGTTTGACACTATTTGAGTAACATTAGTTTCTTTGTCTGAACAAACGATCCACTTTCCAATTTATAAAAATATACGCCACTTGATAAATTAGATGCATCAAAATTGACAGAATAATTCCCAGCAATTTGGTCCTCATTTACCAAAGTTGCTACCTCGTTTCCAAGAATATCAAACACAATAAGCTTCACGTTTGTTATTTCACTTTTCACATTATTTGGAATTGAATATTTAATTGTAGTACTTGGGTTAAAAGGATTTGGATAATTTTGTAATAGTTCAAAGTTATTTGGAATTTCGGATTTTAATTCCTTTACATCAACAGTTAACATGTTTGTGTAATAATTAAAAGTCCCTCCATAATTTCCAAGAATAATATCCAAATCGCCATCATTATCTAAATCTGCCAATGCTGGGGTAGCATTTTGTCCTACAGAAATTCCCTCAATTACAGAGTTATTTAATGTGAAATTGTTATCATTATTTTCATAATAATTCATTTCACTCCAGATATTCCCCAAAAATAAGTCATAATCGCCATCACTATCGTAATCAACTGGATAAGGAACGCAATTGCTTTCGCCATTTAAAGAGCCAAAAAATCCATCAATTTTTGTCCACGCAGCAGAATCTTGAGTGCCAGAATTTTCTAAATATGCAAGATCTCCATTTTCATTAGCTACTATTAAATCAAGGTCATTGTCAAAATCAAAATCTATTAATCTTGGCACTGACCATCCGCCAAAATTAAATTCGTTTAGTAAATTGGGAATTGTTGGATAAGATGTACCAGATTTTTTATGAGCATAAATATTTCCGCTTAAATCACCAATAATAAGTTCTGGAATTCCATCATTGTCAATATCGCCCACTGTTACGGAAGAATAAATTGAGTGATCGATACTTGAAAATATTGAGGATTTTTCTAGCCAAGCTGGTGATGATTTATTCCCAGTATTTTCAAAATATTTAATTTCGCCCATTTGGCTTCCACTTATCAAATCGAAATCTCCATCACTATCAAAATCGAAAAGCACTGGTGAACTTGCACCGCCAATATCAATAGTACCACCAAAAAGTGTTGTGTTTTCTGCCCAAATTGGAGCGGCATTTGTTCCAGTATTTTTGTAAAATTTAATTGGACCAGAAGCGGTTCCGTAAAGCAAATCAATTCGTCCATCGCCAGTTAAATCAACAAGGGCAGGGGAATTCCAATAAGTATCTGTTCCAACATTTTGGAATAATGAGCTTTTATTTGTCCAAACAAAATTGGATGAATCACCAGTATTTTGGTAAAAATCAAATCCATGACCATCTTTGCCAATTAACAAATCGGTGAGTTTGTCCCCATCCAAATCAAATAAAACTGGATAAGCAAACAAACCAACATCAAACCAAACTGAAGAATTTGCTTCTAAAAATTGTGGTGTAGTTGAGTCTCCAGTATTTGGGATGTATTTTACTCTTCCATCCTCGCTCAATCCAAAAACCAAATCGAAATCTCCATCGCCATCAAGATCGCCCAATGCTGGAGAAGGATTTTCACCAGCTACAACATTTGCAAACACGTTTTCAATTTCAACAAAATAACCATCAGTGTTATTGCCAGTGTTTTGATAATAATGTAAACCAGTGTAACCGCCAGAAACAAAATCTAAATCGCCATCATTATCCATATCAGCACAAACTCCCATTTCGGCATCAAGGTCTCTAACTTCTTGAAAAACGAACGGATCGGCTTCAAATTTTGCGTTGTATTTATTTCCAATATTCTTAAAGTAAATTGGATTTTGCTCAATGCTGCCCAAAATCATTTCAAAATCGCCATCAACATCCAAATCATAAAATCGTGGCTGCGAAAATGAGAACGAGGGAACTCCACTTGGATTAAAAATCGAGCTTTCTTCGACCCAAGGTTGTGAAAAAATACTTGTCAAAGGCAGTAAACATATGATTAGTAAGTATTTAATTGATTTTTGCATTTTTGTATTCTCATAAATAAGTGAAATAGCAATTGACAAAATACTTAAAAACATTCAATAATTTGAAGAATTTTATTGGTATAAGTTAGGGTTAAAACTATGCACTTAATTGCATCTCGACTTAGCGTATAAAAATGTCATAATAAATAGCAAACGACAAAAGATAAATTTCAAATAAATAGCAAAAACGAATAACCAAAACTCAAACTCATTATTTTTGAATAAATCATGCAAAAAAGAAAAAATTTGGATATTAGACATTGAAGTTTGGATATTATTTGGTTTTTGTGGTTTATCGTTTGGTCGTTCAAAACGAATTTTGTACGTCACCAAGACTGTGTAAATACAGTCCACAGTGGTTTATTTAAAATGCTGATTATTGTATTTAATCAGGTGGTAAATATTTCCCCATATCTCTAACCGCATTTCTTGAAGCTCTATCAACAAGAGTAAATATTTGGTCAATTTCATCTTTTTGAGATGAAGATTTATGCCCATTTACTTGAACAAATTCACAATTAAAAGTATCAATTAAATTGAAAAAATCTTTGTAAAGTAAATGATTTTTGATGAGTTTGTTTTTTTTTGAGCTATAATTATTTTTCTCAAGTTTATCACGTCTTTTTGGCAGTCCAATTATGTTTTGTGAATCCGTGTAAATTATAATTTTTCCATCAATTTTAGGAAGATTGGAAAGAGCCCAAAGTAAAGTTTGTATTTCTAATTTGGTGGATGAAGTTTCCTCAAAACGTTTAAGTTGTACTTGCGATTTTAACTTATCAAAATCAAAAATTTCAGTTGAAACAAAAAGAATTGCACCGAAACCAATTTTTAATTTAGTATTAACACTTCCATCGGTAAATAGTTTTAATTCTGTCATTCAATTAAAATATTTTTAACACGACCAACTTCGCCCGATTCTAACATGACTTTTATTCCATGTGGATGATTTGGAGATTTTGTAAGAATGCGTTGTACAACTCCCTCTGTTAATTCACCAGTTCTTTGATGATGTTTTAATACTATTTCTACATCTTGCCCAATTTGAACATCTTTTCTAATTCTTCCATCTAGTTCTGTATTAATCATTTATATTCCTAGTATTCACCTAAAGGTTTATCAAAATCAGTATCCAGATAAAGATTTTCAACTTTTTTTCTTGCCCAAGGAGTTTTCCTTAAAAATTTTAAGCAAGAATTTATGGAAGGATTACTATTAAAACACCTAATTTCAATTAATAATCCCAATTCTTCCCAGCCGTAATATTCGACCAGTTTAATTAGTATTTGCATCAGTGTTAAACCGTGCAATGGGTCGCTTGATTTATGTTCACTCATAATTTATACTCAATATTTCATTCTAAATAATTTTATTTCTATATACCTAAAATAATATTTGCTTTATAGCAATCAAATGTAATAATATTAAATCTTGCAGAAAGTACTTCTGCATTCCTTGTCTAAAATTCATTATTCCAAGTTTTTGGTGTTTTTGTAAGGGAATTATTAGCCGCCAATGCGCGAATAAAAAGTTAAATGAGTGCCCGCATATGTAACTAAAATAAAAATTGATGGTAGAAAAAAATAATTTTGACTGTTTTTCTTAAAAAAGCTAATGATTATTCCATTTATCTTATCCTTTTTGATTCCTTTTAAGAAAACAAATAAACCGACAGTCATTAAAAATAATATTGATTCGTTATATTAATTTTTAGTATTGTGAATTGCAAAGTTCTCGAATCAGCGATTCGAGCTACAATGTAGTGCGATTCGCTGAATCGCAAACCAAACAAAGACAAATAAATTTTAAAATAACTTCTTTACTCTTCCCTACAATAACAACACAGTTCTTTCAAATATCAATTCAACTTTTATTTAAGTAATTTTGGGTCGGAAAATTTATTTATTGCGGTGTAATAATAGGAAATTAATAATGTACGATTATCAGAAAACAAACGAATACTTTGCTCAAGTTCCTGGAATGATGGAAGAAATTTGTGAAGCCGAACTTATTGAATTAGGTGCTAAGAATACAAAAGTTGCTTATCGTGGAGTTTCTTTCAACGCAGATCCTGCAGTTTTATATAAAATAAATTACACTTCTCGTTTAACTTCTCGTGTTTTGGCTCCGCTAATTTCATTTCGCTGCAACGATACAAAATTATTAAGAGAAAATGCTTTACAAATTAAATGGGATAATTTTTTTGCAGTAGATCAATCCTTTGCAATTACTGCTTCGGTTTCAAATAGCCGAATAACCAACTCCTTAGCAGCTTCTCAGTATTTTAAGGATGGAATTGTTGATTATTTCCGAAAAGTCAGCAATGGCAAACGTCCCGATGTTAAACTTGATAATCCAGATATTCGGTTTAATCTCCACATTGATCAAAACGTTGCAACAATTAGTTTGGATACTTCTGGTCAATCGCTACACAAAAGGGGATACCGACTTTCATCAGGCGATGCTCCAATGCAGGAAACTTTAGCAGCAGCTTTAATTAAAATAAGCAATTGGAATGGCGAAAAACCTTTGTGGGATTGCATGTGCGGTTCTGGGACAATTCTTGCCGAAGCACTTATGCACTATTGCAGAATTCCTGCACAAACTTTGCGGAAGAATTTTGGATTTTTTTACTTGCCCGATTTCAATAAAAATATTTGGAATAAAGTTAAAAATGATTGCGATAAAAATATTCGTCCTTTGCCAAAAGGATTAATAATTGGAAGTGACATGTCGGATATTGTATTGAAAATGGCTGAAAATAATTTATCACCTCTTCCATATTCTGATAATATTGAGTTAACTTGTCAAAAATTTCAGCAAGTAGAAAAGTTTGAAAATGGAGTTTTGGTTACAAACCCTCCATACGGAATTCGTCTTGGCACTAACGAAGGTGCAAAATTGCTTTTTAAAGAACTTGGTGATTTTATTAAACAAAAATGTAATGGTACATCTGCGTTTATCTATTCCGGAGATCCATCTTTGCGTAAATCAATTGGATTAAAAACCACAAGAAGAATTCCACTTGTAAACGGAAAACTTGAGGGAGTTCTTTTCCAAATTGATAGTTACGACGGAAGCAAAAAGAAATATTACAATGACTTTAAAAATGAAGAATTCAAATAGAGAAATTAGTAAAAATATTTTTTGAGTTATAATTTTTTGCTGTTAAATTAAAAATATAATTTATTAATTCTTCATAAATGTTTGTGAATAATAAATGAGTCTACTATAAAAAGGTTCTATTGAATAATGTCATTGCGAGCGGAGCGAAGCAATCTGCCGAATTTAGCGCAAAATCAAAAGATTGCTTCGTCACTGTTATGTTAAAAAGCAACAAAAATATCGATATGCAAAATTAATATTTTACTAAAGCATAAAATTACTCATTATTATAAAACTCAAAGTT
>Ga0180007_10001303_pt1 | contig 34863 bp, 35 predicted proteins | sample MM_PC_MetaG_FD_121122 | JGI IMG/M metagenome (GOLD analysis project Ga0180007, IMG submission 121122) | Groundwater microbial communities from the Aspo Hard Rock Laboratory (HRL) deep subsurface site, Sweden - MM_PC_MetaG | ecosystem: Environmental > Aquatic > Deep subsurface > Groundwater... | reverse complement strand
GTTTATTTTTATAAACCAACCCATGATAACCCGACATAAAAAATGACATTTTATAACTACTTGAGTATAATTATCGAAAATGAAAAAATCTAAAAAAATAAAATCCGCAGGTGAGAATGCCGTTTACGCTCCCCCCAATCTTTTTAACAACATTTATATCGCAATAATAATTCTTATTGCCTGTTCTACCGCGCTTGCAATGATGCCTCAAGCTTTTAATTATGTTCTGATTAAACTTGCGATTGCACAATTTTTATTAATCATAATTTTTATCATATGGCTTTACAATACTCTTAAAGAAGGAGAAATTTTAATATACAAAGACCCGTCTTTTATTGCCCTGTTGTTTTTAACCGCATGGTTAATCTTGAATCTTTTAACTTCCAGTTTTATGTATGCAAGTATAAGAGAATTCAGTCGGCTTTTGACTTGTTTTTTTCTATATTTTGTTGTTGTAAATCTGATAAATAGACGAAAAGATTTAATCGGCGTAGTGGCCTGTATAATTGTAGTTTTTGCCGGGCTTTCTTTACACGGACTATTTGACCATTTTCATAATAAAAATCCTGTAATAATTTCCACATTCGGAAATCCAAACTTTTTTTCCGCATATTTGGTTACGATTTTGCCGGTTGTGATCTTATTGGGAATATATAATTTTTTCCGCAAAAACTTTTTCATTTCATCTTTATTGCTTATATTAACAATTATTGGGATTTACCTTGTGTATATCTTGGACTCACAAGGTGCCTGGTTAGCATTGACAGTTTCCGTACTTTTCTTGCTAATTTTATTTAGAAGACAGATTTTTAAACCCAAATGGCGAACTCCAATCCTTACCGTAGTTCTTGCTTTATGCCTACTTGGAAGCCTGTGGTCAGTCCAGAAACTACCGCAAATTAAAACACATCTTGAAAAGGAAATAGCAACAGGTACGGTGGGAATAAGGGTTAATATCTGGCATGGCACTTTAAAGATGATGCTCGCCCGGCCGTTTTTGGGCTGGGGAATGGGAACTTTTATTATTGTATATCCGCAGTTTCGTATTCCTGAATATTTTTTAAATCCGCATTCTGTAAATGCAACTGATCACGCTCATAATGAAATTTTGGAGTTTGCAAGTGAAATAGGGCTCATAGGGCTTGGTCTTTTTCTATGGTTTTTAGTAATAATTTTCGCTAGAGCAGTGAGAACTTTTAACAGACAATCTTTAAACTTATTAAATATTATTCATGCAGGTTTAATTGCAGGGGCAATAGCGTTGTTTGTCCATAATCTTACATGTGTAAATTTGCGTCTTGAGGCTTCTGCTATTTATTTTTATCTTTTTCTCGGATTAATTTCCGCAGTATGTAAACTGTACGAGGACGCTTTGAAAGATAAATATCCTCAAAATGAAGAAAATTATTTCCATAAGAAATTTTTCACAAACACAATTCTCTTATGGCTTATAATTCCCCTGGCTATATTACTCGGACTTATTTACACAAACGGAACAATCAAGTTAATAAAGTCTTCTGTCTACCTTAAAACTGCTATGGTGTTAAGAGAACAAAACAAATGGAACGAAGCTATCGAGCAATATAATAAGGCGATTTATTGGGATAACTATAGTTTAAAAGCATATTATCGTCTTGCTTTTGCATACGCTGCAATAAATAAAATGGATGAGGCATTGTACACTTATTTAAAACTGGGTGAACTTGCACCCGATTATGCAGATATACATTACAATTTGGGCTCTATTTATTTAAGGATGGGGAAATGGGAAGATGCGAAAAAAAGACTGAAAAGAGCTATAGAATTAAATTCTTATGAATCTAAAATATATTGCAATTTGGCAGCGGTATATATGCAATTAGGAGAATTGGAGAATGCTTTTGCTCAATATACTCTGGCTATTCTTATTCAAGAACAAAAAAAGAAAATTGATCCAAATCTCGCGGATTTTGGAGGCGGATATGTAGGATTAGGGGAGATTTACTATTCTAAAAACCAATGGAAAGAAGCATCTGTTAATTATCAAAGAGCAATGCAATTGGGAGAGAAAAATGTTAAAATTCTAACCAAACTTGGAAATTGTTATTTTAATATGCAGGATTTTAAGAAAGCAAAACAAATATATGAAGAAGTGCTTAAACAAGACCCATCGTTAACTCAAATCGAGGAATTTGTGAAACGATTGGATAAAATTATTGAATTGGGTGAAAATGGCAAACAATAACGAAGACAGCTCATTTGGCCGCGGAATTCAGAAAGCGGGAGAAGTAATAATATTATTGCTTCGAACCCTATATTTCTCTACGCTTGCTCATCGCAATTCCAAACGAATAATTCAACAGATAGCCGAAATAGGTGTAGATTCAGTGCCTATGGTATCTCTTATGGCAATCTTTACAGGAATGGTTATGGGACTGCAAGCAGGTCATGAATTATTAAAATTCCAAGCACAAGAATTTTTGGGTGTCGGAGTTGCAGCTACTTTGGTTAGGGAACTTGGGCCGGTTCTTACAGGTCTTATCGTGGCAGGTAGAGCAGGCGCCGCAATGACAGCGGAAATAGGAACGATGCAAGTTTCAGAAGAAGTGGATGCGCTTCGCTCAATGGCTATTGACCCGATACAATACTTAATTATGCCGCGTTTTGTTGCCGCTATAATAGTCATGCCTTTGCTTACTATTTTAACCGATGTTTTAGGTATAAGTGGAGGTTTTTTAATCGGCAGAGCTCAACTAAACATAAAATTATACGACTATATACGGCACATGATAGATTTTGTTACGTTAAAAGATTTTGCAAACGGTATCGTAAAATCGATAGTTTTCGGCGGAATAATCGCGACTATGGCTTGTTATCACGGACTTAAAACCGAAGGCGGAGCAAGAGGTGTGGGCAAAGCCACTACCTTATCAGTTGTAGATTCCTTTTTGCTTATACTGGTTTCGGATTATTTTATAACCCATATTCTTTATTAAGAGTAGTATACAAAAAAAGATCAATAATTGAATAAGAGCATGGAAGAAGAAATTACTATTAGAATAAAAAATTTGACTAAAAGTTTTAACGGTAATAAAGTTTTGGATGGGTTGGACATTGATATTAAAAAAGGGGAAACACTCGGAATATTGGGGAAAAGCGGAAGCGGAAAATCCGTTTTTTTGAAACATCTAATTGGGCTTATGAAGCCTGACAGCGGCCAAATATATATCGGAGCAATTGATATAGCTCCTCTTGCCGAAGAAGAAATAAGCGTAATTCGCAGAATGCTTTTTGGAATGTTATTTCAATCGGGAGCCTTGCTGGATTCTTTGACTGTGGCTGAAAATGTGGCTTTACCGCTAAGAGAAGGGACAAATCTGGCGGAGGATAAGATAGATAAAAAAGTTAAAGAAAAACTTGAACTTGTGGGTTTAAAAGATATAGAAGAACAGATGCCGGATTCTTTGTCAGGAGGTATGAGAAGAAGAGTAGGACTTGCTCGAGCGCTCGTAATGGAACCGGAAATAATTCTTTACGATGAACCTACAAGTGGGCTTGACCCGATTATCGCAAATTCTATTAACCAAATGATTTTAGAGGTGAAAAAATTAACAGGCGCTACTTCTATAGTTGTTACTCATGACCTTAATTGTATAAACATAATAGCAGATAGGGTGGGGCTGTTATATGACGGCAAGATTTTAGCAATAGACGAAAAAGAAAAATTTATGAAGAGTGAAAATCCTTATGTTCAACAGTTTATTCATGGTAGAATTGAAGGTCCAATTAAAATTAGATAATTAAAGGAATAGAAAATGCCAAAATTATCGCGAGAGAAAAGAGTTGGAATCTTTTTTATAATCACCATTTTCCTTACAATCGTAGTAATTTTCCTGTTCGGTAAAATTCGTCCGTTTAGAAGAGGATATACTTTTATAACTAGTTTTAATCATGTTGCAGGATTAAAATCCGGAGACGATGTAAGACTGGCAGGATTAAAAGTCGGAGAAGTTTCATCTCTAGAAGAAACAGAAGAGAAAATATTGGTTAAACTCTGGATTCAGGAAAGAACAAAAATAACTAGAGATTCAAGAATTACTATTGCTCAAGTTTCTGTGATGGGAGGTAAATATGTTGCTATTTCGCCAGGCAGAACTAAAGCCAAACCAATTTTACCCGAAGAAACCGTAAGAGGATATGACCCACCGGTATTTGAAGATATAGTATCTCAGTTCGGAGAAACATGGGACGAACTTAAGGATGTGCTAATTAATTTAAGCGGTTCTATTTTGAAAACATCCGACGAGACCCGTCAAATTTTACAAGAGAATAGAGAATCGGTGCAAAAGCTTATTATTTCGCTTAACCAAATTGCAGATAACCTAAATAATATAGTGGCGGATGTGGAAAATGGCGAAGGAACTATAGGAAAATTAGTCAAAGAAGAAGAACTTTATGAAGAAACGCTACAGACGGTTAAACAATTACAAGAAACTTTAAAAGATGCAAGAGTAACAATTAAAGATATTAAACCTCATCTAAAGGCTACTATGGAAAACATGGAATCAATCACCGATAAGTTGGAAAAGGGCGAAGGAACTCTAGGTAAATTGATTACTTCTGACGAGTTATACGAAAAAGGAAAAAGTGTAATAGATTCGACAGAAAAAATATCCGGCAGAGCCAGTGAAATGATGGATGCATACGGAGAATTTAAAGCAGTTTTGGGATATCAAGGAGATTACATTACAAACGAGAAGGGAACAAGACATGAGGGGTTTTTGAGAATAGAGCCGTCTTCTTCAAGTTATTATCTTTTAGGTATATCAAAAGAACCTTGGGAACAGTCCGCGAAAGCAACGGTTCAAATAGCCCGAAGATTCAAGGATGACAGCATTACCTTAAGAAGCGGAATAATTGAAGCTTCGCTAGGAGCCGGAATAGATTATATGTTCCTCAATAATAAGACCGCAATTACGTTGGAAGGGTTTGTAGATCAACGGGATGAGAAACCGTATTGTCGAATGTTTTTAAATCAAAAAATATGGAAAAATTATTACCTGACTTTAGGCGCGGCGGACTTTACGGATGATATTACTTTTACTGCGGGATTGAGAATTGAATACGATGTTTTAGGCGCAAAATAAGTGCGAAAATTATGCTTCTTGGAATTCTATCGGACTCTCACGACAATATACCTTATTTGAATAAGGCTATAGAAATATTCAATCAAAGACAAGTTGGTCATGTTCTACACGCGGGAGATTTTGTCTCTGCATTTACATCAAAACCTTTTAGCAATCTTAAATGTAAATTTACAGGAGTTTTCGGAAATAATGACGGTGATAAATTACTACTAGAAGACGGATTTAAAAACATCGGCGAAATATATGATGATGTTTACGAAGATACAATAGACAATAAGAGAATAATATTGTTTCACAGGGAAACCTTGGTGGAAAAACTTGCCGGAAGCGGAAAATACGATATTATAATTTACGGACATACGCATAAGATTGATTTAAAAGAAGGTCCTCCCTTGATTATTAATCCCGGAGAATGCGGAGGATGGATTACAGGAAACTCGACAATTGCTATTCTTGATACGGAAAAAATGAAAGCTGAAATAATTAGGTTGGAATAAATAAGGATAAAATTTATGCAGCAGAATATATTGATAATAGAAGACGATAAAAATACGAAAGAAGGATTAAAGAAATTTCTGGAAGAAGAAAAATATAAAGTTATAGCTTTTTCCAGCGGGAAAGAAGCTATTGATTATTTAAAGGAGAATAAGATAGGTATTATTTTATCTGACATGAAAATGCCCGGTATAAGCGGGATAGAAGTTCTTAAAAAAACTCAAAAAATTTCTCCTTCAACGTTTGTGATAATTTTAACCGCTTACGGAACGGTCGGCAATGCCGTAGAAGCTATGAAATTAGGGGCATACGATTATCTTACTAAACCTGTGAATTTGGATAAGTTATCAATAGTAATACAAAGAGCGCTTTCTTATAGAAAACTCAAAGAAGATTATGAGTTATTGAAGAAAGGAATCAATGAACGTTATTCTTTTGAAAATATTATCGGGCAATCAAAAAAAATGAAACAAGTTTTTGATAAGATTTCACAAGTAGCGCCTACGAAAGCTACGGTTATAATTCAGGGTGAATCAGGCACAGGTAAAGAACTTATTGCAAAAGCTATTCATCAAAAAAGCGACCGCAAAGATAAAAATTTCATTGCAGTTCAGTGTTCTGCTCTTTCAAAAGGAGTTATGGAATCGGAGTTGTTTGGCCATGAAAAAGGAGCTTTCACCGGCGCAATAGGCTCAAATCAAGGCAGATTTGAGCTATCAAACGGAGGCACTCTTTTCTTGGATGAAATAAGCGAAATATCTCCTTCGGTTCAGGTTAAATTGTTAAGAGTCTTGGAAGAAAGACAATTCGAAAGAGTAGGCGGAACCAAAACAATAAAAGTGGATACAAGAATTATTGCGGCGACCAATCAAGATTTAGAGAAACTGATTAAGGAGAATAAATTTCGGGAAGACCTTTATTGGAGGCTAAATGTGGTAAAAATTGAGGTTCCCCCATTAAGAGAGAGAAGAGAAGATATTCCTATACTAATTCATTCGTTTATAAAAGAATCAAGCAAAGCAAACAAAAAAAGAATAAAAGGGATATCGTCCAAAGCGCTTATCCTTTTGCAAAACCATAATTGGCGTGGCAATGTAAGAGAGTTGAAAAATACTATTGAGTCTATCGTGGTCCTTTCCAATAAGGAAATAATAGGAGTTAAAGAAGTCTCTTCCTATGTGAAAGAGCCTCGTATTGAAGAGACTATAAACATAAAAGGACCAATGCGCCTTGATGAAATAGAGAAAATTGCTATAAATCATACTTTGAAAAAAGCCGGAGGCAATCAATCTGAAGCGGCTAAAATACTGGGAATAAGCAGAAAAACCCTTCGCAGAAAACTATCGAATTAAAACAATTATGTGGGTCAAAAAGTCCCCATTTGTCCGCAAAATCGCAAAAACTGTATCAAATAGTCCCAAAATAATAGTTTATAGTTGATAGTTTATGGTTGATGAAAGTAATAAAAATAACCCCTTTTACAATAACTTGTTTTTAAAACGTGGCTAAGTATATTGGTTTTATCTATAAACTATAGACTATAGGCTATCTACTTTTCTCTCAATGGCATAAACTTTGCGTAGTATGTAACAGTGACAATAGTATGAAAATATTTAAAAGGAGGATACATTAATGTCAAAAGTAATCGGAATAGACCTTGGGACAACGAATTCTTGTATGGCAGTTATGGAAGGCGGAAAACCAACAGTAATCTCAAACATTGAAGGCGGAAGAACTACTTCTTCTGTAGTAGCAATTACAAAATCAGGAGAAAGACTTGTGGGCCCTGCAGCAAAAAGACAGGCAATTATAAATCCCCAAAATACTGTTACATCTATAAAAAGATTTATGGGAAGAAAATATGCCGAAGTGCCCAAAGAGATTGATATTGTAGGATATAAAGTAGAAAAAGATTCAGAAGGAAATGCTGTAGCGGTTATGGGCGATAAAAAATATAAACCCGCAGAAATTTCTGCCATGATACTACAAAAACTTAAGCAGGATGCAGAAAGTTATCTTGGTGAAAAAGTTACTCAAGCAGTTATAACTGTGCCGGCTTATTTTAACGATTCTCAAAGACAGGCGACAAAAGATGCCGGAAAAATTGCAGGATTGGAAGTTTTGAGAATAATAAACGAACCTACTGCGGCTTCTTTGGCTTATGGATTAGATAAAAAGAAATCCGAAACCATAGTAGTATATGACCTTGGCGGAGGAACTTTTGATGTATCTATTCTTGAAATAGGCGAAGGCGTATTTGAAGTAAAATCGACAAACGGTGACACACATTTGGGCGGAGATAATTTCGACCAGAAGATTATGGATTGGTTAGCTGACGAGTTTAAAAAAGATAATGCCATAGACCTGCGTAAAGACCCGATGGCATTGCAAAGATTGAAAGAAGCGGCGGAGAAAGCCAAGTGTGAATTGTCCACTTCTTTAGAAACAGAAATAAATCTGCCATTTATTACTGCAGATTCTTCAGGACCAAAACATTTAAGTATTAAACTAACACGCTCGCAACTTGAGAAATTAGTAGATGAGCTCATAGAAAAAACAATTGCTCCATGCAAACGAGCGCTTTCAGATGCCAAATTAAAACCTGAAAATATTAATGAGGTTATTCTCGTAGGCGGACAAACGAGGATGCCGAAAGTTCAGGAAGTGGTTAAAAATCTATTCAAAAAAGAGCCTCATAAAGGTGTGAACCCAGATGAAGTTGTAGCCATTGGAGCGGCTATTCAAGCAGGCGTTTTAAAAGGAGAAGTTAAAGATATACTCTTATTGGATGTAACGCCTTTGACTTTTGGAATAGAGACTTTTGGCGGCATAAGAACTATGCTAATACCAAGAAATACAACTATACCTACAAAAAAAAGCGAAATTTTTACTACAGCAGCAGATAGCCAAACTTCTGTGGAAGTTCATGTTCTCCAAGGCGAAAGAGAAATGGCTGCCGACAATAAAACTATCGGAAGGTTCCAACTTATGGGGATACCTCCTGCACCAAGAGGAGTACCGCAGATAGAAGTAACTTTTGATATAGATGCAAATGGTATATTGAATGTTTCTGCCAAAGATAGAGCCACTGGCAAAGAGCAAAGCATAAAAATTCAAGCTTCAGGCGGACTTTCTGAAGAAGAAAAGGAAAGACTTGTATCTGAAGCAGAACAACATTCTGAGGAAGATAAAAAGAAGAAAGAAAAAGCTGAAGCTAAAAATAAAGCTGACACAATTGTTTATCAATCTGAAAAGATGTTGAAAGATAATAAGGATAAAATAAAACCTGACCAACAGAAAAAATTGGAAGGGGCCATCAAACAGGTAAAAGATGTTATCGCTAAAGATGATGCAGATGAAATTAACAAAGCCACGGAAAACCTAAATCAAACCTGGCATGCTATTTCATCCGAACTTTACAAACAAACTACGGCTCAAGCTCAAGGCAAAGCCGAAAATTCTGCAGGACAGGAAGCTAAACAGTCCAAACAAAGCGGCAATTCTAAAAATAGTGCAGAAGATGTAGTTGATGCAGATTATAAGGTTGAAGACGAAAAATAAAAAATATTACAGAGATAATAATGAATAAAACACGCCACGAAAGTAAAACTAGGAAAGAGCTAATAAACTTAGAACGCAAGAAAGACGAACAAATATCAGCTCTGATGAAAGAAAAAGAAGAATATATAGATAAGTGGAAAAGAGTACTTGCCGAACTTGAAAATTATCGCAAGAGAAATGAAAAACAAAGGGATGAAATAAAGAAATTTGCTCTTGAGAATGTTCTTTATCAGTTGTTAAGTGTAAAGGACAATTTCGATAGAGCGCTTGCTCATATAAGCACTTCTGATTCGGATAATGCTGTTAGGCAAGGCGTAGAAATGATATACAAAGAATTTAAAAATCTATTAACTCAACAGGGGGTTAAATCTATTAAGGCTTTAGGTAAAGAGTATGATCCTAAGCTTCACGAAGCATTAGAAATGATTCATGAGGAAAAAAAGGGAAACTGGAATAAATATATAGTTGTTGAAGAAGTGTTACCCGGATATACATTGCATGATAGGCTCTTACGCCCTGCCAAGGTCAAAGTTGCCGAAAAAAAAGAAGAACCAAAAACAATTAAGGGAGAAGAAAATGAGAAATAAATTTTTTACAATGAGTGTTTTGTTAAGTTTGATGATTCTTTTTTCTTCTGTTGCTATTGTTAAAGCGGAGGATTTAGATTCTCTTCGTCAACTTTCCAATGCTTTTGCATCAATAAGCGAACAGGTCAATCCCTCTGTAGTAAGTGTAATATCCACTATAAAAGTTAAAGTTTCACAACCTGGATCCTCGCCTTTCGAAGATCCATCTTTTGACGAATTTAGAAGATTTTTTGGACCCGACTTTTTTCCCAGAGGTAATTCACCGCAAGAGAAAGAATATGAACAATCGGGTATGGGAAGCGGAGTTATTCTAACAAGCGATGGGTATATTCTTACAAATAATCATGTAGTGGCCTACAACAACAAAGTTGCAGACAAGATTAAAGTGATTCTTTCCAATGGCAAAGAATTCGATGCCGAGATAAAGGGAAGAGACCCGGAAACAGATATTGCAGTAATTAAAATAAATACAGATAACTTACCGGCGGCAAATCTTGGTGATTCAGACAAGGCAAAAGTAGGAGAATGGGTTCTTGCTGTAGGCAATCCTTTTGGTCTGCAACATACGGTTACAGCCGGTATAATATCAGCTATCGGCAGAACTAATATGGGAGTTACTCAATATGAAGATTTTATTCAAACCGATGCCGCAATCAATCCCGGCAACAGCGGCGGGCCACTTGTAAATCTTGACGGGAAAGTTATCGGAATAAACACATTTATCTTTTCCAGAAGCGGGGGATATATGGGCGCAGGTTTTGCAATTCCGATAAACGTCGCACAAAACGTAATGGAACAGTTAATTGACAAAGGTAAAATTACCAGAGGATGGCTTGGAGTAACTATTCAAGACCTGAACGAAGAACTTGCCGAATCCCTACAATTAAAGCAGACAAAAGGAGTTGTTGTCAGGCAGGTTCAAGTTGATTCTCCTGCAGATAAAGCCGGAGTCAATAGTAATGACATAATATTAAAAATAGATGGGAAATCCATGGAAAATACTAAACAATTAATGAACATTGTAGCAGGACTTGTTCCCGATACTGAAATAAAAGTCGTTATTTTAAGAGATGGGAAAGAGATTTCAAAAAAGGTAAAAATTGCAGAGAAAAAATCGCTTCAAGAAGTTGCGGAAAAAACAGGTTCTGATCAATCTCAAGAAACATTGGGAATTGAAGTAAAAGAACTGAATAAAGAATTAACGGAAAAGTATAAACTTAAAAGCAAGCAAGGATTAGTTGTTATTAAAGTTAATCCTGATTCTTTAGCTGAACGCGCAGAGCTTAGAGAAGGAGATTTAATTGTAAAAATAAACAAATATGATATTAAGAATATAGAGGATTACAATAAAGCTGTGGAAAATATTTCTGATAAAAAAAGTATTGAATTTACTTGTATAAGACAGGATAGGGGATATCAGTGGAGGTTTACCACTCGATTGCAACTAAACTAATAGAGAAAAATTGTAAATTTCAAGAATACTGTTATAATCACGGTTTCAAATTGGATTAACTTCATATCAGGTTAGTAGAACATTTGATAAAAACCAAACAAACAAGGAGGTTTAAGTTATGCGTATCAAACCATTAAACGATAGGATACTTGTAAAAAGGCTTGAAGCTGAAGGAAAAACAAAAGGCGGAATTCTTCTGCCCGAAACAGCTAAAGAGAAACCAAAAGAAGGAGAAGTAATTGCGGTAGGTCCGGGTAAAATATTAGAAAGCGGGAAAAGACAATCGCTTGAATTGAAAAAAGGCGATAAGATAATTTTCGAATCTTATGCAGGAACAGAAATTAAAGTGGATGGTAAAGAATATCTTCTCATGAAAGAAGACGATGTTTTAGGAATAATAGAAAAATAGGACATGATTCGCGAATTAGGGGGAACCCTGAAATCTTGATGGAAAATAAATATAATCAAATAAAATTAAAAGGAGGAATCTAACAGATGGCTAAACAATTATGTTTTGATGAAGATGCTCGTAAAGCGATTTTACGCGGTGTAGATAAATTGGCTGAAGCAGTTAAGGTTACACTCGGCCCTAAAGGTAGAAATGTGGTTATTGAGAAAAAGTTTGGTTCTCCCGTAATTACAAAGGACGGAGTTACCGTTGCAAAAGAAATAGACCTTGAAGACCCATATGAAAATATGGGTGCTCAAATGCTAAAAGAAGTGGCTTCAAAAACTTCGGACATAGCTGGTGACGGAACAACAACCGCAACCGTTCTTGCGCAAGCAATATGCAGAGAAGGACTTAAGAATGTTGCTGCCGGTTCCAATCCAATGGCTTTAAAAAGAGGAATCGAACAAGCAGTGGCAATTGTAATAGATAAGCTAAAAAAGATAAGCAAAAATGTAAAAGAAAAACTTGAAATTTCTCAAGTGGGAACTATTGCTTCCAACAATGATAAAGCTATCGGTGACATCATCGGCGAAGCGATGGAAAAAGTTGGCAAAGACGGTGTTATTACCGTAGAAGAAGGACAGGGACTTGAAACAACGTTGGAAGTTGTGGAAGGAATGCAATTCGACAACGGCTATCAATCTCCTTATTTTGTGACCGATGCGGAAAATATGGAAACCGTTCTTGATGACCCGTATATTCTTCTTTGCGAAAAGAAAATTTCCAGTGCAAAAGATTTGATACCTCTTTTGGAAACCATAGCCAGAGAAGGAAAACCTCTTGCGATAATTTCCGAAGAAGTTGAATCCGAAGCACTTGCAACTTTGGTAGTTAACAAAATACGTGGAACCCTAAAATGCACAGCTACAAAAGCTCCCGGATTTGGTGATAGAAGAAAAGCTATGCTACAGGATATAGCGATTCTTACCGGTGGACAGGTTATATCCGAAGATATCGGCATGAAGCTTGAAAATGTAACTGTCGATATGCTTGGCAAAGCGAAGAGAATAAGAATGGACAAAGATAACACCACTATTATTCAAGGAGCTAGCGACAAAAAAGAAATAAAGGGAAGAATAGACCAAATAAAAACAGAAATAGAAAAAACCACATCCGATTATGACAAGGAAAATTTAAAGAAAAGACTTGCAAAACTGGCTGGTGGAGTTGCTCAAATCAATGTCGGAGCAGTTACGGAAACCGAGATGAAAGAGAAGAAGGCAAGAGTGGAAGATGCTCTACACGCCACACGCGCTGCCATAGAAGAAGGTATTGTCCCCGGTGGAGGAACAGCTCTTCTTAGATGTCTTTCGGTTTTAAACGAAAAAATTAAAACTATGACGGGAGAGGAAAAAATAGGCGCCGAAATAGTGCACAAAGCATTGACGGAACCGACAAGACAATTGGCTGAAAATGCCGGATTAGAAGGTTCAATCGTTGTTCAGAACATATTACGGGAAAAGGACGTAAACTATGGACTTAACATTGATACCGGCAAATATGAGGACCTTATCAAAGCAGGCGTAATTGATCCCACGAAAGTAACAAGGACCGCATTGCAAAACGCAGCGTCAATAGCTTCTTTGTTGATTACTACCGAAGCGTTGGTTGCCGAAATTCCTGAAAAAGAAGCTCCGGGTGGCGGAATGCCGGGAGGTATGGGCGGTATGGGTGGATACTAAAGCAACTATTGAATTAACTTAGGTAAGATATAATTTGTAACCCCGGCTCCTTTTTAGGAGCTGGGGTTTTTTTAAGCAATTTGAGCATAGCAATTTTATTTTGCTATAATCTAAGTATGGATTCCGAAAATAAGATTAATTCTTTAATTAAGAAGTATTCAACAGATTTTGATTATAAAATCCCGCGAATATCCATAATTCTTGCGGCAGGTCATGGGAAAAGAATTAAATCTTCCACTTCGAAAGTATTATACGAAATATGGGGTATTCCAAGCGTGAACAGAGTATTGGAATCTGCAGAGAAAGGTATTTCAAGTCCAAATCAGGTAATAGTTGTTGGTGTAAAGGCCAAAGAAGTGATAAAAGCGGTTGGTAGACGAAAAAATACGCAGTTTGTTTATCAGAGCCAACAAAATGGCACAGGAGACGCTGTAAAGACCGCTTTGGAAGTAATAAATAAGAATTTCAAAGGCGATATATATATATATCCTGCCGATGCAGGATTAATAACTGAAGAGATAATAAAAGATTTCAGAAAACAATTTGAAAATTCACAATGCGATATGATGGTCCTCACAGGGGAATATATTGGAGATCCGGTAAAAAATCATTACGGACGAATTATAAAAGAGAAACAAGATAGTGTTCTTGAGATAAAAGAATACAAAGATATCGTTGCGCTAAAAGATGCGTACAAAATTGTGCATAATGGCAAGGCATTGTCTTTTAGGAAAGAAAAACTTCTAAAAATAGAAGAATTCAATTCCGGTATTTATGCATTCAAAATTAAACCGTTCAGGAATCATATATCAGAACTAAAATCAAACAATATTCAAAAAGAATATTATCTGACCGACATGGTGAAAATTTTCAATAAATATAATCTTAAAACAGGTTCGCAGATGGTTGAAAATTCGAATTTTTTGATGGGATATAATGATAGAGCTACGCTTGAAAAAATGGAAAACATAGCCCGCCAGAGAGTATATGAACAATTAAAGGAAATCGTAATCTTTCGAGACCCTGAAGATTTTTTTATAGCCGAAGAAGTTGTAAGTTGTCTTTTGGAAATGGATAGAAAAGGTATTTTAGTGGATTTACAGATAGGAAAAGGCGCTTACTTGGGTAGGGGAGTAATTCTTGATAGAAATGTAACAATAGGTAAGAATTCTTATTTGGAAGGGGATATCAATATCCAAGAAGGCGTAAAAATCAAAGAAGGTGTAAAAATTATAGGCGATGATAAATATCCCGTAAAAATAGGCAAGAATGTAAATATAAAAGGCACAAGTTATATATTTGGATGCATTATAGATAGCAGTGTGTCTATTGAACATTGTATTCTTATAAAAAAACACATACAAAAGAAATTATCAAAGAGCGGGGAAATCAAAACACTGCGATATATTTTTCCCAAAGAAGAAGGTGTAGACTGTCTGAAGCAATTATAATACTGGATTCCAGATGCTCTCAATAAACTAAAAATGTCTGATTTAATTATCTCCCTTTCCGGCATAAGAGGAATAGTAGGCAAGTCTTTCACCCAGATTGAAGCATCCATAGCAACAAATCTTTTCTTTAAAATCTATCTTAAATCCAAAGAACAACCTCAAAAAATAATAATAGGTCAAGACATAAAGCCGACTGGCAAAACATTTCTTCAAACAGTTACCAATGTGCTTTATCAAAATAAAATAGAGAATATTATTAATCTGGGAATCACGACTCTGCCGATTATGCAGTGGGCCGTTAGATATTTTAAGGCAAGCGGGGGCATATTCATCACTGCAAGTCATAATCCCATTGAATATAACGGTATTAAATTCATATCTTCGTACCAAAATGGCGCCGGCATTTTGTCGACTTCTATGATGCAAAAAATCAAAGACGCATGGGAGCAAGAACCCAAAAACATTACCGCAGATATAAAAGAGCTTCCTTCGGAAACACTTTGCATAGATGAATACAACAGAGATGTCACAGGAAAGGTTGAAAAAATAATAGACCTTTGTTCGGGGAAAGTAGGCAAAGGTGAAGAGATTTTCTTGAAAATCAAAGAAAAACAACCCAAAATTGCTCTTGATGCCTGTTCTAAAGAAGGATTCAAAATCCCAAAAAGTTTTCTCATCTCTATTGGTATAGAAGAAGAAAACATTTATTCCATAAATATGAAAGAGCTTTCAGAATGCAAACGCAGATTAGAACCTTCTCCAGTCTATCTCACAGAACTCAATCAAACTGTTGAACAACATAACTTAGATATAGGATTTGCTTTTGACCCGGATCAGGACCGTCTGGTTATAATGCCTCTTTACAGCGAAGAATTAACGCCTATTTTATGTGCAAAATTTCTTTTGGAACTGCAGAAGCAATCAAACATAAAACACATAAAGAATATCGCTATAAATCTATCGACATCGTCATTATGGGAATATATGGCGGAAGAATATGGAATAGAAATAATCAGGACCAGGGTAGGGGAGATAAATGTTGTAGAAGCAATGCAAACACATAGCCTCTCATTAGGAGCAGAAGGAAATGGCGGTATTATTCTAAAAGATGTGAATGCGGGAAGGAACTCTACCGTTGCAATGGCATTAATACTAGCGTATATGATTTGGAGTAACCAATCAATACAAGAATTAGAGAGCCAGTTACCAAAATATTTTATGGTTAAAGATAAAATAGCAATCTCTATTCCGCAGGAAAAGATATCAAAATTTTTGAACGAAAAAATGAATACTTTTACCGAGCAAAATAAAAACGAAATAAAATCATTAGATACGCAGGACGGTTATAAAATTATATTTAAAGATAATTCTTGGATTCATATAAGAATGTCCAATACCGAACCGATAATTAGAATAATTGCAGAATCTGGAAATACACAGACTGCTAATTTACTTATCTCAAATTTCAAATCTATAATACTTATAAAAAAGTATAGCCAATGAAACGAGATGTAATTTTATTTACTATGATTTTTATTTTTATAACTTTGGGATGCGCAAAGACTACTGGAAATTCATCCATAGAAATTGAAATTAAAGAGGTTTTTGCTAAATTGATAGTTTCTGATATAGGCAACAGTTTATATTCAGGACAAATTAAATCTCAAGTAGGATTAGAAGAATTTGCCCGACAATATTCTTTAGATCTAGGAATAAAGAATGTAGACTTCAAACAAAAGATGCTAGTTTTTGGAATCACGGGCAATATCTCAGCTCGGGTTTCCCGTTTTATTAAATATAAAAATAGTAATTCATTCTATCTTGATTATTATGATACTGGGATTAGATATAAACTTATGATACCAAAAAAAGGGAAAAGATATTATTATCTTCAGATTTTTATTATTGATAGAATTGACGGGATTCTACATATTAGAGTGAAAAATTTAGAACAAGGGTTATCCAAGATTTATGAATAGAGTATCAGTTTAGTTGGCATATTTAATCTTTAATTTAACCCATCAATATAGCCATTCCTGCTAATCCGAAAGCATATCCCCACCCAAAACTGCTTATATGTCCATTATTGCTTAAAACAAAACCTGTAGCGGTTAAAACCACAAATATCGCCAATCGAATAAGTTTCCCCGATGTTAATTGCGGCACCATTGTCGATTTTTTCTGATGTATTTTTTTCATATAGCATCTCTCCTTTCAAATTGCAGTTTATCATAAGTTTTAGGATTTTTACCATATAAACTGTATTGCATAATTAAAGAAAGTAGGATATTATTCACCATAGTGATTAGATACAATTGTTTGTTTATCGTATTAGTTGCATCTTGGATAGTTGGCATAGTAGTTTATATTGCGCAAAAAAGAATAAACGAGGCAAAACAAAGAGAAAATTTCCTTGTCCTTTACTACGAATTTAAAAAATCCGATAAAACAAACATCTTAGTTGAAGACATTACTAAAACGCCACAAGAGCTTACAAAAGAATTTAAAAAACTACAAAAGAACTTAACGAAGTTTCTAATCAACAACGATTTGGATAAGGCAATATTGTTGGCGGATAAATATTCAGAAATTGTAAATGCCATTGCCAAGAAAAAAGAAAACAAATTAACCTCAAATCTGCAAACCGAAAATCTTACTTTAAATAAGCTTTTAAAACTTCATTGTTCCTTATTCCCTGAAAATTATGAACTTGCGGGGAAAATAAGAAAGGTTAGAGTTTGTATAGAAAGTGAAAAATCCAAACAACCTCGTCTTTTACCCCCGCCGGCAGATAAAGTTAAATATTTGTTAAAGAACATATTATTGTGGTGGTGCGACAAATCAAAAAAACTTCAAAATAGCACTAAAGAAGAGAAAATAGACGCAATAGTTCAGTTTCATCATCAATTTTTAGTAATTCATCCGTTTTTGGATGGTAATGGCAGAATAGCAAGGTTATTGCTTGGCCTCCAATTAAAAGAACAGTTCCAAAAAGATATAGAAATAGAATTCCCCAAAAAAGAATATTATAAAGCGCTTTCGTGTGCGGACAACAAAGATAGAACCCCATTGAACGAGCTAATTACAACTCTTTTAGACAAAAAATTAAGAAATGGGCACCGCTCAAATCCTACTACAATGCTTAAGCATTAATTTTCCTAACACTGTTAGCCCTTGTCTTTAATCCTTCGTTAAAAAATATTCCACGTTTAAGTGTTTTGAAAATATCCTATGCTTTTGTTAGAATGCAAACCTCTTTTAATATGGAGAAAAAATATGTCTATAAAAGGAATAATATTTGATGTTGACGGGGTTATTTTTGACTCTGAAAAACTACATGCAGAAGCATGGAAAAGAGTGTTTGAGAAAAGAAATGTTTTTCTTGTGGACGACAAGAGCGGGGTAGGGTGTTCCGATAGAGAATTCCTAAAGGAGTTGAAAGAAAAAAGAGCAATACCCGAAAATCTAAATATATGCGAGATACAAAACGAAAAATTGGCTGTTTTGATTGAACTTGCAAATAAAAAAGTAGAATTATTTCCAGAAGTAAAAGAATTACTCATTTCACTTAAAAAAAATTATATTTTGGGTGTTGCATCGAATTCAGACAAAAATTTTATTTTCAATATTATTCAAAATACTAACCTTTTACATTTTTTTGAAAGCATTCTTACTATCAACGATATAAAAGAGCCGAAACCTTCGCCCGAAATATATCTTTTATCGGCGCAAAAAATGGAATTAAAACCGCAGGAATGTGTCGTTATAGAAGATTCTACGGTTGGTATCGAAGCGGCAAAAAGAGCCGGAATGAAATGTATAGCCATTGCGCATACTTTGTCTAAGGAAAGATTAAAAAAAGCAGATCTTCTGCTTAATGAAGTTTCCGTGGAGAAAATCGAGCGGTTTATTCAAGAACAATCCTGTTCTAGTTATTAAATACGAATTGTTTTTAATTGAGGGATTATTTATTATCTATCAAGATAGGAATTTAATATGGAATGTAAAGTTGTTCAAAATAAGAAAAAATGCAATTGCTCTTACGAACCTTGCAGCAGAAAAGGTATTTGTTGTGAATGCATAAGTTATCATCCAAGAAACAATGAATTACCTGCCTGCTATTTTCCTGATAATGTAGAAAAAAGCTATGACCGTTCAATAGAAAAGTTTATACAGATTCACAGTAAATAATTTGTAATATAAGTTTGGAATATGTACTAAAATTTTAAAATATCCTTGTTATGTGCAGAATACCCCAAAAATTCTTAAAAAAGACATATAATCAGTCATCCTCATCGTCAAAGTCCTCTGTAAAGCGAAATTTGAGTGGTTTGGCTTTTGAGCAATGCGGTTTTTAAATATGAAAGATAAAACAATAGTAAAAATAAGCGAAAAAGACTTTAAAAATCGAAGAATGACGCTAAATATCAGTCAAAATGACTTTGCAAAAATCGCCGGTGTATCTTATAGGACTATTTTGAGATTTGAACAAGGAAAAACCGTTAGTGGAAAGTCAATGGACAAAATTGTGCACATATTAGAAAACTTGGAATCTTCCTCTGGGAATAAAAACGACAATTTATGGTGGAAAAGCCATAAAAACGCTTTAATGAAAAAACCTAAAGCTTAAAGATTTACATTATATTGTCAGTTATCATAAGATATATTATGTTAACTTAGATACATAGAAAGGCGACTTATCCACAGATGTGAATTTAACGTATAATAGTTATCAAGTAAAGTAACTTTAGTCTCGCATAAGATGGACTTACGACTATTTATGTTTTGCATGTTTCTCCTCAATTGTGGATAATGTGGATAAAAAAACATACTTCAAACAGCTTTAAACTTTATAAAGAAGAGTTTTCAATTTCTAAAGAGATAAAAAAAATTTGCACAACAGAATGTCCTTTACTAAAAAAAGGCCAATATATATCCAAATTTTAGAAAAATAGCTTTTAACGCGAGGGTTTATATTACCCTACCCCTAAAATCGTCTATAAATGCAATTTAAGCTGTATTTTTGAGTTTTTCCAGAAAAATTTGATTAATTGGATATAAATTAATATAATCAAACTCAATCATGTCAAAAAATACTAAATCTACAAATAAACAACTGACTGAAGCTCATCAAACAATTCAAAACTTGTCAAAACTGCTGAAAGTAGCCGAAATTATAGTTTCCGCCACAAATATTGACAACCTTCTTGAAGTAATAATGAGAATGGCTGAAGAAATAATGAATGCTGAGACATCATCTTTAACGCTTATTGACGAAAAAACAGGAGATTTGCAGTTTGTAGTTGTTAGAGGTGAAGCGGGAAAAACCATTAAGAGTAAATCCATCAAATTGGGACAGGGAATTTGTGGTTGGGCTGCGAAGACAGGAGAATGTTTGATAATCAACGACCCTTATAACGACCCCAGATTCGATTCTTCTTTTGACAAAACATCCGGTTTTAAAACACGTTCTTATTTATGTATGCCGTTAAAAACTTTTGACGGAAGTATAATTGGAACAGTTCAGGTCCTAAATAAAAGAAAAGGTAAATTTACCAAGAAAGACTCGGAAATATTTGCCCATTTCTGTAATTTGAGCGCCATTGCCATAAGAAACCAAAAACTTATAAATAGCCGAAATGAACAACAGCAAATACAGGCGGATTTGGATTATGCGCGTTCAATACAACAGAATTTTCTTCCTAAAAAAATACCACATACAAAAGATTACCATTTTGATTCATTCTATCTTTCTGCAAAAGCAGTAGGTGGAGATTTTTATGATATCGTTCCTTTAAAAAACAACAAAATGGCCGTTTATATTGCCGATGTTTCAGGTAAAGGTATTCCTGCTGCTTTATTTATGTCTAAAATGAGCTCTAATTTGCGATTTCTCCTCGAGAATGAAAAAAACCAATTAACAGTAATGGAGAAAATAAACAATCAAATACTCGAAAGAAGCTCAAGGGGCATGTTTATAACATTGCTTCTTCTTGTAATAGAGTTGAAAACGGGAAAAATAAAAGTATTTAATGCAGGACATATTTCCCCATTAATTATCGGCATAGAAAATGTTAATGTTTTCAAAAGAAGCGAAAATCCTCCTGTGGGAATAATAAACGGGATTGATTTCAAAACACAAGAGTTTACGATAAAACCAGCAGAAAGAATTGTTCTTGTAACCGACGGCTTGACGGATATAAAAGATGAGAAAAATAAAGTTTTAGGTATTGATGGGTTAAAAAACATAATAGAAAAACATAGGGCGTCGGATGATTTTAAAGGAGACTTTTTAAAAGAAATAGATAAACACCTAAAAGCAACAGGTCAGCCCGACGATATCACGATGATAAGTATCTTGCGCTCTCCCCTACCCGATTATTGTTTTGAGCAGGAGGAAATAATAACATTTACCGATGCCGATCATACGAAAAAAATTAAAGATATAATTTCAAAAATGGCAAGAAAAGTTGGATTTAATGCAAAAGATATTAATTTAATTATAGTTGCCGTTTTGGAAGCGCTCTCAAATGTTGTAAAATATACATACGAACAAGAAGTAGGAAAAATTAAAGTTAGCGTATTAGGCGAAGGTAAAATATTAAAAATTTTCTTGAGAGATTACGGGAAAAAAGTAGATGAGGAAAAAATCGTATCCAGGAATTTAGAAGATATAAGACCCGGAGGGTTAGGAGTTCATTTCATGAAAGAAATTATGGATTCGGTTGAGTACTTACCGGTAAAAGATGGTAACGAACTAAGGTTAATAAAAAAGGCCAAATAAAAATGGATATTAAAATTGTTGACGAATCGAATGACAAGGCAACTGTAGCAATAAAAGGGACTATAACATTCAAAAATTCAAACGAGCTAAGAGTTGTTTTAGTAGATTTGAGCAAGAAAAAAGTAAAAGAAATACGCATAGATATGAAAGATGTGGATTATTTGGATTCTTCTGCCATTGCCACTCTTATCGAATGTTTAAAAATAACAAAGGCATACGGCGGAGCGCTTGTGCTTTTGAACTTAAACGAAACTTGTAAAGATATTTTTATGATTGCGCGGTTGGATAAAATATTTACTTTTGGATAAAATTACGAAATACTAATTACGAACTTATGATTAGAACCCTAGGTAAAACTACAATAGGATTTTTAAAAGAAGTCAGCAATTTCTTCTTTTTAGTGCGGGATATTTTGTATTGGACAATCATCGCCCCGTTCAAAGGTAAAAGAATAAGAGTAGAAAGCGCTGCTTTCCAGATTATCAGGGTGGGGATTAGAGCCATACCCATAATCTGTCTTGTGCTTTTTCTGGTCGGAATGATACTTGTAGTTGCAATGTCGCCGCTTCTTGTGCGTTTCGGCGTTCCTTCTTTGATAGCAAATATAATAGCTGTTTCCATTACAAGAGAAATCGGAGCGCTTTTAACGGCGCTGGTAATGAGCGGATTTGCAGGAGCGTCAATCGCTGCGGAAATCGGGACAATGAATGTAAGCGAAGAATTAATGGCTCTTGAAACATCAGCCCTAAATCCGGTTGCTTTTTTGATTGTGCCGCGTGTTTTAGCCACAGCCATAGCTCTACCCTGTCTTGTAATAATATCCGATATTGCCGGAATTACAGGGGGCATGTTAACCAGTAAATTATTATTGGGTGTTAGTCCTTCTTTGTATATGCAGCTTACCTTCGAGGCAATTGAAATCAGAATTTTAATGTATACAGTTGTCAAATCTTTTACCTTCGGAATGATCATTGCTTCTTTAGCATGTTACTATGGTTTTAAAGTCAGAGGCGGTGCAGAAGGCGTAGGTAAAGAAACAACAAATTCCGTCGTATTTTCAATGATATTCATTATCCTTGCAAATTTAGTTTTTTCTCTGTTCTATAACATGTACCTAGAAATTTATTAATATAATAAAAAATGGAAGAAGAAAAAGATAAAAAACGTGAAATAGCGATTTCTGTCAGGAACCTTTCTAAAATTTTTAACGGCAGAACCGTGCTTAAAAATATAAATTTGGACGTTTACAAAGGAGAACGGTTGATTATAATCGGCGGAAGCGGTTGCGGTAAATCTACTCTTCTTAGATGTCTTATCAATGTCCATCAACCCGATTCCGGAAGTTTGAAATTTTTCGGAACGGAATTGGTCGGCTTAAAAGACGAAAAAAAGATGGACGAGATACGCAAAAGATTCGGCATCCTTTTCCAAAACGGCGCGCTTTATAATTCCCTTACTGTTGGAGAAAATGTTGCGCTTCTCATAAGAGAACATACAAATATTGCAGAATCGGTCATAGATATTATGGTAAAAGTAAAATTAGAACTTGTGGGTTTAAGAGATTTCGGAAACCTTATGCCTTCGCAAATTTCAGGTGGAATGCAAAAAAGAGTGGCTCTTGCAAGAGCAATAGCTCTTGACCCGGAAGTGCTTTTTTACGATGAACCCACAAGCGGTCTTGACCCTATTATGACCGCAGTAATCGACGAATTAATTGTAGAGCTTAATCAAAAAATGAATATGACATCGGTTGTTATCACGCACGATATGGCTAGCGCATATAGAACTGCGCATAGAATAGTTATGTTATATAAGGGCGAAGTTATTGCTCAGGGAACACCCGAAGAAGTAAAAAATTCGAAGGATAAATTTGTCCAACAGTTCATTCAAGGACTTGCAGACGGACCAATACCTTTGAGAGTATCAAGTAAAGATTTCTATGAAGACCTATTGGAAGGAGTGAGAAAAGATGAAATACGATAGAAACGAGATTGTAGCTGGAATATTTGTTTTGGGATGTATTTTTTTATTCCTTGCTTTCATTTTTAAAGCAGGCGATTTTAAGGAATCCATGCAACCGAAAAAAGAAATCGTGGTAAGATTTTCCCATGCCAGAGGTATAAAAACCAACAGCCCTATTTATTACGCAGGAGTTCAGTCTGGTAAAGTCTCAAATCTAAGCGTAGACGAAAAGGATAATATATATATAACTCTACAATTAGAAAAAGGTATAAATATAAGAAAGGATTCAATTGTTAAAATCGGAGCTTCAGTAATGGGAGAAGCTTATATAGAGATAACTCCAGGTCAAGGAGAAATTGTAGAAACAGGCGAGACGGTTATGGGAAACGACTCCGGTATCGCTCAGCAAATAGAAGACGTTGTGACCAGTATACAGGATTTAGTCAAGAGCGATAAGATAACTTCAAGTTTGGATAATCTTGATAAAACTCTTAAAAATATCGCTATAGTTTCAGAAACCTTTGCCAATGATAAAGATAAGATAGAAGCCATCATTTCCAATATAAACGAAATCACCCAATCTTTAAACGAAGATCTCGGAGAAATTACGGAAAAAATGAATACAGTGCTTTCAAATGTTGCTGAGATGACAGACGCCGAACAGGTCAAAAAGATAGACCAGATAACCGAGAATATGGTTGGAATAACCGAAAATGCCGAAAACATACTGGTGGAAAATAGAAAATCTATAAAAGCCGTTACGACAAATATCGAATCAATAACGGATAACCTTTATATTCTCTCAGCCGACCTAAAACGCAATCCTTGGAAAGCTATATGGAAATCCAAAGAACAGGATGTTGAGAAATATGCATTGCAGGATGCTATTATGAGATTAAAGGAAGCCGAAAAGAATCTTATAACATTAAACGAAAACAACGAAAAAATTTCTGATGAGGAATTGGAAGAAATCCGCGCTCTAATACAGAATCTAAAAACCATACAGAAATCAACGCAAGAACTGACAACTCAAAAAGAGAGTCAAACACCAAAAAGAAAACCGTTTGGAAGATAGAATATAAAAAATAGTTTTAAGTAATAAGTTTTAGGTTATAAGTTTTTAACTTAATACTTATAACTTACCACTTATCACTGTTTTTATTATTCCTCCGGATATACCAAATTCCACTGTTTGCGTATCCTGTCCATTGTACTCATAATAGCAATACTTGTATTAAAATCCATAATTTCACTTTCGGTTTTGTTCTCTTTCAAACGCTGCATAACTTCAATCACCTCATAAGTGTAATCGTTCCCGAGTTGCTTGAATGCGATTTCTTTTTCTTCATCTTCCTCGAGCTTTACAATAATCCGGTTAGGACGCCACCAGAACTTATGCGGTATCCTGATAGAACCTTTAGTACCGTAAATTCTGGCTTCGTTGACCGTATCTATGCGTATCCCACAGGTAAGTACGACCATTGCATTGTTGTCATAACCAAATATTATAGACGATTGCTCATCAACACCTGTTTCCCCTATATTTGCCATAGTGCTGATACGCATCGGCTCTTTACCGTATACCATTTGAGCAAGAGCCACATCATAAACACCTACATCAAGTAATGCTCCCCGCCCTCCAAGCTCCAGGTTAAAACATCTGTGTTTCGGACCTCCCGTGTGCACTTAAAACAGAACTTGGCTTGAACAAGTCGCACTTCACCAATAGCTCCGCTTGCAATAATCTCCCTCACTTTCACCATAGCCGGGAAAAAATACATCCACATTGCTTCCATCAAAAACAAATTCTTTTCTCTTGCGCAGTCAATCATCTGGATAACTTCGGGTGTATTCATAGCAAATGATTTTTCACAAAGCACCGCCTTGCCGCCTTCAAGACAACTAATTGTCTCATCTTTATGATTTAGATGCGGCGTTGCAATATATACCGCATCAATATCTTTTTCGCCTGCTATGGCCCCTACCCCGACATGACGGTTGGGCACATTAAACTCATTAGCAAATTTTTCAGCGGATTCTTTTGTGCGTGATGATATGGCAACAAGCTCTGCATCCGAAAGTATCGCCAAAGTATTCGCAAAATTATGCGCAATGCCGCCGATTCCTACTATCCCCCATCGTATTTTTTGTGTCATTGTTTTTCTTTTCATCGTCTTGATTTTGAGAAGGAAATTAGGAATAGAAAGATACCAATCTTTTTGATTTTCTTTATAGCTCAATTATGTTTTTCGGACTGCAGGAACAAGAATGACAAAAGAGTAGGAAAGATATTTCTCCCCTACTCTTTTGTTTTTTGATACAGAAAGATTAATTACCAATTACAATTTACCAGTTACTATTTACTACCCTTATCTATTCATAAATGGAAGAAATCCTGCATTTCGTGATCTTTTAATGGCATTTGCCGTCATACGCTGATGTTTAGCACAATTTCCGGTATTCTTTCTGGGAAGTATTCTACCGCTTTCGGCCATGAAATTTTTTAGGAATGTCGCGTCTTTATAATCAGCTTCTTTTAATTTTTTAACACAGAATTTGCATACTTTTTTTCTTGCGAACATTTCTCTGAGTTTCTTGTTCGAATCTCTGTCCGCCTGTATTTTTTTCTTTTTTCTTATAGACGCCTTAGACAATTTCTATCTCCTTGTTTTTGGAATAACTATTTAGGCTATTTCCTCTTCTTCTTCTTTTTCTTCGGTATGTGCTTCTATTATATCTTCATGTTTAGATTTTTCTTGACCAGAGTCAACAGAATCGGTCTTAGGTCTACTACCCAAGAATTGAACTCTGTCAGCTATTATTTCCAGAACTGTTTTGGGTCTTTCTTGTTCATTTTGGCTCGGAATACTTCGCGTTCTAAGTCTGCCCTCAACAAATACGGGTCTTCCTTTTGCCAGATATTCGGCGCAACTTTCAGCCTGTTTTCCCCAGACAACGACTGTAAGGAAACAAACTTCTTCTTTTCTTTCGCCTGTTCCGTCTGTATAGACTCTGTTTATAGCCAATCTCAAATTTGTAACCGGAGCGCCCGAAGTGGTAAATCGAAGCTCAGGATCTCTGGTTAAATTGCCCATTAAAAAAACTTTATTATAATTTGGCATGTAACAATCTCCTTTTTGCGTGTAAGTTTATTTCTTTATCACAGTATATCTTAAAATGTTTTCGTCCTTTAAGAATTTTTTCCTTAGTTCATCAATCGCTGTCGGTGGCATTTCAAAATCAAATATGACATACAACCCTTCCGAAGATTTCTTTATAGGATACGGTAGTTTTTCTCTGATAGCGTCTTTAATTTTTCCTGTCTTGCCTTTCTGAGAAACAATATATTTTTCCACATCTTCTATTCTCTTTTTTAACCTGTCTTCTTCAAGATCCGGATGAAAAATAAACACAATTTCATATTTTCGCATTTTTATCTCCATTCCTTAGTTAGCCAGTTATCCTGTTAACCTGCTTGCTCGATAACCCATTTAAATTAAATTTAAAATAAAGTACGTCAGCGTCATGTACTATATAATCCTTGTTCCCTATATGAATTTTACCGGCAGATTTTATGGCGGTAGTCCCCCTCATAATAGCCCAAGACGATGCTTTGTCGTTCGCTATAGTATAAAAAGTGATAAAATCAAAGTTATCATAGCAGATATTGATGAGCTTTTTCAAGCCATCCTAGATTTTCAGCTCCCTGCTACACTCTTCTTTTTCTTACAGTTCTTACAGAAATCTTGCAAATAACGGCGCAAGCACTAAAGATATCACGGACATTAATTTTACCAATATATTGATTGATGGCCCCATTGTATCTTTAAGCGGGTCGCCAACGGTATCTCCGACAACTGAGGCTTTATGTGCCAATGTGCCTTTGCCTCCGAAATTCCCTTCTTCAATATATTTTTTTGCATTATCAAGCGCTGCACCTGAATTTGCCATCTGGATTGCTAGTGGTAGCCCTGTAACAAGTGAACCTACCAGAAACCCGCCCAAAGCAAGCGGCCCCAAGAAAAATCCAACTGCAACAGGTGCTAATATAACCATAAGACCCGGTCCCATCATACTTGCAAGCGCGCCTTTAGTTGCAATATCTATACATAGAGAAGAATCTGGCTTTGCTTTTCCTTCCATTAAACCTTTGATTTCTTTGAACTGTCTTCTGACTTCATCTATTATTTTGTTTGCAATCTTGCCTACTCCGCCTGCAAGTAGTGCAGCGAAAACAAAAGGAATCATACCTCCGATTAATAAACCTGAAAGTATTTTGGGGTCAGATATATCTAATACTATCCTACCTTCAGCAAAACGACTCAATGTTGCTATATATGCCGTAATAAGTCCAAGCGCCGAGAAAGCAGCCGAACCTATAGCAAACCCTTTACCTATTGCCGCTGTTGTATTTCCCACGCTGTCAAGCTGATCTGTAACTTCTCTTACGCTTGCGTCCTGCTGGGTCATTTCGGCAATTCCGCCTGCGTTGTCTGCAACAGGACCATAGGAATCAACCGCCAGTGTAATCCCGAGAGTAGAAAGCATTCCTAAAGCACCTATTGCTATGCCGTACATTCCTGCCATTTTGAACCCCAATATTGTAGCGGCTGCTATACAAACAACCGGAACCAAGGACGAAATCATTCCTATTGATAATCCTCCTACCACCACTATGGCAGGACCACTTTGCGCAGATTCAGCTAAACGTTTTACAGGATTAAAATGAGGAGAACTGTAGTATTCGCTTACTCCTGCAATGATAATACCTGTAACCAAACCTGCAATCATAGCCCAAAAAGGTCCCATAACACCATAAGTTCCATATGTTAGACCTACGTGCTTAATTATAAAAAACGAACCTAATGCCATAACGATATTGGCAATATACACTCCCGCATTTAAAGATTTTTGAGCGTCATTGACCGGAGCAAATCTTACCCATAATATTCCCACAATAGATGCGATAATACCCCAAGAAGCAATAGCAAAAGGCAAAAATATTATATCTTTACCCACCTGACCACTTATAAATAAAGCATAACCAATAGCAATAGTAGCTATTATTGATTCTACGTATGATTCCAATAAATCAGCTCCCATTCCCGCTATATCGCCAACATTGTCTCCGACATTATCTGCAATAACCGCAGGATTTCTGGGGTCATCTTCGGGTATGCCGGCTTCTACTTTGCCTACCAGGTCAGCTCCCATATCTGCGCCTTTTGTATATATTCCACCTCCTGAACGAGCAAATAAAGCAAGCAGAGAAGCTCCCATAGCATATCCGTTTATTGCCGATATATTATCGCCAACAATTTTATAGACCGCGAAAAGACCTAACAATCCAAGCCCAACTACAGTTAAGCCCATAACTGCGCCGCCGGAGAAAGAAATCTGAAGAGCAGGTGTTAATCCTTTCTTTGCTGCGTGTGTTGTTTTTGCATTAGTCCGGGTGGCAATACTCATCCCAATGTAGCCCGCCAATGCCGAACATGTAGCTCCTATTATAAAAGTTATAGCGGTTTTTATATTTATTTCTTCGCCTATATTCTGACTTATATAGGGCATAATAGAAAAAATAATCGCTATAGCAATTACTACCAAAGCAACAGTCTGATATTCTCTCTTTAAGAAAGTTCTTGCGCCCTCTTGTATCATAAGAGAGATCTCTTTCATCTTCTCATCTCCACTGGATTTCTTTAAGATATTCAGTGTGAGAAATACGACTATTATTAAAGCTAAAGCACTTGCAAAAATAGGCGACAATAACAACATTTTCGCACTACCTCCTTTTTTGATTCTGAATACTGGATTCTCGTTAATGAATTTTTATTATTGTGCTTTTACGAGTATCAAGTATCAAGTATCCTTTTTAAACTTTGATTTTAAAGTTCATTGTTCCTTGATTCTCCTGTTAAAATTGAGCATTGCTTTGTCAATGCCCTCATCCACAAATGCAAATATCGCATTTATGGATATGTCGATTGTATCTTCTATAATTTTTTTTTCAGAAACAGAAAATTCACTTAAGACATAATCCTTCAAATCTTTTTGGTCTCTGCCGATGCCTATTCTCATTCTTGGGAAATCAGAACTGCCAAATTTTTGAATAATAGATTCCACTCCTCTATGTCCGGCAGAACTACCGCCTTTTTTAATTTTCAAAACCCCCAAAGATAAATCCGCATCATCGTGAACAATAAGAATCTCGTTGGTTCCCGTCCCAAAATCACTTACCATTTTTTTGAGAGCTTCTCCCGATAAATTTACAAATTTTCTTGGTTTTGCGATTATTACAGGATTGTCCTTAACAGTTGTTTTTACCCAGAAATAATCCTGTTTTCTTTTAAACTGCGCAGACAACTTTTTACTTAAAGCATCCACAACCAAAAAACCTATATTATGTCTTGTATATTTATATTCTCTGCCTGGATTTCCCAGCCCGACTATCAGATGCATTCAAAGACCCTCACACCAATTGTTACAGTTTTCATATTTACAATCACACCAGAAAGCCCCACATTATCCAATTGGGCTTGGAGGGATAAATGTTAACAATTGGCTTGGGGATTTATTTTCCCTTCTTCTCTTCTTCTTTTTTGGGTTCTTCCTTCTTTGCTTCTTCTGCGGTTCCGGCTTCTTCCTTCTTTGCTTCTTCCGCGGTTTCGGCTTCTTCCTTACCCTTTTCGCCTATCACTTCCGGCTCTTCATCTGTCTTTATTGTTTCCTCGTCAACTTCTATCTTTCTTGGAGGAAGAATAGAAAAAACATTTCTTTCCATATCAGTAATCATCTCCACACCTGCCGGTATAGGCAGATCTTTAACATGTATACCATCATGAATTTTAAAAGTAGAAATATCTATCTCTATACGCTCCGGCATATCCGCAGGTAAACATTCGACTTGCACTGTTCGCAGTGCATGGTCTAACATACCGCCCGCTTTAACTCCTTCAGGCTCGCCTTTTAATATAATACGAACTTCGGAAATTATTTTCTTTGTCAAAGAAACACGCTGGAAATCCAAATGAAGGATATCTTCTCTAACAGGGTCAAATTGTGTGTCTTTTATGATAACAAGTTGTTCGGATATTCCTTTTTCACCTTTAATTTTTAAATTTGTCAGCACATTGCCATTGCCTATTGCGCGTAAAAAATGAACAAGAATTTTTTTATCTATTTTTACGGAAAGACCTTTGCTGTTATCCCCGTAAACTATCGCCGGAACAAAACCGGCTTTTCTTAATCTTCCTATTTCGCCTTTACCTTTTTCTTTTCTTTCTTGAACGTCAAGGTCAACTTTTTTCATTAATATTACCCCCTATTAGATATGTCGCTTATATATCCCTACAATCAAGTGTTAAACAAATAGAGAACTTACAGAACTCTCGTTATGTATTCTTTTTATAGCTTCGCCTAATAAAGGCGCTATAGAAAGAATTTGAAGCTTACTATATTCGCTTTCCTTGTTTTGAGGAATAGTATTTGTAACAATAATTTCTTTCAAAACCGACTTTTGTAAATTATTCAGCGCATCTTTAGAAAAAACACCATGCGTGCTACAAACATATACGTCCTTAGCTCCGCCTTTTTTAATAGTTTCTGCGGCTTGAATAATCGTTCCGCCGGTGTCTATCATATCATCAACTATAACTACATTCCTGCCTTCAATATCGCCCACGATGTGCATTAATTCCGCCACATTTCTTTCGGGTCTTCTTTTATCTATGATGGCCAAAGAAGCTTCCAATCTTTTTGCAAAAGCTCTTGCTCTTTCCACACCACCCGTGTCGGGAGACAAAATAGTCAAATCCGACAACCGTTTTCTTTTTATATAATCTATCATTAAGGGAGCCGCAAAAAGATGGTCTACCGGAATATCAAAAAATCCTTGAATTTGTCCAACATGCAAGTCTATAACAAGCACCCTGCTTGCGCCTGCCACCGTCAAAATATTAGCTATCACTTTAGCCGAAATGGGAACGCGTGGTTCTGTTTTCCTGTCCTGTCTTGCATATCCATAATAAGGAATGACCGCTGTTATTCTTCTGGCCGATGCCCTCTTCAAAGCATCTATTATGAACAAAAGCTCCATAATATTGTCATTGACGGGAGGACAAGTCGGCTGAATTACAAAAGCATCCGTCCCCCGCACATTTTCCAGTATCTTTAAAAATATCTCCCCATCCACGAAATTAGTTATTTCCATGGGGGACAGAGGTATATCAAGATACTGCGCTATCTCTTCGGCTAATTTCTTATTAGCATTACCGGAAAACAGTAACATCTCTGCGTCAGACATCTTCAGCTTCTCCTTTCATTACAAAACGGTTGGAATTATAGCATATTTGAAAGTTTACATCTACAATATATAGTAATTCGTAATTAGTAAATCGTAAATGGTAATTAAGATACATGATCCGTAAGTATTTAATCGTAATTAGTAATAAAAAAACAATTGGAAGACAGGTAACGACTTGCCTCTATTATTTGCTATTCTTGTTGTTTTCTATAGTACAATTTAAATTCTTTTGAATTTCAATACAACGATTTTGGAATATTACATAGCAGGATGATTAAAAATAATTATTCCAATATTTTCTTTAGTTGTTTTCATCCATTTCGCATATATTTCGCTTGCCTTTAAATCATAAAGTTTACTTTTAATCAAATTTTTCACTTCGGATATTGGTGCATATTGAGACATTTTCTTGGCTTCCAGTTTTACGATATGATAACCTGCGGAAGTAAGGATTGGTTTTGTGAATTCGCCTACTTTGAGTTCCAAAAGAGCTTTTCTAATCTGTGGTTGGAGTTGTTCAATATAAACAAAACCTAAATCTCCTCCACCGGAAGCATTGGGCTCTTCGGAATACGATTTTGCAAGTGGAGAAAAATCTTCTCCTGATTTTAGTTTTTGAAAAACTTCTTCTATTATTTTTCCTGCCTCATTATTACTCTCATCTTTAATTAAAATCTGTGAAATTTTTACCTGTTCCGACATTAAAAACGCAGATTTATTTTCCTCGTAGAAGGTTATTATTTCTTCTTCGGTAATTCTAATATTTCTAATGATATTTGATCTTACAAACTTACTGATTTTTACTCTTGATTTTGTTATTTCTTTAAATTCGGATAACGTGAGCCCTCTTTTTCCCAACTCTGCGTAAAATTTATCGGGCGTAGAAAATTCTTTTTTGAATTCCTCAAGGTTTTTTTCAATTTCTTCTTCCGTGACCTCAATCTTTGCATTTTCTGCACTTATTAACAGAATTTTATCCTCTATTGTTTCGTTTAATATTTTTTCTTTTACTTGTTTCAACTTGGTTTCAAAATCGTCGCTGCTGTAAATTTTTTTATAAGCGTCTAATTTTTCTTTTAGTTCGGAGAACGTGATTATTTCTTTATCTACTATTGCGACGATATAATCAATAACTTCTGCAGAACCATTCAGAACAAACACGATTTGAAACAGTATTAGAAAAAATAATAGTTTTAAAGTTTTCATTGTGGGTATTCTAATCTATCGAGTAATTTCCTGCAAACTTCGATTTTGTTGGAGCAATTATTTTAACTTAGCTATTAAAGAGTTGTCAATGCAAACCACAGAAATTAGTTACAAAAGTGCTTTTTTTCCTATATCTTTTCTATAACACATATTTTCAAAACTGATGTAGTTTACTGCATCATAAACATTATCAATGGCTTCTTTTATATCCATACCAAGCGCGCTTACACCAAGAACTCTTCCTCCGTCGGTAACTATTATATAACCATCTTCCATCTTTTTTGTACCGGCATGAAATACCACTGAATCTTTTAAATCTCCCAATTTATCCAACCCGTTAATTGTCTTGCCTTTCTGATAATTCCCGGGATACCCACCTGAAGCCAAAACAACGCATACACAAGATTCTTTTTTCCACTGGCAATCAACATCATCTAAGTTGCCATCAATAGTAGCCATAATAGGTTGAATAATATCCGACCCCATTCTGGGCAGAATTGCCTGTGTCTCCGGATCACCGAATCTTACATTGAATTCAAGCATTTTTATCTCGCCTTCTTTTATCATAAGCCCGGCATAAATAATTCCTTTATACACAATACCTTCTTTTTTTAAGCCGTCTATCGTGCGTTTTATAATATTCTTTTCTATTATCGGCAAAAGGTTTTCAGTAACAATCGGCGCAGGAGAATAAGCTCCCATTCCTCCGGTATTGGGACCTTTGTCATCGTCATATATTCTCTTGTGGTCCTGTGAAGTCGGCAATAATTTAATGTGTTCACCGTCGGTAAACGCAAGTATTGACGCTTCTTCGCCTTCTAAACATTCTTCAATTATAACTTTCTTGCCAGCATCCCCGAAGATTTTATCTTCCATTATTTTTTTAACCGCATCAACGGTTTCGCCCTGCGTTTTGCAGACAATAACTCCTTTTCCGGCTGCCAATCCATCAGCTTTTACAACGAGCGGCATTTCTTTTGATTTTATGTAAGAGATTGCTTCCTTTGAATCTTCAAAGACTTTAAATTCTGCAGTAGGAATTTGATACTTCCTCATCAGTTCTTTTGAAAAAACTTTACTTCCTTCAAGTTGAGAAGCTTTTTTATTAGGTCCGAAGATTTTCAAACCCGCTTTTTCAAATTCATCGACTATACCTTTTACAAGCGCAACTTCAGGACCAACTACAGTCAAGTCTATTCTTTCTCTTAAAGCAAATTTTTTAAGTCCGTCTATATCTTCGGATTTAATATCAACACATTCCGCTTGTTTTGCTATACCACCGTTTCCCGGAGCACAATAGATTTTTTTTACCAAAGAGCTTTGAGAAATTTTCCAGACAAGCGCGTGTTCTCTACCACCACTGCCAATGACTAATATTTTCATGCTCGTTATCCTTCTTGTTTAGTGAAGACAATTCTACTAAAATACGGTGTTATTTTGCAAAGAAAGACTTAAATAATTTACCTAAGGAGAAAAAATGGAACACAATAAATCAAATTGCCCGCATAAAGCAAAATATCTGTCAGGTAAAAGAATCCTTCCCCAACCGATAGACAAAAATACAGACATAACAAAACTGATAGACAATCTGGATGCTTATAACGGCGGTAGAATGCGAGCCGCCTGTCACCTTATGCGCGATAGATATTCAAAAGAAGATGTTACCGTTGGGTTAAGTTTAGCAGGTGCGCTTACACCCGCAGGACTTGGGCTATCAACAATAATTCCCCTAATGAATCACGGGTTTGTAGATTGGATAGTCGCAACCGGCGCAAATATGTATCACGACATACATTACGC
>Ga0180007_10001302_pt1 | contig 34891 bp, 23 predicted proteins | sample MM_PC_MetaG_FD_121122 | JGI IMG/M metagenome (GOLD analysis project Ga0180007, IMG submission 121122) | Groundwater microbial communities from the Aspo Hard Rock Laboratory (HRL) deep subsurface site, Sweden - MM_PC_MetaG | ecosystem: Environmental > Aquatic > Deep subsurface > Groundwater... | reverse complement strand
GGATTCATTAGAACCGATGACATCGAAAAACTGTTGATTTACGAGGAAATTGAATCGATTTCGATTTCGATTTCGATTTCGATTTCGACTTGGCACTTTGCCCCCCGAAGTTTCCAGGCGGATACGACGTGGATCCTCTTGTCCAGAAAAATTAGAACTCGACTGCCCTTCGGGAGGGTGAAACTCAGCTTGAGTTTCTATTCATTATATGGGAGAAATTCCGCCTGCGCCGGGCGCCCGGCGCCCTGGTCCACACGCATGGTCAAGGAGGTCGCGTGCTGTTTCAAAACGTCATCCTGGAGTTAATCCGGTACTGGTCCGAGCAGGGCTGCATCGTCTGGCAGCCGTACGACATCGAGACGGGAGCCGGCACGTTCAATCCCGCCACCTTCCTGCGCGCGCTGGGTCCGGAGCCCTGGAAGGTGGCCTACGTGGAGCCTTCGCGTCGTCCCGGCGACGGCCGCTACGGAGAGAACCCGAACCGCCTGGGCAGGTACTACCAGTTCCAGGTGGTCCTCAAGCCGAGCCCGGAGAACGCCCAGGATCTGTATCTGGACAGCCTCCGCCGGCTGGGCATCGATCCGCTGGAGCACGACATCCGCTTCGTCGAGGATGACTGGGAGAGCCCCACGCTGGGCGCCTGGGGCCTTGGCTGGGAGGTGTGGGCCGACGGGATGGAGGTCACGCAGTTCACGTACTTCCAGCAGGTCGGCGGCTTCGACTGCAATCCCGTGGCCGTGGAACTGACCTATGGCCTCGAGCGCATCGCGATGTTCCTGCAGAACGTCGACAACGTGTACGACCTTCAGTGGGCGCCCGGGGTGACCTACGGACAGGTGCACCAGCAGGACGAACGGGAACTGAGCAAGTACAACTTCGAGGTCGCCAACTGCGCGATGCACCTGAACCTGTTCGATCAATACGAAGCGGAGAGCGCCGCCGCCATCGAGGCCGGCTGCGTGCTGCCCGGGTACGAGGCGGCCCTGCGCTGCTCCCACCTGTTCAACGTTCTCGACGCCCGCGGCGCCCTCTCGGTGACCGAGCGCCAGCGTTTCATCCTGCGGGTGCGGACCATGGCCCGCCGGACCGCGGCCGCCTATGTGAAACAGCGCGAGGAGCTGGGATATCCGCTGCTCAAGGGGGTGTCCCATGTCTGAACGTCTGATCGTGGAACTGTTCTGCGAGGAGATTCCCGTCGCCGAGCAGCGGCGCTTCTCCGAGGAGGCCCCCGGCCTCTTCATGACCCTGCTCGACGCCGAGCGCGTCGGCTTCGAGTCCCTCAGTTCGCATACCACGCCGCGCCGGCTCACGCTGGTGGGCGAGGGCATCGAGACCATGCAGGAGGACCTGGAGACCGAGTTGGTCGGTCCCCCCGTGGACGTGGCGCTCACGCCCGACGGCCAGTTGACCAAGGCAGGAGAGAGCTTCCTGCGCAAGGCCGGCTGCGGCCTCGACCAGACCCATCGCGCCGACAAGGGCGGCCGTGAGTGCCTGGCTGCCTGGCTGCGGGAGAAGGGCGGTCCATCGGCGCTGGTCCTGTCGCGGATCCTGCCGCAGTGGATCGCCAGGCTGCCGTTCTCCAAGAGCATGCGCTGGGCTGATCACACCTACACGTTCTCCCGCCCGCTGCGCGGCATCGCCGCCGTGTTCGGAGACCAGATCGTGCCGTTCGAATCCCATGGCCTGAGCTCGGGCCGGCACGTGAGCGGACACCGCTTCGTCTCGCCCGAAGGCGGGGAGCTGGCCCACGCCCGGGACTACGAGGACCTGCTGGCCGGCCACAGCGTCATCGTGGACTCTTGGCGCCGCCGGGAACTGATCCTGGAGGAACTCGAGGCCGCCTGCGTCCGCGAGAACCTCGAGTGGATCCGCGACGAGGAGCTGCTCGACGAGGTCGTGTGCCTGGTGGAGCATCCCACGTTGGTGGTCGGTCACTTCAACCCCGACTTCCTGGTCGTGCCCGAGAGCGTCATCCTCAGCGCCATGCGCAAGCACCAGCGCTACTTCGCCTTCCGCAGTGATGGCCGGCTCGCGCCGCGCTTCGCCACGGCCCTGGGAACGAAACTGAAGAGCCCGCCCGCAGCCCTTGCAGGCAATCAGCGTGTGCTCTCGGCGCGCCTCTCCGATGCCCGCTTCTTCTGGGACGAGGACCGCAAGTCCCCGCTGGAGGCCCGCCGCTCCCGCATGGAGAACATGGTGTACCACCAGAAGCTCGGCACCATGTGGGATCGCATCGGCCGCATTTCGAACATGGCCGGCCGGTTCGCCGCACGCATGGGCGTGGACCCGGTTCTGGCCGCGCGCGCAGCCCTGCTGTGCAAGATGGATCTCGAGACGCAGATGGTCTACGAGTTCCCCGATCTGCAGGGCGACATGGGCCGTGCCTACGCGCTGGCCCAGGGAGAGGACCCGGCCGTCGCCGAGGCGGTCCGCGAGCACTACTGGCCCCGCTTCGCCGGCGACCAGCTTCCCGCGACGCCGCTGGGGCGCGTGCTGGCTCTCTCCGACAAGTGCGACACGCTCTGCGGCGGCATCGCCGCGGGCCTGCGTCCGACCGGATCCGCGGATCCGTTCGCGCTGCGCCGTGCTGCGCTGGGCTTTCTGCGCATCCTGCTCGAGAACGGGCTGGACTTCTCCCTGATGGAGGTGTTCTCCGAGAGCTGCGCAGGTCTCCCGCTGCCCTGCGAACCCGGTTCGGTCAAGGACTTCGTCGTCGACCGGATGCGCAGCCTGTTCGGCGAGAACCACGCCAAGGAGATGATCGAGAGCGTGCTCGCCGTGGACTCGGACCGTCCCGTGGGCGTGGCAGCCCGGCTCGCCGCCCTGTCGGGGCTGGCCCAGACCGACGGGTTCAACCAGCTGGTGAAGCTCTACCGCCGCATGAACATCCTGAAGAAGGCCGAGGCCGTCTCCGAGCGAATCCGGCCCGAGGTGCTCGAGCATCCCGCCGAGAAGGCGCTGTACGAGGCCCTGGAGCGCGTCTCCGCCGGCTGCTCGACGATGCTCGACGCCGGTGATTTTGGCGGTGCGCTGCGCGAGATGGTCTCCCTGTGGAAGGAGGTCGACGAGTTCTTCCACGAGGAGCGAGGTGTGCGGGTGATGGCCGATGATCCGGCCCTGCGCGAGAACCGGCTGGCCCTGCTCTTCAGGCTCGACGCCCTGCTGCGCCGGGTCGCCGACTTCAAGATCCTGGCGGCGCTGGCATGAAGGAGATCTTCGAGTATGCTGGTCTGCTGATATGGCTGGCGGGGCTCTCCCTGATCGGCTATGCCGGCTACAGCGCCTACAAGCTGCACAAGGTGCACCAGTTGTCCTTCGACGTGATGGACCGGACCTTCTGGTTCCGGTCGCCCGGCAACTACCTGTCGGGCCTGACGCCCAACGCGAAGTGGGTCCTGATCGCGCTGGGAGGTTTTGTCGTTTTTCTGATCGGTCGGCACATTCGCAATCAGGCGATGCCGTACATGAACAACTCCCGCGATTCCCATGATCCGGGAGATGGCGATTATCTTTAGACTTTCACAAGGATCCGGGTGATCCGATGCGTCGCATCCTCTCTGTGTTTCTGACCATGTTCCTCCTGGCCGCCTGTGCCCAGGAAATCTCCGGCATCGACCCGCCGACGAACATCTTCTTCTATCCGTCGGGCCTGCGGATGTCCCCCTCGGGGAATACCCTGTTCGTCACCAACGGCAACTCCGACCTCCGCTTCAACGGCTCGACGCTGCTGGCGCTGGACGCCGACCGGCTGCACCTGATGGCAGCCGACCCGCTCACCTACACGGCGTGCCGGGTCGATCCGCAGGCAGGTGACGAGTTCCTGTGCGATCTCGACACTGACCTCGTCCGGAGCGCGGTGCGCCTGGGTTCCTACGCGGGACACATCGCGGTGCTGCCGGCGCCCGAGGGCTCCACGATGGCCTACCGCCTGCTGATCTCCGTGCGTGCGGACCCCTCGTTGACGTTCGTGGACGTATACGAGGACGAGAACCATCAGGTGACATGCCTGGACTGCGGTGACGGCTGCGACGCCACCTGGCCGCGGGACTGCCGCCGCTCCCACCGGCTGGAGAAGGGCGACGGCCTGCCCACGGATCCGTACCGCATCATGGTCTACGAGGACATGCAGTACGCGGTGGTGACACACCTGAACAGCCCGTACCTGACGGTGGTCGACTATGCCATGGATCCGCCTGTGATCTCGCAGGTCTACGACGCGAACATGACCATGAACTACAACGGATACGTCGGATCCTACGACGCGGTTCCGGGCCCCGACGCCTGGCCGACGTTCTACGTGTCGAACTCCTACGCTCCCGAGATCGCCTGGTTCCGCTGGCAGTACTCCCCCGAGAATGATCAGGACCTGCTCGTGAACGTTGGCAGCATCTACCTGCAGAGCCCCTATGGTCCGTTCGAGAGCGGCTCGGAGCTTCGCGGGATGGCCTTCTCCGGAGACGGCACGAAGCTCTACGCCGCCGTGCGGTATCCGCCCGTGCTCGTGACCTTCGATGTGTCCGTGGACGACCAGGGGCGCACGCGCCTGACGCCGATCGGCACGATCGAGGTGTCGTCGCAGCCCGCGCTGGTGCAGGTCCAGAAGGACGCGCTGGGGATCGAGCAGGTCTTCGTCACCAGCTTCCCTGTGGGCGAGGTGCTGGTGATGGTTGCGGCCCGCGGGACGTGGGTGCAGCGCATCCCGGTCGGCACGGGGCCGCACGAATTCCTGTTTCCGCCGGCGGACCAGTTCCCCGGTTTCTACGTCGTGAACTTCGCCGAAGGCACGATCTCGCTGGTGTCGTACGACGGGCCCTCCTGGCGGCGGATCGGCCGCTTCGGCGCGCCCAGACAGATCGGGAAGGACTGACATGCGCAACTCCGCTCATCTGACAAAACCTGCCCGCGGTGGAATTCTTCTGTCGGTGCTGCTCATTGCCCTCTTCACCCTTCCGCTGGTCGCCTGCGATGACCAGTCCAATGAGCTGCCCGAGCGCCAGCTGGAGCGTCCAATCAAGGCCGGCTTCTTCTGCGCGCGCCGGGACGAGGCCCGCAAGTGGAGATGGGACGGCATGGAGTCCTGCGCGGCCGATCCGACCGACACGCGCTACTTCGCCTTCATCGCCCTCTCCGCCCGCGGAGAGCTGGCCATCGTCGATCTCAAGGATGAGAAGATCGTCGACCTCGATCCGCTCAATCCCGGCTACAACCTGCATCCGGTGGGCATGACCCTCCAGGACGTCGCGCTCGACGACGTCACCGGCGTGATCCATGTTCTTGCGTCCGGCCCCTCGCGGCTGGTATCGGTTCCTGTGGACTCGCTGCTGGAGATGATCCGCGGTGAAACCCCGACGGTTCCTGCCGCCACGGTTCCCCTGATCAACGGCACCGTTCCGGTGACCTCCGTCCCGCTGCACATGGAATTCCATGCGTCCTCGGGCGAACTGCTGATCACCTTCCCGGGCTGCCAGGCCGTCGGTCGCTTCGGCGTGGACGGACTGCTCTCGGCCGCCTGGAGAATCTCCGCGTCCGATCCATACCTGGCCACGGCCGACCTGGCTGACTGCCCTCGCGAAAGCCTGGACGGCACCGGCTCCGACGATGCCACGCCCACGGAGCTGCTCCCCTCGACGCTCGCGCTGGACGGGGATGCCATCTATGTCGGGGTGAACTCGGCCGGGCTTTCGCCCGCCGGGACCGAGCCGGACCTGCTGCTGGCCGTCGATCTGGACGCCGCGGGTGAGCCGCTGGTCGCCCGGCAGATCGTGCTCGACGGGGAGACCCTGGGCTTCGGTTCCCTGCGCGTCACGCCCCAAACCCGATGGGGGAAGTTCCTTTATGCGGTCACCCGCCGTGGGGATGTGCGTGTGGTGCGGCTCTCCGACCTCCAGGAGTGCGAGACCCAGGCCGACACGCGGGAACTCCCCGCGCTGGCGCTGGAATCACCCGAGCGCGGCTGCGTGCCCGTGGGTAGCGTCCCCCGGGCCTTCGTGGCGCTCACCCCCGGCCTTCACCTCGCCGAGAACCGTCTGATTCAGGACGTGACGTTCTTTTCGCCTCCCGAAAACACCGATTCCCAGGATCCAGAACTGAAGACGACCTATCTGGGCATCTTCGGTGTGGCCACCACGTGGGAAGGCGCCGTGTATGTGATCAACCTCGACGAGGACTTCACCGAGAGCACCTTTGCCTTCCGGATGGGGCCTGATTCCTACGGTCAATTGTGGCCCGAGGAGGTTCAGGCGCACCGCTTCCGCAACGCCGTGGAGTTGAACGAGGGCTACTCCACCACCGGCCGGCCGCGCATGGAGACGCCGGTGACCTACTACGTCAGCGATCTGCCCACGACCGCCACCGGCGGCCTGCCCCAGTTGATGCCCCTCGACGACGGCCTGTTCCTGCACGACCTCGACGGCTACTTCATGCGCTCCGAGACCTGGAACGTGATCTGGGATGCCGTGCTTCCCGGCACCGCCCGCAGCTTCGGCATCGCCGACCGCGATCAGTCCGGTGCGCCCGAGATGGTGTTTTACGACGTCGGCGCGAACTACTGCGCATCCGGCGTGCAGCCCGGTGACGTGCTGCGCGTGGTCGGTTGCGACAGTTCGGACGACTGCCTCGACGGCTACTCTTGCGGCCGAACGCCCATGCAGCGCCAGGATCTGCCTGGGCTGTGCTTCCCGCGGGAGTTCGCCCAGGACCATGTCAACGCCTGCTCCCGCCTGCTCGCCTCCGACCGCGAATTCCGCGTCACCGGCGTGTGGATGGATCAACTGGTGGTCGAGACGATGGAATACGCCGACGCCGAAGGCCAACCCGTCACCTGCGACGCCGACCTCGACTGCCGCGAGTACGGCTGGGTGCACGGCGGCATCTGCCTGAAGGCTGACGGCGCCACCACCGGCGTCTGTGCCGGCGCCCCCTGGCCCGAGCTGGCCTCGGTATGGTGCCTCGGCGGGACCCAAAAGTATGAAGTCCGGACCGACGGCTCCTTCCTGCTCTCGGGCTCCTCCACGCCCTACAGGCCCGCCTTCAGCACGGCGCCCGACGCCACCTGCACGGCCATCCCCGGTGCCTACGACTACCGCGTCCCGCGCGCGTCAGGGGACGTCACGACCCCGTTCTTCACCTTCCGTATTTCCCTCGACGAGAGCGTGGAGATCCCGGTCGAGTACCGCATGCAGTTCGACATTCTGGCCGGCTTCGGTCGCGTGGGCAAGGACATCTCGGTGCGTTTCCCCTCCTGGATCGGGGCGGGTCCCGACGGCTACATCTACGTCACCGACATGGCCGATTCCGGCGGCGGCACGACCTACATCGGGCAGTTCGTCCGCATGCTGGCCCGTACCATGGCCCTCGACACCGATTTCGAAGTCCGCTGAAAAAACCTGCAACCGATGACCGGTCATGGCCGATAATAACTGCCGAGGCACGTCCGCATGACCGAACGACCCGGCCAGGAGCCGACCGAACCCGCGACCCCGAAGAGGCAGAAACAGGCCTGGGAGCAGGGGCAGATCGCCTACTCGCGCAAGCTCTCCCCAACGCTGCACTTTCTCGCCGTCTGCGTGTTTCTGGCCGTCCTGCTGGAGGGCGCGGCCCTTGCGCTGGCCCGGTTCGCGGCGCGCTGCTTTTCGCTGCAGCCGGCCTGGGACCTGGCACTGGCGGAGGCGGCCATGGTCTTCGTGCGCGTCACCTGGCCGTTTCTGGCCCTGGGCTTTTCCGTGGCACTTTTCTCGGGCTTCGCTCAGGCGGGCATCCGCTTCAACTGGCTCAGGCTGCGGCCCAGGCTGGAGAACCTGTCCTGGCGTCGGGGCCTTCAGAAGGTCTTTTCCGTCCAGGCCTGGGTCGAGCTGGCCTGGAGCCTGCCTTTCCTGGTGGTGTTCTTTGTGCTGGTCCCGGGGCTGGTCTGGCTGCATCGCGACGAGGTGTTCGCGCTGGCCCGGGGACCACTGCCCGGCAGCCTGGCCTCGGCCGGGAAGCTCTTCGTCAGGCTGCTCTGGATGCAGTTCGGCCTGATCCTGGTCTTCGGGGCCCTCGATCTGGTGCTGGTGATCCGGCGCCATCGGCGTCAGTTGATGATGACCCGCAAGGAGGTCGAGGACGAGTACAAGAAAGATGAGGGTGACCCCCGGCTCAAGGGCGAGCGCCGCTCGATCTTCGAGCGGATGCTGCAGAGGAGTCCGGAACAACGCATCATTGCGGAGGCGAAAGTGCTGATCGTCAATCCTGAACACCTGGCCGTGGCCGTCGGCGTCGATGAAACCCGTTCCCCCGTGATTCTGGCCCGTGGAGAGGGCACCGGCGCCACGCGGTACAAGGAGCTCGCCCGAAGGGCCGGTGTGCCCATCGTGCGTGACGCCCGCCTGGCCCGAGCCCTGTATCAATTGCAGGAGGAACAGGAGATTCCGCTGGAGCTGCTCGAAGCTCTCGCGGTCGTCTTCGTGACCCTGGGCCTCGACGGTGACTGACGGCGCAGGGCAGGATCAACCGCGCAAGTTGTCAGAAGTGTCTAATTCCTGGACATTTTATGGGAAATGAAAGAAGGGGAAAGAAATGAGGAAAACAAGGGACTTTTTCATTCAATGTGTCAAAATATTAGACAGTGTCTAAATGCTGGACAAATGGAGGGACGGGGCAACCTTTTCTTTCGGTGGAAAGTTCATGCCATAGGAAGGTTTTCGCGATTACCAAGCTCATGGCATGATGTTTGCATTACAGGCTGCCCTCGGGTGGACCCGGATGCGCGCAGGATGCGCCACCTTCTTTCCGCCCGGCTGGACAGGAAGGAGTTTCACGATGAAACACGGGTCGACTCGAATTATCCGAATCTGGTTGGTTGTTCTGGCTGCGTGCTGGATGCCTGCAATGGTGTCGGCACAGGACCGTTTTGTGTCGGAAGCGCTTTACACGGAAGAGGCGGTGCGGGTCCCGGTGGAGGAGGTCTCCTATGCTTTCCCGGCCGCGCCCTCCACGCCGCTGCCGTCGGACAGCGAGTTCGACGCCACCCCATCGAGCTACCTGACCGAGTGCCGCATCGATGGCATGTACTACGACCCCGCTCCGCCGCCGCCGGTGGATCCCCGCTGCCCGCTGGCAGGGTCCTCGTACGACGGTGCCAACTGTTACGTGGCTACTCCGTCGCCGGGCACCACGGCCTTCGTGTACAACAACAACCTGTACACCACGCCGCTGCGCAACTACTGCCCGGCCGGTGGCTATGATGGCGCCAACTGTTACATGTATCCGTACACTGCCGACGTGGTCAGCCCGTTCGTGTCCGGCAGCAACTGGTACTATTACGGCGCCTACAACTACTGCATGCGCGGCACCAAGATCGGCACCTGGGCGCTGACCAAGGCCCTCTGCTATGTGGGTACGGCTCCCGCCGGATCCCCCGGCGCCTTTGTTTACGGCAACGCCTTCTACTACACGCCGCTGGTGTCGCCCGCCCCCTGCCCAAAGGGCTCCTATGACGGCGCCAACTGCCACGTCGCCACGCCTCCGTACGGCGCCACCGGCTTCGTTTGGGCCGGCAACCTCTATCACACCCCGTATTCCGGTCCTCCGGTGCAGTTGTGGGGCGACCAGCTCCGCTACCGCGGCGTGTTCGCGACGATCTACATCCACGGTCGCAACTCTGCCGGTAACGGACCGATCCCGGGCTTCGGCTATTCCGCGTGGGCCAACCGTCCGAAGGGACCGCAGCCGATATGGCTGTCCTGGGACTCCACCCAGCGCTTCAACTACTCCATGGTGGCGGTGCGGGACAACCTCGATCTGGCCTGCACGGGCCCGACGCTGCCCTGTCACGTCGTCTGCCACAGCGCGGGCTGCCAGATGATCACCCGCCAGCTGGCCGAGAATCCCGGCCGCTGGAACATCGCCTCGGTCACCGCGATCTCCGGCACCCAGGGCGGCTCCGAGGTGGCCAGCCTGGCCGCCAGCCTGCCGTCGTACATCCGCAACATCGCGGCGTATCTGAACGTCTACCTGAACATTGATCAGGATCTGACCGTCTCCGCCGCACGCAACATGTACGATCACAACCAGACCTCGGGCGTGCCCATCGTGACCTCGTCGCTGGCCTGGAACCCCCTGACCCACTCGGAGTCCTGCTCCTGGTGGATGTGGGTCATCGCCTCCCCGTACTGCCTCGGGGTCGAGGCCTGGAACGCCGTGGTCACCAGCATCAACAACTGGTACGCGAGCATCTTCAACTACAGCGGACACGACGGCGTGCTGGCCTATCACAGCACCGCGGGCTTCAAGACCTCCACCGCTTCGGGCAACGCCTGCAACCCGAGCGGCTATGGTTACTGGACCAACTACGATTCCGTGCTCCGTCGCGGCTACTGCTACGCCGGCCCCGCCAACAGTTTCCATTCCGATGGATGGAAGTTGCTGGACGCCTTCGGCACGATCCCGCCCTAGACCTGGCGAGAGTGCTTGACAACATCCCCCTTTTCGTCCCTGATTCCCTCTCATGAAAGCCTCCATCCCTCCTCAAGCCTCCCGTCGCCTGCCGAGGCTGGCCGGCATCGCCACCGTGCTCCTGTTGATCGTCCTGGCGCTGCTCACCTGGCTGCGCAGCCGTGAGGGCGGGAGGCGCGCGGTCCCCGAAGACGCCGCGGCACCACGATCGCGGGCCTCGGTGGTCCCGCCGCAGAACCGTGCATCCCTGCCACCGGGGGCTGTCACCGGCCTGCCGCCGGGCGTGGTCGTCCCCGGGGAAGCCGACGACCCGGTCGCCATGGTGCATGGAAACGTCGAGAGTGTCCGTCGCCTGATGGGGTTGTACGAGAAGGCCAATCGCTATGATCCGAACACGCTGCGGCTGACCTCGGACATGATCGACGTGCTGATGCCCAACCAGTTTCATCCGGTGACGCCCCACTTCGTCCGTGCCCGCGAGCTCGACAGCGGCGTACCGGATCCTCCGGAGGAGCGGCTGTACTACCGGTTCTGGACCGACTGGTTCGCCACCACCGGCGCCGAGTCCCTCACCCTGCGTTTCTCCGCCTGGCAGGGGGATGCCGAACCCAAACCCGCTCCGGTGCAGATCCAGGGGCTGGAGGTGTTCGCCGTGACCTCCGGTGGCGACAAACTCATGGGCACGCTGAGCCTGTCCGAGACCTCCGCGACCAACATCGCGGCCGGTCAGTACCAGGTCGTATTCCAGCCTCAGGCGCTGACGAAGGTGCAGGAGCACGGCTACGTCCGCTGCGTGCTGAGATTCCAGTTCCCCGGTGAAGAACCGGTGCGCGCGGACGTGCTGACCCATCACACCCAGACGGTGCCCGCGCGCTTCACCGGGCAGTTCGGGGAGCTGCTCAGGGACGGGAACCTGGTGATCAAGGCCGGGATCGAAGTCGCGACGGCCGGCTCGTTCAACCTCTCGCTGCTCCTGTTCGATGGAAAGGGCGAGACGCCCGTGGCCTACGTCAATGACGTGCACAGGCTCGCAACCGGGCTCCAGACCGTGGACTTCACCTTCCATGGCCTGGTGTTCCACGACGCCGGGATCCCCGGTCCTTACCGGGTCACGGTCGCGCGCGGCTACCTGCAGGACGACACCGGGAGCGGCCGCGGTCCGGAGATCCCCGAGTGGAAGGGCTCCTTCCAGACCGGACCCTACGGGCTGGCTGACTTTTCAACCGCCGTGTTCGACTCACCGACCAAGACCGCGACGCTGGAGGCCTATCGCAAACAGATCGAGGATCTCGAACGACGAGACGGGATGGCTCCGTGAAATAGTCATTGACAAACACGTCCCGTGGGGTAAACCGGATTCTTGACGTGCTGCGTCAGAAACAGTTTTTCCCTTAGGAGGTCCCTCATGATTCACTGGTTGTCCGATACGGTCAAGGAATCCATCATCAAAATTGTCAAGGACGTCGACGAACTCGCCGGCGCGGTCCTGGGAACCCTGCGTGACAGGACCATTTCCACGATTCGCGACATCCGCAGCATCGCCGACGAGATGGGCCAGGCCACCTCGTCGATCGCCTCGAACACCATTCACATGGTGCATGAGCTCGGTGGTGACACCGTGGCCAAGGGCGCGGATCTGGTCGGCAACACCATCACCATGGCGCACTCGACCACCCAGGGTGCGATCAAGTCGCTGGGAGCCACCGTGACCGGCGTGATCACGGGCCTCGAGGAGGTCAAGGCCGATCTCGATCGAGCGGTCGTGAGCATCGTCCAGAGTGTCATCCGCAACACGGTCGCCATCGGCGGGGACGTGGCCGGCGCCGTCAACGAGACGGTCCGCAGCACGGTCGCGGGGCTGACCGGCACCGGCGTCGAGGTCACCCACAGCCTGGAGACCGCCATTTCCACCGCGCTGAAGACCGCCTCCGAGACCGGCGCCGACGTCGGAGAGGTGGCCGTGGGGGCCGTCAACGGCGCGCTGAAGGCGGTCGAGAGCGTGGGTGGGAGCATGACCCGCACGCTGTCGACGGCGGTGAACATGGCCATGGACACCGCTACCCAGCTGGGCGGAGACACCTCCGCGAAGGTGCGCGACGCGCTGATCGCGTCCGTCCACGGCGCACGCGAAGTCATTGAACATCGTGGTGCCTGATTCCCGTTAATCTTCTACAGGAAATGGAAAACCGCATGAAAAACGTGTTTGAATTTCTGCATCTGTCCCGTCCCAGGCACCTCGAGGATCTGCTGGCGTTCCTGCGGATTCCCAGCATCAGCGCGCAGGCCGCCTACCGCCCCGACATCGAGCGGGCCGCGGACTTCCTGTGCGACGAACTCAAGGACCTCGGTCTGACCGTGGAGAAGATCACCGGAGAGGGCAACCCCCTGGTGTATGCCCAGACCGAGATCGACCCGTCCCGGCCGACCATCCTGATCTACGGGCACTATGACGTGCAGCCCGTCGATCCGGAGGAGTTGTGGAACAGCCCACCCTTCGAGCCCCTGGTCAAGGATGGCATCATCTATGCCCGCGGCGCGTCCGATGACAAGGGCCAGCTCTACGCCCACGTGAAGGCGGTGGAGGCCTTCGTGCGCACGGGGACGCCGCTGCCGGTGAACGTGAAGTTCCTCATCGAGGGCGAGGAGGAGAAGGGCGGCGACAGCGTGTATGAATACACCGAGAAGAATCCCGCCAAGCTCGCCTGCGATGCGGTGCTGGTGTCCGACACCAGCCTGTACAACGAAGACACCCCGGCGATTACGTTCTCGCTGCGAGGCATGTGCTACACCGAGATCCTGGTCGACGGACCCGGGCAGGATCTGCATTCGGGCAGCTTCGGCGGCACCGTGCGGAACCCCGGCAACGCCATCGCCGCGATCGTGGCCTCGCTCCACGACGGCAACGGGCGCGTGACGGTGCCGGGCTTCTACGACGACGTCGTGGAGCTCGACGCCGAAGGCCGCGCCGAGTTCGATCGCCTCGGCTATGGCGAGGCCGAGCTGGTGCGCGACACGGGCTCCCCCGCATCCTTCGGCGAGGCCAACTACTCCACGCTCGAGCGCATGTGGGTGCGCCCCACCTGCGACGTCAACGGCCTCTGGAGCGGCTACATCGGCGAGGGCGGCAAGACCATCATCCCGTCCAAGGCGGGCGCCAAGGTCAGCATGCGGCTGGTGCCGAACCAGGATCCGGACAAGATCGCCAGGGCTTTCACTGATCACGTGAACGCGGTCGCTCCCTCGGGCGTGAAGGTGGAGGTCAAGGTTCTGCATAATGCCAAGCCCGTGCTGGTGCCCCGCGACTCCGCCATGATGCAGGCCGGCCTGCGGGCCCTCGAGACCGGCTTCGGGAAGAAGGCGCTGTTCGTCGGAGAGGGCGGCTCGATCCCCATCACCGGAACGTTCCAGGCCTGCCTGAAGGTCCCCGTGATCATGCTGGGCTACGGCCTCCCCAACGACAACATCCACAGCCCCAACGAGAAATTCCACCTCGACAACTACTACAACGGCATACGCACCTCCGTCGCGTTCTTCGACGAGGCCTCAAGGCTGACCAGAAAGTAACCAACGAAATCCAGGGGGGAACGTCAACCGCGAAAAACGCGAAGCTCTCAAAATGGTTGAGAGTCGGCCCCGTCGGGCCAGTGCGAGTACCGTTTTCTACTGGCAGGTGAACAGGGGCAGGAGCTCGTCTCCGCGGCCGTACTGCTCGTCGGCGGGATAACCGATGCCCTCGAGGATGTTGTACAGTTGCGTGTGGATGTCGGCGTAGGTCTCGTTGGTGCGGTTGATGCCGTCAGGGGAGTCCTGCGTGCAGAGGTACTTGTTCACGCCACAGCCGTCGAGGTTCTCGCAGTAGTCATTCCGGGCCGTGGCCGCCTGCAGGTAGGTGTCCCCGTAGAAGCCGACGCCGTTGATCAGCACCAGGCGCACGTCGGTGGCGGTGCTGTCGATCAACGCGTCGTAGGGGTTCGTGCCGGTGCGCCCGAACACGGCGATGTCAGCTTTATAGCCGGCCTCCAGACGACCGACATGGACCTGCAGTCCGACGACCTCGGCTGCCATCCACGTGGACATCTCCCAGATTTTTTGTGAGGTCAGTTCGGGGATGCCCTGGGTGACGCCGTAGTTGCGGGCAAAGCGCATCTCGGCGAGCATGTCGTCCTCGCCCGAGAGGGTCCAGTCCGGCGCAAGCGAGACGGTGATGCCCAGCTGGAGGATGCGCTGGATCGGCGCGGTGACGCCATAGAGCACCATGTTGCTCGACGGGGACCACACGATCTTGGAGTTGGTGGAGAGGACCTCCTGCAGCTGGCTCTCGGTCAGCGGCACGCTGTGGATCAGCACGGAAGTTCCGTTGTAGAGCAGGGAGGTGCCCGCGTGCCGGTTCGCACGGGGATCGCGGCCGGCGAAGGAGTCGAACTCGTCGGTGATGTAGTTGCCGGAGATGCCTTCGGCCATGTGGACGTGGAAGCGCGTGATGGGCTCGACGGCCTGCGTGAAGTAGCCCATGTAGGTCGCGGCCATGGCGTCGTCGATGTCGCGCACGGAGGCGATGGTGCCGGTCATGTGGTCATAGCCGCAGTTGTGGTAGCCGTCTGCGTTGCGCACGCCCCAGTTGATGCAGGAGCCCGACGCCGACGGCTGCCCCTGCATGGTGGTGGTGCCGTGGGCCATGCAGCGGAGCTCGGCCCACTTGGAGCCCGGGCAGAAGTGGGTGTTGGAGCTGCGGTGCTTGGAGTAGGGCAGGATGAACTCCTCGTACTGGGTGTTGTCGGCCCATTCGTACCGGTTGCCGAACAGTTGCGGCGGGTCGGGAGCCCACTCGGGGAAGAAATTGTAGCTCTGGTGGTTGTGCGCGTCGATGAGGCCCGCGGAGATGATGCCGTGGGTCTCGATGACGGTCGCGGTGGAGGCGCCGGCCTCGGTGGCGCACGAGGCCGCCACGCAGGTGATGTATTCGTTGATGACCAGCACCTCTCCGGGGTTCAGTACGCCGGCGGGGGTGAGGACGGTGCCGCGAAGGAGCAGGCCACCGGTGCCCGTGGAGACGATCTCGGCCGGTGGCGTGGCCGTGGAGCCCTGTCCGGTGCTGCACTGGTAGGTGAGGATCTGCAGGCAACCCGCCGAGCAGGAGAGGGTGCCGCCTTCAAAGCCCAGGCTCACGCATGTGGCGGTGCCGAAGTCGGTGCCGTCGCAGGCCTCCCCGGCTTCCATCACCCCGTTGCCGCAGACGGGGGTCTGGTTGTTCGCGTCGCCGTCGACGTCGTCGATGACGTCGATGACATCGACGATGTCGTTGTTGACGTTGTTGGTCGAGACGTTGCGGCAGATGCCCTGCACGCAGGTCCACGGATCGTCGCAGGTCCCGTCAGGCAGGCAGTCGTAGCCGAGCTTCCCCTGGTTCTTGGAGGAGGACCCATGGTCGCAGGCGGTGGCGAGCGCGAGGACGGACAGCGCGGTCAGGAGGAATAAATATTTGTGCATGACGATCTCCTCGGTGGAAAACATGGTCCGGTGGAAGTGTAGCAGAAACGGGTCGCACCCGCCCGGGAAAAGTTGCCAATCACCAAAAACGAAACAAAGGGAGAGTGCGTTTTTTGGGCAGCAGAAAGCGCGGTTTGATTAATATTAACTATGGCTATAGCTTGCCGCGCTCGGGCCAGGAGTCCACGACCAGCGCGGGCACACCCAGCGCCAGCACATGATCGGGCAGGTCGGTGACGACGGCGGCGGCGGCCCCGACCATGGTGCTCTGTCCGATGCGCCGTCCTTCGAGCACGGTGGCATGGGCGCCTATCCAGGTGTGTTCCCCGATCTGCACACCCGGGCACAGCACCGCGCCCGTGGCCACGTGGGCGAACTGTCCGACCTGGACGTCCTGCTCCACGACGGCCCGCGTGTGGACGATGGCGTTGTCGCCGATCACCGCGCCGGGTCCCACCACGGCCCCGGCACAAACCACACATCCGGAACCCAGCCGGGCCGAGGGAGAAACGACCGCGGTCGGATGGACCGCCGAGAGCAACGGGACGTTGGCCGATTTGAACAGTTGGGCCACGCGGCTGCGTCCGAAGGAGTCGGCAACGGCGATGACGCCGGCCTCGAAGTTGAACTCACCCGTGGAGAGCAGCAGTTCGGTGCCCAGGATGGGCCTGGACAGGAATTTGTCATTGCGCTTGAGTGGATCCGGATCCAGGAACCCTGCGACCGGAATTTCGCGCAGGCTCAGGATCTCCAGCACCGTCTTGGCATGATCGGCCGTGCCGTAGATGACGACCGATGGAAACTCACGGGACATGATCAGACCTCCACTGGACGGTCAGTCTTACATCATTCGGAGTTGCGCACAATGGTTCTGTGGTGGTGACCGGATGGGGCAGTAAACTGAGGTGTTGGAGTCTTCGCGGTGGCGCCGCTTCAGAATCTCCGAAATCTGTCGCAGGGGCAGAGGGTCTGATACACTCCTGCGCCGGAAGGATCCATGCCGCATGACCGAAGCCGAAGCCCGTCCGTTTTCCATGCTGTCGCCCCGCAAGACCTTGCTGTTCACGGCCTTGTATCTTGTCCAGGGGCTGCCGTTCGGTTTCTTCCTGTTCACGTACCCGCTGATCCTGCGGGCCCAGGGGTTGTCGCTGACGAAGATCACGTTCCTGTCGGTGGTGAACCTGCCCTGGCTGGTGAAGTTCCTGTGGGCGCCCCTGGTGGACCGCTACTTCTGGCCGCGCCTGGGCCGGCGCACCTCCTGGATCCTGCCGATGCAACTGGGGCTGGCCGCCTCCCTGGCCCTGACGGGCCTGTTCGCCATGGACCTGGGCATCAACGGCCTGATCCTGTGCCTGCTGGTTGTCAACTTCTTCGCCGCCACCCAGGACATCGCCGTCGACGGGCTGGCCGTGGACCAGCTCACGCCGGCCGAGCGCGGCCACGGCAACGCCATCCAGAGCGCGTCCTACAAGATCGGCATGCTCGGCGGCGGCTTCGGCCTGACGTTTGTGCTGCAGAGGTTCGGCCCCCAGGCCTGCTTCTACGCCATGGCTGCCTGCGTGGTGGCCGTGATGCCGGTGCTGTTCCTGGTCCGCGGGGATCGTACCGCCGCGGGCGAGGCCGAGCCGCCGATGACCTGGCGGATCGTCTTCTCCGCGTTCTCCGAGTTCGTGCGGCGTCCGGGCTTCGTCTGGCTGCTGGTGTTCCTGCTGGTGGTCAAGGCCGGGGACGCCGTGGCCAACCCGCTGTACCGCCTGTGCCTGCGGGACAGCGGCTTTTCGCTCTCGGAGATCAACTGGGTGATGAACCTGCTGGGCATCGCCGCGACCCTTTGCGGCTCGCTGTTCACGGGCTTCCTGATGGCCCGCTTCGGGCGGCTGCGCTGCACCGTCATCGCGCTGTCGGGCCAGCTCCTGGCCTACCTGGGCTGGGTGTATCTGTCCTCGGGAATGCCGGCGATGGAGGCCGTGGCCGTGGTGGCCGTCGTCGAGCACGCGACCTCGGGCATGATCACGGTGGTGGTGTTCACCCTGATGATGGACGCCGTCGCCGCCGGCGCCGCAGCCGCCCAATACACGCTTCTGATGTCGCTGCACCTGGGCGTCCAGTTCCTCATGGGCATCCCCTCGGGCTCCATCGTCGACTTCGGCAGCTATCCCATGGCGTTTCTGGTGGCCGCCGGCCTCACCCTCATGGTCATGGTCCTGCTCGTTCCCATGCGGAGGGCGAAGGTCTTCCACATCACCGGATGACCGAGGGGTTCGCCAGGCGCTTCCGGATTCCCGACGCCGCAGGGAACGCAGGATTGCGCCGCCGGGCAGTTTTCAGCTTGCATCAAAACCCGATCGGACAATAATACGTAGGTCCTTTCCAACCGGGGCGCGGTAAAAATAGTGCCCACAGGAAACCGGAAATGCCCAAACTGAATCCTGGAGCCCAGCTTCTCAATCAATACCAAATCGTCAACTACGTCTCGTCCACGCGGTGGGGCGAGAAGTACAAGGCTGTCCGGCTCTCGGACCAGCGCTCGGCCGAGATTCAGTGCCTCGACCGCCTGGCCGGAATCAACAAGGCCGCGGTGGACCTGGTGTTCTCGGTGACCGAGAAGATGGTCGGCATCGTCCACAAGCACATCGTCGAGGTGTTTGGCTACGGTGTGGATCCGGCCACCCGGATGCCGTTCGTGGCCCAGGCCTGGACCGAGGGCCAGCTGCTCGCGGACCTGATGATCAAGAAGTTTCCCGTGGGCGCCCCCCCCGCCACCGTGCGGCGCATCGTGACGCCCATCGCCGTGATGCTCGACGAGGTGCAGGACTCGTTCTTTCATGGGTTCATCAATCCGAAATGCGTCTTCGTCAGTTCCATCGGCCGCGTGAAGGTCAGCGAGTTCGGCTGGTTGAGCGTCTGCTCGGTCCACATGGACCCCAGTACCCTGCTCGAGCCGGCGGACCGTCCGTACCTCGCCCCGGAGTACTCCCGCACCAAGCCCGACCATCGGGCCGACGTTCACTCCCTGGCGATGATCTCCCATGTGCTCCTGTCCGGAAGACCGGCGTTGCCCGACGGCACGCCCGAGCTCAAGGCCGAGACGCCCCAGGAGCTCGTCGAGGCTGTTCAGGGCGGCCTGCTGCCGGATCCGGAGCTGCGCTATCCAACCGCAGGCGCCCTGCTCGAGGTGATGCGCATCTCCCTGCTGGGCGCAAAGAAGGCCAGCAAGTCCATGATGATGCTGGATCTGCTCCGCACCTTCGCCGAGGAGGGGGAGGATCGGAAGTACATGGTCCAGAAGGGGCGCCTGGACTACGGCCCCTACAGTGGACAGGAGATCCGCGAGAAGCTCTGCGACGAGGAGATCCTCCCCGACCACGTCGTGGTCACCATCGCCACCGGCGTGCGCAAGAAGGCGCTGCAGCATCCCGACTTCACCGATTTTGTTCAAGAGTACCAGCGCCGCATGGAGCTCAAGCGTCGCGAGGAGGCCGAGAAGCAGACCACCGTCTCGGAGAAGCGGCAGTCGCGCACCCTCAAGTTGACCGTGGTGCTGGGGCTGGTCGGGCTCGCCGCCGTGGCCCTCTCCATCGTGCTTTACCAGTCCGTGACCAAGGAATCCGGCGGCCGTGGCAAGCGCGCCATCGGAAGCGAGCAGGATCTGGCCGTGGAGACCGATGTGGGCGCGGAGATGGGGGCGGCCGCGGGCATGAAGGCCGGCGGCGTGCGCAAGAAGCGCACCAAGTCCGGTGGAGGCAGCAGCAGCAGCGGCGGTGGCTATTCAGGCGAGGAGATCAAGGTGTATGCCCTCGACAGCCTCGAGTTGTCGCGCTCGGTCATCAACTCCGTCGTGAACCGCGACGTCATCATGCAGATCTCGGGTTCCTGCATTCCCCCATCCGGGACCGTCGTCATCAACTACCAGATCGACGGACGCCGAGGTCGGGTACGCTACACGGCGGCCTCGCTGGACCGCGAGCCCAACAAGAAGATTGCCTCCTGCGCACACGGAATCCTCAAGAACCTCGAGTTCCCGGTGCTCGACACCGATCTCAGCGGGTCGGGTTCGATCCGGTACTAGATGACACCAACAATGCCTGAAAAAAACCTTCCAGAAACAGCAGTCTCCGATGTGGAACTCCGCGGGGTCACCGTCCGGTTCGGACGGCACACCGCCGTGGACGACCTGTCATTCACCCTGCATCGCGGCGAGTGCACAATACTGCTGGGCCTCAACGGCGCCGGCAAGTCCACGACCATGCGTGTGCTCACGGGTCTTCTGGCTCCGGACGCGGGGACGGTCCGCCTTTTCGGCGCCGATCCGCTGAGCCAGTCGATCGTGGCCCGCCGCAGCTTCGGCTACCTGCCCGAGGAGGGCATTCTCGACGGACAGCTCACGCTCCGCGAGCACCTTGAGCTCGTTGGAGCGCTGCATCGGATGTCGCAGCATGCACGGCGCGAGCGCTCTGCGATGCTGGTTGAACGCCTGTCCCTGTCTGGAGTGCTGGACCGGCCGGTGGGCGGATACTCCCGCGGCTTCCGGCAGCGCGCCTCCCTGGCGGTCGTGCTGCTGCATGACCCGGCCTTCGTGATTCTCGACGAGCCCGTGACCGGACTGGATCCGGAGCAGCAGACGGCGTTCCATGAACTGATCAGGGAAATGGCCCGCGATCGCGTGATGCTGCTGAGCACCCACCTGTTGTCCGAGGCGCGGCAGCTGGCTGACCGCGTGCTGGTGCTGGCTTCGGGCCGCTGCACCTACGACGGGCCGATGGCCGATGACGAACGGCTGCGGACCGCGCTGATCGGGGAGGGAGCCTGATGCGTGAGCTGGCCCATCTACTCCGACGAGAATGGATCAACCAGGCGACGCGTCCGGCGCTGTTCGTCCTGTGCATCGCTTACTGGGTGATCTCCGGGTTCATCGCGTTCAACGTGCTGCTCGACGCGGCCGTGGTGACGCTCATGCCGTATTTCCAGATTGCGCCCGTGCTGTTTCTCCTGTTCACGCTGTCGATCACGACCGGGCAGTTGAATCAGCGCTCCGACTCGATGGACCTGCTTCGCCTGATGCCGGTTTCGCCGGCCTCGGTCGTGACCGCACGGTTCCTGGTCGTGCTGTCGATCCTGCTTGTGGCGCTGCTGGGGGCCTCCCTGGTGCCTGCTGCCGTCTCGTTCGCGGATTGGGGCCGGTTCGACACGGGCCAGCTCCTCTCGGCCAATGCGGGCCTGTTCCTGCTGGGGGGCGCGTTTGCCGCCGTGGGCCTTGCCGTGGGTGCCTACTCGCGTTCCCAGACGGCCGCGTTCCTGGTCTCGTTTGTCGTGGTGTTCCTGTTCTGGATCCCCGACCGATTCCTGCCGCTGGCCCCCGAGGGTCTTCGCGGGGCCCTGTCCCAACTGGCCTTCAACACCCACCTGGCAAACTTTTCCCGCGGCATCCTGTGGCTTCCGGACCTGGCGTACTTCCTGATCTTCGCCTTCGTCGGGATCACCCTGGCGCAAGTTGGCTGGGAGAGCTGGCGCTTCCGTCGTCCCTGGCCCCGGCGCCTCTCGTGGAAGCTGCCCGCCGGCCTGCTCCTGCTGGTGCTGTTCCAGTTGGTCGCGTTGCGCTTTCCCCTGCGGCTGGATCTCACCAGCGAGGGCCTGCACACGCTGGATCCCGAGAGCGTAAAGGTCGTGAAGAGCCTGAAGAAGGATGTCCGGCTCCTGTTCTTCCGCTCGAGGAAGCTGCCGCGTGAGCTCGTCCAGACCGCCATCGACGTGGACGCGTTGCTCCGGGAATACGCAGTGCTTTCGCCCAGGCTGGTGGTGCAGATCCTCGAGCCCGACGCGGACCCGGATGCTGCGGCGCTGTCCCGGTCGTACGGCATCAGCGAGATGGAGATCGGCCGGCGCTCGGCGACGGAGTCGATGGTCAACCGTGTCACCTTCGGCCTCGCGCTTGTCTCCGGCGATACGGTGGAGACGATCTCCGACGTCACCGATCCGCGCACCCTCGAGTACGAGATCACGTTCCGGCTCAAGCGCTTCCTCACCGGCCGCAAGAAGATCGTCTTCACCACCGGGCATGGTGAGTTCCCCGAGAAGGACGGAGACCCGCGAGGCGGTTTCGACCGCCTGTTCGCGGCTGTCACCGAGTTCGAGTTGATCCGGCAGAAGGGGCCCTTGCCCGAGGACGCTGCGGTGCTCGTCGTCGCCGGCCCGATCGTCGCCTTCTCCGACGAGGCATGGGAGCAGGTGGGTGCCTTCGCCAGGCAGGGCAAACCGGTGCTGATCCTGGCTGACGGCATGATGTTCCGCAACAACATGTCCCTCAAGGGGGTGGCCAGGCACTGGGTGCCCAACCCTGCCCTGGCTGACCGGCTGAAGACCTGGGGCATCATCCTCGGCGACGACATGATCCTCTCCTATCAGGCTCCCCAGGTGAGTGTCAGCCAGCACAAGGTGGTCACGTTCCCGCTGATGCCGATGGTCGACGTCTCCCGCAAGTTGTCGATCATGCCCTTCACCCTGTCCTCGGTCCGGCTCGAGAGCCCGCCGCACCTCATCCTCCAGCGGAGGCTGCGCACGGATCCCGGATCCTGGCGGCACACGCGTGCCTACGAGGAGAACCTGGAGTGGCCCAAGACCGACGATCGGGGCCCCTTCGATGTCGGCCTGTTCCTGCGCGGCGCCCCCGGCAAAGACCTGCCGGCCTCGGCCCGCGTCGTGGTGCTTGGCGACTCCGATCTGTTCCGCGACTACAGTTTCCAGACGGTGAACACGCACCTGCTGTTCTTCCGGCAGATCCTGGACTACCTGCTAGATGATCACAGCCTGGCACACCTGCGCCTCAAGGGTCGCGGCGTGGAGCGGCTCAAGCTCGCAGGAAAGCCGTCGCCCGCCCTCGTGATGACGCTGGCCATCGGTGTCCCTGTGCTGCTGCTGCTGGCCTTCGCTGGAATCATCCTCCTGCGTCGACGCAAGAATTAGGAGTAGCTTTTCGGAGCCATTCCTGGGGAGTTCACGATGAAGAAGTCCGATATCAAGACCTGGCTCTTTCCCGCAGTCATGCTCACGGGCGCTGCCATCGGCATTCTGCTGCTGTGGCCCCGGGAAGTGAAGCCGCCCACCATGGAGGAGGCCAAGGTCCGCCCGGTCCCGCCGGTTCCGGGGGCCCCCCTGGAGGAAGTCGACCGGATGGACGTGCGGAACCGGTACGGGGAGTTCTCACTGGAGAAGCGGGCGGATGGATGGATGATGATCCGCCCGTTCCTTGCCAGGGCGAACCAGACCGTGATCAAGAGCCTGTTCGAGCGCCTCGGCAAGGCGGAGTTCGGCATCGTGGTCAGCCGTGACGTGAAGAGCCAGGAGCAGGAGAAGGTCGCCGGCAAGCTGGCCGTCGAGATCCGGCTGCATCGCGGGGCCGAGCCTGTCTGGCACTTCTTCCTGGGCAAGAGCTCGGATTTCACCTTGTTCCGGATGGCTGACTCCAACGACATCTGGCAGATTCGTGGCGCCCTGCGCCAGCAGTTTGTGCGGGATTCGGTCGGCTGGATTGAGCCTGCGCTCATCGTCGAACCGCAGGACGCGCTGCGGAGCGTCCGCTACATGAAGGCGGATCGGAGCCTCTTTGCACATTTTCGCATCGAGAAGCCCGGCGCACCCACCCTCGGAGAAGGGCAGGAGCATATCAGGAGCTGGCATCCGGCCCGGGTGAAGCGTTCCCTGGCCCGTCTGTTCCAGGGGCGGCTGCACCTTGTCGAGGCTGATCCTGCGAAGAACCGCGAGGCTTTCAAGACCGAGGATGGCGGCGTGGAGCTGGAGTTCGCCTCAGGCAGGCAGGTCCGGCTGACGTTCGGCGTCGGCGACGGGAAGGACACGCCCGTGCGGATCGAAGAGAAGGCACCCAAGGGAGAGAAATACCAGGAATACCCCTACATCGCCATCGTCCACTCCCATATGCTCCGGGAGACGCTGCTGAAGCGTACGCTGGATCTGGAGGACCCGGTGATTTTCTCGACGGCGGCCGAGTCCGTCGAGGCGCTGCGCGGGCTGTGTGATAAGTTCTCCTACGAGCTGGAGCGCGATGCACGCAAGGTCATGGTTGTCAAGTCCAGTTCGCAGACGTTCGCCCTGGCCAAGTCCTCCCTGGAGGAGTTCTTCCGGTTCCTGTCCCAGGGGTTGCTTACGGCCGCCACGGTCCTGGAGCCCGGGGAGGTTCCCGCGGAGTTCGCCGTCACGCCAAAGTCCGATCACGTCGAGTTTGATCTCCTCGTGGAAAGAAAGAAATCCACCGTCCGGGTCGCATGGGGTGCCATGACTCCGCTCGACAGTTTCGGCATCCGGTATCACTATGTCACCGTGTCGACGAGGCCCGGACTGGTGTTTCGCGTGATGGAAAAGAATATCCTGCCGATCTGCCGGACCAAGACCACCTGGCAACTGAAGGCTGAAGACCCGGAAAACATACCGGTTCCCGGAGCGCGGAGACGCTAGAGAGGAAACTCATGACTTATTCGAGCGGGCAACTTGAGGCTGCGCGCAGCCGCCTGATCTTTGCATGTGACGTACAGACCCTGGCCGAGGCCGTCGAGGTGGGGGAGATGCTGAAGAACTCGGTCGGGATGTGGAAGATCGGGCTGGAGTTGTTCCTGCGCGAGGGTCGTCCCGTGGTGGAGCGGATGGCGGCTTTCGGGTTGCCGATCTTTCTCGATCTGAAACTGCACGACATTCCGGCCACGGTCAGCCGGGCCATCCTCAACCTCGATCAGTTGCCGATCCGGTTCCTCACCATCCATGCATCCGGCGGCCAGGAGATGCTCCGCGAGGCGGCCGCCGCTGCTGCAAGGCTGTCCAGCCGTCCGACGGTGCTGGGCGTCACCGTGCTCACCTCCCTGGGGGCCGAGGATCTGGCCCGGGATGGCTATTCCGGGACGGTGGGGGAGCTCGTGGTGGCGCGGCTTCGGGCCTGCCTCGACGCAGGGGTCGGCGGGGTGGTCGCCTCGGCCCTCGAGGTCGGCACGCTGGCCGGGCTGGTGCCGGCCGGGTTCTCCCTCGTGATCCCGGGCATCCGGCCCTCCTCCGGCGTGCAGGACCAGAAACGGGTGGCCACCCCCGGCGCCGCGATTGCCGCAGGCGCCACCCACCTCGTGGTCGGCCGTCCGATCCGGGACGCCGCCGATCCGGCCGGGGCTGCGAACGATATCGTCCTCGAGATCGCCCGCGCGGCCTGTGGTGAATCATGACGGCCAAGCCTCGCTCGCCACATACCATGCAGAACAAGCCGCCGGCCGAGGACGTTCATGTGGTCTTCGGGATCCACCCGGTTGAGGAACTGATCGAGACCGGTCGGGTCCAGTCGTTGCTGGTCAGTTCCTCGGCGCCGCCGAAGTTGATCGGTGCGGCCCGGGCCCGCGGGATCCGCGTGGAGAACGTGTTCGCCTCGGAGCTGGACCAGATGACGGCCTTCGGCGTTCACCAGGGCGTCGTGGCCCTGGTCGAAGGCTTCGAGTACGCCGACTTCGATCACCTCCTGACCGAGGCTCTCAACATGGGGCCGGCCCTGCTCGTGTTCCTGGATCGCATCACCGATCCCCACAACCTCGGCGCCATCGCCCGCTCGGCCTACCTGCTCGGCGCACACGGCCTCGTGATTCCGCTTCGTGAGTCAGCGCACCCGACCGCCGGCGCCATGAAGGCCTCGGCCGGGGCGTTGGTCCACCTGCCCGTGGCGCGCGTGCACAACCTCAAGCTGGCGCTCACGGCGTCCCAGGAGGCCGGTCTGCAGGTCATCGGTGCCGCGGGGGAGGCTGAGGAGGATCTGCCGGGATGCGATCTGACCGGTCCCGTCGCGCTGGTCATCGGCTCTGAGCACCAGGGGATCCGCCCGTCCGTCGCCTCCTACTGCGATCGCACGGTCCGCATTCCCATGTGCACGGGCGGCGTGGGCTCCTACAACGCGTCGGTGGCTGCTGCGATCTGCCTCTACGAGGCCTTCCGGCAGAGGACGGCGGACTGACGTCATGATCCCTGCGCTTACGCTGCCCATCACAGAGCCCATCCTGCTGTTCGGCCTGGTGCTCCTGCTGGTGCTGATCGCCCCCCTGATCTCGGGACGCTTCAAACTTCCCTCCATCGTCGGTCTGATCCTGGCCGGCATGATCTTCGGCCCCCATGGCCTGGGCGTGTTCACGCTGGAGGCCGAGATCCGGCTGCTGGGGCAGATCGGCCTCGTATACATCATGTTCCTGGCCGGCGTGGAGATCGATCTCCAGCAGTTCTTCCTCGTCCGCAGGCACAGCCTGACGTTCGGGTGGCTGACGTTCCTGATCCCGCTGCTGGCCGGCGCGCTGCTGGCCCCGCAGGTTCTCGGGATCGGGATCCTGCCTGCGATCCTGCTGGCCTCGATGTTTTCATCGCACACGCTGATCCCGTGGCCCCGGATCAGCGCCCTGGGGCTCACCCGGCAGCGGGCGGTCGTCGCCATCGTGGGCGGGACGATCCTCACCGACACGCTGGCCCTGCTGCTGCTGGTCTTCCTCGTCGGAGCCCACGCCGGAAACCTGACGCCCTGGTTCCTGACGCGGCTGGCGCTCTCGGTGACGGTGTTCCTGGTCGCCCTGTTCGGCCTGCTGCCCATCGTCAACCGATGGTTCTTCCGCCACTTCGCCTCCGACGGCCAGGTGGAGTATCTCTACGTGCTCTGCGTCGTGTTCCTCTCCGCCGCGCTGGCCCACCAGGCCGGCCTCGAGCCCATCCTGGGCGCCTTCTTCTCGGGGCTGATCCTCAACCGCCAGGTCCCGGAGAAGAGCACGCTGATGAACCGGATCCACTTCATCGGTTTTGCCCTGTTCATCCCGTTCTTCCTGCTGTCGGTGGGCATGGTCGTGGACGTGCGGCACTTCTTCACCGGGGTCGAGACCCTGAAGACGACAGCCTTCATGATCGTCGTCGCGCTGGCCTCCAAGTGGTTGGCCGCCCGGCTTGCCGGACGGGTCATCGGCTGGTCCCGCGAGGAGATCCGGGTGGCCTTCGGCCTGTCGGTGAATCAGGCCGCCGCCACGCTGGCCGCCGTGATGGTCGGCGTCAACACGGGCATCTTCGGCCTCGAGATCGTCGCGGGCACCATCGGCATGATCATGGTGACCTGCATCGTCGGGAGCCTGGTCACCGAGCGCGCGGCACGGGCCTTGTCGGCGCAGCACGTGCGACGTAGCCCGGACCGCCCGGGGCAGGGGCGGATCCTGGTCCCGCTGGGCGACCGGGCGGACCAGCTCCTGAATCTGGCCTTGCTGCTGCGTCCTTCCCAGTCGCGGGATCCGCTGTATCTGCTGCACGTCATCGAGGAGGGCCCCGACCTGGAGTCCCGGGTGGGGCGTGGCGAGCGGCTGCTCGAACACTCGGTGCTGCAGGCGACCGCAGCCGACATCCACGCCATGCCGCTGACCCGGGTGACCATGCACGTGGGCTCGGGCATCCTGGGGACCATGCGGGACTACGGAATCGAGACGGTCGTGGCGGGCCTGCCCGTCGACCGCACGCCGATATTGTACACCTGCAGCCCCACCGTGGATTTCCTCGTCCGGAACTCCCGAACCACCCTGCTCTTCGCCCGTGTCCCCGATGGGTTTTCCAAACCCACGCGGATGCACTGGGTGATCCCCTTCACCCTGGAGGACCACCCCGGCTTCGCCACCGGCGTCGAGCAGATGCTGCGCCTGGTGAGGCAGGAGAACATCCCCCTTCGCGTCAGCCTTCCTGCCGGGGATCGCAGCTCCCTGGAGAAGAGACTGGGCGGGATTTCCGTGCAGTTTCAGGCCCCGGACCCAGCCAGGCTCCTTCCTCGGGACCCGGCTGCCGATGAGTGGACGATCTTCTTCATGGTGCGGCCCTCCGGCTTCGGCTGGCGTCCCCAGTTCGAACGGATTCAGAAGGCCGCGGTGTCCGATTTCCAGACTCCGCTGGGGCTCCTGTTCCTGCCCGAGCCCGAGGAGGCCCCTTCGATCCAGCGCAACGGCGTATCCCCGGCCGATTACGGGGGTGTGCCGGTGTCCTTTCAACTCTCCATCACGGATTTCTCCGATGACCAGCTGGATCCGGCCATCGATCACCTGCTCGCCGAAGCCGATCTCGAGGACGAGGACGATCAGGTTGAGGAGATGTTCATGGACTCCTGCCGCACCGCGCCGGTGATCCTGGCGCCCGGGATCGCGTTTTTGCATGCCCACGTCGACTCCCTGGCGGAGAATCACGTGCTGATGGGCCGGCATCCCGTGGGCTTCGACACGTTCCGCACCCTCGATCCCGTGCGCGTGGTCGTGATCCTGCTCGGACAGCAGCACCGCTCGGCCCAGGAGCACCTCACCCTGCTGGCCGTGCTGGCCCGCACCCTCTCACGCAAGGAGATCGCCGCGCGCCTGCTCGGCGACTCCGGCCACCTCCAGCTCGAGGAGGAATTGTCCCAGGTCATGTACGAAGAGCTCTCCAGGCTCGCCCAGCGCAAGGGGTAGCCGACCCTGACCGGTGAAGGGGAAGAGAAGAGGCGGCCCGGGCTGGTCGGACCAGTCGGACCAGTCGGACCAGTCGGACCTGTCGGACCGGTCGGACCGGGCCGCCCGGGAGGAAAAGAAGCAAAGAAGAAGAACCCCGCGCCCGGCGGCGCGTTTCCGCCCGCAGTGGATTGACCCTTGACCTTGGGCCGAATATGCGGAAAATCCATTGTATCTTGCGACTTTTTCCGAGCCTCTCCCAATTCTTCAAGCGCACCCCCATCCGCGTGTGGCTGATCCTCAGTTATTCGGCGTTGTTCATCGGTGTCATGATTCCCCTCGCGATTGGGCTGAACATCCGGCTCCATTCGCTGCTCGAGGAGAACATCGAGGACCAGCTCGAGAACGCGACGGTCAACACCGTGAACATGGTCAGGCTCGCCGCGGAGACGTCCATCAAGCAGCACCTGCGCGCCATCGCGGAGAAGAACGTGGAGATCGTCCGGCTGTTCCATGAGGACGCTTTGAGCGGACGCATCTCGGTCGAGGAGGCCAAGCGTCAGGCGGCCCGGATCCTGCTGAGCCAGAAGATCGGAAAGACCGGCTACATCTATGTGCTCGACTCCACGGGCCAGTTGCAGGTGCACCCCGAGAAGCTCCTGCTGCACAAGGATCTGCGCGACTTCCAGTTCATCCGCGAGCAGATCGTGCAGAAAAACGGCTACATCGAGTACGAGTGGAAGAACCCCCAGGACACCCGTACCCGCCCCAAGGCGCTCTACATGAGCTACTTCGAGCCCTGGGACTGGATCGTCTCCGTGTCGTCCTACCGAGAAGAGTTTTCCACGCTGATCCATGTCGACGAGTTTAGGCAGCAGATCCTGGCAAACCGCTTCGGGAAGAGCGGGTACACTTATGTGATGGACTCGCGGGGAAACCTGATCGTCCACCCGGAGTTGACCGGCAACATCTATGACGCGGTGGATTCGTCGGGACGACGGTTCACTGAGACGATCTGCAGCGAGAAGAACGGAAGAACACGGTATTCCTGGAAGAACCTGGGGGATCTGGAAGAACGGGAGAAAATCGCGATCTTCCGTTACCTGCCAGAGCTCGACTGGATCATCGTGTCCACGGGGTATCTCGAGGAGGTGTACGCGCCGCTGACGACCATGCGCGACGTCCTGTATGTCGCGATGCTCGTGACCCTGATCCTGCTGATGACCATCAGTTTCCTGATCAGCCGCATCATCTCCCGTCCCCTGCAGACCATCATCACTGCCTTCGCCCAGGGCGCCGCCGGACAGTTCAAGACCCGGATCCGGACCCGCGCCACCGGCGAGATCCGACAGATGGCCAATTATTTCAACAAGTTCATGCGTGAACTGGAACAGTACGGCCGTTCCCTGCGCAACGAGATCCGCCAGCGCAAGAACGCCCAGCGGGACTCCGAGAAGAACGAGCGGCGCCTGCGCATGATCCTGTCCTCGGCCAACGAGGGGTTCATGGAGGTGGGCTCGGACCGCCTGATCCTCGACATCAACCCGGAGATGGCGCACATCCTGGGCCGTCCCACAGCGGAGATCCTGGGGCGCAAGATCTTCGAGTTCGTGGATCCGCCCAGCGCCGAGCGCATCCGCGAACACCTCGAGCTGCGCAAGATCGGCCTTCGCAGCTCCTACGAGGCGACCCTGCTTCGCCCCGACGGTTCGCGCGTCATCTGCCTGTTCAACGGAGCGCCGCTTCTGGACGAGAAGGGGCGCAAGATCAGTTCGTTCGCCATGATCACGGACATCACGGTCCGCAAGCTCGACGAGGAGGAGGTCCGGCGCGTCAACGAGGAGCTCGAGCGCCGCGTCGATGAGCGCACCTTTGCCCTGCAGCGCACGCTCCAGATGGTGCAGGAGGCGCAGGAACACCTGGTCCAGTCGGAGAAGATGGCGGCGCTGGGCCAGCTCGTGGCCGGCGTGGCACATGAGATCAACACGCCCGTGGGTGTGGGAGTGACGGCGGCCACCCACCTGCAGGAGAGCACGCTGCAGGTGAAGGCCCTGTTCGACACCGGCACGCTCACGCGCGCCGAGATGGTCAAATACCTCAACCTGGCCGAGGAGGGAAGTTCGATCCTGGTGTCCAACCTCAAGCGGGCTGCGGACCTGATCGGCTCCTTCAAGCAGATCGCCACGGACCGGGCCAGCGGGGACGAGCGTCGTTTCGTGCTGGCCGAGTATGTCCAGGAGCTGCTGCTTTCACTGCGTCCGCATTTAAAACATACCGCCCATAAGGTGGACGTCGAATGTCCGTCGGATCTGGCGATGCAGGGATCTCCAGGCGCATTCTCGCAGATTCTCACCAACCTGGTGATGAACAGCCTCACCCACGGCTTCGAGGGGGTCCCCGCAGGCAGGATCACGATCACCGTCACCCGGCTCGAGGACGCAATTCTCCTGCAATACGGGGACAACGGCGTGGGAATCCCTGCCGAAAACCTGGGCCGGGTCTTCGACCCGTTCTTCACGACCAAGCGGGGGCAAGGAGGGAGTGGACTCGGCCTGCATATTGTATATAATCTGGTAACGCGTACCTTTGGTGGGCGAATTCAGGTTGAGAGCGTTCCGGGCAACGGCGTCCTATTCACATTGACGTTGCCGGCGGGAGATGATCGCGATGACGGATGACCTTCTTCATTTTGCCGATGAGCCTGAAGGCAGACTGCCCCAGGAAGACGGAAGTGGATGGAAAATCCTGATTGCCGACGATGACCGTGAGGTGCATACGGTGACCCGGCTGGTGCTGCGCGATTTCCAGTTCGAAGGCCGCGGTCTTCAGTTCTTCTCGTCGTTCTCGGCGGTGGAGACGCGGGAGATCATGCAGGACAACCCGGACATGGCCATGCTCCTGCTGGACATGGTCATGGAGACAGAGACGTCGGGCATCGACGTGGCCCGCTTCGTCCGCGAGGAGCTCGGAAACCACTTCGTCCGGATCATCCTGCGCACCGGACAGCCCGGTCAGGCTCCCGAGAACCAACTGATCTCCCGTTACGACATCAACGACTACAAGGAAAAAACCGAACTGACGGCCCGCAAACTGTTCACCGTGACCACGGCTTCGATCCGTTCGTTCCGTGATCTCCAGACGGTGGAGCGAGCCCGGCGTGGTCTCGCCCAGATCGTCAAGTCCTCAAGCCGCATCTTCGAGATCCAGAGCTTCCCCGCTTTCGCCCGCGACGTGCTGGTGCAGTTGTCCCAGTTGCTGCAGGTCGTCGGCGATCCCCTCGACACCCCCGGCTCCGGCGTGATTCTCCGGATGGGGCCGACAGGCTGGTCCGTCGCCGCCGGAGTGGGGCGCTATGCGGGGGCCGAGAAGACCGAGGTGGCTCCGAACGAGATCACGGATGCCTGTTCCCGGGCGCTCGCGGAGCGCTCCCTGGTGTTTCTCGACCACCGGTTCGTCGGCTACTTCAAGACCCGCAAGAGCATGGAGATGCTGCTCTATTTCGAGAACGGGAGGCCCTCCACCCGGCTGGAGCAGAACCTGGTCTCGACGTTCGCGACCAACATCACCACGGCGCTGGACAACCTGCACCTCAACCAGGAGATCATCCAGACACAGCGGGAGGTCATCTTCACCCTCGGAGAGGTGCTCGACACGCGCTCGGGGGAGACGGCCCACCACGTCCGGCGCGTCGGCGAGATGGCGGCGTTCCTGGCCCGCCTTCATGGCAGGCCCGAGCACGAGTGCGAACTGATCCGGATGGCCGCCCCCATGCACGACGTGGGCAAGATCGGCATCCCCGACCGGATCCTGCTCAAGCCCGATCCGCTCTCGCCCGAGGAGTTCCTGCGCATCCAGGAGCACACCCTCATCGGCTTCAACATCCTCAAACACAGCGGGCGCGACATCATGCAGTCGGCCGCCATCATCGCGCTGCAGCACCACGAGAAGTGGGACGGCAGCGGCTATCCGAATCACCTGTCCGGCCAGGAGATCCACCTGTTCGCCCGGATCACGGCGATCTCGGACGTGCTCGACGCACTGCTGCATCCCCGGCCTTACAAGCACGCCTGGACGCCGGCCGAAGTGCGCACCTACCTCGAGGAGCAGAGCGGCGTCCAGTTCGATCCCGGTCTGGTCGACCTGCTCCTGGCGCATTTTGATGATTTTCTGGAGATTATCTCGAGCTATCCCCAGCCCGAAGCCTAGAGAGCCGACCAATTTAGCCTTTTTACCTTGAAGCTCACCATGTCCATGTCGTAATCGAAATCGAAATCGAAATCGTTTTCAGGATCGATAATACCGCCAGGAGTGCGTGCGTGCGGTCAGAGCTGTTCAAGATCGATTTCGATTTCGATTTCGATCGGGAAGAAAGACAGACCGGTATCTGATAATTGATCGGCCCCCCAGGCTTCCGGTCAATATTTACAGCATCTGGCTGGTTTCCTGGTAGTACAGGCTCAGGGTCTCGAGCTCGAGCGCCAGGATCGGATTCTTGCGGAGCACGCTGCCACCCGGACCGATCAGTTCTTCGATGACCTCGACGACCAGGCGGGTCTTTTCACGCTCGCGCTCGTGCTTGCGGTCGAAGAGCTCGAGGGCATTGGCGGAGCGGGTCTCACGGGCCGAGAAGAGCTCCATCTGGAGTTCGGAATAGCGCTTCTCCAGTTCGGTGATCTGGAATATCAGTTCAGAGAGGATCTCCTGGACGGAGCCGCAGTCGGAGTAGATGCCCAGCCCGGGAAATGCGGTCACCAGCTCGATCACGCTGCAGTCCACGTGCCGGGCCAGGTACTTTTCAAGCACCTCGCGGTCGAACGAGAGGTCCTGGACGGCCTGACGCAGCTGGCCGGAGCGTGCGCGAAGCTGGAGTTCCTGGGATTGGGACTCCTGGATCATGCCCTGCTCGAGGGCGCCCATCCGCGCGATCTCGTCGGCCATGGCCGCGGCGCTGGCCATCCGCGGGCCAAGCCCCGGAGGGAAACACTGCCAGGTGCGCAGCAGTTGGACCACGTGCATCAGCCGCTCCCACAGCCAGTTCTGCACCATGCAGCGCAGCTCCTCGGTCGAGATTCCGGCGTTGGGATCCACCGCCAGGAACTGCGACGTGGGCATCCGCTTGGCCACGTCGGCAGGGGAACCGAGCCTGCGGTGGGCCAGGAGCGTCTGAACCTCGCGCAGCCGTTTTACCAGCTGGCATCCGTCCGCGATGCGGTCGGGAACGAAGGTCTCCAGGCAGTCCAGGATCACCTGGTCGATCTCGGGTGGAACATCGTTGTGCGGGGCCCGTGACGAGGGTGGGTCGGGGACGCGGTTCTTCTGGGCCAGGACGTATTCGACCAGGGAGGCTGCGACGAACGGGGGATCACCCGTAAGCGCTTCGTAGGCCACCGCGCCGAAGGAATAGATGTCGGTTGCGCAGGCCAGTTTTTCGCCCATGCATTGCTCCAGCGACATGTACTGCGGCGTTCCGAACACCTCACCGGGCAGCGTGATCCGATCGTCCTCGGCTTCGACCATCTTGGCCAGGCCGAAGTCCAGGATCTTGACGAGGTCCCCGTGCTCACCCGGAACGATGACGATGTTGTCAGGCTTGAGGTCGCGGTGCATGATGCCCATGGCGTGGGCCGCCGCGAGGGCGTCGGCGATCTGCACGAAGATCGGCAGGGCCCTCGCCAGCGGCAGCGTGCCGACCTCGTCGTACAACTCCAGGAGATTCTTTCCCTGGATGTATTCCATGATCAGGAACAACCGGCCGTCGTCGAGCTGGCCGGTGTCGAAGATACCTACGACGTTGGGGTGTTGCACCCGCGAGGTCGCCCGGGCCTCCCGCCGGAACCTGGCGCTCATCCGCTGGTCCTTGGCGTGCTGTACCTTGAGCAGCTTGATCGCGACCCGGTTTCCGAGCAGCTCGTGCCTGCCCAGGTAGACTTCTCCCATACCGCCGATCCCCAGCATCTTCTCCACACGGAAGCGGCCTCCGATGAGTTGACCGAGGAGACCGGGCTTCTGCGTGGTGCTCATCGGATGTCCGGGATCAGAAATCCCAGCCGAACTGGATCGAGTAGGTCTGCTGGAGGACGCTCTTGTCCTTGATGGATTGGGTGCGCCCGGAGACGGGCTCGAGGAGCTCGTCCTTGGAGGAGCCCTTGAGCGTGAAGATGCCTTCGAGGGTGATGGCCATTTTGTAGTAGATGAAACGCGCGCCGAAGAAGATGCGATGTCGGCCGATCATGTCCTGATCGTCGAACACGATGTTGTTGTTGCAGTCCTGATCCGTGCAGGAGAGCCCCGGTTCGAAGGGGGTGGTGCCGTCGGGGTTGAGGGAGTCGATGCCCGGTGTGGTGTCGATGACCTTGCTGTCGCTGATGATCATCAGGTAGTTGTACCCGAGGTAGGGTGTGACGTTGATCGTGGAGGCGATGCCGAAGCTCTTGGAGAGGCTCACATCCACGCTGGCGACGGTCAGATCGACCTCGCGCGAACCCATGACCCGGGTGCCGAAGCCGCGCACGGCG
>Ga0180007_10001301_pt1 | contig 34910 bp, 26 predicted proteins | sample MM_PC_MetaG_FD_121122 | JGI IMG/M metagenome (GOLD analysis project Ga0180007, IMG submission 121122) | Groundwater microbial communities from the Aspo Hard Rock Laboratory (HRL) deep subsurface site, Sweden - MM_PC_MetaG | ecosystem: Environmental > Aquatic > Deep subsurface > Groundwater... | reverse complement strand
TTAAGGGGTATTTCTCGTTTTTTGAGCGATTCCGTCCAGCAGTTTGCGGGGCCGAAGGCGGGTGCCCGCAAATTGCGAGCAAGGTAAGACACGATAGTGTCTTACCGCCACGGCCGTAATAGTTAGAATATATACAAAGCAGTCTATTGCCCGACGGCTAAGCGAAAAAAAAGAGAAATACCCCTTAAACTAAAAGTGCGCGTTTACCCTGCTCCGTGATTGATGAAAAAAATGCCGAAATTGACTTTTTGATAAATTGAGTATATACTCATAGCATATACGAGGAGTGACGAATTATGTCTAAAGCACTTTCGCTGAAATTAACTGATGAAATTTTTTCTGAAGTTGAATCAATTACTAAAGATATGCATAAGCCCCGAAATACATATATAAACGAGGCATTGGCTTTTTACAATAAGTTATTACAAAGAAAAAAATTAAAAGAGATTCTATTAAAGGAATCAAAAATTGTTTCCCGAAATTCATTATCTGTTTTAAGTGAACTTGAATCTATAGAAGATGAAATTTTTGAATGAACATTAAAAAATTTTTTATTTATTCAGCCGATCTTAATCCCGGATGCGGAACTGAGCCCGGGAAAATACGTCCAGTGGTTGTAATCCAAACTAATTTATTAAACAATGTCCACCCAAGCACGATTATTTGCCCAATTACTTCAAAATTATCATCTGGTGTCAAAATTTTAAGAATCAGATTAAATGAAAAAGTAAATAAATTAAAAAAAGAGTCTGATATTTTAATTGATCAAATTCGAGCAATAGATAATAAAAGATTTATTGAAGAAATCGGTATACTGTCAAAAAATCAACAATTAAAAGTTATGGAAAGTTTAAAAAATTTAATTTTTGAATAATGGCCAAAATATTATGTGCATGCAACATACAATTTATCAGCTCTTCTTGGTGATTACCGAACTGTCAGGCGGGAGTGATGCATTTTGGACATTCCTGAAAGACAATAGTGCACATATTAATTAACTTCACAGTTAAATATAAAACCGCAGCTGATTTTTGACAAGTATTAGAGACAACCACGAATGAATGGAATTATCCACCTGCTGCCTTTTGGCACTCCTGCGGAAGTAAAAGCTGAAGCTAAGCACTACATTAACACACTGGGTAAAAACAAAGGTTATATTCCATACCCCAGTCAGACGTGGGACTCCGTTGTGCCGATTGCGAATATCGAGGCATTGTATAGTGCGAGGGATTAACCTCTGAGTTGAAATTAACGCAGGGATTTTATTTTCTCTGCATTTCCCGAAACGATTGAACGTTCCGCTGCATCGACGATTGCGCTGCTCATTGTGCCGGTCCGGCCGTCAGCGAGCGGCTTTCGATTTCCGCAAAGCGAATGTACAAAATCATCAAGCACAAACGGCTTCCCGCCGAATACATTGAGTGAGCTGAGCGCGTATACAGAGACCGGAGGACTGTCTATAAGCCAGTTAAGAATATCCGGACTATGCGTTGCTTTTTGATATAAAAGACCACAGGATTTACTTTTTAACCGGTGCCAACTGTGGAAAAAATATGCTTTTTCGCTTTTGCGGCTGCACAAACAATATCGTGATGAGTGTAGTCAGGGTAAAGTACCATTACGGATAGTTCTACCTCGATTACCATACCTTTGACAAAAAGCATTAATTGTATTACAATTTCATACAGGAGAAAAAATTATGCGTCAAGCTTTAACCATAAGTCTGCCGGAAAAAATCAATAAAGAACTAAACCGTTTTATTCGGGAAGAAAACACTACAAGAAGCGATTTTGTTCGTGAAGCAATATCAAACCATTTATATTTTAAAAAATTACAAAAGATAAGAGATAAATTCATTCCTCACGCTCAAAATCTGGGTATTTACACCGATGAGGATGTTTTTAATCTTATCTCATGAAATTATTATTTGATACTAACGTTTTAATTGCTGGTGATATAGAGCTATTAGAATTAGGAATAATTAAAAACTGTAAAATAATTAAACCGGCAGACTTATGGAAAATTTAAATTTGGCTCAAAACGATCATATCGCAGTCATAGTGAATCTGTAATCAGGCTCTGGTGTATTCGCGTTCATTAGCGTTTATTCGCGGTTAAAATTAAAAGAAAACCGCTAATGGACGCGAATGAACGCTAATGCGGATGGAGCTTGAAATTTTATTATTTCGAATAATGGCCAAAATATTATGTGCATGCAACATACAATTTATCAGCTCTTCTTGGTGATTGCCGAAATGTCAGGCGGTAGTGGTGGGCATTTTTGGACATTCCTGAAAGACTAATAGTGCAAATATTAATTAACTTCACAGTTGAATATAAAACCGCAGCTAATTTTAGACAAGTATTATTTATCATTTTTTAAAAAGATACTCTGTTACGAAGGTTCCTATTCATTCGTGCGTATTCGTGTAATTCGTGTCTGGTCTGAATTTTTTGACACGAATTGCACGAATTGCCACGAATGAATGGAATTATCCATGAACAGCCGACTATTTATTAATGAATTTCACTACTAATGCGTTCATACGATTTGATTTCAGCAAATCAGGGATTTTCTGGTTCAGAACGTTCCGATCCACTTTGCGCTATTTTTCGAGACGATTACAAGAAAATAATAGAAATCAGTATTTCGCTGTCATCTGATCAAGAAACAGTCGCACGTTAGACGTTCAGAAGCTCGATATCGGAGTGCTCAATATTCTGACTGGCATAATGCACAGCGGCCGCAATATCTTCTCGGGTCAGACCGGAATAATTCTTAAGCACTCTTTTTGAATGAGTGTGAACAGCGAGAGTTCTCTACTTCATACGTAGTTTCTGGGAAAGTACGTCGTTCTAATTTTTTTTATATTTAAAATATAAACACAGGTCAGTACACACCATGATCCCATTTAAAATATACAGCGAGAGAACCCAGTCGGGCTTGTAAAATATTTTATGCAATACGCCGGAACAGTATCCGATAAATATCAAAATCAGGAAGAGAAGACTCTTGCCTTTGACATTCTTTGTGCGCCAGGTTTTAATAACTGCAAAAGGCCAGCTCGCACCGAAACAAGCAAGCATTATGAGCTCAAATATGCTGAATTTCAATTCTTGTCTCCCGTTGAAACATTTTCTTTTTGACTTTTAAAAATTTTTATTAATCCAAAAAAGAGTACAGTTTTCTTCCCTTGGTAAATTATTTGACAACAATACTCAGATCTGAATACCTGACAGTCGATGTAGGACCGGCGCCGATTATCGCTCTGATGGTTTTAATCTTGCTCCCTTTTATCGGTAGACTGAATGAATACTCCTTAGATTTATTTTCTAAAGAAAAATTTTTAAAAATGCGTCCCTCCGTTGAGGTCCATTGATTATCTGCATATGCGATTATGCCTACCTGCCCCTGTCCATTCCCGTTTGCCACGAAAGTAAATTCAATCGTTCCACCGTCCACAGCCGGAATTGGAATTGGATTAAAAAACTGCACAATTTTATCCGCAGCAATCAACTGTACACTGTTGTCTGATAATTCCAGAAACTTTTCACTTTCTTTTCGCAGTGAAACTTCGAGCAGCAGCCATTGTTCAAACGAAGCGGTATTCAGCACAATTGGAGCAGTCTTCTGTTTACTGACGACAGCGTCACTTCTATTTTTCTCGGGTAGTACAGTTTTCCCAAACGGCCTTTCGGTACTATCGCGTTCAACAAAAGCCGTCAGATCATCAAAATACAAAGTGCTGTCAGTATAGGTGACGATTTGTATAGTATATTTCCCTGAAGGGTCACTTGTGCTATCATCAGACAAAACTGGTTTTGCGGTGAAATCATTTTTTACCCACTCATCCGGAGAATCAATGTCAAATTTTTCATTGGGAACACCTCCAATATCATTAATATTTTTCATTTCTTTATTATAAACCGGGATACGCACAGAAAAAGAACCTTTCCCCTTCGCATAGAGCGAAACTTTTATAGTATCTTTTCCGATAATTAGGGGAAGAAAATTGAGTGCCCTGAATATAGTCGTCTTTTCGGCAGTTACTACCTCAAGACATTGGCCGCTGCGCCCCTCAGACACCTGTTTTACCGCGTCTTGATCATAACAGATCCAGTTACGAGTCCAAAGTGTGTTGAAATTGCCAACCAAGTCAAGCTCCCGAATGTTTGATTTTGCTTTCGGCACTTTGCCTGTCGATGTTGAACGTAGAGCTGTAATTTTTTGTGTGTTGACTTGATCCTGGGGCACAAGTGGAACAATGACAATATCATCAATAAAGGCTGTATCCCCGGAGACGTAATTTTTAAAAGCGAAATAGTACAATCCGAACGTTTCGCGATCGGGTGGCACATTTGCAACCAGAGTAAGTCTTGTCCATATACCTGGTGTAATATAGGTCTCCGCCGTTTCCCATGCGTTAAAATTCTGTCCGCCTTTTTTATACTGGGCACATGCTCCCATTTTAACCCTTTCTTCAACATCCGGGTTATCCTGTTGTATAAAAATCGCCGCGCTTACCAGATATGGTCCAGGTTTCACAGGAAATGTCGATTTTATCATAACATAGTGCCCTGGCATTAAATCAGCCTTGAATGAACTATCCCCTCTATCCGCCAGCTCATCAGAAATTTGCCCTCCTGTCCACCCTTCAGTGTCCCTGGAATTTTCAAACGAACAACCATATAGAAGATTATTAACGGGTGCATTGCTTTCAAGCTTAACCAGAATTTCAATAAGTCCCCGCGTTTCAAATGGTATTTCCATATTTAAAAGTGCTTTCTTAAGTCCTTCCAGTACTTTCGGATCGGAAATCAGCGAGGCTATCTTTGACAATGCCCCGGTAATACCTTCGCTGGGAACATGTAGAGTACCAAATCCTCTTCCTATATCAGGATCGTCTTTTTTTGCTTTCAATAACTCGTTTTTCCGGACATCATATTTAACCGCCTTCGGCAAACTATTCAAATAATCCACCGCCTGCCCGGCATTTTCTACAGCACCGGAATGCGGAAAAATCTGGGCGCCTGATGCGTAAATACAAGCCTCGGAATATTCGAATTCACGCATCAGCCAGTTTGCTCTTATCTGCTGCCGTTGGTCACCGTTCTTAGCGGCCTGCTCTGAGACCTTTTCCATCAAAGCGCGTAATTTTGGCATATCGTCACGCCCAATCGCATTGAGATAGCCTTTAAAACCCATATTCAAATAAGTCGCATTTTTAGAATTCTGGAACCAATCGGTTTTTACGGCCTCATTCCGCCAGAATTTTCCCCACCATTTAAAATATTCAGCCAGATATGGTGCCGCCGATTTGCCGACGCACGCTTCATACCATTCCTTTAAAACAGTTTCAAGATCAGCATTAATATTCCACATCAATTTATTATACAGATACATTTTCGGCCCATCGTCAATCCAACCGCCTTCCGCTTCTATGAACAGGCCACGGATATTATTGGAATAGGCAATTTTCATCATTTCCTGCTGTAGACCGAAATAGACCCGGGGCAGATCATACACACCGCTTCCTGCAGCGTAATCCCACCAGCCGAGATTGGCGGCTTTTGCACCCCATTTTTTTATCAGATCAATACGGGAAGCCTTGACTTCCGGATCCATGCACCCGTAAGCATCAAAGGTGATGAATGGTACAATATTTTTATGTAATTTGAAGCTGGGGGGAGTAATTACTTCACGGTAGGCCAAACAGCCGAAGAATTTATCCGGATATTTTTTTGTAACGTTTTCAACGATTGTATTCAACCATGTGTAATAGAGATCAGAATATTCCAAATGCCCTGTTATCGTGCGATTAATGCCTCCCAAAGGACGACAGTTGTCACAGCAGCAGAACCCGCCCATATCATTGATTGCCAGCGAAATCGCCCCTCTCTCGGGATTTTTTTCAAAATACTCGCAGATATTTTTCACCGCTTCGGCAATGGTCTCCGGACTGGTCATGCATGGCTGCCAGGCGGAGTAGTATTGCCCAGCCGTTTTAAAAACCGGGTTTTCTTTTGGTAAATAGGGAAGAAATTTCTTACCATTGTGCGTGGGGAAAATAAACTCCGGCCACGTATTCTCCGCCATATACGTCTTAACAGGGAAGGCGATTGCGGGCAATTCGTGATTGTTCGGCACTCGATATTTGCTGTAAGAACGTTTATACCAGAACGCGTCAACAATATAGGCATCGCGATGTAGATTGAAAGATGAAGTTTTTTGAATTTCAATTCTCGGGATTGCCAAAAAGGATATCTGCGGGTAATGGGTTCCGTTTTTCGATCGGGTCAGATAGCGTACTCCTGCAAAATTCTCCAGCACATAATTCAATGCCCAACGCACGCTGAAGGTGCTGCCGGTAATGAGCATAGTTCGGGAGTCGGGGAAGGTGATAGCAAAACGGTCTTCATCGGGCAACGGTCTTGATTCTATGGCAAAACGAATCATCGGAGTTTTCCCGTCATCAGTCTCCAGTACCGGCAGTGCAATTCCAGCAGTGCACTCCTTCAAATCATCATTAAAATCATTGATATTGGAAGAAATAGTTCCTGGTGTGCCACATGGGCCGTTTAAATTCGTTATTTCTTCTTGTTTTTTTGTCAGAATAAATACAGCTATTGATTTCCGATCTTTAATCAAAATAAAATTTGTATTATCGCTATTTTTTTGAGCATAACTATTTGAAAACATCAGCGTCATAACGATAGCTGAAAATATTTTTTTTTGCATCGAGTTTCTCCTTTTTTGGAAGTAATTTTTTTTATGTAAGTTCCCGCGACTTATATATGTCTAATTGTCCCACGGATATTTGATCATGGTCATCGCTCCGTCATTATCTGCCGATTCGGCTGCGAAAATTCCGGGGAGCGCCATGCGCAGCGCTTTTTCCACTGGAATCGGAGATGGTTCTCCAGTACGGATGGCTTCAAAAAAACGTTCAAGCAACGCGTAATCCGTGCCGCCATGGTGTTGTGCACCCGGAAGCCCCTGATATTTCGGAAGAACTTTTTCAACATTCAAATCATGAAATAGATTTGTTGCGTATTTAAATTGCAGATCTTCTGAACTAATTTTTAGTTCACCGCTGACCGGCTTGATAACAGCGCTGCCTTTTGTACCGAATATCCGGATCATATGTGTGCCGTCAAAATGATAATTATTTACGAATGATGTAAGAAGCCGAACCACGATATTCGATTTTGTTTTCAAAAGAGCGCTCATGACATCATGCTGTCCAGGCCTGTTTAAAACATGACTGCCGGTACTCAGACAGGTAACTGATACGAATTCTTCCCCAATCAATTCGAGTACGGGGCCTAGGCTATGAGTGCAATACTTGATCGGTTTATAAAACTGCCGCCATGGTGATGACTCATACAGGCTGCGTATATCGTGAACATATTCCGTTTCGATATAATATGGCTTTCCGAATATGCCGCGGGCATTAAGATCCAGCATGGCTTCGGTAGTAGGCCGCAGATTGGGATTTGCTCCGCTCATATAGATCGGCTTACTTCGCTTTACTGCTTCGTACAACATCGTACCTTCGGCTGCATTGTCAACGCAGGGCACATCGCATAATACATGAATTCCGGCGTCTAGTGCTTTCGTGCAGACTGTAGTATGATTGTTTGCAGGAGTTTCGACTATCAGTGCATCAAGGTCAGTATTCTGCAGCATTTCATCCAGACTCGAAAAAACCGGCGTATTAGCAAATAACTTCCTAGCAATTTCAATTTTACTTGGATCAATGTCGCAAATGCCAGCAGGTTTGACATTCTCAAACTGATCAGCGGCTATTTCCAGAAAAGTTCGACCGCGATTGAACCCAATCACACCAAGATTAATTGATTTTTCAAAATTTTTAGTTTTTAATTTTTCAATCATTATCTACTCCCTTATTGTCACATTCCAGTAAAACGGTCTTTCACTTAACTATCTTTACTGTGCACAAGTATAATAGAAAATTTGTACGAAAGGAATAGCATAAATGTCAAAATGTTATGCTGTTTTGACATTGAGATCTAAGCGCATTACATAATCAACTCAGCATATATTTTAAGCAAAAAAGCTATTTACATTATTCAAAAATCTTTTATACTGTATTTATAAAAAGGTTACAATACAACGCAATAATTAATTTTGTAGGTTAACCACATGTTGAATACTAATCGAGCTAATACAGAATTGAGTGCCGATCTCGAATCAATAGGGATACGTGCGGGAGATTGCCTGATTGTGCACTGTACTTTTAAATCGTTAAAAGATTCTGGGGCAACTCCCAAAAATGTAATTGATGGTTTATTGAATGCACTTGGTTCAAACGGTACTTTAATGATGCCGACCTTTACGTATTCTTACTCCGGCATATATAATGTTATCCCTTTTAATCCGAGGACAACTCCAGGATATGCAAACGGTATTCTTTCCGAAACGTTTCGCTGCCGGCATGGGATACTTCGCAGTGCCCATCCCACGTATTCAATTGCCGTAATCGGAAAACATGCGGAATTTTTGACTTCACAGCGAGAGTTATGTTCACCGCTTGGGCGCGGTTCTTCATTTGAAGATGCTCTTATGCTGAATACAAAGATACTTTTACTTGGTATTGGAAATAATCGCAATTCAATGATTCATCATGTGGAAGTGGCAGCAGGTTTACCATATAACGATATACCGTTTCGCGAATTTTGGAAAAATACTGCATTGGTCGAAAAAAACGGTCAAATAGAAGCTGTTGCACTGGTTCCAGAGTATCCTGCATGCAGCGATAATTTTTCATGGCTGGACAGGCAATTGCTTCAGGAAGGCATTGCCTGCAGAGAAAGCATTTGCGGTGCAGATTCATTGCTGATCAATTCTGCAGAGATGAAAAAATATTTATTAAAGGAAATAAAAAAGAAAGCAGACTGCTTGTTGTGTAATAGCATCATATGCGAGCCCTGTACCCTGCGGCGGCGGCGTTTGAAGGAACAGGGATTGATGTGAACGAAATCATTTACTTAAAAATCAGAGATTCAATAGAAATCTTTAAACAAAAGGCTATCCGTCTGTTACAGGACTTAATTCGTATTCCATCAGTCAATCAACCACCAAACGGTGATGAAAAAGCAGTACAGGAATTTTATAGCACCTGGCTAAACCGTCACGAAATTAATAGCAGTGTCATTTTTCCAGACAGAATAATCGATTTTATAAATCATCCGGCTCGGCTTCTTGAACATTCTATGTATGAGCGACCCATCGTTATCGCATCATTAAAAGGCTCAGGGGACGGGCGTTCTTTGCTGCTGGTATCTCATGCCGACACTGAATCTGTCGGCGAGAGATCAAAATGGATCGAAGATCCTTTCAGCGGAGTGGAGCTAAATGGAAAAATTTATGGGCTCGGATCAGGCGACGATAAATGCGGTATGACAATCGCTGCGATGGTGCCGCTCATATTGCGTCGCGCAGGTATAGAACTTAGCGGAGACTTGGTTATTGCATCTGTTGCTGATGAAGAATCCGGTGGTGGAAACGGTACGGCGGCATTATTAGCAAGCAAAGTAGTTGCGGATGCCGCGGTGTATCTGGATGGTTCAAATCAGGCAATCTGGAATGTCGGATTGGGCGGCGGATGTGTGAATCTAACAATTGAACCCGAAGTAAATATTGACTTTAGCAATCGTATAGAAAAAATAAAAAAAAAAATTATCGGAATAAAAAGCGAAATCAAGCAACGGGTTATTCTCGATCCGGATTTCGGATTAAATTTTTTTGAAAATGATTTGCAGTACGGTTTTTATAGTATCCGCCAAAGACAATTAGATGATAAAAGAATACAGCTCTCTTTTTTTCTGGATACACTTCCCGGAGATGATGATATTTCCTTGCAACGACATGTAGAAACAGAACTGGGGACGATGGGAAGTATCAAAATCAACTGGATGTCTCGTTTTCTTAAGCCGGCGAAAAAGTTAAATGATAATCATCCTCTGATTGTGACGTTAAGTTCATCATTCACTCAAGCAACCGGACGAAAAGCCATGATCGGCCCGGGAAGGCAAAGTGACCAGGGTCTCATCGATTATTTTGGAAAAATACCATGCGTTCTTTTCGGCTGCGGACGCCGAGGAAAAGACGGTGCCCCTCATCAGGAAAATGAATATGTACTACTAGATGAGTTTTTAGAAAACTTATTGACAGTAACTCTTTTTGCCGCTCATTGGTGCGGAATGCGCCAGAAATAATTCTTTTTATTAATACCTGATATTTTTAATAAATTTTCATTAATTGGTATCTTGTTTTATGGGCAAATGGGTAATATATCCGGTGGGAGATAGTCCGATCTTTTTTTTAAATACTCGCGAAAATGCAGCTGGATTATCATATCCGCAACTTTCGGCGATTTCACGAATTAGAAATTTGTTCTCGACAAGCATCTCGGCAGCATCCCCCATTTTGCAGAGCAGCAAATACTCGTTGGGCGGCATACCCATAATTCGGGTAAAAAGTTGGCGAAAATAACTGTATGAAAACTGAATACCGTAATGTATCAAATCATGAAAATTCCATTTTCTAAAAGGTGAATCTTTGATATCATTCGCAAGTGATTTGATTTTTTGGTATAACTCAGGTTCGCTCGCTTTTTGTCCGGCAATATATGATTCGACAATCAAGCCGACAACCTGCTCAAGCGCAATTACGATTTTGAAATGCTGCTGTGGATTTTTTTGACCAAATATTTTAATCATTGTATCAAAGAGACGAATCATTTCGACAGGTTTATTAATCGGCGCACAACCTTCAGGAAACAATTGGTCTAGTACGGAACTGGTTATCAGGCGAATGCGATCGCCTATACAAAAACACCAAGAATGATCACGATCTTCACCGGGAAAACAACCGTGTGTATATTTATTTTCGGGCGAATACCAATACACCAGGGGTGCTTCAATTATTTTTTCAGGGTTCTTATTTTTTTTAAAACGCATTCTACCGCGTCTTGTGAAAGCAATGCCATATGATTCTGAACGAAAGTCGACGTGATAGAATTTTGAAATTTGGCGCCCAATTGTGGTGAATTGAATATTGTTATAATAATCCATTAATTGAAACGAATTATATCTTTTGACGAGAATTTAAGCAATAACAGATACGTATAACGAGTTTCGTAGTAGCAAATCCAAAAAATACTTTTCCTTTTTTCCTACGGGGTCCCTAAACAAGTTCGTAGTTTTACTCCTCAATTTTAAAAAAAAAACTTGACTTTTCCGTCTTTTTGATGTATAATAGGTATAATGACTATAATCAGTATTGATAAAGTCTCTGAAAAACCGGTATACACCCAAATTGCAGATAATCTCGAAAAGATCATCTCTCGCGATAATCTTTCTCCCGGCACACCTCTCTCAAGTGTTCAGAATATTGCCGAATCAGCCGGGGTTAGTCTGAGGACAGCCGAACGCGGACTCAATGAACTGGTGAAACGCGGTATCTGTTTCCGCAGGCCGAAAAGGGGCACGTTTGTCGGAAAAGCGGTTTCGGTTAAAACACAGTGCATAGCTGCCCTTTGTCACCCACTCGGTCATAATTCCTTTGAAAAAGATATTGTGCAGAGCCTTATTTTCAGAGGCATCTCCGCCGCAGCTTCAGACAAACAGACCGACATTGTGTATCTTCAGGCTGATCCTGAAAATAGCCTCAATTTTTACAGATCCCATCATGACATTACTTTGTCGGGCGTATTAATGCTTGGATGGAATGATTATCACAGCGCTGCCGCGCTTCTTAAAAAATTCCCGCAAATCAGGTTCATCTTTGTAAACTATCTTTTACCGAATTTTTCAGCGCTTCCTGAAAATGCCTATGCGGTGCTCAATGATGATTTCACCGGCGGGTACCGTATCGCCTCCTATCTTGCAGCGCGCGGGTGCCGGACTTTTACATGTCTTATTACCGATCTTCCGGACGAGAATTACCGTGAGCGGCTGCGCGGATTCAAACAGGGTTTGTGTGATAATAATTTATCCATATCTGAAAAAAATATACTTACGGTTACCCTCCGAGAAGGGGTTTCTCAGGAGGATCTCGCCGGTCAAGTCTTGGCTCAGACCCTGCCCTGCGACGGTGTCTTCTGCGTAAACGATTTATTGGCAGCCGGAGCAGCGAAAATATTAAAACTGAAAAATCCCAATTCAACAGTTATTGTTACAGGTTACGATAACATTTACGGGCATCTCAGCAGTGAGTATGGTTTTACAACAATGTCGGTTGATTTTGTGCGTATGGGTGAAACCGCGCTGAATTATCTGACAGGATCAGTATCCGGACCGCGCATTATCCGCATTGAACCGCAAATAATAATTAAGGAAAATAACCAAAATTAAACGTATGAATGCTTCAAAAAAAAAGCAGAACAGGTGATTACAGAGCCTTCAAGGAAGATCCCCGTATACGGGAATTATGATGTAATTGTATGCGGCGGCGGACCTGCGGGAATAGCATCTGCCGTTGCTGCTGCGAGAAATAAAACAAAAGTGCTCCTTATCGAACAAACAGGCGCACTCGGAGGAATGGCTGCCGGCGGGCTCGTGCCGTGTTTTTGTCCCTATTCCAATTCAAAGACTCCGCTCATTAGCGGCATTGGATTTGAGATTCTTGAACGCCTGAAAATAAAGAACGGCGTCGGTAAAGACGTCAATTCGATAAATTGGGTGGCCATTGATTCGGAAAAACTTAAAACCGTATGCGATGATTTGGTACAAGCAAACAAAATCAGCCTTCTTTTGTTTTCATCAGCAGTAAACATAATAAAAAAAAAGAACCAAATAAATGGAATTGTAATCGAAAATAAATCAGGCCGATCCGCTGTCCTCGCACAGATGTTCATTGATGCGACAGGAGATGCTGATATTGCCTTTCATGCCGGTGCAGAATATGAAAAAGGCGGCATCAGGGGAGAACTTCAGCCGGCGACATTGTGCTGCTATGTCAGCGGCATCCGGCATCAGATGTTTTTTCAATACCTAAAAAAAACCGGCGGTAACTTCAGGTTTACATCTTTCCTCCGTGAAGAAGAAACAAAAGGTAAAATAAAAAAAATTCCCGGCGCAGAATACCGATTAATGGCTGTAAAAGAAATCCAGTCCAATCTGATCGGATTTAATTTTGGTCATATATTTTCGGTTGACGGCACCAAAACTGAGGATCAAACCAAAGCCATGGTTACCGGCAGGCGGCTTCTTCACGAATTCATTGCCTATGCACGAAAAAACATTCCGGGCTGCGGCGATGCGCGCATTGTATCAACTGGCTCGCTTCCCGGAATACGTGAAACACGGCGTCTGCGCGGGAAATATCAGCTTACCGCTGATGATTTTACACATGCGCGCAGTTTTCCGGATAATATCGCCGTGTATGCGTATCCCATCGACGTACATAATGCAAACCGGAGTACGCGGGAAGTAAACCGAATAAAAAATGAATTTGAATCGACCAGCCCGGGGCCGGGCAGGTATTATGGAATTCCTTTCCGGTCTCTTATGACAAACGATATCAGTAATCTGCTGATTGCCGGCAGGTCTGTTTCCGCTGACCGTCAGATGCACGGCAGTGTCCGTGTGATGCCTGCCTGTTTCGCCATGGGGCAAGCCGCAGGTACTGCTGCCGCGTTATGCGTAAAATACAAAACTATCCCCGAAAATCTCGACATTGCATTACTGCAGCGGCAATTAGTACGTCAGGGAGCAAGAATTAAATAAAATATTTTTTTATTAAAAGGATTTCAAATGGAAATAACTCCGAGACAAAAATTCATACACGCGCTCAACCGTCAGCCCATCAGCGGCCGTGTTCCTCACTTTGAGCTGGTTTTTTATCTCACCATGGAAGCTTTCGGCAAAGTACATCCATGCCACCGGCTCTATAAACAATGGGATCAGATGGAAAAAAAAGAGCAACTGCTGCACCGAAAGGATATCGCTGATATTTATCTTCAGATAGCACAGCGGTTTGAACACAGCGCGGTTTTTCTAATGAATAACATCGACAGCACTGAAGAGATGATACGCCTGATAGAGCTTGTAAAAGAAAAAAGCGGAGATAAATATTTTACTATGATACATGGTGATGCAACTCTCGGTATTCCCGGAGGAGAGAAAATGCTTGACTTTGTATACCGGCTGAATGACGAACCGGAAAAAGTTAAATCAGAATCATATGAACTGGTGAATAAGGCGCTCAAAAAAGCCGAACAGATAAAAAAAAGCAATTGCGGGCTTGATTGTTTTACTCTCTGCACTGATTATGGCATGAACGCAGGGCCGTTTTTAAGTCCGGCGCAATTTTCAGAATTTGTTACACCGTATCTTCAGAAGCTGATTCAAGGTTACCGTGATTTGGGTTTTTACACCATCAAGCATACTGACGGAAACATTATGCCGGTTTTAGATCAAATAATTGCGTGTAAGCCGCATGCGCTTCATTCCATTGATCCGCAAGCCGGTATGGATATCCGAGAGGTAAAAAAATTATATGGCGCAACCACTTGCCTGATCGGAAATGTAAACTGTGCTGAATTAGATACCGGCTCCGAAAAAAAGGTACGGGAATCTACCGCATATGCGCTGCAAAATGGTATGCCCGGATACGGGTATATTTTTTCCAGCAGCAACTGTATTTATACGGGAATGCAGCTTTCGAGTTATGAAGTAATGCTCGATGAGTGGAAAAAAACTGGAAATTATTAAACTTTAGAAGGTACATTTATGCAAAATAAAAAATTAGATAAATTCATCATTGGTACTCAATACTACAGGGCGCCTACACCCCTGCCTGAAGAATGGGAACAGGATATGCAGGCAATGGATAAAGCCGGCATTGATACCATTCAGCTGCGTCCCCAGTGGCGTTGGCATGAACGCTCTGAGGGTAATTATTCATTCCAGGATCTTGATGAATTGTTCCGCCTTGCGGAGAAATATAATAAAAAAGTACTGTTCAAATTCATGATGGAGACCGCACCGGATTATATTTATCATAAATACGGCGGACACCGCATCGGACTGGACGGGCGGCCGATTGCACCCGGCGCTCATGGAGCGTATTATGTGGGCGGCTGGTGGCCGTGCTTTGACAATCCGGATGTCCGCCGCAAAGCTGCTGAATTCGTAAACATATTCAGTGAGCGGTATCAAAACCAGAAAAACTTAATTCTGTGGAATATCTGGAACGAGCCCCGCTCACGGCCTATCGGAGAATGCTGCTGCGTCCACTCGGTTGCGGCGTACCGCGCATGGCTTAAAAAAGAATTCATTTCAATAGAACAATTAAATGATAAGTACGGCAAGTGCTGGGAATCTTTTGATACGGTCGAGCCGCCGGGAATGCCTCACGATTACGCAGAATTATTTTTGTGGAGAACATGGTCGCATGCGGCGGTTGCTTCCCGCCTCTCATTCATGTACAAAGCAGTAAAAGATAATGACTCTGTCCGCCCGGTAATCGCGCATGTCGGGGCTTGCACAGTCATTCAGGACACTGCCGGCGACGGTTCGGATGACCGGCAGAATTCTGCTGCGGTTGATTTTTACGGAACATCATTCGCTGTGGAAAACCATCTCACAAATGTTATCGATGAAGCGCGCCCTTTCATGATTTGCGATTGGCTCCGCAGTGTCTCTCCATATTACTGGATATATGAATTCTACCCGGACTGGGGATGCTGGCAGACACCTATCAGCAATGCAGATTTCAATCTTAAAGCATGGGCAATGATCGCCTGCGGGGCCAAAGGTATTCTCTACTGGCAATACCGGTCTGAACGGGTCGGAAATGAAAACGACCTGTCCGGCCTTGTGCATATCGACGGGGGGCATAAACCGGTTACCGCTGAAGCCGTACGGCTGAAAAAATTTGTTGCAGAAAACGAATCATTTCTTATGTCAGCACATGCCGCCGAGGATGAAATAGGTATCCTCTACAGCGGTGCGAGCGATATGATAAGCCGGATTGAAGAGACAGGCCGCGATGGCCTGTGGTCATTTGAACTGAAGAACGGCTGGCCGTATTTATATAAAAAGACTCTTTTCGGAATCTATGCCTTGTTTCGTGAACTCGGCTATAGTATACGCTGGATTGACGAGCGTGACCTGAGCCAAAAAATCAACGGTATTAAAGTACTCTATCTTCCCGAAGCATTCATGCTCAGCAAAAAGACGATTGCGTCATTATCTGAATTTACTGAAAAGGGCGGACGCCTGATCGCAGAAGAAGGCACCGGTCTGCGCGCAGAGAACACCTGGGTGCATAAGAACTGGCCGGACGAAGTTATTGCCGGAATATTCGGTGTAAAAATAACAGAACGGATTATGTCAAATCACCGGGATGAAACACTGAGAATAAAACAGGAAAAAATCAAACCAGCGGGATTTTCAAGTTACCTGCAGGCAGACGGCGGAAAAATAATCGGATATTGGTCAGACCGCCGTCCTGCTGCAGTGCAAAAAAACGGGTGCACATTTATCGGCACAAGCCTCGGTGCGGCATTTTATGAAATTTTCAGCTCTGGTCAGTCAAATGTAAAAAACACTTCAGCACGCAGTGCGTTTTGTTCGGTCCTCTCCGGTTTTTTATCCGATGCTGGTTTGCCAGAAAAGAAAATGCTTCCCGCCGGAGTCTACGAAAGACATCTGACAGATGATAGTACACAAATGTTTTTTATTTTTAACCGGTCAGGTAAAAAGCAGACGATACCGCTGCCGTCTAACGGAAAGCTGACAGTGCTGACTGGAACTGCCGGGATTACCGTAAAAAATAAAAAAAGAGTATTAGATATTGCCGCTGGCGGAATATCAGTTTTGATATAATTAAGGTTGAAAAACAAGGAGCATAAAACTATGAAAACAATAATCGTAAAATTTATATGGAGAGTATTTTCTTTATTCATCATTCTGCCGTTCTGCTGTTTCAGCGCGGCTGCCCCGCTGCCTTTCCCGAAGCAGGACATTCTGCTGTATCTCAGCTTCGAAAATGCCAGAGAACTGGATAAGTACGGTGCGGTTTTGAATAATGTAACAACAGAAGCAGGCGGAATAACAGGAATGGGTGCGGCTTTCAGAGAAAAAGGCGAAGAAATCACTGTGCCGACAGAGACATGTTTTCAGGCTGAAGAAGGCAGTTTTCTTGTGTGGATCAAACCTTTGGAATCCCTATCTACTCTTCCGGACAGTGAAAATCCGGTTTTTTTTGATATGGTAGGGGTTCCTCCCTATTTTCAAAGGTTCGCCTTGTATTTTGGAACCGGAGCAAAAAGACTTCAGTTTTCAATTGTAGAAAAAGCCGGTGCCGCCTATAATCTTGTCGGTAAAGTGTCAAGTGCTGACGCCGCTGCGGGGAAATGGCATCACCTCATGTGCACATGGAAAAATATTAATTCAGGAAGTACCGATTCCGAAATGCGGGTTTATTTTAACGGAGATTTATGCGGGGAAATTACCGGTAAAGCTATCGGCAATATTACCGAAATCAATGAATTCTTATACATCGGTTCCGGAGCGGCAAACGGCGGGTATAAAAACCATCAGGCCCGTTGTATGCTTGATGAAGTTATTATTCTGAACAAAGCCCTCGAGATAACAGATCTTAAATCGTATCTGGCTGATCAAAAAGCCGCTTCGGGAACCGGACCTTCGGGCAGTACGGCTCCGGCGAAACAAACTGCGGTTTCTGTGCTTCAAAAGAAAGCCGATGTACCCTCTTCCAATCCTGTTTCCGATCCTGTTATCGTACTAAATAAAGGTATCGGCGGACAAAACACACGCCAGGGATTGGTAAGGTTTGAAACTGATGTGCTTCAGGAAAAACCGCGGTTTCTTATTCTGTATTTCGGAATGAATGATGCGGTAAACTCCGGCAATTCAGTGCCGCTTGATGAGTATAAAGGGAACCTTGAAAAAATGACCGGGCTCGCTACAGACGCCGGCATTATTCCGGTACTCGTTACGATAAATCCTGCAATTGAACCCTACTTACTCTCCCGCCATAAAAAAGAATTTTTTGAAAATGAAACCCCGAATGAAAAAATCAATACATACAGTGCGGCTGTCCGTGAAGTTTCCCGTGTCCAAAAAACTGCACTGGTTGATCTGAATACAATTTGCAGGGAACGGGGAGAACCGAAGGAAGATTCTTCTTCGATAATACGAAATAAAGCAAATGTCAAAATTGCAGACGGTGTTCATCTGACTGCAGAAGGATACAGATTACTTGCTGAAGAGGTTTATAAAAAACTGAAAGATCAAATTCAAAAAGGCGACACCATCGTCTGCTTCGGCGACAGTCTCACTTTTGGATCCGGCATGGCTGGAGCGGGTACCGCCTCAGGAGAAACGTACCCCGCCTTTCTGAAAGAGATAATTATTAAAGACATTTCAAGTGAGGCGAAGTCGAAACAAAAAACGGTGCCCGGAAGCACCTCTCTTACCAACACGGTAATGGGTCTGACACTGATGCCGCCAGCTGCAGGAGGCGGTATCAGCAGTATTAAAAACAGCCGCGGTACCGAGTTTATCAACGGCATAGCAGAACCTTCTTTGTGGAAAATTGAACTGCGTGCAATTCCAACGGCCTATTCGAAAACTCCGGTGCTGGTAATGCTGTCTCTCGATCCTGAACAGGGTGACGGAGCCACATCAAAAGATGATTCAGGCATTGAAGCGCCTGAAACATTTATTATTTCATCTGCAGAAACAGATGCGAAAACAGGCATTGACAGCTCGCCGGGTCAAATCACCTACAAGTGGAATAATATTTCTGTCAAAGATGAAAAAAATGCCCTGGATGTGCGGATAACAGTTTCATTGAAACCCGGTGATCCTTTTGCGCGGTTTAAGGGCAGCTTCAACAACAGAAGTAAAAAGTATACAGTCTTCTATTTGTACACTCCGCAGCTTTCAGGAATTTATCCTTCTGACGGGAACATTGAAGCAGATAGGCTTGCGATTCCTGCGTTCGACGGAAGACTTATCGCCAATCCCGCGGCTAACGGGATATTGGGCAAACCTAACCGTCTCCAGCCGAACCGTTCCGGGCACTCAATGCAGTTTGATGCCTGGTACCATAACGGAGAAGGCCTCTTTCTCGGCTGCCAGGATGGGATGGAAAATGTCAAAAGATACTGGATTGCTGCTGATATGAACCGCGGAGTTTCATGGTCATTAGTGCATGTGCCGAACAATATGAAAAAAGTTCCGCAGGAATGGTCGGTTCCCTATGACACGGTAATTCGCTGTTTTGACGGTGATTGGTACGATGCCTGTCAGATTTACCGTTCGTGGGCTGTAAAACAGCCAAATACATCGGAAGGTCCGATTCTGACCAGAAAAAGTATTCCGGAATGGTTTAAAAACATTGATGAGTGGATTTTGTGGGGCTCTCAGCATAAAAATCAGGAACAGATATTTAATGAGAAAACCAGTACACTTTTTAAAGGACTTAACGTCGGACTATTAATCGACGGCTGGGGGCAAGGCAGCGGTTCCGGTGCAGGTGTAATCAACGGACCGGATGTCTTTCCGACTATCGAAGCGGATCATTATGTATTTAAGAAAGCCGGAGAAAACGGATATCCTCTCTGCGGTTACATACAGGGGATTTCATGGGAGACAAATTCAGAAAGCTTTATCAAATATAACGGTATCGATAATACTGTGAGGAATTTTTATGATCAGCGCGTTGCTACAACCTGGGGACATAAGGGCGGTAGAATGTTCGGGATAGGCTATCCTGGCGACGCATGGATACAAGCACTCGGCGATAATGTCGTCCGGATGGCAAAGGAAACTCCGTTTGCAGTCGCCTACCTTGATTCCGGAAGTCATGGCGGAACATATCTTAATTTCAATCCTTTGTGCAGCACAGACAGCGGTGGCGGCACCGGCTATATACACGGCCAATACCGTCTCGTCCGCGAAACCAGAGCGAGGGCACGGAAATACAATTCTAATTTTTGTTTTACTGCCGAAAGTTTCTGGGAAGGAAGCATCGCGGTGCTTGACGGACAAATGTCATGTAATACCACTTATCAGTTTCTAAAAGAAGGCTCAGTTACTGCCATTCCGCTGGCGCATACCGTGTACCACGATTATAATATTTTTTACTCAGCATGGGTAAATAAAACTGACCTGGTACAGGAAAATGCGCAAGGATATGTTGCCAAATTCGCGCAGATATTTGTATGGGGTGTAAAACCTGCATGGAACATTCCTAATCTTTTTCTTGTGTACGACAATCACGAGATTGCCTATGAATCATCAAGAAAACGATACGACGCCTATGCTGCATCAAAGAAATACCTGCTGTATGGAAAGATGCTCAGAGAGCCGGAAATGGTATCTGATCCTGCACCGGTTAAATTTAAATGGGGAATTAGCTGGGGTACTTCAGTCTATGATATCTCCATGCCGTCTGTGATCAGTTCGGTATGGAAAGCCGCTGACGGCAGCCTGGGTCTTGTTTTGTATAACATCAGTCCTTCTGAACGGCGTGCTGAAATTCTTCTTGACGATCCGGAATACGGCATCAATGCGAAGGGAGCGCTGAATATTACCCCTGTGTATCCTGCGGGGTTCAGGCAAAACATGAAAAAAGCAAAAAACGGCGGAGTAACTATATCATGTACCATTGCGAAGCAGTCGCCCGTGGTGCTGGAAATAAAATAATCGGAGAAAATTAAATTAATTTTAGAAAAGAAAGACTACTGCTTGATTGAAATAGGCTTGAATTGATACCGGTATTCGTATAACGAGATTTGCCTCAGAGTCTGCAAAGACCGAGAAAATCTGCCGGACTGATAATAGTTGTGCCCAGGAATTGTTTCAGTACCAGTAAATCATCATCACCGGTAATCAGATAATCGGCGCTGCTTTTCATTACACATTCAAGAATAATATGATCGCCGCTGTCCCGGCAGAAATTGATTATTTTTTTTTCCGGTTCTACTACATCAGCCGATGATTCCACTTCAGCGACAAAACGAGTGACCTGGGCAGGGTTTAGTTTGAATTTAGGACGGAGGAGCACTTCCCTGAGCTCTGAAAGTATTGCAGTGCTGGTGAATACCCGCAGCCGGTTTTCGAGAATTAAATTTATTATTGAGCGGGAATTGACAGATCCGATAAAAGCAGAAACATATACGTTCGTGTCAAGCACCGCACGAATCATTTGCTTTTTCTTACTATTTTGATTTCTTTTACTATTTCAGCTTCGGTCAATTCTTCTTTTTTTAAGTGCGCATCGCCAAAGCTAAAAATATCATTCCACCTGGCTTTCCGCTCGATATAGACGCGCATAGCTTCACGAATAAGTTCAGACCGCGAACGGGCTTCCTGCTTTGCAATAGAATCCAGCTTATTCAGCAATTCAGTTCCGAAAGACACATTTACAATTCCAGCACTCATAATTTACTCCAAATTAATTATATACAATATTTGTATTATTGTCAATACAAGAAATGCATTGAGTATTGTCACAGCAAGGTATGCTTTTATAAAGCAATACTACTCAATTCCTTCCTCCTTCAATTTAGATGATCTCTCTAATTTGTTTAGACGCGGTAAAAGGTTGCAGAGTTGGAAAAATCATAGCAAAATCTACCCGTCAGAAAAATAATCAGAGGATATGAAATGAGAGTCCTGGGTCTTTGTCTTGGTGCGTCCACCATTTCCATTGTAGATATTGAAAAAAAAAATGAGTTAACAAAAATAATCTCGGTTAATTCACAACCGCATGATGGTAATCCGAAAGATCAGCTTCGGATTATGCTGAAAGAATATGATCTCGGTTTGTACAATGGTGCCGGAACTACCGGCCGGAAGTTCCGGGGGTTTGTCAATCTGCCGGGAATTTCTGAACCCGAGGCAATAGAATACGCATTGCACCATACCGGAACAGCCGTAAATCACGAACTCGTTTTGAGCGCGGGCGGCGAATCATTTATGGTATACGTCCTCGGCAAAGACGGAAACATTGCTTCTGTGCATACCGGAAACAAATGCGCTTCCGGTACCGGTGAATTTTTTCTCCAGCAAATCCGCAGAATGAATCTGAATGTGGAAGAAGCACTCGGAATCGCAAAAGTCGGTCATGCGCACAAAATATCCGGCAGGTGTTCCGTATTCTGTAAAAGCGACTGTACACATGCGCTCAACAAGGGGACGGAAAAAGGTGCAGTGGTCACCGGTTTATGTGAAATGATTGGCACCAAAATGCTTGAGCTTATTAACAAGGCGCGTAAGAAAAAGGTGCTCGTTATCGGCGGCGTATCCCGCAATTTTATCGCAATGGAATTCTTACGCGCGCATGTGGATGTACTGACCATTCCCGAAGAAGCACCGTATTTCGAAGCGCTCGGCGCCGCTTTATGGGCTCTTGAACAAAATGCAGGTATAAAAATTAACCCTGATACGCTCTTTAAAGAAAACCACAGCCATTTCGATTTTCTTCCCCGCCTGGCCTTCTTTGAAGATAAGGTTATTTTTAAGACCATGTCCAAATCTGTGGTGCAGCCCGGAGATGAATGTATTATCGGCCTTGATGTCGGATCTACCACCACCAAGGCAGTACTTTTCCGTCTGCACGATGACGCAATACTCGCGTCGATTTATCTGCGGACCAACGGCGACCCTGTAGGTGCGAGCCGGAATTGTTACCGAGAACTCGCCGCGCAGATCAAAGGCATTTCTGTAAAAATTATTGGGCTTGGTGTAACCGGTTCGGGAAGACAGATAGCCGGGCTCCACGCGCTTACCAAGGGCATCATCAACGAGATTATCGCGCATGCCAATGCATCAGTATTTTTTGACAAAGAGGTCGACACCATATTTGAAATCGGCGGTCAGGACGCGAAATACACGTATATCACGAACGGTGTTCCCAGCGATTATGCAATGAACGAAGCATGTTCGGCCGGCACCGGAAGTTTTCTTGAAGAAAGCGCGAAAGAGAGTCTTAATATCAATGTAACCGACATTGCAGATATTGCCCTGCGCGCGCAGCGTCCTCCGAATTTTAACGATCAGTGCGCCGCGTTCATCAGTTCCGATATTAAAAACGCTTCGCATGAAGGCATTCCCAAAGAAGACATTGTCGCGGGATTAATTTACAGCATCTGTATGAACTATGTAAACCGGGTAAAAGGTGCGCGGCCTGTCGGGAAAAAAGTTTTTATGCAGGGCGGCGTGTGTTATAACAAAGCGGTGCCCATCGCCATGGCCGCGCTTACCGGCAAAGAAATTATTGTCCCGCCCGATCCCGGCCTGATGGGCGCATTCGGAGTCGCGCTTGTAATTAAAGACAAATTAAAACTCGGCCTTATTCAGGAACAGGAATTCAATCTCGAAGAGCTCGCTCAAAGAACAGTTGAATATTTAAAACCTTTTGTCTGTCCGGGCGGTGCAGAAAAATGTGACCGCAAATGCACGATCAATACACTGAAAATTAATGGCAAAAGTTATCCATTCGGCGGGGCATGCAATAAATATTATAATATCCAGCATGAACAAAAAGTACATACGCCGGATTTTAATCATGTCGAATCACGCCAGCAGATAATTTTCGCCGGAAAAGCAAAAGACTCCGGCCGTACAATTGGTGTGAACCGGAGTTTTCTCACTAATAGTTACTTCCCGCTCTATTATACCTTTTTTACACGGCTCGGGTTCAGGGTTATTCTTCCTGATTTCTCCGACCCTGAAGGAGTAAACCGCTCAAATGCGGCATTCTGTTATCCCTACGAAATCTCTCATGGCATGTTTAAAAACCTGCTCGATAAGAATACCGACTATCTTTTCATGCCGCATATTCTTGAGCTTGAAGTGCCGGGCATTACGCATAAAAAAAACACATGTGTGTTCGTGCAGAGCGAGCAGTATGTACTCACAACCACTTTCCGCGAAGAAACCGAGAACCGGAAAATTCTCGCACCGAAAATTAATTTTGCGGCAGGGTATGAGAGTCAACGTCATGTTTTTACCGCGATGGCCGGGGAACTACACGTGTCATCATCGGCAGCCTCCCATGCATTCTCCACCGCGGTAAACGCTCAAAAAAAGGCTGAAGCCCAGATACGCACACAGGCGGGTGACATCTTAACCAAAATAGAACATACCGGCGAATTCGCAGTCGTTCTTTTCGGCCGGCCGTACAACGCATTTCCCAAAGAAGCCAATCTCGCGATCCCGGCAAAATTTGCGTCCCGGGGTATTCACGTAATACCGTTTAATGCGCTCCCGTACGAAAAAGAGGAACATTTTCCCGGTATGTATTGGGCAATGGGGCAGATTATTCTTAAAAGCGCGCGTATTGTAAAACGGCATCCCCTGCTTTTCGGGGCGTATGTTACCAACTTCAGCTGCGGGCCGGATTCTTTTGTCGTCGGCTTTTTCCGCGACGTCATGGGGATGAAGCCTTCACTCACGCTTGAACTTGACTCGCAAACCGCAGATGCCGGAGTCGATACGCGTATTGAAGCATTTCTGGATGTGGTTCATTCCTACCGCGAACTCCAGAAGAAGAATATGCTCGCTACTGAACTTCCGCCTCCGCCGACACCTGAAGTCTATCTCCGCGGCAGAAGAACCCGCATCGTTCTTGGAAAAAAAACCTGGAAACTGAAAGACATTCATTTAATTTTACCGTCAATGGGCCTTTTATCCACCCAGGCCGTTGCCGCTGCCGGAGAGAGGGCGGGTGTGCGGACTTCCGCGCTTCCACCTCCTGATGTCGAGGATTTAAAACTCGGGAAAGGCAATACTTCCTGTAAGGAATGTCTGCCGCTCATTCTTACCACCGGGTCTCTGCTCTCATATCTTACCCGCCGTACCGACACAAAAGAATTTACCGCATTTTTTATGCCGAAACAGATAGACCCATGCCGGCTCTGTCAATACCATGGATTTTTTAATAAACTCATCCGCCGCAACCGTCTTGAAAATGTCGCGGTTATTTCCCTTTCGGATTATGACGGATATAACGGGCTTGGCTTCAGCTTCCGTGTGAATTTATGGCTTTCATTCATCCTCGCAGATGTAATGGATGATGTCTACAGCGCGCTCATTACCCTCGCCGACAACAGAGAAGAAGCAAAACGCGTATTTAATGAAGAATGGGAACAGCTGCTTGGAGTAATCAGATCCGGAAAAAATGTTTTCGCGCAGGTACGACGTGTATCGGAAAGACTCGGCCAGGTCAAAAAAAAACAAACTCTTTCCGAAACCACAAAAATTCTTCTCACCGGCGAAATGTATGTCCGCAAGGATGATATTTCCCGGCAGTACCTGATGGACAGACTCAGTGAAAAAAACATCATTGTAAAAGTATCCGCGACTGTTGAAAATGTTCTGTACTCAAATTATCTCACACGAAAACGTATAGATAATTTCAGAATCAGCCGCTACATTCAGGCGCATTTTGAGAATCTCTATTATCATTATACAGAAAAGAAACTGCGGACTATTCTCAGCGGTTCAGGACTCTGCGATACGGAAATGATTGACGTGGATAAAACAATGCGCCACGCGGAACACCTCGTCGGAAAACACATCAAGGGTGAAACTTCACTGACAGTCGGCACCGGGTTGCGCGACATTCTGCACCACGTTTCAGGTATAATTTCAATCGGGCCGTTCGGCTGTATGCCAAGCCGTGTTGCCGAAGCGGTTCTTACCCGTGAAATGACCATGGAAGGAAAGATAAAATCATCGCAGCATGCGGATAAAAATACCGGAAACGTATCAGCTGATCCTCTCCTTACTCAGCTTCAAATTCACGAGCTGCCTTTTCTTGCGATTGAATCTGATGCGAGCGTGTTTCCTCAGGTTATCGAGGCGAGACTCGAGACTTTTTGTCTGCAGGCAAACCGACTGCACGCAAAAACCAAACACCTGGGTAATAATCACCGGGCATGATCAGTTCCCCGCGTTGCCGGAAGCAGGTGTGTAGTTTGAAAAGATTTGCTTTCCCTGCCATCATTACTCTGCTGTACATTATAGTGAGCACCGCAGTGTACCTGCTTTTTCTTTCTCAAATTCTGAGTGTGAATGATCACGGTGTACTGCAGGGAATAATTGCGCTTTCTTTTTCTCTGACAATTTACGGCTCACCGGCATTTGCCATCACCCACTGTGTCCCCGTTTTCGCAGGCGCCGCGGTATGCATTAATTTCCATGGGCACTACCCCGCCGCTATGGTAAATATTTTTACTCTCCTAATCCTGCCATGGATTTTGTTTCAAACCGGCGGACTTTACTTCATTCATTCCCAGCGAGGCTATCATAAAAAAAGTATTCCTTTTGCAAAACGTCTGTACGGCATCACCTGCGTAGTTCAAATCATTTTTTGCGCAGTGTGCTATAGCGAAACTCCTCGCCTCATAGTTCACATGGCTTTGACGTATATTATGTTTTATTATTTTATCAGCCGTGTTTTCAGCGCACATATTATCAAGCGTGCGGATACTGCAGGTCTTCCGTACATCAAACACCTGGCCGGCACACTGTATGTCGGAGTGTATCTCTTCGTATGGCTCAGTATTTTTTTAATCCTGATATATCCGGTGCTAAAACTATTCATAAGAGACCCTCACCGGATAGCGAATATCGCAAATAAATATAAACAAAAAATGTGGTACGTTCTTCTTCGTTTTTTCCCTTACGGTACTATCCGCTGGAATTCTCTGCCGCCGGATATGGATAAACCCGCTATTGTGGTCAGTAATCATTGTTCAAGCGTGGATATTGCGCTCATCGGACTCTTGCCGATTAATCTGCGATTTACCATGAAAGGGAAAGTACTCCGCGACCCCATTCTCGGAATCGGCGCGCGTATTGAAGGAAATCTTGTAGTTGACTCATCCGATCCTGAGGATCTCATCCGGCAATGCCGCGATGCTTTTTTGCGCGGATGTTTTGTGCATTTTTTTCCTGAAGGCTCCCGTGCAACAGATGGATTTTTACGAAAATTCCATAAAGGCGCGTTTGATCTTGCGGCATTACTCCGCGCGGATATTCTGCCGCTGGTACTCACCGATACGCACACGTGTATTCCCTCAGGGAAAGGCGCATGGCTTGATGATTTTGATATGAGTTACCGTTTTCTCAAAAGGATTACCCCTCAGAATTTTGATTACGAACCCGGCGGCCGTGCGCTTATGAAACATACCAAACAGATAATGGCCGCTGCGTGCAAAGAGGATTTCAAAAAAATTAATACGCCTCAACGCATTGTATGGAAAGTTTTCCGTCATTTCCGTTACCAGGAATTTTCTGTCCGCCGGAAAATCCGTACTTTTCTTAAAGATAATTCCTCTAATCAGGAAAACTGCTTAATGACGGTAATGGCTTCGGTTCAGCGTCAGCAGGGAAAAAAATCAGACGGCACAATCAATATTCTCTGTATCGGTACCTTGTGGGGCGCAGTCCCTTTATGGATACGCGAGCATTCACGTAAACAATATATTTTCTGTATTGACACTGATCCGCGGATGCGCAGTGTTTCGCTGCGAACATGCGCATCACGGGACCGGATTTATTCTGCCGAAATAGCCGATAGCACTGATGACCTGCAAAGTGTAATTACCCGGGCACTCCGGCAGTTTCAGGACACACATTTCGATCTGATTATTGCGAATTACTCATGCCTTACACAAAGCAGCAGCCGTTGCAGTAATAATATCCGTATACCAATATCAGAAATTTCCCGGCATCCCGACAGCGAGCTGCTTGAGTTTTCCCTCGGCTCGCAGCAGGGCTGCTTTCTGTAACTGCGCAGAAAACAATGCAAATCCACGCCGGATTAAAAAATTTTCGTTTTTCTTATTTTCACTTTTGTTCATTTGCGCAATTAAGTAACCGATGGTACAATACAGGTTATCGTAGACTGACTACAAATAAAAAACACAACTTTCCGGGGACAATCTCTATGCATATAAAATTGTATTCATACTATTTCAAAAACACATTTTTAATACTTTTTCTGTATGCTGCATTAACCGTCACCGCATTCGCAGACAAAACGCCAGTCACTTGCAAACACAACCCGCATAAAATGCTTATCGCTCTTGGTAGCGGAGCACTGCTTACAGGCGGAGGCAGTATAGGCGCCGGGTTTTTGATTCTTAACCGAATGAATGAGGTACGTACGCAATATGAAAGTGCCTACGATACTGAAACCGCAACGTTACTCGGAAACAGGCTTGAAAGCGAAGCTACAGCAGTGAACACATTTTTTACCGTAGGAGAAGGCTGTATAGGTGCAGGTATTATCGGGCTCAGTGCCGGAGTTATACGATACTTCATGCGGCGTAATACAGGGAACGAAAAAACTATAAAACCTGTCGTATCCATTTCCTCGTCCCGGGAAGGTACCCGAATATTCATAAAAACAGATTTTTAAAAGAATTAACATCATATGAAGACTCTATTTGTTATTTTTTTTTCCATTTTCTCTGCGGCATTTGCTTCTTTAATCTTTTTCCCGGCGGAAAAAAGATTATCATACACAAACAGAAATAATCCCGCAGATGAATTTTCTCCAAACTATCAGGGATACAAAACCACAGGCAACGCATTTACACTCGCGGTGATCAACCCTGTTGAATTAACAAACGGGAAAACAAATATCGCATGGGTATTGTACCACGGGATAAAACCATCCTTTTTTAAAATCGGATTTACTAAAAAATTAACAGACTTGCCGTGGAAAACATTGACTCCAGACAGACTAATAAACATTACTTTAACAACAACGGGCACTAATGATATTTATCTGAATTTCCGGTATTTTAACGGCATGGAAACAAACAGCAGTATTGAAGTGGTGTATTTCCCGCCATCCAGTACACTAAACAATGATTATGTGTATACCGGAGGCCCAACCGGATACACCAATATGATAGACGTCACAGGCAGTACACTGACACTCACTAATACCGCCAACGGCAGACTGACAAATACGTTATCAACATTCAGCATAGGTCAATATGAAGTAACATATGATCTTTGGTATGCGGTCCGAATATGGGCCACCAATAATGGGTATCAATTCGAGAACCAGGGAAACGAAGGAAATTCAGGAACAACGGGAGCGGTACCGACTGCGTCCAAATACCGGCCGGTCACATCGGTGAATTGGAGGGACTGTATAGTGTGGTGCAATGCGTATAGTGAGATGTCAGGATTTTTACCCTGTTATACTAACAGTAGCGGAAATACTATCAAAAATTCGACTCACGGGAACAGCAATGAGTGTGATAAAGCCGGGGTACAAACGAATAGTACCGGATATCGCCTGCCGACGGAAGCAGAGTGGCAGTACGCAGCGAGTTATATAAACGGGAGTATATGGACACCTCACACGTATATGTCCGGACAGGTAGGTGTGGGTACTGAGGCTACAAATGCTGTTGCATGGAGTATGTATAATTCCAGCGGCACAACAAATGTCGGAACCAGAACGGCAAATCAACTTAACATTTTTGACATGAGCGGCAATATTGATGAATGGTGCTGGGATTGGTATGAATTTACATGGCCAGACGGGCAGAAGACAAACTATAGCGGACCTGAAAGCGGCACTCAACGAATTATAAGAGGCGGCTCATACCTTTTGCATGGTATCTTTCTTCAGATTGGTTATAGAAATAAATTCAACCCTGATTCTATATTAATCGGCTTGCAGGGCTTTCGATTAGCCCGTTCAAAATAAAAATATAGAATTTTTTTATAGCTCCGGTATTTTTTTTTACCACACAACTTATCGCACTATAATTCACACAAATTAAATTTTAGCGAGTTAAAGCAACACGAACCCGGTTTTTTCAGAGCGGCGACAGTTTTGTGATAGTGTTGTTTCCTATAGCCAAGTGGAAGAGTTTCGCGGTACTTCAGAACAGTGAATGCTAATTTTTTTTGGTTATAATAGCAAAGTGGGAGGGTTTCGCGACCGGCAATTCAGAGCGGCTTAACGGAGAAAAAAACGGCAGGATGCCGCATTTTTTTTCTCCGTTCAGAGTGCAGACCGACGCCACGAGGGCGGCGGCAAACGTCCGCCTGAATTACCGGTCGCGAAATCCCTCCCACGCCGCCTGTAGAAAAGTAACCACCTGCACACGTCCGCCTGAATTGCCGGTCGCGAAACATCCCACGCTGCCTGTAGAAAACATGACCTCAAGTTAATCGCCCCCCCTGAAAAACCGAATTCATGTCATTTAACGGTGATAAATATAAATTTGTGTGAATCATAAGTTCGCTTGACTTTTCTTTATTTCTCAGCTATAATATTGTCATAAACATTGTTCAAAGTTACAGCGTATGTCCGCTGTCTCTGCAAATTACCGCAGAAACATCATTAACCATCTTTACCATTCAATACAACCCAAGGAGACACCGTGATAGATACAGTTCAGGACCCCCCGGCAGAACATACCCGCCAAAACAATGGACGGAACGGATCGCACAAAATCAGAATATCAAAAAACCGGGGTGAAAATAAATCCCCAAGACGCAGCAACAATCCTAATCCGGGTAATCATAAAGAAATCGAAGCAAAAACTCTTAACATTAACGATACTTCTCTGACAATCCGCAGCCATGACGGCAACGTAGAAAAGTTATATATTAATGACCTTAATAAAAAAGGCATTGAAGATCTGATGACCATTGCAAAAACAATGGAAGTGGCCTTTGATGAAGAAGTAACCAAGCAGAAAATTATTTATCAAATCCTTGAAAAATCACTCACAAAAAAAGATGTAGTTATTTACGCCACAGGCACACTGGAAAAAATGAATGAGGGGTACGGTTTTTTACGGTCCTCCGAATATAATTACCTGCCGGGTTCGGACGATATTTATATCTCACCTTCGCAAATCCGTTTTTTTGCCCTGCGTACCGGAGATACAGTAACCGGAGAAATCCGTCCTCCAAAACCGACCGAAAAATATTTTGCAATGCTGCAGGTTACCGAAGTAAACTACCGGCCGGTATCCGAAATACGCGACCGGCCGTCATTTGATTCACTCACTCCATGCTACGCCACCTCCCGTCTTGTGCTCGAAACAGAACAGTCAAATGTCTCCACCCGGGTTATAGATTTATTCGCACCAATCGGCAAAGGTCAGCGCGGTCTGATTGTTTCTCCGCCAAAGGCCGGGAAAACAATTCTCCTTCAGCATATTGCCAATGCAATAATTAAAAATCACAAAGAAGCGTATGTCATAGTGCTTCTTATTGACGAACGGCCTGAAGAAGTAACAGATATGAAAAAAAATGTCAATGCCGAAGTGGTCTCGTCAACTTTTGACGAACCGGCAATCCGGCACGTCGCCGTTGCAAAAATGGTAATTGAAAAAGCCCGCAGGCTTGTTGAAAATAAAACAGATGTGGTTATTCTTCTTGACAGTCTGACCAGATTAGCCCGCGCGTATAATCAGGTAGAGCCTACATCCGGCAAAGTGCTTTCCGGCGGGGTGGACGCAAATGCATTGCACAAACCAAAACGCTTTTTCGGAGCTGCGAGAAATATCGAAGAAGGCGGTTCACTCACAATCATTGCTACCGCGTTAATAGATACCGGCAGCAAAATGGATGAAGTAATTTTTGAAGAATTCAAAGGCACCGGCAACATGGAACTTGTTCTGTCTCGTGAAATTGCAGAAAAGAGAGTGTTCCCGGCTATTGATCTCAATAAAAGCGGCACACGCCGCGAAGAACTTCTGCTCACCGACACAGAACTTCAGAAAATGTATGCCCTGCATAACGCGCTTTCCACAATGGACTGTGTGGATTCAAATCAGCTTGTTCTGGAAAAAATGCGTATGACAAAAAACAATGAACATTTTCTGTCAGCTCTGAATTCCTCAAGCTGATTTTTAATGAAAATATATTTTAAGGATATTTTATGACTCCCATACCGGTCTTACTGCTTCAGGTTTTCCTCTCCAGTCTGCTCGGAATACTGCTTTCCTTCGGTGCAATAAAGGCAATTCTGTATATTTTTAAGCTGAACATCATCGAAGAAATAAAAAAAAATAATCCGGCAGCAGCCATTCTTGCCGCCGGTATTTTTATCGGCATAGGTTTGCTTATCGGACTGGCTAAATAATGCTTTTTTTTATGCTACTGCACCCACAGTCATTTTCTGTCGGTTAATATTTTCCGGAATGAAAACAATCTATTCATACGGTGACGAATCCGGGAAGGCGTTCCTTTTAAAAAAAGGAACGGTCCATATTGAAATCACGAAAGACGAAAAAATCCCTCTTCCCGGCGAAAACCTGATTGTAGGCGCAATCGAGCCTCTGCTCGAAAAAAAACAAAAAAAAAAAGTACCCCGAATTTTTTCTTTTTACAGTGATGAAGATACAGATGTCGCGCCGGTTGCGGTTTCCGTACTGCATTCACTCATTCCCAAATTTCATATCGGCTTTAATCTGTGTTTTTTTCTTGCAACTACAGTAAAACTCACCAATGAAAAGTATAAAAAACGCATTGAAAATAAAGATAAGGAACAAAAAGAATATAATCAGAACGCAGTAAAATATTTTACCGCGCTGAGCGAAATCGACGGACTGGCTCAGAAGCTCCGTTTCCCCGACCTCATTACACTCACCGCTGAACTTCGGAATGAACTTATTTACGAGACCGGTAAAATTTTAAAACAGCAGGAAAAAACCCTGTTCCAGATCACCGGCGACAATCAGGCCAGTAATATGCTCAATGAAAACACCGTACTCTGTAAAGAAAAAGAAGAAGGCGATGAGCTTTTTATTCTTGAACAGGGCACTATTTCAGTAAAAATCGGCGATAATGAAGTTGCCCAGATTAAAGAACCCGGTACAGTAATCGGGGAAATGGCGCTTTTTCTCGGCGAGGTGCGGACTGCAACGCTGGCTACACTTACAAAATGCAGAATAACAAAATTAAAAAAGGCCGATCTTGAATCTTTCTGCAGTACCAACAAGGAATTTTTCCCGCATATTGCGCAAACACTCGCCGGCCGGATCAATAATAATTTTGTCCTTATACGGGCCTTTGATCAGCAATACGCGGAAGAACCGCACACAGTAAAAGAATCGGACAAGCGGCCGGATTTCCTCAAAAAAAAACCCGGTGAAGACAAACTGAGCAATTTATTCAAAAGCGTGAGTAAGCTGCAAAAAAAGAAACAATTTCCGCAGCTGAAGGACTTTATGACAAAATACAAATCAGAAATCGAACATTTTGAAAAAAACGGATAGACAAATCATGTTCAGTTCTGTCAAGTGCAGTTCATATAGTTATAAATTTTAAAGGGGGCGACAGCCAATGAAAAATAAAAACCTGAAAATAGTGATGCTTGGCGCGGGATCAGGTTTTGTAATTCCTATTGCCAAAGATCTGCAGAATAATAAATTCTTTCATGGAGCTGAATTCGTACTTGTTGACACAAATAACGATCGGCTCACTGCTGCCGAAGGATACGTAAAAAATATCACCGGTAATACCATTACAGTGAGCGCAACTGCGGACAGAGCCCGGGCATTTTCCGGCGCGGACCATGTGATTACTTCCTGCGAAATGAACCGTTACGCGAATTGGTCAAAGGACATAAGTATCCCCGAACGCCATGGCGTCCATCAGGTAAAAGGGGAAAACGGAGGGCCGGGGGGCCTTATTCACGCCTTGAGAAACATCGCTATGTTTGAACCGATAATTGCGGATATGGATCGGTTATGTCCTGATGCATGGTTACTTAACTTCACCAATCCTATGTCGATTTTGTGCACTTACTTTAAAAATTACTCACGCATTAACACACTCGGTTTTTGCCACCAGGTGCACGGCTCATTCGGGGTTATTGCTGAAATGCTTGGTCATCCTCCCGGCGAAATTGAAGTTTTTTCAGCCGGCATTAATCACTGTAACTGGCTTTTTGATGTCCGCTATAAAAACACCGGAAAAAGCTGTCTGGATGAATTTCTAAAAAAGGTGCGTGAATCAAAATACTGGCATGAAAAAAAACCGAATATTCCCGATCAGCGTTTTACGCTTGAAGTTCTGGAAACTTTCGGTATGTATCCGGTCGGCTACGATGATCACATCATTGAATATTTCCCGTTTTTCTGGGAACAAAAAGAATGGAAAGAAAAAGACTATGAATCACTTGCGGAAACCTACCGGGAGCTTTCCACAAAAAAAACCGGCACTTTGGAAGCTACCCAGCTGCTGGGAAAAGAATTTGTAAAACCTCCCTTCCCTGTCGACCCAAATCATCCGTATTATGCGGAAAACCCCTGTGCGGTCATTCATTCTCTGGAAACCAATACTCCTCAGTACTTTGACGCAATAAACATTCCAAACAACGGCGCAATCAGCAATTTACCCGATGATGTAATTGTGGATGTTCCGGCAGTGGCTATTGCAGGTCAGGTCAGAAGTATTCACGCAGGAGCACTCCCTATAGGGCCGCTGGAAATATGCCGCCGTCAAATCACCCTGCACGAAATGATTGCAAAGGCCGGTGCAGAAGGAAATACTTCGCTTGCGCTGCAGGCGCTTTGTCTTGATCCTTACGTGCGGAGCATTACACAAGCCCGCGCTATCCTCGCTGATTATCTCCGGGAATATAAGGAGTATCTTCCGAAGTTCAGGTAAACGAACTTAACGATACGCCATCTGCTCATACACCTCATTATAATAACGAAGTGGATGTTTGCCGCAGTCGGTGTTGAAGCGGTTGTTGGTAATTTTATTTAATTATTTCAATATATTCATCTACCAAGCTATCACAGTATTTTAATGTTCTGAATGCTTCCTCTTTTGAAATTAGTTTGGCTTTAAAATATTTCCAAATAACGTTTGCCGTTTCTGCTTTATATAAATCA
>Ga0180007_10001300_pt1 | contig 34918 bp, 30 predicted proteins | sample MM_PC_MetaG_FD_121122 | JGI IMG/M metagenome (GOLD analysis project Ga0180007, IMG submission 121122) | Groundwater microbial communities from the Aspo Hard Rock Laboratory (HRL) deep subsurface site, Sweden - MM_PC_MetaG | ecosystem: Environmental > Aquatic > Deep subsurface > Groundwater... | reverse complement strand
TGGTACAGCACCACCTTCGTGATCGGAAGGTCGCTCTGCACCGTCCGGCGCGGCATGCTGCCGTCCTCCTCGCCGCGACATCCCGCAGCGACAAATCCTAGTAAAATAGTCAACATTAACATTCTTCGCATGATAAACCTCCTTGGTTTCATCGATTGTGCGCTTAGAAACATGCATTTCCCCACAAGCCACTCATGTGGCACCCAAACCGCCTTCTTGTCAAGCCGGCGTTCGTCGGACTCTCCCGGAACCATGTGGTCACCGCGGAAGAGAATGTGAAAAGAATAATGAGAAAGTGGAGAAGAAGATGATGAAGAGTTTTTTACCACGGAACACACGGAGCACACTGAAGTGGAAGAAACTGACGACAACTCATACACGCCAGACCCGTCACGTGCGTCCTCTTTCCGCGTGTTCCGCGTGTTCCGTGGTAATCCAGAGTCTTCTCTTCTCTTCCGTGGTGCCAAGCCTTGGAAGATCAGCGGACGCCGGAGATCTCCTCGGAGATGTTGACGTTGTGATCGGCGATCTTCTCGAAGGAACTGATCATGTTGATGAAGATCAGGCCGCCTTCGATCATGCAGGTGTTGTCGGACATTCGCTCGATGTTGCGGCGGCGCAGGACCTTGCACATCTCATTGATGCTGTCCTCATGCCCGAAGGCGGTCTTGAGGATGTCCCGCCGGGTCAGGATGCTGGCGGTGGTGAAGGACAGGAACTCCTGCACCCGATGCGACAGGTCGAGGATCTCCTCTTGCGCCTCCTCGGAGAACTTGTGCTGCTTCTCGTGCTTGCGGCGCAGCAGTTTCATCAGCAGTTCGCAGTGATCCCCGATGCGTTCGTAGTCCGCGGTCGTGTGCAGCAGCGCGGCGACCTCGTGGGCCTCCTCGTAACTGAGGGTGCCCTGTGACAATCGAACCAGATACTCCACCATGCCGTCGGCCATGCGATCGACGCGCTCCTCGATCCGGGAGATCTCCGTAACCACCTGGCCTCGCGGGGCATCCGGGTTCCTGATCAGTTCATCGATCTGACCGAGCATCCTCTGGATCTCGCCGCCCATCACCTGCAAATCCTTGCGGGCCGCCAGTATCGCCAGTTCGGGCACCTGGACCTGCCGGAAGTTGATGAACTCGAAGATCGGCTCCTCGCGTCCGGCGCTCGCGGGCTTGTCGGGGACCATCCAGGTCGACGCCCTGGCCAGTTGCTTCACGAACGGCAGGAAGAGCAAAGCGTTGAACACGTTGAATAATGTATGAAACACGCTCATGTGCACCGGAAGGTCGGTGCGGGAGGTGAGCGGACCGGGAGCCAGCAGGTCGATGAACTGCACCCAGAAGGGCCACAACGCGAACACCCACATCACGCCGAACACGTTGAACAGGAAGTGCGAACGCGCCGCACGTCGCGCGGTCACGGAAGCGCCCAGCGCCGCGATGTTGGCGGTGATGGTGGTGCCGATGTTCTCACCCAGGATCAACGCAAACGCCGTCTCATGGTGTATCACGCCCTGGAAGGCCAGGATCAGCGTGATGGCCATGGTGGCCGAGGAACTCTGGATGATCATGGTGACGAGGCTGCCCACAACTACGACCCAGAGGCGCGACAGGGGGCCGTCGGCGTTGATCCATCCCATCCAGCCCTTGACCATCTCCAGGTTCTCCGGAGTGGAAAGCGCCTCCTTCATGAAATTCAGGCCGAAGAACAGAAGGCCGAAGCCAAGCAGGATGTCCAGCAGCGCCTTCTTCTTGTCCCGGCTCATCAGGCTCCCGAAGAACCCGATTGACAGCGCCGGCAGGGCCAGCGCAGCGATGTTCATCTTGAACCCGATCAGGGAGACAATCCAGGCGGTGATCGTCGTGCCGATGTTGGCGCCGAGGATCACGCCGATGGCCTGCATCAGGTCCAGCAGACCGGCGTTGACGAAGGAAACCACCATGACGGTGGTGGCCGAGGAGCTCTGGATCACACCGGTGACCGCGACGCCCGTCAATAGACCGAGCACGGGATGCCCGGTGACCTTCGACAGGAACAGCCGCATCCGCTCGCCGGCCACCTTCTGCAGGGCGTCGCTCATGAGAGTCATGCCCATGATGAAGAAAGCCAGGCCGCCGAAGACGTTGATGGCCATGGAAACCGTGTTCATGCCTCACCTCCGGATTCCCCGTGGGAATCCTGAGGTATGACTACCAGAAACCGCGCAGCTCCGTGGTTAGCAGTTCGTTAGAAAACCTGCCGATTGTGAGGATTGCGTGAGGAAAGTTAATTTTTTTCTGTCAGGGTCTTGCGGACCAGATCCAGGATGGCGGTCATCGGATAGGGCTTGACGAAGACACCACGGACTCCCAGCTCGCGGTACAGGAAGACCAGGCTGTTGTCGGCCGACGAGAGGAACAGGAACACGGGCACCCGGGACGACTGCAGGCGGGAGCACAACTCCAGCAGGGAGAAGCCGTTGAGTTGATCGGTGACGAAAATCACGTCGGGCCTCTCCTGCATGGCCGTGGCGATGGCGTCCTCGGGATCGGGGCTGGACAGCACGTGAATGTTCGGCAGCTGGGTGCGCAGCGCGCTCCTGAGCGCCTCTCCGTCCACGGTGTCGGCGTCGAGCAGCAGCAGCAGCGGCCGGGTGTACTTCTCGGTGCGCGACGGCATGCGGAACTGGAGCAGCTCGGTGCGCAGCGCTTCGCAGGAGCGATAGCGGCGACCATAGTCCTTGGCCATGGCGTTCTGCACGATGGTGTCGACGTACAGCGGCAGATCCGGACGCTCGGCCGTGATCCGCGGGATCTCTTCGTGCAGGTGCATGTCCAGCAGCTCCACCAGGGAGTCGCACTCGTAGGGCGGATGTCCTGTCAGCAGTTCAAAGAAGATGCACCCGATGGCATAGATGTCCGGAAGGTGCTGCCGGTCCATAGGCAGGTCCTCGGTGCGGATGCGCTCGGGCGCGAGGTACAGTGGTGTCCCCTCGACGAGGCGATCCCGGGACGACGGTGACAGGGAGGTCAGTCCGAAATCTGTCAGGGCAACGCGGAAGTTGTCATTGGCCAGCAGCACGTTGGCGGGCTTGACGTCACGGTGGGCGATGCCCTTGGCGTGGACCGCCCCGAGGCCGGCGCAGATCTGCGCGATGATGCCGATGGCCACGTCCAGGGGCAGCGCGTCGTGCCGGGATGCATAATCCTCGACTAGATCGGCGAGGTTGCGGCCGGGAATGTGTTCCATCAAGAAATAATAATAATCATCCTTCTCGCCGAAGGAGAAAATCTGGACCACGTTCGGGTGATTGATGTGCGCCATGGCCACGGCTTCGCGCCGGAAGCGCTCGATGGCATCGGGGTTGCGCACGGTCTTGAGCTTGAGGACCTTGACGGCCACGCGACGCTCCAGGAACAGGTCGGTGGCCAGGTAGACGACGCCCATGGCTCCCCGGCCGAGGATCTTTTCCAGGCGGATCTTGCCCTCGAGCAGGGTGCCCAGAGGGAAAGGATCGGCGGCGAAGGAGGGGATTGGCGGTTCAGGCATGTTGTTCTAGTCGACCGGAACCACGTCAGTGACCCAGCGGTAGTAACTGACCAGGACTTCCGAGGGATGGTTGGGATCGAACGTCTGTCCGATGAACACGATGGTGTTGGCGCTGGCACGGTAGTCAAAACCGGCGGCACGACTGCGGGGCAGCGGCAGGCCGTCCTTGGACACCGAGAGCGACAAGCTGATCGGGTGGTGCAGCAGGCGCACCGGGGAGGAGGACGCGACGATGTCCTCGATGATGACCTGCAGCGTGGGGCCAAGATCAGTCTGGCAGATCGAGCCGATCTGGCCACCGAGGTACTGCACGACGTCGAGGTAGCCCTGGCCGACCTGGGTGGCGGTGTCGCAGCCCGTGGGCGGCGGGCCGATCAGCGCGTGGGCCTTGCCGATGCCGCCCGTGGAGGACGCGCCCTGCAGCAACTGGACCGTAGGTCCGATCACGTCCCACATGCAGGATGGATCGACGCTGGACATGCCGGAGCCTTCGCCGGCGCCGCAGGAGTCCTTGAGCTCCTCGGCGCGCTCGTCGGAGACGTAGATCACGACCAGCGTGGCGTCGGGGCGGATCCGGCTGGGGCTGCCGGCTGCGCGCGGTATGTGGTTCACGATGGCGTTGTAGCCCTGCGTGATACCGTGCTCGGTGCCGCCCTCTTCCTGTCCGCCGCCCCATGGTTCGAGCACGCACTGCTGGAATTGGGCGAGGTTTCCGGGACCCAGGAAATAGTCGCCGGACTGGCCCTGGGCGGTGCAGAAGCGTCCGTCGTTGACGATGCCGACGTCCACGACACCCATGCGGAAGTCCAGACCGTAGGCGATGGCCCGGTTGAAGAAGTTCACGGCGTTGTTGGCCACCGAGGTCTGCTCCTCATACATGGAGCCGGACTCGTCGATGACCCAGATGATGTCGGCGATGGGCACCGTGGAGACCTCATAGGGTTCGCACTCATCCTCATGTCCGGCCGTCGGGCCGGCCCAGCCCGTGGAGTTGGAGAAGTCGTCGAGGTTCATGGCCGTGGTGACCAGAGAACTGTCAAACTGGGTGCGGCGGGCGACACCACCCTGAACAACGAGATACGTGTCCTTGATGATGAAGGTGCCGTCGGAGTTCCAGGTTTTGGGCTCGGCCTTCTGCACCGCGACCGCCGCGACGAAGGTCGTGTCCGCGGCCCCGAAGGCGTCCACGGGAGGCAGGTTGGACAGCGAGGTCTCAGGGACGCCCATCAGGGCTGCGAGGAACTTGTTGCGGACGGCGGAAGGCGTCAGGCTCGCCGAGGTGGTGATGTCGAAGATGGCGTTGACGATGGTCGGATATTCCTCATGGGACATCGTCTGGCTTCCGGAGGCGCGCATCAGGACATTGGCGGCGCCGAAGGCCAGCTCGACCCGGGTCTTCATGAGGGTGAAGTTCTCGCCGAGGCTCGCTATCGGGACGCCGCCGCTCTGCTCGAGATCGCGGGTCAGCGTGAAGCCCGCCACTTCGCTGCCGACCTCCTGGAGGTCATGGCACAGGATCTGGTCGTGGTCGGAGGGCGACTGGATGGTCACGTTTTGGGTGACGGTTTTGTTCTCGAGGCCGAGCTTGACGAACGTCATGTCCAGGAATTTGACGTCCTTGCGCCCCAGCGGATTGTCCTCGGTCGCCGGGTTGCACACGAAGGTGCCTTCCTGGCCGTCGGGCACGCCGTCGCCGTCGGTGTCCGGATTCAGGCGATCGGTCTCACCGTTGGCGCACTGGAACGAATACGGAGGGTCGCACACGCCGGTGCCCCGGCAGAACTGTCCGCCGCCGCATTGATCGGCGGGCTCGGTCGCGCCGAACACGCAGGTGGTCTTGCATGTGCCGACCACGCCGTCGCCGTTGCGATCCTCGTCGCGGTCAAGCACGCCGTCGTTGTCGGAGTCCGGATCGATGAAATCGGGCTTGCCGTCACCATCGAAGTCCAGTGGTGGCGTGTTGGGATCGTAGTCGCCGGCCTCGCGATAATCCTGGACGCCGTCATCGTCGGAGTCCAGATCCATGTAATCCGGGATCGTGTCGCCGTCGGTATCGGTGTTGTACCGGCAGCCTTCGTCGCGGTTCAGAATGCCGTCGTTGTCGGCGTCCTCAAGCAGGACGCAGTCGGGATTGACGACGTTGTTCAGGTTGCTCTGGTTGTTGTAGTTGTTGGTGTTCTTGTCCTTTCCCGTGTTGCAGGCGGTCAGGCCGGACCAAAGTACGGGGAGCAGGAGAAGGGACAGGATCGAAGTTTTCATGATGATACCTCATCGCGGCATCGGGACCGCGCTGCCCGGAAAAGGCAGATTAATATAGCGTTGAACGTGGGGATTGTCGAGTCAAACCGGGAGAAATGGGCGAATCGCGGTGATTATGGACGGATCGCGGTGAAGTCGCCGGTGAAGTTGCCGCCGGCGAGGGATCCGAACCAGCGGCCCGGGTGCATGTCGCGGTCGGTGACGATGGGGGACATGCCGCGCAGGGAGAGCAGATTCAACTGGACCGTGATGTTGTCCAGCGCGTTGAGGATGGCGTTGATGGCGTTCTGCTTCTGGCTGTCGCAGGCCGAGAAGACCGGGCTGTAGACCGAGGGGGCGTCCTCCCAGATGGACCACACGAGATCCTCGATGGCGACGGCGATCGAGTCACAGTCGATGATGTCCTCGAGCGCCTCTTCCAGGCTGTAGTAGCAGGGCATGTCCGAGGAGCTGCAGGACACGATCGTGACCATGGCTTCGATGGCCCAGCGCACCAGGCCGCCGACCACGTTCTCGATCCGGTGGCGGTCGATGTAGAACGTGCCGCAGATCTCGCGCGACGTGAAGTCCTCGGGTTGCACGGTGAAGCCCAGGATGTTCTGGGGGCTGTCGGAGACGATGTTCCCTCGATAATCAAACTCGACGATGTCCCAGGACTGGGTGCCGTAATACTCGTTGTTGCCCATCGGGATCAGGAAGACGGTGTGGTAGACGCGCATGTCGTCGACGATGTCGGACACGTCGCCGAGCACGATGATCATCTGCTGGGCCCAGGGCGGGATATATTCATCGATGAGATCGTCGACGAGATCGGCGATGATGCTCATCAGCCACGACGGGATGCCGCCGATGGACCAGGTGCCCAGGATCACGTCGCGCAGGAATTCACATCCGGTGAGGATGCCGCCGAGGAAAGGCCCCACGGCCTCGCGCAGGTGCAGCATGGAGTCGAAGTTCCAGGTGCCGCCAAGGCGCGTCGGCGGTCCCAGGGGCTGGCACTCGGTGTCGGGATTGATGCAGTTGCCATTCACACAGACGTCGTTGAGATCCGGACAATCGACGACCGGCGTGCACTCGGGATCACCGGTGGGCACGCAGGTGCCGTTGACGCAGTCAAATCCGAACGGACAATCGTCATGGGTGGTGCAGTCGCCGGGCTGTTCGACGCAGTAGCCGCCGATGCAGACCTTGGGTGAGGGGCACTGGTTGGCCGAGGACAGCATGTTGCAGCGCTCGCCCACGGGCGGCGCGCACTGGTTGATCTCGGTGTTGCAGATGTAGGGGGAGATGCAGTCCTCGTTGGTCTCGCAGGTGCCCGAGGTGTTGCCCTCGACACAGACCCCGCCGTCACAGATGGGCGCGTCGGGACCGCAGTCGATGCTGGTCTCGCAGGGACCGGTGGAGGTGGCGTTGACGGTGACCGACATCGTCAGCGGCTCGACCGACATGCCGGTGAGCGTGGCGCGGATCTGAGCCGTGAAAGCCGAGGATCCCGAAAGGAAAAACAGCGAGGCGTTGCCCGAGGCGTCGGTGTTGACGGTGAGGGTGGCGCCCTGGGAACCGGAGCGGTCCTCCATGATGGCACCGGTGCCGCCGCCGAGGAATTCGAACTGGATCGCGGCGTTGCCCAGGGGCATCTCGCCGACGCCGCCCACACGGGAGAAGGCACGCACGCCCAGGGAAATTTTGCGGTTGATATAGGTCACCGAGGGATTGGCAGGCAGCGCCTCAATGGACACCAACTGGCTCTGCACCACGACCGTGTACTGCACCGAGCAGACGCCGTCGCCGGTGAGCATGATGCGATAGGTACCCGGCTCCGTGGCGGTGAAGTTCACCGTGGAGATGCCGTTCTCGTCGGTGGTGGGATTTGTCTGGTCCAGGGACCCGGCCGGACCGGTGGTGATCTCGTAGTGCAGGGCATAGAACGGCACCAGGGCGTCCTGCAGGTTCTCGGATTCCTGCCGTCTCACCACCATGGCCTTCAGCCTCGCGGTGCCACCAACCAGGACTTCCTGGGAAATCTGCCCGACGGGGACCAGCCAGTAGCCGCTCTCCACCGAGGCGGGACAATCCTGATCATTGTTGACATTGTTGGTGTTGCTGTTGTTGTTCTTTTTGCCCGAGCTGCTGGCGCACCCCCAGGAAAAAAGCGAAGCGAACAGAAGAACCGCGATTCCGGTGAACAGTGTTTTCCGCGTCATGGCAACCTCCTCGTACGAATGAGTATACCCCGGGTTTTCCTATGGAGCATCGGACAAGTGGCCCCGAAGGACCTTTTTTTATTTCATATCGGCTGGAGCCGCGGGCATATCGGCTGGAGCCGCGGGCATGTCGGCTGGAGCCGCGGGCATGTCGGCTGGAGCCGCGGGCATGTCGGCTGGAGCGGCCGGGGTGTCGCCAGGAGCGGCCGGAGTGTCGCCAGGAGCGGCCGGAGTGTCGGCTGGAGCCGCGGGCATGTCGGCGGGAGCCGCGGGCATGTCGGCGGGAGCCGCGGGCATGTCGCCAGGAGCGGCTTCAGCGTTCTGTTTCAGGATTTCCACGGCGCGGGGATCGGTCGAGGCTTCGCTGATGCATTTGCTGTATTCGCCGCAATCCGTGATCTTCATGCACTTGACGAACTTGCTGCGCTCGGCCTTGCACACCTGCATGTAGATGGCCGCGTCGGCCGGATTCTCATCCTTTTTCTGGGTGACCTTCCAGCATTTCTGCATTTTCGCGAGGGACTTGTCACACGGTTCGCCGCAACCGGCGGCAAAGGCGATCAGGACACAAAGACTCATGGCGGCAACTGGACGCATGGAAACCTCCTCCAAGTGATACCTGGCCCGGATAGTAGATTCCCGCGGCAAAAGAATCAAGGACGATTTCGGGCGTTGACGTGCCTTCGCGTTTCGTTGCACATTGGCGTCATGAGCCTTTCCACCCGGTTCCGGGACGGTTCCGTCCTGTGGATCTTTCCCTTCTGTGTGTTCGTGACGTACCTGTTCGTCACGCCTCCCACGGCCGACGATGTCTGGTGGCGGCTGCATTCGGGCGACCGGATTCTGCAGACGGGACACGTCAGCGACCGCAACGACTGGGCCTATCGTGACACCGGCCATGTCTGGGTGAACCACGCCGCCGGGCATGACGTGATCGCCGCCGCAGTGAACCGGGTCGCGGGGCCACGCGGGTTGATGTTTATTTATATTTTTCCATTGATCTGGCTGGCCTCCCGGCTTCTGAAAACCGGCCGGCTCGCAAAAACCTCTCGCATCGATCTGGCCTGGGCCCTGTGCGTACCGCCGCTGCTGGCCATTCATTATGCCCTTCGGCCGTATGTCTTCAGCGATGTGTTCTTTTTCATCGCCGTGCATGCGGCGGTCCGGTGGCATGGGCGGGAGGATGTCGGGATCCGCGAAGCATGGCCGATCGGCGGACTCTTCTTTTTCTGGGGCCAGCTCCACGGGGCGGTCTGGCCGGGGCTGCTGTTCTTTGGCCTGTTCGCCGTGCGGTGGCGTCGGCTGGCGCGGTTCCGGCTCACCGAAGCACGCGCCGAGGTGGTCCGTCTACGCTGGCTGATCTTGTTTCCGGCCGCCGCGCTTGCCAACGTGAATCACTGGCATGGCCTGCACCTGGCGTGGCGCTATGCGACCGGAGATTTTGCCTGGCTGTCCCGACTGACGGAGTGGCAGCCCGCCGGGCCTGTGGTGCTGGTATTTGCGGGTGTCTTCGCGGGCGGCTTCGTGTTCGCGTACCGGGCCCGGGGACTCGCCCTGGACAGGCTGCTCCCGCTTCTGCCGCTGGCCATCGCAGGCGCCCTGCAGATCCGCCACCTGCCCTGGCTGGTGCTGGGGGCGGTCGCCCTGCTGCAAGGGGCCGACGAGGAACGTCGGGCCGACGAGGAACGTCGGGCCGACGAGGAACGTCGGGCCGACGACGGATTTCGGAGTGAAGGGCCCGCACCGGAGGCCGGTGTCTCCGCTGCGATGCCGGAGCGCTTTTCCAACCTGATTCTGTGGGTGATCCTGGTTCCGCTGGCCGTGGTCCCGGCGCTTCTGCACGCGGGTCGGCTGGAGGATCCTCGCTTCTATCCAGTGAAGTTGTATGACCGCATGGAAGCACAGTGCCGTCTCGAGGCCCCCCTTCGCGTGTTCACGCTGCACGCCTGGGGCGGCTCACTGGAGCACCGTTTCAACGGCCGGCTGGCGCCGTTTCTGGACGCACGCAACGACTGCTTCTCGAAGGAGACCTTCGAACGCTATTTCCACATCACGCTGCTTGGCGACGGATGGTACGAACTATTGATGGCGGACCACCCAGACGGCGCCGTGCTGCCGGATGCCCACCCGCTGGTCGCGCAACTGCTGCAACGTGGCTGGATCCCAGGTACGCGCGACGGCCATGCGGTGTTCCTGGTCACACCGGCCCACGGCACCCTGTGCCGCTGATCCCCCGACCTTGACTTCAAACGCAGAAAAAGGGGGACATCACTCCCGGACGTAGTGACTTGCGCAGCGCTTGCTCTCGTACAACATCAGATTCAGGAAGCGCTTCCACTGCAGTTGGTTGCGCTCGCCGACCAGGGTGATCGCGGCCATGGCACCGAGAACGATGGCGGGATTCTTGATCTTGTTGCGCATCATGCCCTGGCAGAAGGCCGTGGCCGCACCGGCGGAGTCGCCGTCGCGATAGCGGAAGAAGGCCTCGGAAAACGGCCGTGTCTCCTTGACCTCCTTGGCCGACAGGGCGATGGCGATGGCCGCCTCAAGGGTGGCCGTCTTCTTGTCCTTGGCGGTGGCAGCCGTGTGGATATGCGCGACGATCCGGCGACCGGCGCGAACCTTGCGCTTGGTCGACGACACGATGCAACCGGAGAAGAGGAACAGGCCTGCGAGGATGAGGGCAAGGGACTTGGTGCTCATGGAAACCTCCCGAAAATGACCAGTGCGAAACCGGCGCACCCAGAGTAAACCAGCTCCCGGATCCGGCGCAAGGGGAATGTCATGCGCGTTCCGCGGGGGCACAGGATCATCGCAATAACAGGAATCATGAAGCGCGGCCCCTTTTTCGCTCCGATTTCGATTTCGATTTCGAGACGGAAACGATTGCCCCAAACCCATCGTGGGTCCGACGGGCCGCTTCCCTTGCCCCGGGAAATGAATTACCCTGCGTCCGATGAACATCGCCGTCTCCCGCTTCGACACATTTTCGTTGATCGTTCTGGCGGCGATCTGGGGCGGCTCCTTTATCTTCATGCGCATCGCAGCGCCTGTGCTCGGGCCGATCTGGACGGCTGACCTGCGCGTGGGCATCGCCGGTCTCGTGCTGTGGGCGGTTTTTTTGATCCGCGGCGCCTCCCTGGGCTGGCGGGAGAATGGAAGACATTATTTGGTGCTTGGTTTTGTCAACTCGGCCTTACCTTTTCTGTTGTACGCCTTCGCCGCCCAACACATTCCGGCCTCATACTCCGTGATCCTCAACGCGACCTCGCCGCTGTTCGGTGCGGTGCTTGCGATCATTTTCCTGAAGGACCGCCTCACGGCGATGAAATGGATCGGACTGGGGCTGGGCGCTTTGGGCGTAGCCCTGGTGACCGACCTGGGCACGACCCGCACTGACGCGATGTTCTGGCTGTCCATCAGCGCCTGCCTGCTGGCGGCTGCCTGCTATGCCGTCGGCGCGACCTACCTTAAGTTGCGCGCCTCGCACTTGAATCCCACGGCGATCTCCACAGCGAGCCTGCTCTGTGCAGGCCTGATCCTGGCCCCGGGCCTGCCGCTGGATCCACCACGCGGGCCGATCACCGGACTGGTGATCGCATCCGTGGCCGCGCTGGCGGTGATCTGCAGCGCCCTGGCATATTTGATCTACTACCGGCTGATTTCGCGCATCGGGCCCACACGGGCGCTGACGGTCACCTTTCTGATGCCGGTGTTCGGCATGCTCTGGGGCTTCCTCTTCCTGCACGAGGTCATCACCCTGAAGATGATCGCCGGCGCGAGCCTGGTCCTGCTCTCGTTGCGCTTCGTCCTGAGCGCCGGGAACCAGGGCAAGAGTCTTATGGGCAAGGAGTGAAGAAATAGTGCCGGTGGCCGGGCGACCGTGAGACCGGTCACTTACCGGAATCTTTCACGATTCCGCAGCCATGCCAGTCCAGCAACTCATGCTTCCTGCACCGCTCAATCCGCGGATCCTGAAGTTCCGAAAAATGATCCAGAAAATGGTTCGACATCAGGACCTCGTGCCATGGCGAAGTGGATCCATTTTCGATGGAGTTGTCGATCCTCAGCACAACAGAAATGGAGATCTGTTTAAAGTTCGAGAAGGCACAGAAAGCGAAAAGGGGTGGCGTCGCGCGGGTTCAGAACCACTTGAACGGTTCATCATTCGCCTGTGCCAATAATGATCTTGCCCTGCGGTGAACCGGCCACGACTTTACATGGGCCGGGAACTGTGGGAGCCTCGCTTCGTGGGTACACCCGTGCCCAAAACGGGGCGAAAAGGAGAAGTCACCATGACGGAAAAAATCCTGATGCTCGCATTGCTTGGATTGTTCGGGTACTTCATCGTCACATACCTGGGCTCCCGGCGGGAGAACGACCGCGATCGGCTCGAAGCGTACTTCCGCAGGCAGAACTGCAAGATTCTCAGTTTCAGACAGGAGATGCTCACACCGCAGTTCGGGGCGGACAAGTACACGCGCATCTACTCGGTCACCTATCTCAACTCCGGCGGACGCCAGTTCACCGGGCGTTTCCGCACCTCGGCCCATCACGGCGTGGAAGCGATGGACGGCTGATCCTGCGGACCGAAGGGATCAAATCAGGGGGAGAAGTTGAAGGGCGATCCATCCTCCGGCGCCCGCGGCCAGTGGAATCGACAGGTTGTCGTCGATGCGGCGGCTGAACAGTTCGACGATGGCGCCCAGCAGGGAGGCGCAGGTGGCCACGAACAGCGCAGCGGTCCACGGGAAGGACCAGAACGCCATCAGCAGGCCCAGGGCGGTGAGGGTCCCGGTGACGAAGAACGCCAGCGTGCCCTCGAGGGTGCGGCCATGCACCAGGCGGGTGCGTCCGAAACGGCGGCCCACAAGTGCCGCGGCGGGATCGGCGATGCCCAGGATGCCCACGGCCGCCATGGCCACCGCCAGCGGCACCGTCAGCGCCAGCGCGAGCAGGGCGGTGGTGTACCAGGAGGCCGAGTTGACGTGGAACCGCTCGTGGGGGTGTGCGACCTTCCTGAAGACGCGCAGCAGGAACTCGTTGGCGCGCGGACTGAACCGCCGCGAGGTCTCCATGGTCCAGGCCGAGGCGGCGAAGAAGGCGGCCAGGGCGATGAGCCCACCGCGCGAGGACACCAGCGCGATCAGCGCCACCGAGAAACCAGCGGTCGCGACATGGAAGAGGTTGCGGGCATAGTTGGTGGGCCGCACGCTGGGCACGTGCACCGACAGGGAGCGCAGGCTGCGGGCCAGATCTTCATAGGCGGCGATCAACTGGGCGCGGTACTCGGCCCACTTGGAGGCGACCTCCTCGTGGGAGGGCCAGTGGGGATGCGGCACACGGTCCCGCAGCAGCTCCGAGAGCGCCGCGAGCCGGTTCGGCAGATCCGTGTGCGGCGCCGTCTGCTGGGCGCGGGCCATCAGGTGGGGCATGTTCGCCTCCAGTTGGGCCAGCCGCTGCCGGATGGCCGCCTCGAGATCGTTGCGCCAGCGCGCGGCGTCGATGTCCTTGAGGATGCGATAGAGTTCGAGGGCCAGAAACCGGCTGTCGGCGGCAAGTACCTGGGTCACGGGACACTCCTGCGGAGACGGAGGAAGACGGTGGGGCTTCGTCCATGAAGACACCTCACCAGATGGAGAAGTATCCACGCCGCGGATCCGGAGTCAACGTCAGGATTGTCATGGATTTGTCATGAAACGATCTCATCGAGTTCCGCATGGGACGGCTCCCGACGGGGCCGCCCGAAGCCATGAAGATTCCACGTTCCGGGTTGCTCACCATGGCCGAAAATGCAGGGCTGGTGCTGGCAGCGGATCACAAGTAGCTGCTTCCATACCAGGAATTCCTGGAGTTCCGCAAACCCTGATTGGGAAGGTCTTACTTCTTCCTGGCGGCCTTGGGTTTCTTCGGCTTGGGGGCGGGCAATTCAGTTGCCGTGGCTGTGACCACGGCGGCCATGAGCTCCCGATCCTCGAGCTGGTCGCCGATGAGGTAACTGTTCTTTGCACCGTTGTATGGTGGCGCCTCCTCGACCTCACCGAGCAGCTCCTTGCCGGCAGTCGTGGGCTTGAGGAACATCTGGTTGTCGCACACCAGGACGACCACCTTGCCGTCGAGGTAGATCGCGTATTCGCCGAACATCTTCCGGAAGGTGACGGGGCCGGCGCCGCCGATCTGGTCACAGACATACTGTACGAAGCTCAAGTCCGATGCCATGTAGGCTCTCTTTCCGGCCACAACACGTCCCGTCTCCGGGGCGCAGGCCTCAGTGGGATGAAGGGGCGGGCCTCCCTGCCAGGAACAGGGCGCGGGCATTGTCGTGAAGCACTGCTCGCAAGGTCGATGCGTCCAGGCCCAGGTTACGCACCGCCCGGAGGGCTTTTTGGAGATCGCCAATGGGGAAGTCCGAGCCGAACAGCACGCGATCCACGCCTACTTGCCTGATGGACCATGCCAAAGTCGGGCCCAGGGGCGACGAACCGAACTGCTCGGCCGTGAAGGAGAGATCGACCCACAGGTTGTTGCGGTACCAGGGGTACCTCCGAAGAACATGAATCAAGGTGGCCACCTCCACGAAGCGAGGCCCGCCCATGTGGGCGATCACGATCCTTGTCCCGGGTGCATCCAGGGCGAGCTTGACCAACTTGCCGGCCTGGTTCGCGTCAAAGGGCGAGTAGCCGTCGAAGAGCACGACCATGTTCCGCAGGCCGGCTTCACGGACCACCGTGAGAACGGCGGGGTCGGAGACGTCGAAACCCTGCGTGTTCGGGTGCAGTTTGAGGGCTCGAACCTCCTGCTTGGCGAGGCGGTCCAGCTCGGAGATGGCGGCTGCGCCGTCGGCCGGATGCACCGATCCCATCGGGATCAGGCGCGGATTTGCGCGCGCGGCTTCGACGATTCGATCGTTGCGTTCCGCGGTCTTTGCAGGGTCGCCCGCGGGCGCGATGCACATCACCACTGCGGATCCGATGCCGGCCGCGTCCATGCGCCGGATCAGTTCCGCCGGTGAGGCGGGCACGTCGGCGTTGAGCGACTTCTCATCGTCGCCGAACAGCAGATGCGTGTGTGCATCGATGACCGGCCCGGAATACGTCGCCGGTTTCACTTTTTCCCCGCAGGGACAGACGGGCCTGCACCCGGTGGCGGCCACGACCAGCGCCACCATGAATCCGAAAACCAAGCTCCAGGCAACCTTCATGAGTGGATCCTCCTGAGAGGTCAGGATGTTACGCCTTCAGCGGGTAATTACAAGCTGAGCGTCACTGTTCAATGGAGACTGACGGTGGCGAGGATTGGGGGGTCGTTCGGAGCGCTGGTGCTTTCGATGACAGGGCGCCCACAGAGGGACTTCTACTGCAGATCCTCGAACAGCACGGTGCTGAGATAGCGCTCGCCGGAGTCGGGGAAGATCGTGACGATGCGCTTGCCGGCGTTCTCGGGCATGGAGGCCAGCCGGAATGCGGCAGCGGCCGCCGCGCCCGAAGACAGGCCGCAGGTGATGCCCTCGACGCGGTGCAGGCGGCGCGCGAATTCGATGGCCTCCTCGTTGGAGACGGTCAGGACCAGGTCGATCAGGCTCAGATCGAGGACCTCGGGCACGAAGCCCGCGCCGATGCCCTGGATCTTGTGCGGTCCTGGCTGCAGCGCCTGTCCGGCCCGGATCTGGGTGAGCACGGGTGAGGCCAGCGGCTCCACGGCCACGATGCGCACGTCCTTTCCGCGCGCCTGCCGCAGGCAGCGGCCCACGCCGGTGATGGTGCCGCCGGTGCCCACGCCGGACACGAAGATGTCGACCTCTCCGTCGGTGTCGTCGAGGATCTCAGGGCCGGTCGTCCGGAAGTGAATCTCCGGGTTGGCCGGGTTCTTGAACTGCTGTGGCATGTAATAGTGTTCCGGATCCGCCGCGACCAGCTCCTCGGCCCTGGCGATGGCGCCCTTCATACCTTTGGCGCCTTCGGTGAGGACGAGCTTGGCGCCGAAGCCCAGCAGCATCCGCCGTCGCTCCATCGACATGGTGTCGGGCATGGTCAGCACGAGTGGGTACCCCCGGGCGGCGCAGACGAACGCCAGCGCGATGCCGGTGTTCCCTGACGTGGGCTCCACCACCGTCACGTCGGAGCGGCCCGGGACGAGCAGGCCGTCGCGCTCGGCGGCCCGGATCATGGCCGTGCCGGTGCGGCATTTCACGGAGTAGGCGGGATTGCGGCCCTCGATCTTGGCGATCACGGTGGCCGGCAGGCCCCGTGTGAGGCGCGACAGGGCGATCAGCGGGGTGTTGCCGATGCTCATGCTGTTGTCTTCGAAGATTCGTGCCATGATGTAGACTCCTTCGGGTCCGGTTCAGATCGAAAAACTCAGCGGTTCCTGCCCGCGTTGGCGCTGCCGGCGGCAGAGTTCGGCCAGCGTGACCTGTGACAGCACGCCCTCGATGGCGGCGGCGACCTCGCACCACAGATCGTGGGTCACGCATTCGCCGGTTCGCCCGCAGGCGGCGGGCCGGGCCACACACTCGACGGGCACGGGCGGGCCTTCGAGCACGGTGACGATCTCCAGGATCGTGATTTCTTCGGGAGATCTGGCCAGCTCGTAACCGCCGTGGGGACCTCGCACGGTGCGCACGAGCCCGGCGTGCCGCAGGCCGGGCATCAATTGATGGATGTACTTTCCGGAGATGCCCTGGGACCGCTCGAGGAGCTCCACGAGGACCGGGCCCTGCCCGTGACGCAGCGCCAGCTCAAGCATGATCCTCAGTCCGTAGCGTCCCTTGGTGGAAATCCTCATGCCTGCACATCCTCCCGTCAAGATAGGGTGTAGCGCGAGTAGTTGAGTAAGTCAAGTACTTTAGTTGACTATTAAGTTTCGGAGGTCTTTCCTGGCGCGCCCGCGCTTCCTGGCGCGCCCGCGCTTCCTGGCGCGCCCGCGGTTCCTGGCGCGGCAGGGAACCCACCGATCAAATCCCGGACCACCGCTCCGGCCGCGATGAGGCCCGCCACCGAGGGCATGAAGGAGAGGCTGCCGGGGATCTGCCGCCGGGTGGTGCAGGTTCGGGTGGTGCCGGCGGGGCAGACGCAGTCAACTGCGCAGGAGTTGTCGTCGCTCTGGATCGGGGTCAGGGGGGGTTCACGGGAATACACGACCTTGAGGTGCTTCACGCCGCGCCGGCCCAGCTCCTTGCGCATGATCTTGGCCAGCGGGCAGACGTCGGTCTTGGAGAGATCCGCGACCTCGAAGCGCGTGGGGTCGGTCTTGTTGGCCGTCCCCATGCAACTGATGATGGGGACGCCCGCTGCCTGGGCGCGCACGACCAGGTCCAGTTTGGCCGTCACGGTGTCCATCGCGTCGACCACATAGTCCCATGCGGGGTCGAAGATCGACGCCGCGTTCTCGGGCAGGTAGAAGGCCCCGATGGTCTCAACCTCGGCTGCGGGGTTGATCGCGAGCACGCGCTCGCGCATGACCTCGACCTTGGGCCGACCCACGGTGGCGCGGGTCGCGTGCAGCTGGCGGTTGAGGTTGGTCAGGCAGATACGGTCGTCGTCGACGAGCACGAAGCGGCCGACGCCGGCGCGCACGAGGCCCTCGACCACGTATGATCCAACCCCGCCGATGCCGAACACGGCCACCCGCTTCAGGTTCAGGGTTTGCAGGGCCTGGGCCCCGATGAGCAGTTCGGTTCTGGAAAAGGCGTGCAGCATGGCTCTCCGGGCGCAAAATATGCTGGAAAACGAGGGAGTGTGCAAGTACCTTGTATCATCCCCGGAGGTTCCATGAACACCACACGGTCCCTGATCCTGCACCAGCTGCTTGTTTCAAAGCTGCTGACGGCGCTGTCCGACGCTGTGCTCCAGAAAAATGGGTTGCGCGAATCATATTTCATTGTATATAGAACTCTGACCGGTCCTTCAGGGCCGGCCGGGGGTTATTGATGAAGTCCTTTTTCCTGCTGCTCTTCTGTCTGATTCCGCTCTGTTTGGCCTGCGACGACGTGCAGGAAAAACCTCTGCCTCGGCTGGAGGATCCCCTGCACACCGGGCGCATCGACTTCTCCGGCGCCGGGCGCATCTACTACGAAATCACCGGGCCTGACTTCGAGACGCCCAACGTGGCCGTGGGCGACACGCTGGTGGTGTTCGGGGACGCGCGCGTCGACGGCGACGTGGTGCTGCCCGAGCGCAACTGGATGGCGGCCTATGCCTCCGACGCGACGCCGCTGATCACGATCACTCCCGCCTTCACCGGGCCCGACGGAACCCCGCCCGAGGGCACCTACGACCTGCGCGGAAAGCTGGTGGACTCTGCGGGCGTCGAGCGGGAGTTGTTCTCCGTGCAGGGGGAACTGGAGAGGGAGGACGCGTCCGACGCGTCCGAAGCGTCCGAAGCCAGGCGTTTTGAGCTCCTTCTGGACGGCGACGACACCATCCAGGGACAGTTGTACACACCGATCACGGTCACCGCGGCGCGCCTGCCCCACGACACCGCGAAGGTGTACACGCTGGTGATCGAGCACGTCTACACGACCGGCGAGATGACCTACCGGCACACCACGCACACCGAGTTCGCCCAGGTGTGGCGGGCGCCGCTGCCGAACACGATTCTTTATCAGCAGATCATCCGGTGGGGTAGCCAGTGGATCGACGCCCAGGTCGAGGATTTGGGTGAGCCCACCGAGAACCAGCTCGCCGACGTGCTCCTGCTGAGCCTGCCCAAGCTCGTGCCCCTGGGCTACCGCTACGGATCCCTGGTGCGGCCTGTTCCCTACACCAACAAGGCCGAGGTCTTCCTGGATTACAAGCAGTCCGCCTGCGGCGAGTTCTTCGGCTTCTTCATGGATCTGGTCGAGACGCAGGGCATCGACGCCAATTACCTGATCTTCATGTTCCCCAACCCTTCGCCGGACTGGTACTCCATGTACCAGACCATCGACATCCCCGCGCTGGGTCGCGAGTCCAAGGTGTGGCGCTACGGCGACCACGGCCTCGTCGAGGTCAACGGGCGGGTCTACGACCCCACCTACGTGCTGATCAAGGAGAACGCCGACGAGTACGAGGACTATCTGTTCGCGAACTTCTGCTACGGCGACGAGGGCAAGTGCGGTCGCGGCAACACCTGGTGCCTGATCCCGGACGGCCCCCAGGGCATCTGTGCGGACAACGAGCCCGGCTACGATCCCGAGCTCGGCTTCATGCGCTACCGCGGCGAGACGTACTGAGAGACAGCGAAAAAAGAGACTTCGGAAAAGACTGAAGGGGAGCGGAAAAGACGGAGATGTCAGAGGGACGGGCCTGCATTCCTGTTCGCCCCGAATCATTTCGTGAGCAACATTGTATGGCGTCACATGCACCCGACCCCCTTCTCATCCGTCTTCTCTGTTCCGGATCGGTCTTTTCCGTGGTCTCTTATTCCAGGGTGAGGCTGTAGGGGCCCGTGGCGCCGGAGTAGCCGTAGACGCGCAGCGAGTAGGTGCCCGCGCCCCCGGTGATGGTCTCGGCGTCGGAGGAGCCCTGGCTGGTCTGCACGACCGAGCCGTTCTGGAGAAGCTGCATGTCGAGGTCGCCCACGGCGTGGGAGAAGGCGATCGAGACGGTGAAGGGACCGGTGGCTGTGAAGGTGAACCAGTCCTCGTCGGCCTCGCAGATCTGCAGGCCGGACTGGCTGCCCGGGGTCAGCGGGGTGGCCGCCGTCGGGGCGTTGTTGGGCTCGGCCGCGTCGGTGCAGGCCGGCGCCGTCTCACCGACCTCGCACCAGGCGATGGCCGCGTGCTCGGCCTCGGTGTCGTCGGTCACGCCGCGCTGGGGACAGGGCTCGTCCTCGCTCCAGTTGGCCCACATGTAGCCGCGGCCGGTCTCCTCGGCGAACAGGCGGAAGGTCTCATAGCCGCCGGCGGTGTTCTTGAAGACCACGGGATCGGCGCAGGTCTCTTCCTGCAGGCCCTGGTTGTAATCCATGATGATCTGGTACATCGCGGAGGTGCTGTGGTTCCAGCAGCAGGTCTTGGACTGCTGGTACACCAGCTCGGCGAACACGTAGTCGTCGAAGACACGCTCCTCGCGGTCGGTGGCGGCCTGATCCTTGCCGAACTCCGAGGCGTTGAGCGCGTACAGTTTGGCAAACGCGTCTTCACGGCGCGTGCGGGCCGAGCACGAGGCGGGGTACTGCTTCAGGTGCTTGCGTGCGTCATCGATCATCTGGCGATAGGCGTCCCGCAGGGTGGCCGGTTCCACCTCGCCGAGGAGGTCCTCGAGCTGGGCGACGCGGGCAGCGATGCGTTCGAGGTCGGTGTCATTGACCCAGGAGCTCTCGTCGGCGGCCATCCAGGTGTTGGTCCAGCGGCCGCTGATGTTCTTGGCCACGCGCCAGCGCTTGAGGCCGCCGCCGAGGGCTGCGTACGAATCTCCGTCCCAGTTCTCCCCGGGACCGCCGCTGTCCTCGGTGGTGAAGGCGTCCTTGGTGTAGGTGGCCGACTCGTATTTGGGCTGCCGGCGCGGCATGGAGCCCGACACGATGTTGGCCTCGAAGTTGCCGCCCTCCAGAGGCGTGACGGTCTTGACGACCATGACGTGGCCGATGCCCACCTTCTGCCAGCGATGGAGCAGCAGGTCGCCGGTGCGCAGGGCCTCGGGCTTGAGGTTGTACGTGTTCATCGAGCTCGACAGGTTCACCGAGCCGAAGTACGTCAGGATCAGGCGCATGAAGTGTCCCGCGCGCTTGTTCAGGAAGATCTCGTCGAAGTAGTGGCCGCCGCGCTGGGCACCCGAGCCGGTCAGAAACGTCATGGTGTCGCCGTCGCCCACGGCACGGCTGCGCAGGACGTCGTCCTTGGGCCAGTTGGCGATGATGTATTCGTTGCTCTTGCCGGCGAACTTCGTGGTGTGGTCCCGGTAGGCGGTCTTGTACAGCGGCGTGGTCTTGTAGCGGCCCGTGGCGTTGCGTGCCCCCATGTGGCCGAACCAGATCTTGCCCGAGGCATCGACGGCCTGCAGGTAGAACGGCAGGTTGTACCAGGACGCGAAGGTCACGCGCAGGAACATGGCCACCTCGGCGCACTCCAGGCGCGGGGCGGGCAGCTCCTTGCCCCACGGGGTCTTCAGGATGAAGGTCTGGTAGGAGGTCTCCCAGCCCGGGGTCAGGCCCATGGAGGCCACCCACAAAGCGTACTTCTCATCCCAGTTCAGACCGGAGTTGGCCGGCCAGGCCATGCCGGACTTCTTGGCTTCGGTGGTGCCGCGGTCCTCCCACTGGTTCCTGACCTCCCAGACGACCGTGTCGGAGACATCGGCGCTGGCCGGCGGACCGGCGGTCCCGGCGCTGTCGGCCTTGCCCAGGCGCTCCTCATCGGGCTCGATGGCGGTGTCGATGCCCCAGTCGTCGTCGCCGGCGGCGTCTTCGCTGCAGGCGGTGACTGCGCCCAGGGCGAGGACCAAGGTCAGGAGCAGGTGCAGGGGGAGCTTGCGGAATCGGGACAGCATGAGACGACCTCCATGTCGATGCATTGCGCGTTGACGCAGTGCGGTACCATGCCGACGGACAGGCCAAAAGTCAAGAAAAACCGACCTGGATCAGCGATAATCGGTGGTTTGTGTGGCTGTTTATACTCAATTTTCAGTGTGTGAATTCGAGCAGGGCCGACTTCAGTTCATTCCAGCCGTCGAGGCGGGCACCGTCATGCACGGTGACGGTCAGGTGGCGACCCTCGAGGTCCACCTCGATCTCCTCGCGGTAGCCGTCGGACACGGGGCCCCGCGGGGGCGCCTTCAGGTCGAAGAAGCCGCCCCCGACGATGCGCTTCAGGAGGCGTCCGCGCCCGGACTCGTCGAGCACGACCTTGGGCTGCTCCGGGTAGGGGGCGCTGAAGTCCTCGTCCCTGGGGCAGTCCTTGTCGCTGCGCTGGAACCACACCTTGCCTTCACGATCGACCTTCACCCGCGTGTTGCCCCGGCAGGTGGGAAAGTACGTGATCATCCGGTATTCCACAGTGAAGGCCGCGGGCTGGGCGGCCGGCGCAGGTTTTTCCGGTTCCATGGCGCCGGCCGGGGAATCCATCCCGGTGTTCTGCGGACGGGTCGGTTCGGGGGTCGCCTTCTGGCCGCACCCGGCCAGGATCACGACCAGCGCGGTCGCGGACAGGAAGGGCTTCAACAGGGAATGTTTCATGGCTGGATCCTCTCGTTTCAATCGAAGTCAGGCTTCTTCGGGAAGGACAGACTACTGGTTCCCCGGCCACTCCACGAGCATGCGTGTGAACTCCATCTCGGCGTCGACATGGTACACCTGCACCTCCTCGGGCGACGTGAGGAAGGAGCCCAGGTTGGACTGGTTGAACCAGGCGCCGGCGAGCATCAGCAGGAAGCGGCCGTTGCCGGCCGGATATTCACACAGGATGTCGCAGGTGTCGGCCCCGGCGGTGCCCGAGAGGACCGCGTGGCCAGGACAGGTCAGCGCCGGACAGGCCGGGTAGGTGTGGGTCTGGGCGCGCAGGGGCAGGGTGACGCGCACGTCGGTCAGCGCCTCGGCATAGGTGCCGTCGGCGTAGGCCCATGCCGCTCCCGCCGAGGTCGCCAGTCCCGGCTCCGGCAGGAAGTGCTGCACGAAGGCGACGGTGGCCGCGGTGGTGCGCTCGGGATCCTGGATGAGCACGACCGTGCCGCCCGCGTCGAGCACGGCGTCGGCCTCCGCCAGCGATGAGGCGTCCACTGTGTCCACCGGATCGGCGACCATGAAGACCTCGGGCAGGTAATCCAGCGGGGCGCGCGTGGCGTGGGCGATGACCTCCGCATGACGGCTCAGGTTGATCAGGAAGGTGAAACGGTCGGTGCCCTCGAAGACCTGGGACATGCTGAAGCGGTCGGCCCGGGTGTCGATGCGGATGTGGAAACCGTCGGGGCGGCGAAGGCGCAGCCGCGGCTGCTCGGTCTCGCGTTTGGCGAGCCACTCCATGGCGTTGAACGCGATCTTGTGGTTGTCGATGAAGTACAGGTACGGGTTGCCGAAGATGTTCTGGTCCCCGATGACGAAGATGCGCCCGTCGCCGTACTCCACGGCCTGGGAGACCGACAGCGGGCCCCAGTCCTCGTCGGGATCCTTGGTCCAGTTGCCGTACATGCCCACCGGCTTCTCCTCGTTGTCCGGGTTCCAGAAGTCGCCCCAGCCCTGCTCGGAGATGAAGGCCATGCCGCCGGTGCCGTCCATGGTGCCGCCGGTCAGAAAGGAGATCTCGCTCACGCCGTCGGTGACCGGGTGCTGGGCGAAGTCGTCGATCAGGACCCACGCCTTGCCCTCCACGGAGTGCTCGCCCTCGTCCACGGCGGACTCGTAGCGGATCGTGACGCCCATTTCGGTGAGAAAACGGTTGAGGCGTTCGGCATGAAGATAGACGTTGGTGTGGTCGGCGACCACGAAGAGGCCGCCGCCGCCATGCACGAAGTCGATGATGGCCTGGCGCTCGGCCTCGGTGAAGTCCGGGCGGGTGTCGTGCACGAGGTTGATCAGCAGCACGTCGTAGTTCTTGAGCAACTCGGCGGAGAGATAGCCGCCCGTGATGCGATCATGGGGGTAGCCGTTGGCGTTGCAGTGGGCCATGAGCCGGGTGTAGCCGAAGGTGTTCGAGTAGAGGTAGGAGGCCTCGCTCAGGATCAGCGAACTGTTCTGCTTTGTCGAGTGGATGTTGTCCTCGAGCACCCGCGTGATCGGGCCGTCGTAGCCCGCGGGCACGGTGCCGCCGACGACGATGGTCTGGTTGGCGCGCACGTCCTCGTCATCGCAGGAGATCAGGGAGGGTAGAAGCGTCAGAATAAGAAAGAAAGGGAAAAGTTTCATGTTCGACCTCGCGTTGGTTTCGGCGGTCTTTTGCGACGCGGCGCGTTCGCGCCCCATATCATGGACCAACTTTGCGCAAATGCAAGCTCTTGAGCCGGAAAACTCAGGTCAGCCTTGGGACAGGGAGCGCAGCTGCGTTGCCCGAGGCCCGGTCACAAACGCTTCCTCCACCACGCGAAGACTCATGTTGACGGCGTCAAGCTTCTCCCTGTCCTCGTCAAATAGTTCGAGCGCATCCACCGCACCAGTGAAGTCGCCGACGGCCGAACAGCCACGCAACATCGCTTGGATGCTGCAGTAGCGGACGCCCTTGACCGGGAGTTTGTAGGCCTTGCGGGCCAGGTCGACGCGGCCCACCGCAGCGGCGTCCTTGCAGAGTTCGCGGCAGGCCAAGTCGCGGTCCTTGGGCGCCAGTTCTTCGATCCGCGCCAGCTCCCGTTCGAGCAGTTCGTCGACAAGGGCTCCCTCGCCCAGATCGCAGAGCCAAAGCAGCGCCGGCGAGACATAGTCGCCACCGGGGTTTTTGTTCCGACCGGCAACATGCGCGCGCAGAGCCTTTACGGCCAGGGCCCGATCCGGAGTTGAACAGGCGATCGTCAGATGCACGTCGATATCACTGATCTCGGGAAGCGCCGCGCGCACCTCTGTGGTTCGGCCGAGGGCTGCCAGGTAGGCGTAGCGTTTGTTATTTTCCTGGTCGCCCATCTCCTCGGATCCCTTGGCCCACTGCTCGGCCAGCCTGGGCGCGTGGGCCGCGACGATCGCGAAGGCATGCGGGTGCGCTCCGTAGCCGAAGGAGAAGGGCTCCTGGTCAAGCACCTGCAGGGACAGTTTCACTGCCGCAGACGGATCGGTCCGCGAGAGGGCCTGCAGCGCGAGGACCACACAGTCTTCGCCGTCGCCGCTGCCGATGAGGATGTCGGGGTGACCAAGCGCGAGCTCGACGAACGCTCCCGGCCTGCTGTCCTTGAGCGCACGGCGAAGCAGCGCCTCGGTAAGCTCCCTGCTGAAGTCCTTGTTCTCGCACCTGTCGACCGCGTCGCAAAAAACCTCGCTCCCGTCCGCGTACAGCGCCAGCAGACCCTCAGCGGTCGCATAGTCGAACATGCGGCCGATCTCGCCGATCTCCAGAAACCGGTCCAGCTGGCCTCCGAGGGCGGCGACCCATCCCAGATCCTCGGACGAGAGGTAACTCTCGGGATCGGCTGGCAGCTTCTCCCAGGCCTCTTCGGCCTTGGCTTTTTCGCCGAGCCGCCACCAGGCGGCCATGAGGCCAAGCGTCGCACGAGCCAGGTCGCTCTTCTCTTCTGTGGGCAGGCCCTTTTCGCCCGCTTTTGCGAAACGCCGTGCCGAGTCGGCCTGTTGGGCCAGCGCGCGCTGCACCGCCACCCGACCGGCGGCCTGGCTGAACCAGCCATTCTCCGTCGGCGAGAGCTCCTCGAGCCAGGCCATGACTTGCTCGTCGCTGGCCTCCTCGGCCCAGCGCACCAGGAAGGCGATCAACTTCTCGGGCCAATGGCGTCCCCCGCGGATCAGTTCGAAGGCCACCTGGCGCAGGTCGTCGTAGGTCTTGGGAGAAAGCGGCGCAACGGCCTGGTCCGGCTTGGGCTTGCCCGGCTTGGGCTTGCCCGCTTTGGCCTTGGTTGTTTCCGGACCGACCGCCGCGGGTGCACCGGCGGGCGCCGCGCTGACCTCCACGTAGCCCTTCTTGACCTTTTCGGCGACGAGCTTCTTGTGTGCCTTCTCCGCGCGCTCTGGCGAAAGCCAGTCATCCTCCTGACTCCGGCCTTCGGTCCCGAGCTTGCCCCAGCGCACGTGCAGCATCGATCCGTGAAGACGCGCCTCCCAGAACTTGCTCGACGCCCCTTCGGTGCACTCGAACCGGCGCCAGTCACTTGCGGCTGCCGGCTCGTCGAAGATCATCTTGTCTGTTTCGACGTAGGCGACACTCTCCTCGCTGTCGCCCACCTTGACGGGACGCAGCAGGGATGGGTCGCTGACCTCGATCGTGTAGACCACCGTCGGAAGTTCTGCGTCCTCGTCGTCCTCGTCCTCAAACTCGCGCTTCACTGAGAACCAGCCGTGCTCCTGGCTCGTCACCGAGCCGTGCATGAGCGGGCCGACCTCGACCCGCGTGATGTACTTGCGCGCGAGCTCCACGTCGTCCCCGTCGTCGTCCGGCGAGACGAAATCAGAGAGCAGCTTCCATGCGAAGTAGCGCTCGGTCCCGAAGGTTTCGATGTCGGGGTGGACCAGAATCACTTCGAGCCGAACCACTGGGCCGTTCTTCTCAAGACAGGTGACAATGTAATAATGCATTGGTGTCTCCTCAGGATCGCAACACAATCATGAAAGGGTTTTGTAGGATCGGAACTTTCACGCACATTTTGCCTCCGGTGGATAGAATTACCGAAGGTGACGAGACTGTCAATGTGCGATTATTTCTGCCTCAGGCTGATCGCAAGAAGTTCGATTTGACATCTCAGTTGGCGACCGATGAAAGCATCCCCGAAATCGAAATCGAAATCGAAATCGAAATCGAAATCGAGAAACAAATGTCCAACCTCTCATGGAAAAATTCTTGCGATTGCACTGATTTCTGCCTGCTGGGGAGGCGAGGGTCTGACTTGGCCGGTGCCTGCGATGATTCCTGTCAAATGGGAGAAACGGGTTGACCCCATGAGATGCCGAAAATAAAAATTGTAACGGGACACTTACAACAAGTCATCACCGAACGTGTTGGGGACCTTCTGCATCACTTTCATGGGGGGGGGCACCGTCATGGGCGGCGGGCTCACGGGGGAGGTGGGCTCCTGGGGCGCCGGATCCAGCCGGATATGAACCTTGTCGATGTTGATCCTCTCCACGATGGTCTTTTCCAGATAACCCGTCTGCGCCGCGACGAAGGTCACCGGTTCGGTGCGGGTAAACTCCATGACGAACGGGGTTTCACGAGAAATGACCTCAGCGCCGTTGCGCTGTACATGTACCTTCACCTTTTCGGGCTCAGAGGTGACTTGAACCTCGATTGTGCGGGGAGCAGGCTCGTCGGGTACGACCTCGGGCAGGACGGCCTTCACGGGGGGCTCAGGGCTGACAGGCGCGGACGGCGTTACCACACCGGATGGTTCTGGCGTCTTGTTGAAAAACAGGAAATAGGTCCCGACGCCGATCACAAGCGCAACCACGGCCACCAGGGAGAGAATCTTGCGGCGGGCCCCGGCGCTGCGCTCACCGGCATAACTCCCACCACCCAGGAGGCTGTGGGACGAGAAATCGGGGTTCGATGCATCCACCAATGGGTGCGGCCGGGAGAGCTCCATCGAGAACCCTGAAGCGTGATCAGGGGGCGGGGGTGGAGGTAGGACCGGCTGGATGAAGGAATTGGATGCACTATTGCCCTGAACTTCAGGGATAGACTCCAATAGGTTACCGGGAAGGCTGGCCAGGGTGAGGCTGTCTTCGGGCATGGCCCGAGGGACCACCCAATCGGGGGGTATGGAGGCGACGGCTTCCTGATAGGCGGCGAACAGATGCGCCGAAGAAGCGAAACGCTGCGTGGGATCTTTTTTGAGACACTGCATAACCACCCATGCCAGGGGTTCGGGGATACGTGGATTGATCTGACGAAGATCCTTTGCCTCGTTCAAAAAATGGTAGGCGATGACATCCTGGATGCCTGTGCCGTTGATGGGATAGGAATCCGCCAGGATCTTGAACAGAATGACACCCAGCGAATAGAGGTCGGAACGCAGGGTCAATTCGGAGCTCTGGCCGAGGGCTTGCTCCGGAGACATGAAAACGGGGGTCCCCAGCACTGCGCCGGTGGAGGTCATCAGATCCCCCTCCTTTTTCAGGGAGTCATGAATTTTTGCAATCCCGAAGTCCAGGATCTTCACCAGAATGCGAGGCCCCTTTTGAGCGAGAAAGACGTTGCTGGGTTTGAGGTCCCTGTGAATGATGCCGTTTTCATGGACCACGAAAAGAGCGTCGCAGATCTGCTGCAAGATGCCGGTGAGCTCCCACAGGGCGAGCGGACCCTGCTTCATGCGCAAGGAGAGGGTGTCCCCCTGGAGGTACTCCATCGTGTAGTAGTGGCGGCCATCCTCGAGGATGTCAAAGTCGAACATTTCGATGATGTTGGGGTGTTCCAGAATGCCGATGGCCCTGGCTTCGAGCATGAAGCGTTCGACCATTTTGGTGTTTTCAGCCAGGTGCAGCGCAAGGACTTTGATCGCCACGCGTTTGCCGATATGGAGATGCTCCCCCAGATACACGGTCCCCATAGCCCCGGAGCCGAGCTTCTTCTGAACGCGGTAGTTACCGATGATGCCCCCCAATAGGGGATCGTTTGCATCGTTACGAGCCATGAAAGACTGGTCTCTGAACAGACAGGCCAAATGGAATTAAGGTCCCATAGGCCGGGTGTCCCATCTAGTAATTACTACCCGTTAATAGAATAGGCAAGGGGAAACCCCTTCGGGCGAGCTTCAAACCGGCCTCAGCGGGTTCTTCAACACGGTCGGTAAAAGCGAAAGCAGTCTTGGAGTACAAGGGGAAATGAATTGAAATGCTTGCAAATACTCCATGAAGCAAGTATGGTAAAACCCCTGCAGAGAGGGAGGAAAACAACGCGTTTTCCCCTGCATCCCGTTTACGGAAGTTCAGCCGATGAAAGGGACGAACAGTGAACGCAGTTTCTTGGAAAATGATATCCGATGGTCGCCCGAAAAGGGGCATCCGGCTGCTCCTGGGGTTGATCACCGCTTCCTGGCTGATGATGGCGTGGATTGCGCCGGCAGTTGGGCAGGCACGACCGAACGCCAAACAAAAAAAAATCTATGAGACCTTGGTTTCAGAAGGGCGTTCACTATACAATGAAGAAAAGTATCAGGAAGCCATCGATCGGTTTGAACGGGCCTTCGAGATCATTCCGGATATGAAACTGCTCTTCAATATGGCTCAATCCCACAGGCTTGCCGGCAACGTGGAAAAGGCCCTCATGTTATACCGACGGTTTCTCGATGCGCTCCCGGAGATCCGGGAGTTGTCCCAAGCCAAAAAAACGACTATCATATCAGATGTCAAAAAATGGATAGATCAACTGGAGACGGAGAAACGAACGCTGGAGGAAAAGGCCGAAAAGGAACGTCTGGAGAAGGCCGAAAAGGAACGTCTGGAGAAGGAGCGCCTCGAAAAGGAACGCCTGGAAAGGGAACGCCTGGAAGCCCTGGCCATATCCGCTGCACCGCCGAAGGCCGACTGGAAAAATCTCACCTCGAAATGGTGGTTTTGGACCGGCGTCGGAACCACCGTGTTACTCGCGCTGGGCAGCACGTGGGCAGGCACCCAGGTGCTGTCGTACAATGACGATTGGAAGAGGGATTGGCACACCAGCGATCGGGACAAGGCGCGCCTGTATCAGGACATCGCGGACATCTCCCTGGTGGGCGCGCTGAGCGTGGGTCTAGCTGTGTCGGTCTACTCCTATTTCCATCTTCGGAGTGGCTCTCTCACGGTGGCCAAAAAGGCTTCCCCCGTCGCTTTGGTGCCGGCGTGTGATGGCTCGGGATGCATGCTCAGTCTGACCCTGGAATTTTGATGATTGGGTCACAGATGCACCCTGACGCTGGCTATTCCATGTTCTTTGCTGGGTTATTTCCCGGTTCACCTGCTTGAATCTGAGGTGACGGATGATCAGTACCTTCAAATCCATGTTTTTGGTTTCGCTCATCTTGGCGACCGGATGTCATCTTACGGTGGATATTCCCTCTGGTCCCGGTGACCCGGTGCTTTGCGGTAACGGGGCCCTGGACGAAGGCGAGACCTGCGATGGGACGAACCTGGGCGATGCCACCTGTGAGAACTTGGAATTTCTGTCCGGAACCCTGTTATGCACCGGAGAATGCACCCTGGATACCACCCAGTGCTCCCTGACCTGCGGCAACGGGATCGTGAACCAGGGGGAGAACTGCGACGGAACCAATCTGGGAGTTGCCACCTGTGAATACCTGGGGTTCATGTCGGGGACCCTCACCTGCAGTGAGACCTGTTTCTTTGACACGAGCCTCTGTGTCCCGGTCAACTGCGGGAACAATATTGTGGACGAGGGCGAGATGTGTGACGGGCCAATTCTCGGGGATGCCACCTGTGAAACAGAGGGATTCCTGTCCGGGACGCTCGCCTGCACCGGGACTTGCCTGTTCGACACAAGCCGATGTTCCCTCACCTGTGGGGATGGCGTGGTGGAATCATCCGGCGAGGACTGCGACGGGGATGAGTTGAATGGCGCCACCTGCGAGAGTTTGGGGTACTACGGCGGAACGTTGGCGTGCAATCCACAGTGTGGCTATGTCCTCGATGAATGCGTTTCCTCCGGAAAATGCGGGGATGGCGCGATTCAGGTCGCTTGGGAGGAGGACTGCGACGGGCAAAACCTGCAAGGAATGACCTGCCTGGGTTTGGGCTATTACGGTGGGAATCTGTCCTGTAACTCACAGTGCAAGTATGTTCTGGAAGACTGCATCATCAGCGGCCAATGCGGAGACGGCGTGATTCAAGGCATACGCGGCGAGGAATGCGAAGGTTTGGACCTGGGTGGGGCGTCCTGCACCCAACTCGGGTTCGATTCCGGAGCGCTGGTATGTTCGCCCCAATGTTCATTTGACTCGAGCGCATGTAGAAGGCTCTACGTGAGCATCTCCGGCGGGGATTCCCACACCTGCGCCATTCGGCTCAATGGGACGCTTTTTTGCTGGGGCAGCAACACCACCGGCCAACTGGGGACAGGGAGCACCACGAACCTGTATTTCCCGGGCCAGGTGGGGTTGGACACCAACTGGGCCTTGATTTCAACAGGTTTGGCTTTCTCCTGCGGGGTCAGAAGAGATGGTTCTTTATGGTGCTGGGGAGAGAATACCTACGGTCAACTGGGGCTCGGCAATACCACGACCAGAACCTCCCCTTACCGGGTCGGTGGCGACTACAACTGGTCCCGGGTGGCCTCGGGGAACTACCATGCCTGCGCCACCCGGCTCAACGGAACCCTTTGGTGCTGGGGGGAAAATTCATACGGTCAACTGGGGCTCGGCAACACCACGGCCAGGACCTCTCCCATGCAGGTGGGGACCGACATCAATTGGTCCGCGGTCTCCACGGGGAGCTACCATACCTGCGCCCTGCAGTCCGATGGAACGCTGTGGTGCTGGGGACGGAACAACTTAGGCCAACTGGGCCAAGGCAACACTATAACCAGCAACTCCCCCGTCCAGGTAGGTCTGTCCACCAACTGGGTCTGGAATGCTGCCGGAAGTGACCATAACTGCGCCATCCAATCCAATGGCACCCTGTGGTGTTGGGGCAGCAACAGTTATGGTCAACTGGGGACCGGGAATACCACTACCCAGTTGGTCCCGGTGCAGGGTGATTCAGCCACCAACTGGGCCTCGGTGGCGGCGGGCAGCGTCCACTCCTGTGGCAGTCGGACCGATGGAACGCTGTGGTGCTGGGGACGGAACACCTATGGTCAATTGGGCCTGGGAGACACCTCCACCAGGAACTCCCCTGCCCTGGTGGGCTCGTCCACCAATTGGACCGCGGCGACTGGTGGTGGGCTTCACGCCTGTGCCATTCAATCAGATAATTCCCTGTGGTGTTGGGGAAGAAACAGCACTGGTCAACTAGGCATCGGGAGCACGACAACCAGCTATGTCCCCGTCAAAGTCGAATAATCCACGGGAACACATATCGAGGTGACGGATGGCAACTCATTTCAGGTTCCTTTTTTTCGTATCCCTGTTCTTCCTGGCAGGCAGTTTCCTGGCTTCGTGTGACTCCTCCACCAAAAAGGAGCTTTGCGGCAACGGCACCCTCGACGATCGTGAAATCTGCGACGGCACAAATCTGAAGGAGGCCACCTGCCAGACCGAAGGATTCTTGTCGGGGACCCTCTCCTGCACGGAGAATTGCACCCTCGACACAGCCGGGTGTTCTCTCATCTGCGGCAACGACACCCTCGACGAAGGCGAGACCTGTGATGGCACGAATCTGGGGGAGGTCACCTGCGAAGACCTGGGGTTTTTAGCCGGGGACCTCTCTTGCAGCGATACTTGCATTCTCGACACGTTCATGTGCATCCCCCTCACCTGCGGCAACGAGATTGTCGACGAAGGGGAGATATGTGTGACGGCAGGAACCTGGCAGAGGCCACCTGCGAGAGCCTGGGGTTCTTGTCGGGGACCCTCTCCTGTGGAGTGAACTGCGCGTTCGAGACGAGTCATTGTTCTCTCACCTGCGGCAACGGCATGGTGGATGTTTCTTCGGAAGAGGAGTGCGACGGTGGGGATCTCAACGACGCCACCTGCGAGAGCCTGGGGTATCATGGCGGCCTCCTGGCCTGCGACTCACAGTGCAGGCTTGTGCTCAATGACTGCATCCTGGAGGGCCAATGCGGTGATGGCACGGTTCAGATCGGGTATGGAGAAGCGTGTGACGGCACCAACATTATGGGAAACACTTGTCAAACGCTAGGATATTACGGCGGAATTTTGACCTGTGACTCACAGTGCCGGTATCTCCTCGATGATTGTGTTTCTATCGGGCAATGCGGCGACGGGATGATACAAAGCGAGTATGGCGAAACCTGTGACGGGACGGATCTGGATGGGAGTACGTGCATCGTTCTGGGATATAACTCCGGCACACTGGCGTGTTCGTCTCAATGTTCGTTGGACACAAGCCTATGCAGACGCAATTATCTCGCCATCACCGCTGGGGCATACCATGGCTGCGCGATCCAGTTCGGCGGGTACCTGTGGTGCTGGGGGGAGAACTCCTCGGGGTCCCTGGGACTCGCGGACAACGTGAGCCGGAATGTACCTACCCAGGTGGGAACGGCGAACCAATGGGACAAGGTGTCCGCCGGCAACGCTTATACCTGCGCGATCAAGTCCGATCGGTCGCTGTGGTGCTGGGGGGAGAATGCCTACGGCCAAACGGGCATCGGGAATTACACGAACACGAATTTCCCCATCCAGGTGGGCGCCGACACTGACTGGGCACTGTTGTCTTCCGGCCAGGTCCACACCTGCGGCAGACGGACCAACGGCACGCTGTGGTGCTGGGGCCGGAATGTCCATGGTCAACTGGGCACCGGAAACACCACGATCCGGAGTTCTCCCATCCAGGTGGGCGCCGACACTGACTGGGCACAGGTGTCCGCCGGCAACGAGGTCACGTGTGGAGTCAAGACCGGCGGTTCCTTATGGTGCTGGGGACGGAACAACTACGGCCAACTTGGTGTGGGGGAGTCACCCGACCAACTGGTGCCTATTCAGGTGGGGACCGACATGAACTGGGCCACGGTTTCCGCAGGGAACGTCCACGTCTGCGCATTGCGAACCACGGGGACCCTGTGGTGCTGGGGCCACAACGGCTACGGCCAACTGGGGCTCGGGGACAACACGAACCGCGATCTGCCTGTTCAGGTGGGGGCCTTCAGCAACTGCTCCCATGTGTCCGCGAGGAACAACCATACCTGTGCCGTACAGTCCACCGGGAATCTGTGGTGCTGGGGGGAGAACTCCTCGGGTCAATTGGGCACCGGGGACACCACCACCAGCTATGTTCCCCTGCAGGTGGGCACGGTCAACCAATGGGACAAGGCCTCCGCCGGGAGCCTTCATACCTGCGCGATGCGTTCCGACGGATCCTTGTGGTGCTGGGGCCAGAATACCTACGGCCAATTGGGCACCGGGGACAACATCCCCACCCATATCCCCGTCCAACTCCATTGACGGCAGCGGTCAGGTCCACGGATAACGTCTCTCGAAACGGCAGATCGGAAGGTATGAGCATAACCTGGTAAACCCGCGCATCGGCGGGGGAGCGTCAGCCACCGTGGGCGAGGTGGAACACCATCATCGCGCAGCCGTCGGGGACCGAAGTGTCGGCATAGCGCTCGGGTTCCACAAGCTCGTTGCCGAGGGTGAGCGTGATCAGGGCATAGGAGTACTTCAGGTGGTCGAGGACGTCCTGGACGGTGAGGCCCTCGCGCCACGGGACGTCGTTCCAGACGATCTTGCACAGGCCGTGCAGGTCGAACCAGGTGCGCCACAGCGGGAAGTAGTACAGCGCTTCAGCCTTGTCCTCGAAGGACGGGATCTGGTTGTTGACCATGGCCGCGATGAAGTCCGGATCGAGGCTGCCCACGTTGGTGCAGGCGGGAATGCTCACGTCTTCTTGTGACGGGCGATGACCAGGGCCAGCCCGAAGAACACGAGGGCCGTGACACTCAGGAACAGCAGGCTGACCACAGGGGAAGCCGGTTCTCCGAAGAAGGTCAACTCCACCCCGAGCTTCAGGTTGAAGTCCCGGACCACCTCCGGGGGCGCCCCGGCGAAGACCTCACTCATGGGGACCTCCATCATGATCTGCCGCAGCAGGACGGCCGCGTGGGTGGGCGGGAAGAGACGGATCACGGTCTGCACCCCCTCGGGCAGGGAGCCGATGGGGATGTAGATGCCGGTCAGAAAGCCGATCATGGTGCCGAGCAGCATGCAAGCGGTGCCAAAAGCGCTGCTGGTCCGGAACAGGGAGACCAGGCAGAAGATCATCGCGCTGAAAGACAGCACGGCCAGGAGCAGCACCGCCAGCGATTTCAGGAGCGCTTCGGCCGGCAGCAGGCGGCCGCCGGACGAGACGATGTAGAGCTCGGTCAGCGCCAGGGCGAGGCAGCACATGATCATCCCGATGGCCATGGCGCTCAGGAAGTAGCCGGCGACGAGCTGCCAGCGCCGGATCGGGGCGGACTTGAAGTCCTTGACGATCTTCCGGCTCTTGTCCTCGACGAGGATGCCGAAGGCGCCCATGACCGTGGTGACCGAGGTCACCGTGACCATGCCGGCCATGATCCAACTGTCCATGAGGAAACGCGCGTCGACGCCCGGGGCTGCGACGCCGGTCTTCATCATGTCCCCAAGGAAGAGCGCGTACAGCCCGATGACGATGAACACCGAGAGCAGGGAGAAGAACACCTGCGTCCGGTCCCGGAAGAAGAGCCGCAGGTTCCTGCTGGCGAGCACGAGGACGACGTTCATGGCTCCACCTCGCCGGCC
>Ga0180007_10001299_pt1 | contig 34923 bp, 37 predicted proteins | sample MM_PC_MetaG_FD_121122 | JGI IMG/M metagenome (GOLD analysis project Ga0180007, IMG submission 121122) | Groundwater microbial communities from the Aspo Hard Rock Laboratory (HRL) deep subsurface site, Sweden - MM_PC_MetaG | ecosystem: Environmental > Aquatic > Deep subsurface > Groundwater... | reverse complement strand
GCTCGGAGAGAACACCGTGACGATCTGCTTGAAGACGCCTCCCGAAGCGGTAAAGTCAAGATCAAGAATCTCGGGCCAGACGCAGAAAAATTCGTCTGATGCATTATATGCCCTGGGGCAGGTGTAATATTCCTTGCCATAAAGAACCCACTCTTTCCAGGGTTTCAGGGCCTCGGGGATGTCAGGCTTTTTTTCCCCGTAACCTGAGCAGGGAATTAATAAAAGACTAATGACGAAACATACGAAATGCTTGAGTAAGGGCATGGCCGGTCCTGTCATCAAAAATGAAGGGTTATTAAAGTTATTATGAAATAACATAAACGCTTGATATTGGTGAATTGCTTCCCCGCACTATAATTCAATCACATGGATTAGACAATAAAATACAGGGGTCTGTCAAGCTTATGAGTATGAATACATCAATGGTTATTCAACGCTTTTGATAAATACTCGGCGAAATGGTTTTCAGGGGTGTCTTGATACCCACAATACTTTCGGACTGGCCAAAAATAAAATAGCCTCCGGTTTTCAGGGCGGTCCACATATCGTCCATGACCTTTTGTTTGGTGGGAAGATCAAAATAGATCATTACATTTCTGCAGAAAATAATATCATATTCCGCCTTGGGGGGTGGGGCCGTAACCAGATTGTATTTCTCAAACCGGATGTGAGTTTTCACCTCAGGTTTAACCTTGACCTTGTTGGCAGAATGGTTGACACCTTTCTGGAAATATTTATGCAGAAGCTGTTTAGGAACAGCACGGACCCGATCAAGGGGATAGATTCCCCGGCCGGCTATTTCAAGCATGGTGTCCGAAATGTCAGATGCAAATATTTCAAAACGGAAATGGTTCTCAATCAGCTGTATGGCAATGGAATAAGCTTCTTCACCGCTTGACGAGGCCGCACTCCAGATTTTCAGTGATTTGCTTGGGTCCATGGTGTTGATGATGTATTCGCAATGTTTGTTTTCCCTGAAAAAATAGGTGTGGTTGGTGGTGATCCCGTCTATGAAATTATCGAATTCATCTTTGTCCTGATCAATCAGCTGGATATAGTCAGAGATGGAATTGATCCGGGTGGCTCTGAGTCGTTTTGCAATACGGGCCTTCAAGAGGCTTTTTTTACTTTCGTTAAGGCTGATACCGCTGACCTTATGCACAATGCCGACAAGATTTTTAAACTGTTTTTCAGTGATGTGGGTGTTGTACACCGTATGTTTTCCTTAATAGTCGTACGCGTACTCAGCCCCGAAGGGGCGTCTCTCGTACGCGTACTCGAAAAGGTGCAAAATGTTCGACCATGAAAAACGTGATGTATACCGTGGCAGCATGACTCGAGTACGCGCACGAGTACGGTACGTCGCCAACCAACAGCTGGAGGCGACGCATAAAACTGTGCGCCTCAGCTTGGTGTTAGATGGTTTAAGATAACACATTTGACTTAGGCACAGCAATGGAAGATCAACGGAACATGTCTTTTATTTCGTCACTGTAAATGCCCGGCCTTTGGTAGATGGATAGGGTTTTAAGGATGGTCAGGTCCGGCTTGCCTCCTTTGACCGATTCAACGAGGACACGTTTGACCGTCCCCCCTGAGTGGGGTTGGACCATTTGCAGGGTCCGGGGTTCAAGGCCTGCTGCCCTCATCTCAATCAAAAGATCCACAAGACGATTTTGGGGGTATATTACGGCAAAATGCCCTTTGTCTTTCAACAAAGATACTGCCGTCAGGATCAGTTGGCGGAGTGTTATTTTGACTTCATGGCGGGCAATGGCCTTTTCGTCGGAAGGGTTCAACCGGCCTGCCCTATGAGGGATATACGGAGGGTTGGATAACACAAAATCCATGTCGCCTGATGTTGGGAACACAGATGGTTGAGTCATGTCACCGCAAATGATGGATACACCATGGGCCAGGTCGTTTTCCTGAATATTTGACAGGGCCAGTTTTGCCAGTCTGGCCTGGATTTCAATGCCACATATGGTAAGGCCCGGATAACGGTGTGACAGGATTGCCGGGATGATACCCGCTCCGGTGCCAAGATCCATGACCCTGTCCTTGGATCCGGGCCTGACAAAATGAGCCAGGAGGACCGGATCAATGGTATAACGGTATCCCGACAGATATTGTTTCATTTGTATGGCGCCTCCGAAGAGGCTGTCTATGGTGACGGGTTCCATGGGAGATTTCAGGGGCTGATTTTTCCGATTTTAAAAATCATCTCCCTCACCATCTGTGAGCCAAGGGCTGTATTGATTTTTTCCAGCAGTTCGGATTTAAGAAAATTCAGATGATAAAGCCAGGATGAACTGGAAACATTCACCTGGAGAAGATGACCCTTGAACGCTGCTGGCCGGGTGTTTTGTGCGACAACGTCCCCCACGGCAATGTCCCATATGTCCCAGATGCGGGTCATGTCCCCATCTCCTTGACTTCTGAAGGATTTCAAGGAACGGGTGAGAATATTTCCGATATGCATCATGTCTTTCTGATTTTCTTTTTTCATGGATAGAGACTACAGAAAGTAGGATTTCCCTGTCAAGGGAAATGAATAAAAGGGTTTTAGGGGGCCTTAAAAATACTGGCCAATATTAGAAAAACCCTTTTTGTCTTGAAAATGATGGTGATTCATGCAAAAACATTAAGAATTTACATATGACGTTTATACTTGGTCTAAATCGATCAAAAATTGATGAACTCGTAAAAGTCGACGCTGCATATGGGACGTGTTACGACGCCATCAAAATTCCTTCCACACGCATTTCGGAGTGAGCCAGTGTTATTCATTGAATCACGAAAATGGTTTCTTTTAAATAATAATTAATCAAAACAAGACAGGTAAAGACCTATGAATTGGGATTGGGAAAAGTTAAGGGAACAGCAGCAACGTCAGAAGAAAAGCCCCAGTAGCGGTGGGAGCGGCGATGAACCGCCCCCCCTCGATGATATCATTGAACAATTTAAAAAATTCAAGATGCCCGGAGGCTTTCTGGTGCTTCTGGTGTTTCTTCTGATTTTCGGTTCGTCCATGGTGTATACCATCGAAGCCAATGAGGTGGGCATTGTCCAGCGGTTCGGAGAGTTTGTCCGAAAAGAAAAAGCCGGGCTTCATTTCAAATTCCCCCGGGGCATTGAAAAACTGACCAAAATCAAGGTGGATTCGGTACACAGGATGGAGTTCGGCTACCAGACACAGAGTCAGTACAGGGCCGGCGCTGAGACAGGGGATGTGACTCTGATGCTCACCGGAGATTTGAATGTGGCGGTGGTCCCCTGGCTTGTCCAGTATCAGGTGTTTGAGCCGGAAAAATATCTGTTCAAGGTCCATGATCCGGAAAATCTGCTCAACGACCTCTCCCAGGCCACCATGCGGCTTATTGTGGGAGACCGAAGCGTGGATGAGGTGATTATCAAACGTGATGAAATCGCCATGGCCTGTAAAGATCTTTTACAGAGTGAGCTTGACTCAGCTGAGATGGGCATCAAGGTCAAAACCATCGAAATGAAGAAAACCAATGTCCCCGAAACTGTCCAGCCTTCATTCAATGAGGTGAACAAGGCCCAGCAGGAAAAGGAAACCATGATCTACAAGGCCAACGAGGAATACAACCAGGCCATCCCTGCCGCCCTGGGTGAGGCCGAGAGGACCATCAGAGAAGCCGAAGGATACTCCTTGGACAAGATCAATCGTGCCCAGGGTGACGCGGCCCGATTTATATCCATGTACACGGAATACTCCAAGGCCAAAGATGTGACCACCCGCAGGATATATCTTGAAAAAATGGGTGAGCTTCTTCCCAAAATAGGGAAAAAATACATCGTGGATTCCAAACAGAAAAATATTCTGCCCTTGCTGAATATGGGAAAAATGGAGGGTGAAATAAAATGAAAATCAGCGGAGTCGTAATGGCAATCGTTGCGGTGATCATGATGACCGCACTTTTTTCAATGTATACGGTGGATGAGACCCAGCAGGTGGTCATCACACGATTCGGAAAGGTCGAAGGCGCGGCGATCAAAGATGCCGGTCTTCATTTCAAGTTTCCGTTTGTGGATATTGTCAACACGTACCCTAAAAATCTTCTGGAATGGGACGGTGAACGGGGAGAAATTCCCACAAAAAATAAAACCTATATCTGGGTGGATGCCTTTGCCAGGTGGAGAATTGATGATCCGATTCTGTTTTTGAAAAACTGTGAAGACTTGAGGCGGGCCCTCGCACTTATCGGTGATATCATTGATCCTTCGGTGAAAAATGCCATTGCCTCCTATGATTTGATCGAGTCAGTTCGGAATACCAACCGGGAATTTGACTATGAAATTACGGAGGTTGAACCGGTATCAGGGAAAATGGTGGGCGAAAGGGTCAACTACAACATCACCGTGGGCCGGGAAAAAATCACCCGGCAGATTTTGGAACAGGCCAAAGTGAAGCTTGAGATTTACGGCATTGAATTGGTGGACGTTAAAATCAAGCGGATCAATTACAGGGACGATGTCCAGCGGTCAGTCTACGACCGGATGATTGCAGAACGTACCCAGATTGTTGAGAAGTTCCGATCCGAAGGTCGCGGGGAAGCCCAGAAAATCAAAGGTGATAAAGAAAAGGAACTTAAGAGAATCACCTCCGAAGCATATAAGAAAGCCCAGATGCTCAAAGGGGAGTCCGACGCAACCGTGACAAAAATCTATGCCGATGCCTATGGTAAGGATCCTGAATTCTATTCCTTTGTAAAATCCCTGGAGATTTATAATCAGTCCATGGATAAGGACAGCACCATTTTGTTGTCAACAGACTCGGAATTTTTGAAATATATCAACGGCCGGAATTAGATACGTTAAAGGGCCGGGATTGGAGGCCATACAGAAAAAGCACCTTCCATAGAATTATGTCGGGTGCTTTTTCTAATTGTATACAAAAACAAAGAAAGTTTAAGGATTATTTCCCTTTTCTTCTTTGATGTCTTGTACGGGCTAACAGTTTTTTGTGCTTATGTTTACGCATCTTTTTTCTTCGTTTCTTGATAACACTGCCCAAAAGACCACCTCCAATCAAAGTAGTATTATTTTAATAAGGCGGAACTGTAACACCCTTTTCATGAGTTTGTCCATAGTTTTTTTATGTGATAGGAATCAATGAAAGCATGGGAATGGATGGACGAAATACAATGAAAAAAATTGAAGAATTCAGTGATGAGCAGATTGTCATTGTAAATAATGCCATTGAAATGGCCGAGGACATTGTGAGTGAATTCTACAAAATGTCTTCCAGCCAGTGGCTGAGGAACCGATATGATGTTCTGACCCTGTCCCAGCTTTCCAAGTCGGAAATTGTTTTTGGGCCCTTTGCCCAGATTGTTCGTTATCTGGGCAAGCGAAACAAATCCCAACTGGGGTCAGGTGATTTTGATTTCTACAGGATATGTCTTCAGGACCATTCAATTATCCAGGCTCTCAGAGAAAATTTCAGCCTCAGGCTGGACCCCTTTGTTCTTTATATCATAGCCCATGAATTGATCCATATTATTCGATTTGGGAAGTTTATTCAATTCTTCGATGCCTCCCCTGACGAACGTGCCCTTGAAGAAACCATTGTCCACCAAAGCACCGTGGATATATTGAAGAAAATAAACATCAGCGGGATGAAAGAGGTCTTTAAATTTTATGGTTGTTGACCGGATAATAATTAATAAGATATTGAATATAAAAATAAATAATTTTTTGAATCAGTCTGCTTGACAATGGATAATGACTGACTATATTATTCCAGTTCATGTGGGATTAACAACTTTGATCTTATTTTCATTGGATTTGCCGGGAGGTTTAAGAACATGCCGATTTATGAATACGAATGCACCGAATGTGGCCGGGTGGACGAAATCGTTCAGAAAGTATCCGATAAGCCGCTAACTCAATGCAGGCACTGTTCCGGTGGTCTCAGGAAACTGATTTCCCAGAGCGCCTTTCACCTGAAAGGTGGAGGATGGTATGCGGATAATTATGGTAATAAATCAAGTACCGGTTCCACGGTATCGAAACCCGCAGCAGCAAGTACTACGGACACAAGCAGCGTTAAGAAATCCGATAGTTGATCCGGATTCCCTCCTGTCAAACCCAGCTTTTTGACAGGTTTTAAAACGGATTAATCATTTTTCATGGTGCAGTGATTTCAGTATGTTTTTGTAACACACAGGTGAAGAGTATTGTATCATATACTATCATGTTATTTCATTGATAACTCTTGATTATTAATCTGAAAAAATTAACAAAGTTGAACAAAAAAAGGAGTAAGAAAAATGAAAATCAGACCATTACAGGATCGAATTCTGGTGGAACGGCTTGCGGAAGAAACAAAAACCAAAGGTGGAATTATCATTCCTGATACTGCAAAAGAAAAACCTGCTGAGGGGACTGTTGTGGCTGTTGGAAAAGGTAAGGTCGATAAACAAGGGAACGTGATCGCCATGGAATTGAAGGTGGGTGATCGAATTCTTTTCAGCAAATATGGCGGTACTGAAGTGAAACTTGATGGAAAAGAATATCTGATCATGAGCCAGGATGATGTTCTTTGTGTTGTTGATGCGTGATTGTGTTTGTGAGACTTTTGATCGATCATTTCATTAAAATATAGATCTCAAATAAAGAAGACGGAGGTTTTAATACAATGGCCAAACAGATTATTTATGATGCAAAAGCCCGAGAAAAGATGCTGAAAGGCGTGAAAACCCTTGCGAATGCAGTGGCTGTCACCCTTGGTCCCAAAGGTAGAAACGTTGTCCTTGACAAGTCCTGGGGATCTCCCACCGTAACCAAAGATGGCGTAACCGTTGCCAAGGAAATCGAACTGGAAGATAAGTTCGAAAATATGGGCGCCCAGATGGTTAAAGAAGTGTCCAGCAAAACAAGTGACACTGCCGGTGATGGAACAACCACAGCAACCGTTCTTGCCCGCGCCATTTATGAAGAAGGACAGAAACTTGTGGTGGCCGGAAACAACCCCATGGCCATCAAACGCGGTATTGACAAGGCCATTGAAGCCACAGTCAAAGAACTCGCCAAGATGAGCAAACCCACCAAGGATCAATCCGAAATCGCACAGGTTGGCACCATTTCCGCCAACAGCGATACCACCATCGGAAACATCATTGCCGAAGCCATGAGCAAGGTCGGTAAAGAAGGTGTTATCACGGTTGAAGAAGCAAAATCCATGGAGACCACCCTTGAAGTTGTTGAAGGCATGCAGTTTGATCGTGGTTATCTTTCTCCCTATTTTGTAACAGATACGGAAAAAATGGTTGCCGCCCTTGACGGCCCCTTTATTCTTTTGTGCGAAAAAAAGGTCAGCAATATGAAAGACCTTCTTCCCATTCTTGAGCAGGTCGCCAAAACAGGCAAACCTCTCTTGATCATCGCCGAAGATGTTGATGGTGAAGCCCTTGCAACACTGGTTGTGAACAAACTCCGAGGCACCATCAGCGTGGCCGCTGTAAAAGCTCCAGGTTTTGGTGACAGACGTAAATCCATGCTTGAAGATATCGCCGTCCTTACCGGCGGTGAAGTGGTTTCCGAAGATCTGGGTGTGAAACTGGAAAACATCACCCTCGAGGGTCTTGGCCGTGCCAAGAGCGTTATGATCGACAAAGACAATACCACCATCGTTGATGGTGCAGGTTCACGTGAAGCCCTTGAGGGCCGCGTAAAAATGATTCGTGCCCAGGCTGAAGAAACCACATCGGATTATGATCGTGAAAAACTTCAGGAACGTCTTGCCAAACTCATTGGTGGCGTTGCCGTCATCAGTGTGGGTGCAGCCACTGAAACGGAAATGAAAGAAAAGAAAGCCCGCGTTGAAGATGCACTCAATGCGACACGTGCAGCCGTAGAAGAAGGTATCGTTCCCGGCGGTGGTGTTGCCCTGGTCCGTTGCATCGAAATGTTGAGCAAACTCAAAGTCAAGGCCGAAGAAAAAATGGGCGTGAAAGTGGTGATGAAAGCCATTGAAGAGCCCCTTCGAATGATTGCGAACAACGCCGGTGTTGAAGGCTCTGTTGTGCTTAACAAAGTTCTTGAAGGCAAAGATGCGTATGGTTATAACGCAGCCACAGATACCTTCGAAGACCTGATCGCCGCAGGCGTTATCGATCCTACCAAAGTGGTTCGGTTTGCACTGCAGAACGCAGGAAGCGTGGCCTCGATTATGATCACCACCGAAGCGATGATCGCAGATATCCCTGAGAAAAATGAACCTGCAATGCCCGCCGGCGGTGGTATGGGCGGAATGGGTGGCATGGGCGGCATGGGCGGAATGATGTAATCTGCTTTGTGTTTGATCCACGCAGTTAAACTGTAAAAAAGCCCCCGGTTACGGGGGCTTTTTTGTTAGTGACTTTTTGAAAAGACACTGCGGTGAGCCGTCCGCCCCGAAAGGAAAGGCGTTGACTTAAAAATGCCTGTTGCCCATGCGTCGCATGGACGGACATACCATGGGCTTGGTCGTGACAATGTTGTCAGGCTCCTTAACGCTCATCGTAAAAACCTGTTGTATTTTCTTGACACAGCATAATACCTTATATAGATTACAGGTCACAATAAAATCGATCATCCTCAAAAAATATGTGGAGTTCCTCAATGGCTCATGAATCTTTAGGTGTATTTCAAATGATCATTGGTGCCAGTCTGGTTGTCAAACTGGTCCTTTTGCTTCTCCTTGGTTTTTCGGCCACATCTTGGGCCATTATCATTTTGAAATTCAGACTTATCAGCAAAGCCCATAAGGAAACCGTTGCCTTTATTGATGCATTCTGGAAAAGCAGGAATCTGGCAGATGCCTATTCCAAGGCCCGGCAGCTCAAAGAAAGTTCGGTCGCCCGGGTTTTCAGGACCGTTTATATGGAGCTGAAACGTTTGACCAATCCAAGCGGAGTACAGGGACAGGAGTCAAGCCTTGATCAGAATGGCAATTCATCTCTGGACACCCGCTCCGGCGTCGAACACATGAGGCGAACCCTTCGAAAAGCAACGGACGAAGAAGTGACACGGATGGCCCAGTTGATTCCTTTTCTGGCAACGGCCGGAAGTACCGCTCCGTTTATCGGCCTGTTCGGAACGGTGTGGGGGATCATGTCCTCCTTTCAGGGAATTGCCAACAAAGGCTCAGCTAATCTTGCCGTGGTTGCCCCGGGTATTGCCGAGGCACTTGTGGCAACGGCCGTGGGCCTTTTGGTTGCCATCCCCTCGGTCATCGCATTTAATTATTTTTCTCAGAAAGTCAGGGTCATTGATTCGGACCTGAGAAGTTTTTCTGCGGATTTTTTAAACATCGTGGAACGCGATATTTTCAGACCAAAAGGTGAAAACACATGATGGTGGGTGGTGGTGACGCTCCGTTGATGTCGGAAATCAATGTGACTCCCTTTGTGGATGTTATGCTTGTTCTTTTGATTATTTTCATGGTGGCGGCTCCCATGATGACCCAGGGGGTTGATGTTTCCCTTCCGGAAGTCACAACCCAGTCCCTTCACCAGGAAGAAGATGTCCCCTTTGTTGTTTCCATCAACAAGGAGGGCCGCGTTTTTATCAATGATTTTATGGTGGATGCCGGGAAGCTGGGTACCAAACTTCAGGCCATTTTCAAGGAAAAACCCACACAAAAGGTATATGTACGGGCTGATAAGCGGGTGCCTTACGGGACGGTCATGGACGTCATGTCTGAAATCAGGGGCGCAGGGATAGAAAAACTCGCCTTGATTACCGATCCCATACCTGAAAAAAAGACCTGAATAAGTGTAAAATGGAAGAAACATGAATAGAAACCCTGCCTTTGTTGTCAAGGCGGACGAAGAATTCCGAGATTGGACGGTGGCCCTTGGCGTATCCGTTTTACTGCATATTGGATTTTGTATCGTGATCGCTTTTTTTTCCAATAATTTTTATAGTAAGGCCATTCCGCTCAGGTACATTGACGTGGATTTGGCCTATGCCCCGCCCCCCAAAGGCAAACCCGAGCCCCAAGCCCCGTCACCCAAGAAAGAAAGCCCTGTACCTGAAAAAAAAGTCGAGAAAAAATAATCAAAACCTGTTGAAACAAAAAAAACATCCATTGCCCCGAAAAAGAAAAAAGCACCTGTCAAAACGAAAAAGAAGGAAGACCCTAAGGATGTTATTGACAAAGCGATTAAACGACTGGAAAAAAATCTGGCCGCAGCACCCAAAACCGACCCCATTGCCGATCGGATAAAACGGCTGGAAAAAGAAACCCGCGCTACGGAATCTCAAAAACAGGGGCGTGATGGATTATCTGATGATATGAAGAGCGATTCAGCCTACGATGCCAGTCTGATAGAGCGTTACAGGCTTAATTTGGGTGTGGAGATACACGAAAACTGGGCCTTTTCTGAAAATCTGGCCGCAGGGCAGAAAAATTTACTGACCAAAGTGACCTTTGAGGTGCTGCCCAATGGCGACATCCGGAATGTTCGAATCACCCGGAAATCCGGGAATGATTATATGGACAGCTCTGCCACCATGGCCATATTGAAATCAAGCCCGGTGCGGCCCCATCCCCCTGGCTTAAACAAGCCCTTTATTGAGGTGCGTTTTGAGTTTACCCCAAAGGGTCTGGAATAATGACAATGACATTACTGAGATACGTGGATCGAATTGTGAATATAAAAATGTTGGGTTTAGTCGTGATTGTCATGATGTCGTCCTCCATATGTTTCGGGGATGATAACGGATATATCACCATATCAAATCCGTTTACACGGAAAGCACCGCTTGCTGTGCCCCTTCTGATGACCATGAGCAAGAGTAAGGTGGAAGAGCGCCTTTCCGCAGAAGCGTGTAAAACCCTGTCGTCACTGCTGGAATTCACAGGGTATTTTAAATTGATCGATCATGCGGCTTTCCTTGAAAATCCGGGTGTTAAAGGGATTGATGTCTTCAAGATCAATTTCAGAAACTGGACCATGATCGGATCCGAACTCCTGGTCACCGGAAGTATTCTCGAAAAGAACGGCGATGTGACCATAGAATTTTATCTTTATGATACATTCAGGGAACAGCAGCTGGTGGCCAAGAGGTACAAAGGCAGCGACAAAAGCATCCGGGATATCTGCCGACGGTTCGGAACGGAAATCATCAGGAAATTCACCGGAAGCCAGGGGCTGTTTCACAGTAAAATCGCGTTTGTCTCCTCGGGAACGGGAAATAAGGAAATTTACATCTGTGAGTTTGACGGAGAAAATCCGGTCAAAGTCACGAATACCAAAAGCATTACCCTGTCTCCGGCCTGGTCTTCGGATGGTACCCAGCTTGCTTATACATCCTATGAAAAGGGCAAACCGGACATATTTATAAAAAACTTGGGCCGGGGCAATGTGACTCTTTTGACGGCCATGACAGGGACCAATATCACACCGGCCTGGGTTCCCGGGAAACATGACTTGGCAGCCTCACTTTCCTTTGAGGGTGGGCAGGGAATTTATTTATTGACCCGGGAAGGTAAAATACGTAAAAGGATTACAAGCAAATGGAGTGAATGGGGCATTGATGTATCACCGTCCTTTTCACCGGATGGAGACAATATGGCTTTTGTATCCAAACGGTCCGGCACTCCACAGATATACATGCAACATATGGACTCTGGACGCGTCAAACGGTTAACGTATCAAGGGAAGTACAATACATCTCCATCATGGTCACCCACGGGTCAAAAAATCGCTTACTCCGGTGTGTCAGAATCAAAATTTGAGATTTATGTCATGGATCTCAAGACAGGTGAAGTTGAGCAGTTGACCCGCGAGGCAGGTGACAATGAATCGCCTTCGTGGTCTCCGGACGGAAGTATGATCGCTTTTTCATCCTCCCGGGAAGGATACACGAGGATTTATGTAATGACTTCTTCAGGTACGGACCAGAGACGCCTCTTGTTTTTGTCGGGTGAGCAGACGAACCCCAAGTGGTCACCAAACATATTCAACAACTAAAAAAATGAACGTTAGGAGGAAAAATGAACAGAACCTGGACGATAAAGTTATCTTTGGTATGTATTCTTCTGTCTTTGATGCTTGTTGTATCATGTGGCAAAAAGAAGGTTACGACTGACCCCAATGCTGATCAGGCTGTGACCGATACAATGGATACGGCCACGGATATGGTTGATACGGCAGCGGATACAGCGACGGAAGAGGATGTGGCCATGGACGCTTCCGAAGATGAAGCCAACAGAGAAGCCGCTGCCATGGCCCAGGCCGAAGATGATTTTATCAATATTGATCTTTATTTTGACTATGACAGCTCCGTGATCCAGGACTCCGCCATGGGTATTATTGAGAATAAAGCAAACTGGCTTCTTGCAAACACCAATGTCACCGTCGTCATTGAAGGACATTGTGATGAGCGTGGAACCACAGAGTACAACCTTGCCCTTGGTGATCGACGTGCCGCACGTGTCAAGAGCACCCTCATGAATCTGGGCGTTGATTCAGCAAGGATTAAAACACTCAGCTATGGCGAAGAACGACCGATTGTCATGGGACATTCCGAAGCCGCCTGGTCAAAAAACAGACGGGCTCATTTTGTGATCAAGTAAGAAAAAAATCCCGGACTCCATGTCGGGAGTAGTGAAAATACGTTGAAAAGAAATAAAACGAGCAGCAGATTTTCTGCTGCTCGTAACGTGTTTTAAAAGGCAGAATAAATTTCAACAGAAAGTGATGATACTTAAGGCAGGGCATATGAATAGAAAAATAATCATCGTGGTATCCTGTTTAATCCTTATGTCGGGATGTGCCTTGAGCCGTGACGTGGTGTATCTGGATGACCGGATTGATGTCATTGAAAAAAAAATATCCAACCAGAAAGTCTCCGTTGAAGACAGCTCCAAGAACATCAAGGGAGAATACGCCAAACTGAACAATCGATTTGACAATCTTGCCGAACAGATCCGCCGAATCGATGGCCGTTTCGAAGAAAACACATACATCCAGGAAAAAAACAAAAGTTCATCGGATAAGCTTACCACGGAAATCGAACGGCTTGATCTTCTCTTGGCGGATCTTTCACGACGAATGGCCCATCTTGAAACATATGTGGGTTTTAACAGCGATGCACCCCGAATGTCTGCTCCGGTAAACACGGCTCCCATAACAGCACCCGTGACAAATACCTCACCTGAAGCCCAGCTATATATTGACGCCCAGGCAGCCCTTGAAAAAGATGATATGAAAACGGCCAGGGAGGGCTTTGGCAGACTGATTAAAAATTATCCGAATTCACCCAACGCGGATAATGCCCAGTTCTGGATCGGCGAATCCTTTTACAGGGAGAAATGGTATCAGAAGGCGATCCTTGAATATCAGAAAGTGATAGAGAATTATCCCAAGGGCAATAAGGTTGCCAGTGCCTATTTGAAACAGGGTCTGGCATTTTTTGAACTGGGTGAAGCTGATAATGCAAAACTGATTTTGAACGAACTGATAAAAAAATTTCAAGGCTCAAGCGAAGCTGCCATTGCCAAAAAGAAACTTGATTCCAGTAAATAGGTGGCCATGGCGGTAATGAAAAGGGTTATTGGTATTGATCCGGGGCTTGCCGGGACGGGGATCGGGCTTGTTTCGGGGATGGGAATGAAAATCGATAGCTATTCTTTCGGGAGCATCGACACACAAAAAACAGATACCTTGTCCATTCGACTTGCCCATATTTACGACAAGATTATGGGTATTCTGAACGATCAGAAACCGGATCTTATGGTGGTCGAAGATGTTTTTTCCTTGGAACGCTACCCCAAATCAGGTATTCTTCTGGGTAAAGTAAGTGGGGTTGTGCTTCTGGCTGCTGCTCACTCCGGTATATCCGTCGTTGAAGTTCCTGTACGTGAATCCAAGAAAATACTTTCAGGTAATGGAAACGCAGGAAAGGAACAGCTTGAACAAGCGGTTCGCCGTTATCTTCACCATGAAAAGCCCATCCGGCCTTATCATGCGTCCGATGCATTGTCTCTGGCTTTGATTGGGCTTTTCAGATATTAAATACCTGATGGCCTTTTTCCATAGCCATCTGGCATTGTTTTTACGAATGCATCATTAGGGGAGACTGGGGATATGGCCATATGATTGCCTACCTTGAGGGGAAAATCATTAAAAAGGAAGAGGACCGAATTATCCTCCTTGTCAATCATGTGGGTTATGAAATTCTTCTTCCTGCAAATGTGCTGGAAACCATGGGCTCACGAGGAGACGACGAGACGACCTCACTTTATATCTATTATCACCAGACAGAGCGCCAGCCCAAGCCCACCCTCATCGGTTTTAATCTGGAAGCGGAAAAAGAATTTTTTCAATACTTCATCAGTGTGGAAGCCATTGGCCCCATGAAGGCGGTCAAGGCCATGACGCTTCCGGCGCGTGAAATTGCCAGGGCCATTGAAAATAAGGATGTTATTACCCTCCAAAAACTGGATGGCATTGGTAAACGGACGGCCCAGAAGATCATCGCAACCCTTGAGGGGAAAATGGGTAAATTTGCCCTGATTCATCCGGGCGAATCCATTGAAAAACCGGTTCAGCTTGGGGATTTTACCGATATGGTTCTGGATGTTCTGGTCACTCAACTGGGTCACAGGGCTCCTGATGCCAGGACGATGATCGCCGAGGCCTTTGAACGAAATCCATCGATTGGAACACCCGAAGACCTGTTCGATGAGGTATACCGCGGTGAAAAGAATCTTTAGAATGTTTGATACGGCGCGAGGGGCATAGCCATGGGCGATGATGTTCTGACATTTTCTTCGGAAAAGCAAGGGCTTTTGACCAAAAAAGACCTCCCCATGGACGACAGCCAGGATATCGTATCCCTGAGGCCCGATAAATTTGATGATTACGTGGGCCAGAAAGAAGCTGTCGAGACGCTCAAAATTGCCATTCAGGCGGCCAAAATGAGGGGGGAGCCCATAGAGCATGTTCTGTTTCATGGGCCTCCGGGTCTGGGCAAAACAACCCTTGCCCATATCATCGCCAATGAGATGGGGGGGGAGCTGACCATTACCTCGGGCCCCGCCCTTGAAAAAGGCGGCGATCTGATCGGGGTACTCACCCACCTGGGGCAGGGGGACATTCTTTTTATTGATGAGATTCATCGCTTGCCCAAAACCGTTGAAGAATTCTTGTATCCGGCCATGGAGGATTTTTCCATTGATTTTGTGTTTGACAAGGGTATGCATGCCCGGAGCCATCGCTTTCGTTTGAAACAGTTTGTCCTGGTGGGTGCCACCACCCGGGTGGGCCTGCTTTCAGCACCCTTGCGGGACCGTTTCGGGATCTTTCGAAGTCTTGATTTTTATTCCATCGAAGATCTGGTGACCATCACGAGACGTTCCGCAGATCTTCTGGGGGTGTCCATCAACGACGAAGGGGCCTATGAGCTTGCCCGTCGTTCCCGGGGCACACCCCGGATCGTCAACAGGCTGATTAAACGGGTTAGGGATTATGCCCAGGTTCGGTCCGATGGCTCATTGACATGTGACACCGTAAAATCTGCCCTGGCCCTTGAAGGGGTTGATGAAAAAGGGCTGACAAATCTGGATAGACAATTTTTGCGAACCATCATTGAGTACTACCATGGTGGGCCGGTGGGGATTGAGGCCATTGCCGCAACCCTCCAGGAAGAAACCGACACCCTGGTCGATGTGGTGGAGCCCTATCTTTTAAAAATAGGAATGCTGACGCGCACCTCTTCAGGTCGAAAAGCATCTGAAGATGCTTACCGTCACATGGGATTCAAGGTTCAGAGAACCTTTTTTTAATTGTTCGATAGTTTAAGGAGTTGTATTGAAACGGTTTTTGTTATGTGTTGTCTTAGGCGGCCTGATCATGTCATATACCATGGAGGCCCGTTCGGTATACTCTGCGATGTTGCCCTCATCCATTGTTTCCATGCCGGGCAACGGAAGCACGGTCATTGTGGTAGAAAAATCAAGTCAGACCCTTTACCTTTACCGGTCTGATATGGAGGTGGTTCTTGAACGCACCTTAACGTGCTCCACCGGTAAAGTTCAGGGGCGAAAACAGATAGCCGGTGATCAAAAAACCCCGGAAGGGGTCTATTTTTTTGTTGGAAAGTATCTTGAAAAAGATCTGGCGCCTGTTTACGGGGTCATGGCCTTGCCCACGGATTATCCCAATCTTCTTGACTGTGTCGGGGGGCGTAACGGGAGTGCAATCTGGTTGCATGGGACAGACAGGGATTTAAAGCCCATGGATTCCAACGGATGTGTTGCCCTTGAAAACGGTCAGCTTGTCGGTGTGGAAAAGGACATATCCCTTGATTTTACCCCCATTATTATTTCTGAAAAAATAGACTTTTCGGAAAACAATGATCAGGCCGTGATATCCGAGGCTGTTGACTCATTCTTGGCCAAATGGAAAGACAGCATCAGTGATGGGGATTACCATGTCTATCTTTCTTTTTATGCATCGGAATATCTCCCCCACATGGCGTGGTGGAATGACTGGCGCTCGATTCGGGATAAGGCAAAGGCCGAAACAGGGCCCTTTTCAGTTGAGATTGATAACCGTGGAATTTACAGAGATGGGGATGTGTTGGTGGTCATTTTCAGGTTGAAACTCAACCGGGGAGATTATGGCCATGATGCCGGAATACGAAAGCTCTACATTTCCCTGAAATCAGAGGAATATAAAATTATCGGGGATACCCATAAAGTCATTCATTCTGCAGGGGCAAGCCGTGAGCCGGACATGAAGAAACGTCAGCCTATTTTATGGGCAGCAGATCAAATTCTTGAACAGGAGCGAAAAGGCCGTGCGGCAAGGGTCCTCACTGAGGTCAGACAAACCATTGATGTCTGGTTAGAGGCATGGGGCAAAGGGGATATCGAACACTACGGGGCGTGCTATGCCCAGGGATTTCAGTCCGGTGACATGGACAAGAAAGCCTGGCTGGACCGGAAGCGTTATCTGAGCACGGTCTATGATTATATTACAATCACGATTTCCGAACCGACTCTGACCATTGAACAAAATCAGGTTCGTGCAGATTTCAGACAGAACTATAAATCAAGTGGCTACACAGCTTCCGGGATAAAAACTCTTGTACTGGTGAAGGAGGAACAAACATGGAAGATTCTTCAAGAGATATGGAAAAAGAACTGAAAAAGTATTCGGTTCCCAACCCCTTCAAACGTACGGGTAAATGGCAGATGCTTTTTGTGAGCGAGGATGGAAAAACCATTGCCATCAAGAGATACAGGGAATTTGTGATTACCGTGGTTGTTGTACTTGCTCTCTCACTGGGTTTTTCGGCCTTTTTTTCCATGATGTATTTTAAATCAAGGGATCAAAACAAGGAACTCAGAGTGAGCCTTGTCTCGGTGGAAAATGAAAGAAAACACCTTCAGGATGAAAAGGAACATCTGCAAGCCCAGTTATTTATTCCCAAGAAAAAACTGGAAACCGCTGAGCCCAAAGTAAAGGCTGAAAAGAAGGCAGACGATGCCCCCAAGCCGACCCCCAAGAAAGAGACCAAGAAGGCTGAAAAAATGACAGCGGACGTGAAGGACCTGACGTTTTCCAAAAATGAAGGGGACAGCGAAACCAGGATTCGGTTTATCGTTAAGAATACGTGCAAACTTGATGCTATTGCAGGCCGGGTGTTCGTGATCCTCAGGCCGGATTCGAATAATTCTCAGGACTGGTTGACCATGCCGCCGGTAACCCTAAAGGACGGTATCCCTTCCATGCCGAGTATGGGGCAGTTTTTTTCAATCAATCATTTTAAAAGTGTGAAATTCAAATTTAACAATCCTTTTCCCGATGACCATTATAAAAAAATGGATGTGTATATATTTTCTACGGACGGTGACAAGATCTATGAAAACACCTTTGACGTGGATCTGGATGTGATTAAAAAACCCAAGGCCGATCCGCCAGATAAGGGCTCCGCAGAAAATAATGATAAGACGTCCGTTTCCGTTCCTCCCAATGAGTCTCATGGAAAACCGGGCCTACCGTTGGGCAGTGAGCCAAAACCCATGGCTAAAGAAGGCGTAACCGTAGTGACAACAGACCGTGCCATACCGGTTGGTGACAATCCAGCCACTGACCCGGGAAGTGATTCCCCTGAAGGAGCCAGTGACGGTGAAAAACCCAATGAGGATTAGCTTTGGGGTGGTTTTGTTCCTGGCCCTGTTTTTTTCAGGAATCGCAGAGGCGAAACGGACCCATATGGTTTTTTTTGAGGGGACGGACTATGAACTCAACGTATACAGGGTCTATGGTAAGGAAGACGGAAAGACCATTCTATTGATCGGCGGGATACAGGGGGATGAGCCCGGAGGTTTTTTGTCGGCGGATATCTATGCGGATATGAGTTTGTCCAAAGGCAACCTGATTGTCGTTCCCCGGGCGAATTTTCATTCCATTGTTCTCAATCAGAGGCAGGTGAATGAGGACATGAACCGGAAATTCGCCGAAGACAGTAAGCCGAATTACGAAACCAAGGTGGTGGCCATTTTAAAGGACCTGATTGCAGAGAGCGACTGCCTGTTGAATCTCCATGACGGTTCAGGGTTTTATTCGGAGGTGTGGGTCGATGATGACCGGAATCCAAAAAAATTTGGCCAGTCTGTGATTGCAGATTGTGAGCGCCGGGAAAAGGATGGGCTGGTCATTGAACTGGGAGACATCGGACGTCGTGTGGTTGACAAGATCAACAGGGATATTGAAAATAATGAATATCATTTTCATTTCAACAACCACAACACCTTTTCCGAACATACGATTCATAAGGCCCAGCGGAAATCAGCGACCTATTATGCCCTGACCAAATGCGGAATTCCGGCATTCGGGGTGGAGTCAAGTAAATCCCTCCCCCTTGAGATGAAGATTCGTCATCATATCCATGCGATCAATGCATTTATGGATGAATTTGGAGTGGTGCCCGAGCTTCCGTCTGTGAATCTTGAAGAACCGGATTTGAAATATCTGGTAATAACCGTGAACGACACCCAGCCCATTGTGGTGCGGTGCGACCAGATCCTGACCATCCGGCCCAATGATGTGGTCAGCATCACTCATATCGAGGCAAATTTCGAGAGGGGACTCAGCGCAGATATCCTGGGTTTTGGATCGGTGAACGATTTTAGAAAGCCCCTTGCCATTGATCGCTCAACCCGGATTACCGTTCGAAAGGATTTTTACCCGTGCGGAAGTGTCTATCTGGCTCTGGATGAAAACGGAGGTAAAGATGCCGGTTGTATTACGGTCAGTGATAAAAAAGGTAAGGGTGGATCATTTCTTCTGTACCGCGTGAAGGTGAACGGCAAGGAACTGATCATGGAAAACTACAGTACGATCAGAATGATCAAAGGGGATATCTTTGAGTTGGAGGATGTCATTTCAGACGCCTTTGACCCCTCCCGTCTCCAGGTGAATTTCAAGGGCTATGTGGGACCGGAATCAGAAAATACCGGGGAGGACAGGGGCTGCCGCATCAACACGGCCAAAGATCTTTGGCCCAATTATTCCCTGGACCGGAAAGGCTTGAAATATCAGGTTGTAACTCATGGAGAAAATGCTATAATTGGTAAATTATTCGTTGAACTGGATACGCCCGTGTTGAATTATATGCTGATTAAAACAGAGGGTCAACCCATCACCTGTTTTGAAAATGGCGGCTCAATCCTTTTTGGTGACCTTAAGAAACTGGGGAGGACGCTGACACTGGTCGATGTCATAAGCAATGTGGAGAAGATTTCTAATCTTGAAATCAGAATTTCAAGTCAGGCGTCCGGGGCCTTTCCCCTTAAAATCAATACGCCTATTGTTGTCGGGCATGATATGTTGAACAATCAATTTTTCTCCAGCCCCCACCGGATCGAGGTGCTGCGGGATGAGCTTCTAATAGGTTCAGTTTCAATTAATTACACTCGGGAGATGGATCGGGATGAGCAAATCGAAAAACCTGTCAATCATTGATCGTGACCTTGTGGTTGACGGGAATATTTCAAGCAAGGGTCGGCTGGTGATCAAGGGGACGGTTAAAGGTGAAATCAGGGGTGAAATTGTCGTGATCGCAGAAGAAGGTTCTGTCTACTGTGATGCAAAGGTTACGGGAATCACCATCGGTGGTACCTTTGAAGGTGAAATCGAAGCGACGGAAGAGCTGGTGATACTGTCCACAGGTTCTTGCTCCGGTAAAGTGGTGTGCCGGGATTTGATCGTGGAAAGCGGCGGAATTCTCAATGCAGAAGTCTCATGCAAGACCTCGCGGCAGCCCCAGAAGGCATCGGATCTGAATAAGTTGAAAGACAAGGCCATTGAACTTTAGTGCAGGCCGATGATTTTAACCATCCATATCCTGATTTGTGAAAACAGGGGGAATGTATTCCAGTAATGGGTTTTTTATTATCAATGATGACCGTGGGCAACCGGTAACAGAGAGCGCCTCTTTCAAATTTGTGCGTATTATCGGAAAAATTACCTTGACAGCAGGTGCTAATTCAATTATTTAATTCAAGTTATTTTTTTGAAACTTGATCAGGAGTATAAACGTGAAAAAGTATACATATAGCGCAAAACGTTCAGATAATAAGGAAAAATGGTATGTTGTCGATGCCGAAGGCCAGGTTATGGGCCGTCTTGCATCAATGATAGCTGCCAGAATCCGTGGTAAATTCAATCCCATGTACACTCCCCATACTGATACGGGTGACTGGATTGTTGTCATCAATGCCGATAAGGTTGTTTTGACCGGAAATAAGCTGAAAGATAAATTTTATCACAGACACAGCGGTTACATGGGCGGACTGACCAGTACATCTGCCGGTGATCTTTTGAAAAAACGACCCGAAGACGTGCTCCGTTTTGCAGTAAGAGGTATGCTTCCAAAAAACAGGCTGGGACGAGATCTGAACAAAAAACTTCATGTTTATTCCGGCTCCGAACATCCCCATGCGGCTCAAAATCCGGATGTTCTTAAAATTGAATTATAATCTGTTCGAAAAAATATACCGAGGAAATGTTTAGACATGGAAAACACTTATTACGCAACCGGTAAACGAAAAAATGGAGTAGCTCGAACCTGGCTGACTCCGGGTAACGGCAAAATTGTCGTAAACAACAAACCTGTTGAAGACTACTTCAGTGCATCTGCACGACTTATTTTGACCGAACCCCTGACACTTATCGGTGGCATTGAATCGTATGATATCACAGTGTCAGTAAAAGGCGGCGGTCTTATCGGACAGGCTGGTGCTGTGAGACACGGCATTACAAAAGCTCTTCTTCAGGTTGATCCTGAACTCCGATCCGTACTCAAAAAAGCAGGGTTCATCACCCGTGATTCCCGAGTGAAAGAGCGTAAGAAATACGGTCAGAAAGGTGCCCGAGCACGGTTCCAGTTCTCCAAACGTTAAGATTTTCTGTCCGCTTATTGATATATCAAGGGAGCAGGCTTTGCCTCGCTCCCTTTTTGTATATGTCAGGTCAGCTAGTGCTCAGTCGTCTGTGTTGACTCTGACCTGATCATATCCGCCTGGATTTGGGATTCCAACTCTTCGAGGTACTGGATTATTGATAAATATCCTTGACCCGAAGACCGCGCCTTTCTTCCTTTGGTCAATGTCGTTTTCTCCAATGAATGTTTTTTTCTTCCAGATGATTTATTGAAAATGGCATAACCCATGATATGTCCTTCCTTTTTTTTATTAATATACAACCATGGTCCAAGGATAGATGAAAATTTCCTGGTCTGCTATGAAATATCTCACAGGGAAAAAAGGATTGACCTTATGATGGAATAGTGGCTGTATAAGTGGAAAAAGAAAATGCCTGCCTGATGATTGTGCCACCGATAAGGTCACAGGTGAATGATAGGATGGCACCCAACACGTGAAGTGATTTGTTCCGGAGTTGGCCAACAGGCCGTGGATACAGACGTTTTTTAATGAGACTTTTCATGTCAAACAGAATCCTTTTGATTCAACCCCCCATAAGGGATTTTTATTTTACCCGCAAACGAAGCATTCCCTACGGGTTGATTTCCATTGCCGCCGCGCTTGAAAAAGACGGGTTTCCCGTTCTCCTTGTTGACGGTCTGGCTACCTCAAAATCCAAAGTCATACAAACACCAAGCGACATGGCCTATCTTGAGCCTTTCTACGGGAAGGAGGACCTGTCTCCCTTTTCCCTGTTTCACACCTTCAGGCACTTTGGTTACAGCGTTGAACATATCGGGCGTATGGCCAGGGAATCCGGGGCCTTTCTCGTGGGCATTTCATCCTTGTTTACAGCCTATGCTGATGAGGCCCTTGAGGTGGCAATGGAAGTCAGGAAACAGCTCCCTTTGAGTCGGATTGTTTTAGGGGGACATCATCCCACCCAGCTGCCCGAGGCTGTTCTAAGCCATCCGTGCGTTGATTTTGTGGTGCGAGGGGAAGGGGAGGCTGTCATGCCACACTTGGCCCGGGCCCTGGTCACCGGATCACCCCTTGACAGGATCAACGGTCTTGTATTCAGAAAAGACAGTGGGGCATTGCACATGAGCCCCCCCTCGTTCATGGACAGGCCCGATGAGTTCCCCTTACCCCGTATGGATCTGGTCAATCATGGATTTTACGGCAGGAAAGAAGGCGGTAGCGCTGTGATTACAGCCAGCAGGGGCTGCCCTATGAAATGCACCTATTGCTGTGTTGCATCGCCGGCTTCCCCTTACAGGAAACGATCCGTGGACTCGGTGTTTGAGGAAATCACCCAGGCTGTCACTGAATATGGGGTCAGGTTTATTGACTTTGAAGATGAGAACCTGACCCTGGACAAGGCCTGGTGCCTGGATCTGATGACACGGATTACAGATCATTTTGGCCATCTGGGCCTGGAACTCCGGGCCATGAACGGCCTGTTTCCCCCATCTTTGGATGATGACCTGGTGGCTGCCCTTAAGCAGGCAGGATTCACAGCCCTGAACCTGTCCGTGTGTACCCTGAGTCAACGCCAGCTCAAACGGTTCAGGCGGGTGGATGTCCGGGAAGCCCTTGAACGTGTCCTTTTGTCTGCCAAACACCATGGTATGACATCGGTATGTTATATCCTGGTGGGTGCGCCTGGCCAAACAGCCATGGAATCGGTTGATGATCTGATTTATCTTGGAACCAAGGATACCCTGGCCGGGGTTTCGGTTTATTACCCGGCTCCCGGCAGTTTTGATTATGACCAGCTGGCTAAAACACAGGGTCTGCCGGAAACGTTTTCACTGATGCGATCAACAGCTATCCCCGTGTCAGACAGCACCACCCGCCTGGAATCCGTGACCCTGCTACGACTGGGCCGGATTTTGAATTTCTCCAAAGAACTTAAAAAAAGAAACGTCAGCATCCACCCGTTAAAGCTTAGTTCATCGGAAATCCTTGATCCCAAAGACCGATTCCAGGTCGGAATCACACTGATAAACGCCTTTATGGAGGACGGCCTGATCCGGGGCATTGATGCAAGGGGCCAGGTTTATGTTCACACCGTAGACTCTAACGTTTGCCATGCTTTTAGGGCAAAATTCAAAACGGCGTAAGGTTCAGATAAACCACCAGGGGACAGCAAGGACATGCTCGGATATCATTTGCGGTGATTCAATGGAATAGATGATAAGTCCGGTATGACAGGTTTCTTCCGGAAAACAGGCTTTAGAAGAATGGAAGCCTTTGATGTCCTTTCCGAAATAGTTATATTGAAAAATAGGACTTCGACTCCTATTTTTCAATATAAAATTATTGGGCAGGCCCTATATCCGGTGTCTGATCATATGTTTGAGTTTTCGTGAAAGCTCGGAAGGCACAGGCTTGTCCTTGATGTTTGCGCAAAGTTGAATGGTTTTTTTCAGGGTTTCAAGGCATGCATTGCAGCAGCCACAGGATTCAAGGTGCTTTTGGATATCCCTGCACACATCATCGCCCAGTTCCTGATCGATGAATTCGGACAGCTTTGCAAAATACGCCTTGCACATGTCATGGTTATGGTCGGTGTTCATAATATTCCTTTAGATCATCCCGGACAAAGAGCCGGGCCCTGTGAAGCCGGACTTTGACATTGGCTGGGGTAATGGAGAGGATGTCCGCTGTTTCATCGGTGGAGAACCCTTCCATATCCCGCAGGACCAGAACCAGCCGGTAGGGGGTGGGCAATCGGGATATGGCATTCTGAATCTGGCCGGAAAGTTCCTGATTGAGAAGCTGGGCCACGGGCTCATGGGCCCAGGCCGGTGGAACCTGTTCCGGGGACGCATGATGGTCGGGCATCAACTCCTCCAGAGACAGATCCTTTTCTTTTATCGATCCGGTTTTGCGTTTCATTTTCCAGCAGACCGACGCGGCAATGCGGTACATCCAGTTCTTGAGACTGGCTTCCTGCCTGAAATCCTTTACATATCTGAAAATGTTTATAAAGCTTTCTTGGACCAGATCTTCGGCATCTTCACGACTTTTGCAGATTTTCAGACCGAAATTGTACAGCCTGGGCGAGTACTTGTCCACCAGGGTTTCGAAAAGACCGGTCTCACCGCGTTTAATCCCGTCAATCAAGGCCTGGTCTTCATCAGGGACCAGGCCTTGTGTGTTATTTTTTATCATGTTTTTTCTTGTCTGCCACCTGGCAGGAATCTTTCATTCATGTGCTGATTCCCATTTTGGGAAGAATGACAGCCTGGAGAAGATACCAGATTGCGATGATGGCAATAAAACTCAAAACTTCGTTCATGTTTCACTCCTTATATGATGTCACCTTTATTCTAAACTCTTTCCATAAACTATAGAACCTGAAAAATAAAAAAGGATACAAAATAAGTTTAAAAAATGTGTAACAATCCGTCCTCAGTAACGTTAAAGCTTTGATTTAGGCTATTCAGCCATTACGCTCCGGCCTTTGAGCCATTTACAGTTACCCACATATGTTTAAGCGTTGATGATGTGTTATGGGGTCTGTGACCCTTATTCAAAACCCATACCCCCAGCCACGATGAGTGACCCAAAAAAGGAGGTGATACCTGGAACGTGTATTATCATATGTCGTTTAAAAAAACGTTAAATGATCTATAAGGAGATACAGTCATGAAGAAAATAGTGTTTGCGAGTGCAATTCTTACGCTTTTATGTTCTGCGGTCTCGTTTGCCGTGCCTTCAACGGGTTTGACTCCCATAGAGATTCTTGGCAGACATCTTTATAAAGACAAAAATCTGTCCTATAATGGAACCCAGTCCTGCCAGGTCTGTCATCATCCCTTTGCGGGATTTGCGGATCGGCGAAATGCCCTTAACCCCGAGGTTAGTGTGGTTTCCCTGGGTGCTGACGGTGTGAGCAAAGGTGGCCGGAATGCGCCCACTGCTGCCTATGCGGGTTTCAGCCCTTCCCTTGATCTGGTGGGTGATCAGTGGGTGGGGGGGATGTTCTGGGATGGCCGGGCCGACGGTTCCGTGCTTGACGATCCCTTGGCTGAACAAGCCTTGGGGCCCCCTTTGAATCCTCTTGAAATGGCCATGGCGAGCAAGGACGCTGTCATCGCTGTTATCCAAGCGTCAACCTATGCCAATCTGTTTTTAACTGTGTTTGGACCCGGTGCATTCGATGACGTGGAAGTGGCTTACAATAATTTTGGCCGGGCCATTGCCGCTTATGAACGGTCCTATGAAGTGACGAGCTTTACATCAAAATATGACAAAGCGAAAAGTCGATTCACGGCTGCTGAAAATCGGGGTATGGCTCTGTTTGAATTAAATTGTGCCGACTGTCACAGCAGCGCCGCAGCCTTTGGAGCACCGGCGCCATTGTTTACCAATTATCAGTATGCGAATATCGGAGCCCCTGCCAATCCGCTGGTCCCGCTGCCTGAACCGGATCCTGGGCTGGGTGCAACGGTCTCAGATTCGAACCAGGATGGAAAATTCAAGGTTCCCACCTTGAGAAATATCGCGGCCTCACCGCCCTATGCCCACAATGGCTATTTTGCCTCTCTGAGGGATATGGTGGCATTTATTAATGACAGCAGTGCCTATATCCCGGAACTTGACCGGAATATTGTCGGCGATGTGGGTAATCTGGGCCTGAGTGACAGCGATGTTGATGATCTGGTGGCCTTTCTCCAGACACTGACCGATGGGTACTGATGGCACTTAGAGTGTTGTTGGGATAATCGCAATCAGGAACAAAATTGAAAAAATACAAAATGGTTGTATATGTTCCCAGGCTTCGGCCTGGGAACATATTTTTTTGCTTGGAGTTGTGAATTTTCAAATGGTGTTATAAATAAAAAATAACTTAGCGCTTATGGGGCAAACGAATTAAAATTCAGTCCTGCTTCTTAGCTCATACAGATTCCGGTCCGGATCATTTGCGGACAATATCTGATCAAAAGAAACCAGGCCAGCCTCGCCAAGGCCAAAGCTCACGGTATCGGGTTGTGTGAAAAGGGAGCTGCCTGCCACGCTGCCAATGACCTCGTCATCAATGAACAGGGTGAGGACATGATCACTGAATTTCATTTCCAGGAAAAACCAGGTCATATGGGGAATGACATCGTCAAAGATTTCTGTCTCTCCACGATAAACAATGCCCAATTGGGTCCCTTCAATGGATATGACAAACCGGCTGCTGTCCGATGCAAATGCTGAATCCCTGAACACGAACTGGGGTGGTGTGCTTGTGATGTCGAGTTGGATATAAAAGCCGATACGTCCTGTTTCAAATGAAAAATTATCACGATAAATATCACGGGCATGGTAGGTCGTGCCATTTACATATTTCCCGTTTTTGTACCAGTAGGGTGTCTGGTTGACAGGATCACTATCACGGACTTCGAACGTGATATCATATGCGCTGTCTCCCCTGTGAATGGAAGGCGGCCCGGTGTTGTCGCAGGCATGATAATAGGTGATGTCGTTGAATTCGGAACTTACCATGTATTCACCCGTAAAATTGATTCCTTGGATACGATAATCTTCGGCCTGTGTGGTCTCGTCCACCGTAATGTCGATGTGAGCAGGATTGAAAACATATCGGGTCAATGTTGGTGTGATGGTGTATGTCCCGAAATCAGTGGGGATGTCCAATTCAAAGTTACCATTTATGTCAGTTGAACTTGTGGCGCTGGCATCCCCGCTCACACGAAGTGTCGCATTGATAATGGGGTCATCAAAATAACGTGTTTTGAGGGTTCCGCTCAGGGTGTAGGCAACACGTTCTCCGGTAAAATCCAACCCATCCACCGTGGATTTGTTCGATTGGACATCGTAGCGTTCGGGGGTAAAGGCATAACGATTCAAGGACGGGGTGATCGTGTAATCGGCATCGTTGTTTGGCACCTCGAATTCATAGTTGCCATTGCTATCTGTTGTGGTTGTCCCATTGGTATTCCCGCTCAATACAAGGGTTACACCTTCAAGTGGGACTCCGTCAGCGGTCGTGATACACCCGCTTAATTTACAACCGGCAAGACCCATTGTGATGAAAATGATAAACGAAAAACATAAAATAGTGTTCATGTTTTTGCCCATAAGTCACCCCCCTTTTTTAATGAATAAATAATTTTAACCATATTAAATCATGAGTTTACCAAGATTTATATGAACAAACAATTATATCGAAAAGATAGGGTCCGGAACTGATTCGTTTTTGATAGAGTATGTAAATCATACTATCGTTAAAGAGTTGAGTCAATCTGCAATTTTAACAATGAAAAGAAGTTCCGCTGATATGGTATTTAATTATTGCGATTTAAAAAGGGTGTGCTTATAACAAGTGATCAGATAAGCCGCAAGATTAAACGATACCGTTTCAGGTTATTTGAACGCCAAATACATCATCATTTTTATGAAAAAAGTGAGTTTAAGCTGTTTTGAAGGTCCGTTGACATGACGGTCTATGACAATCAATTCCAGGAGGATTGGCCATGGCAGATGCGAGGGTTCCAAGGAAAAAGAGTCTTGATCCGGCAGTAAATCAGATGCTTGCCAAAGCAAAAAAAGAAAACATTCAAACCATATGGGACAGGTATGAGACCATGCTTCCCCAGTGCGGTTTTGGTGATACGGGTTTGTGCTGCAGACATTGTCTCCAGGGGCCCTGCCGCATTGATCCCTTTGGGGAAGGTCCCAGGGAAGGCATCTGCGGTGCCTCGGCTGATGTCATGGTGGCCAGGGGGCTGGACCGTGCCATTGCTGCCGGAACAGCAGCCCATTCGGGACATGCCAAGCATCTGGCTCACACCCTCTTGAAAATGGCCACGGGTAAGACAAAGGACTACCGGATCAAGGATGAAGCCAAATTAAAATCCGTGTCAACACGCATGGGAATTCCCGTGGACGGCCGAAGCATCGCAGATATTGCCAAGGATCTGGCCATGGCTGCCCTGGCTGATTTTCATGAAAAGGAAACCCCGGTCATGTGGGCAGCCACAGTGGTGCCACAGAAACGTGTGGATGTTTTATTGAAACATGGCCTGGTACCCAAAGGCATTGACCATGAAATCTCCGAAATCATGCACCGGACCCTTTACGGTGTGGATGCCGACGCTGTAAATCTGCTTCTCGCGGGACTGCGATGCGGGGTGGCGGATCTGGCCGGATGTTATATGGGCACGGACCTGGCGGATATTCTTTTTGGTACACCCACCCCTGTGAAAAGTGAGGCCAATCTGGGTACCTTGAAAAAAGACTGGGTGAACATTGCCTTGCACGGACACAATCCTGTGTTATCGGATATTCTGGTGTCCGTGGCTGCCCAAAAACAGGATATGGCCAAAGCCAAGGGCGCGGCAGGCTTTAATCTGGTGGGGATCTGCTGCACGGGAAACGAGATCATGATGCGCCACGGCATTCCTTCCTGCACCCATTCGGTGAGCCAGGAGACTGCTATTTTAACTGGGGCGGTTGATCTGATGGTGGTGGATTACCAGTGCATCATGCCCTCGGTGGCAACGGTGGCCCAATGCATGGGGACCCAGGTTCTGACCACCATGGATTTGTGCAAAATCACGGGAACGGATCACATGGAATTTTCCGAAGAAGAAGCGGGTAAAAAGGCCGAAGAAATACTGGCCATGGCCGCTTTAAATTATGCGAAACGAAAGGGGAAACCTGTTGAGATTCCCGATGTGAAAACACCTGTGGTGGCAGGGTTTTCCGTGGAAGCCATTGTGGCGGCCTTATCTAAATTGAATGCCGTTGATCCCTTAAAGCCGTTGGTGGATAATCTCAAAGCAGGAAATATCAGGGGGGTGTGCCTCTATGCCGGGTGCAATAATGTAAAGGTGCCCCAGGATGAAAATTTCGTGATCATGGCAAAAAAAATGCTCAAGGAAAATGTTCTGATCCTGGCCACAGGTTGCGGTGCAGGTGCTTTGATGCGACATGGCCTCATGGATCCGGCCAATGTGGATGCGCTGTGCGGGGATGGCATCAAGGCTGTGCTCACGGCCATTGGAGAAGCCAACGGCCTGGGCGGTCCCCTTCCTCCGGTGCTTCACATGGGTTCCTGTGTGGATAATTCCAGGGCCGTGGCCCTGGCCGTGGCTGTTGCCAATTATCTGGGAGTGGATACGGATGCCCTGCCTGTGGTGGCCTCGGCAGCCGAAGCTGTTTCGGAAAAGGCCGTGTCCATCGGCACCTATGCGGTGGCCGCAGGCCTGCCCACCCATGTGGGGGTGATGCTGCCTGTCATGGGAAGTCCCCTTGTGGTGGAGGTGCTTACGAAAACAGTCAGGGACGTGACCGGAGGCTATTTTATCGTTGATCTGGATCCCGAGTCTGCGGCAGACAAACTTCTTGCTGCCATTGATGAGCGTCGAAAAGGTCTTGGGCTTTGATGTGAAAAACCAAAGGAGATCACCATGGATCAGATAAAGGAAATTTTTGTTCGAAAAGATCTGTGTATGGGATGCCACAGCTGTGAGTTAGCCTGTGCTGTTGCCCATTCAGCATCAAAAAATATATATGAGGCCATGGGGGAACACCCCATGCCCAAATCCAGGGTCTACGTTGAGACGGTGTCAGCCAGTGTTCCTGTTCCCATCCTTTGCCGTCATTGCGAAGATGCACCCTGCATGCACGCCTGCATTGCCGGGGCCATTCATCGCACAGCTGACCAGGCTGTGGTCACGGATGCCGATAAGTGCATTGGCTGCTGGACCTGTGTGATGGTCTGCCCCTATGGGGTCATCGGCAGGCATCTGGAGGCCAGGAAAGCCTACCGGTGTGACCGGTGCCAGGACCGGGATCAACCGGCATGCGTGTCTGCCTGTCCCACCAAGGCTCTTGTGTATCAGACGGTGACGGACTTTTCCAAGGACCTGCGGCGGAAAGCGGCTGAGGAATTGAGCCGGGGTGAGGGGAGATGATATGGCCGCGAACCAGACTTATGTGATTATCGGAGCCAGTGCAGCAGGTCTGTCCGCAGCCTGCGCCATTGTTAAAACAGAACCGGAGGCTAAGGTCACGGTCCTGTCCGAAGAAACAGATTCGCCTTACTTCAGACCCATGATTCCGTTTATCATCAGCGGTGAGAAATCCCCGGCTGATGTGGCCATGACCGGACAGGGGCCGTATCAGGCAAAGGGCATTGATCTGCGTCTGAATACTCGGGTTGTCAGTCTGGACACCCACAGCAACCAGGTAAAAACAAAATCCGGGGATACGGTCTTGTTTGATCGTCTTTTGATCGCTTCGGGAAGCAGTCCTTACATCCCCAGGGATATTGAGGGGACTGGAATCAAGGGTGTCTATGCATTGCGAACCCTTGCCCAGGCCCGGGATGCAGCCCAGCGGTCATCTTCGGCCCGGCATGCCATTCTTCTGGGCGGAGGCCTGCTCAATCTCAAGGCGGCCTTTGCCCTTTTGGAAAAAAAAGTTGCCGTGACTCTGGTGGTGTATTCCCCGGAAATCCTTTCCCAGCTGATGGAGCCTGATGATGCGGTGATGATAAGGCAGGCCCTTGAACATGCAGGTCTGAAAATCATGACCGGCAGGTCCGCAAAAACCATTGTGCAAGGGCCCAATGGGGTCAAGGCCGTGATTCTGGATAACGGGGTGGATATCCCGTGCGACATGGTGTTCATCGGTAAAGGGGTCCGGCCCTGTGTTGATTTTCTGAAATCATCGGATATGGAGATTGACCAGGGCGTGGTGGTGGATCCATACACCCGGACCAGTCGGGAAAACATTTTTGCGGCAGGCGATGTGGCCGTGACCTTTGACCCTGTCACCGGAAACAGGGTCGTGACCGGTCTCTGGACCAATGCGGCTGAAATGGGCCTGTGCGCCGGAAAAAATATGGCCGGCGATCCCACGGCCTATGCCGGAACATTCGGCGTGATGAACGCCACCCAGGTGGCTGGCCTCCCCTTTGTGTCTATGGGGCAGGTCCATCCGGGCAGCGGAGACTATGAGGTCCATCGGAATGTTTCCGGGAATGCCTACCGGAAACTGGTGTTTTCCAAAGAGGGCAAACACCTGGTGGGTCTGGTAATGGTGGGCGATATCACCCATGCCGGTCTTTATCGCTATATCATGCGTGAACAACGAGACATCAGGCGTGTCAAAGAAAAAATCATCGGGCAGACTCTGACCAGTGCTCATCTGATGTACGGCTGAAACATAAACACAGAGAAGAAAGGATTTTGGTGATTTTTTACTCACCACCCGTTCGCATAGCTCACTGAAGCACACGAAGAGCACAGCGCGGCAGACAGTGTTCCAATGTCCGTGTTCGTCCGTGGTTTTCTGTGTTCGTCCACGAAAGAAATAGCCTGGACAAACACGGACTGTCACAGACAAACACGGACATGTTCCGCAGACGGTGTTCAAATGTCCGTGTCAGTCCTTGGCCGTCTGTGTTTGTCCACGAAAGAAATAGCCTGGACAAACACGGACTGTCACAGTCAAACACGGATATGTTCTGCAGACGGTGTTGCAAGGTTAAACTGCTTTTTTTCAATCCCAGGCAAGGCCTGGGATTTCTATAATCACCATGAAGGTCTTGAAGAGCACAGCGCGGCATAGCCGCAAACACATTTTTTTTAACCACCCGTTCGCTACGCTCTCTGAAGAACACGAAGGGCACGAAGGAAAGCAAATACTTTTAGTAAGCTATTTTCTTATGGCTTCAACTTCCAGCAAAAAAAACTAAATTTTACGAGATAGTAGCACAGAGCGGCAAAGCCACAACCAAAAGCGTCGTCTCTCACGAAGGCACAAAGAGCACCCAAGTGAGATCATCGCACGGGAGGGTAGGGGCACGATGCGTCGTGCCCGTGTTTGCCTCTCGACAGCGGACATTTGACTCATCCCAAAATACATTTTTGGGGCCCCCGGCAGCAAGGATAATCGTTTGCCCTTCTTCGTGGTTAAACCTTTTTTTAGTCACCATGAAGGCCATGAAGTTCATGAAGGAAGGCATGCCTCTGGCGGCCAGCTTCCCCGCCTTCGCGGGGACAAGCTAAAAAAAGCTGGGCAAATGGGTTATGGTGATTGATGTGTAAGAATTGGGCCAATGATGAAGCGCATCAAAATATCAGATGGATTATGACCCCCATTGCGAGATTACCGGGAATTTTTTTGCCTCGGTCCAGAATAAAATGCACTGGGCCATCCCCGGTCATACGGCCGTAGAGCTGATTTCCCAGAGGGCGGATGGCCCGGAAGCCCAATATGGGGTTGACCGCATGGAAAGGCGGTCGTGTTCGAAAGGGTGCTGTGACTATTGCCAAAAACTATCTAATGAATTTTGAATCCCCAGGAAATCAGATACCCGTTCATAGAGGCCGACGAGCAGGCACGGGTTAACGGGGCAATAAATAACCACTCAAGATTAATAGACTTAAGCAGCGTTTTGCCAGATTCCAAGGTCCAGGGCTTTTCGTTTGATATCATCCAGTTCTTTTCCCATCCGTTTGATTTCCTGTTCCAGTTCATGGCATGTTTCCGCCGCTGATTTCAGGCTTTTGTTTAAAGAGGCGGCGCTGATTTCAGAATCGTTCTTCTGACCCAGCGCCCTGCTGGCCATGCCCCCGTCATTGATTTTCAGGCAATGCTGTGCACATTGCTCCCATCTGACGATGTCGTTTTGGGCTTGTTTGAGTTGATGTTCAAGTTTTTTTTGGGTGTCCATGGCTTCCGCTTCATTTTGTCGTGCCTTACAAAGAGTTTCTTCCATATCGCAGATGATTTGACGAACCATGCCTTCGAGATTCTCATTAGGATCAACCACGGGCTTGATGTTTTCTGGAAAAAGCCCTGGCATACTTTTTAAGCTGTGTTTCATAACAACCTCCTTTAATGTCTTCCATGTTAAGCAATGCATATGCCAAGTTTAATATGTATTGTATTAACAAACTGATTTTTAAACTGATTTTTAATTCCACTCCCGAATATTCCTTCAAATGCAAAAGGCGATGAATGGATACTTTTTATCCAGTTTCTATAAATGTGTATATTTTACCCGGATATCATGCCCATCGCTTCATGACCTTTATGGTGAATAAAAAGTCGACAACAAGGACCCATGAAATGCAACTTGTTTAAAGACAATGTTATAAAGGACTTTAATCTTATTCATAAATCCATGTTGCCCCTCACCCGGGTCAATCAGTTGAGCAAAAACGTTCGTACATTGTAGGGGTATGGCGCGCCGTGCACCTATCTGGATTGCAACTTATACTTTTGAGGTGATTTTTTGTATTCTTCATGTCCTACATTATAGTCCACATGATTTCCCATACTGACATAGACCACTTAATGCTAATATTAGGATAATTATGTAAGCTGTTCACGGAATTACATTCCTGACCTATACCCTGAGCCCCCTTGTCTCAGGCTCCTGCCCTGGGAGGGTGTGCCGCATGGCTTCAGCCATGCCCATGGGAGGCCGAGCTTTCATTATAGAATTGTTGACCCAATGATAATAATATTCGCCTGAATATTTGATGCAATGTTGTCATGCCATTATTCTGAAATTATTGAATATTTATGATTTGTCAAGAATAAAGATTTGACCCAACACCCCAACACCCGCTATACTTTGGCCCAGCAAGATAGACTTATTTTTCATTTTCATTATCCCTCCATAATTTTATTGACATCATTTATTACAAGTAAATATACTTGTAATAAAAATCAACAAAAAAACGGAGGATTTATGACTGAAGACAAAAAATCAGCCAAGCAGCTACAAGCACAGTACGCAAGGCTGGTATCGCGACTGGGGAAAGTAGGATTAGTTTTGCAGGGAACAATTACAGAAAGAAAGATAGTGCGGGAGGCCCCGAAGGATCCGTCAAAAGAAAAAACCTATGGCCCTTACTACCAGTGGACGTTCAAAAAAAATGGGAAAACGACTACGATAAACCTCACCGCAGGTCAAGCCAAATCTTACCAAAAGGCCATTGACAACAATCGCGAATTAGACAATATTATCAAGAAAATGAAGGTGATATCACTTCTTCTATGCCAATACACAACTACACCCGTTAAAAAACGGAAAAGACATACAAAAACTTAAGTTAGTGCCATTCTAAGGTGACCCCGGAATTCAACACCATGACCGCCTACAATGTGGATGTCTTCCGGGAATTTGTCTTTTGAAGCACCTTTCTCAAACGCTATAAGGTCAAAGACGACATCCGGAAAAAAATCCGGCGCAGCGATACGGAGATGATGCGGTTCGGATTCGATTTCATCAAACTCACTTTTTTCAACATGCCGGTCAAGCGTTTAGGGCCTCGCAAAAAATAAACATTCAATGCATTGTGAATTTTGATGGCCCTGTAAAAAGTCAGAAGTAGTATTAAATACAAAATTGTAATAAACGAACATTTCGAAACATATTTGCAATCTTAAATTTATCTTTTTTTTGACTTTGCTCTTTGAAAATC